>Ga0265303_10001995_pt1 | contig 12659 bp, 11 predicted proteins | sample Helome_2_FD_192494 | JGI IMG/M metagenome (GOLD analysis project Ga0265303, IMG submission 192494) | Marine sediment microbial communities from subtidal zone of North Sea - Hel_20160317 (Illumina Assembly) | ecosystem: Environmental > Aquatic > Marine > Subtidal zone > Sediment ...
GAAATCCATGATGTAGATACCAATAATCTACCAGAAGATTTGCTCGACTTGAATCCTTACGCAACTGTTCCAACCATGGTCGATCGAGATCTCGTTTTATATAATGCGAGGGTATTGATCGAGTACCTGGATGAACGCTTCCCGCATCCTCCCTTGATGCCTGTTGATCCGGTTTCCCGTGCCAAGAGTCGACTGGCGCTGTTCCGCATCGAGAGTGACTGGTTCAGTTTGCTGAACGATATCGAGCGTGGTACGGAAAGACGCAAAACCCAGGCAAAAAAGGCACTCACCGAAAGCCTTATAAATTCGAATGACGTGTTTGGCGCAATGCCGTATTTTCTTTCCGCCGAGTTTAGTTTGCTGGACTGCAGCATCGCTCCCATACTTTGGCGCTTGCCCCATTACGGGATTGAGTTGCCCAAGACTACTCGGAAGATTACTAGCTATATGAAACGGGTATTTTCTCGGCCTTCGTTTCAGGCTAGCCTGTCCGAGCAGGAACGGGATATGGTCGCCTAGGGATTCGGGCGTTATGTCGGTTGCTCTAAAATGTCCAGGTCTTAAAGGTGCCCGATGAAATCCAGTAAACCTTACCTGGTTCGGGCCTTATACGAATGGATTCTCGACAACGACACAACGCCTTACATCCTTGTGGATACCGGTATTGACCAGGTATTAGTACCTCCCGGGATCGCCAACGATGGCAAGGTCGTGCTGAATCTCGCACCGGCTGCGATCGAGGATCTCGAAATGACCAATGAGCATGTTTCTTTTTCTGCGCGTTTCAACGGTGTCGCCGAAAATATTTACTGCCCGATCGCATCTTTGCTGGCAATCTATGCTCGTGAAAATGGCGAGGGCATGATGTTCCCTGCCGAAGATTCCGATGACAGCTCCGACGAGTCCGGCGCCGATGCGTCGGACCGCGCCAAACCCAAGGGCCCAACCCTCAAAGTCATCAAGTAACACCACCCAAGTGCTGCGTCACTAGATCAAAGGCAACCAAGGAAGTCCCTTGCGACTGACCGGGTCGGTCCGACGCATCGGGCCCGCGGCTTCCCGGAAAAGTATCGATTTTAAAGGGCAAGGCGAGACCCGGGACGCCGGACCGCGACATCCATGTCTCGACTCGCCACAGGCGGCATCCATGCCGCCTGACCCTTCAAAATTGATACTTTTTCGGCACCCGGTCTTTACGTCGCAAGAGACTTCCTCGGTTGCCTCTTTAGTTTCAAGCTACGCCGGATGAATACGGGCAAAAGTGTACCGAGGCATGGATGCCGAGGTCCAAGCGATTCCATGGATGGACCAACCGGCGCTTGCGCCGGTTGGGAGCGCCTTTTGCCCGTATTCATCCGGCGTAGCGTTGGGATAGATCCGCGTATTCCGACAAATCGGTTTGAAGTGATGAGGAAGCCTGTTATTCGGCGTAGAAAGCGTTTTTGATCCAGTTGAAGTCGCTGCTGCCTGCAGCTTGCTGCTGGATCAGTAGCGCGTCAAAGCGCAGCGCATGGTGTGCAAGACGCTTGTGCGCTGCGAGGTAGAAGAGGGCAGTCTTGACGATTTTACGCTGCTTGCTGCGGGGAATTGAGACCGCGGCGCCGCCAAAGGCTAGCGACCTGCGAAATTTCACCTCGATAAAACAGACGGTATCTCGATCAAGCATGATCAAATCGATTTCGCCAAAGCGGCAGCGGTAATTCGATTGTATCAACAACAGGCCGCGCTCCAACAGGTAGTCCCTGGCCCGATCTTCAAAACGCAATCCTTTGCGAAGATTAAGGTTCATCGAATTATGGAGGTAGTCCCGGGGCCAGGTCCTGGGTGTCTGGAACTTCCAGTAGCTTGGCTCGACCTTTTTCATAAGTTGCCATCATCAGCGATCGTTTCACCCGGCCGTTTTTATCAACTGATAATTTACCGGTGTTATGCGGTAGCGATTCCTCGGGATTAATCATCAGTCGGCGCAGCGAAGGAATCATTCGATAAGCATCGATCCCGAGTGCAAACAGGCGGCTGAAACGCTGGCTCTCATCTGGCCAGAGACGACTGATTTGCTGATGGTCGCGATTTGAGTGGTTGTCCAGCATCCACGGGATGTCGACAAAAAGAATTTCATCCAGGTCGCGATCATCGTCGGGATTGCTGTTGCTGGAAGAAATATGCGATGTCGAATATACGGGTAAATCCTGCGCATGGTGGAACTTGAGCTGTGGTTTGATCAGCCTGGCCTGTCTCGAGTTGCCGGCGATAAATATCATGTCGACGTCCTGGCGGCGGCGCGCATCGAATTTGACCTGTTCCTTGATCACCTGCTGCAAAATGCTTTTACGATGGTTGCTGGTGGTCAGGTTGAGCAGGTTCTTGATTTCCGTCGAATAATCGTTCTTTTTCGCCGGGTAATTGCTGTTGCCGACGACGTGGCCACCTAGCGACTCGAAGCGGTGACTGAACGCACGCTGGAGTCGATAGCCCCACTCGGTGTCGGGCACCAGTACAAGTGCGTGATGCCTGCCCTGGGCTAATGCGTAATCCGCAATCTGCACAGCTTCGTCTTCGGGACGCAAACCGAACTGGTAAAGATTTAACCGGGTTTCACTCTGATCATTGCCGTAATTCAAAGTCAGGGTAGGAACTTCGAGTTGTTCACGTTGTTGCAGCAGGTCAATCAGGTCCTTGGCAATCGGGCCAACTATAAAATCAGCACCGTCCTGAATTGCCTGCTCGTATTGCAGGTTAAATTCCGCGGGGTTGTTGCTGGCATTGATAATCTCCAGGTCGGCAATCTGCTCGGGGTCCTGGTAATAAGCGTACAGAAAACCATTCTGGATCGCCTCTGCAACCTTTTCGAGGCGCCCGGAAAAAGGCAACATCAGCGCGATACGCGTTGGATTAATATAAATACGCTTGCTTTCTTCGAGCAGGCTGATGGCGTATCTCGGCGCTGCGGAGTGATCGCCATAAAGCTGGTACCATTGGTCGATCCAGGGCTCCATTTTTACGGGAAGCATATTCGATCGGCGCGCTATCAGGTTTAACTCCAGCCAACCGCGCACCTCGTAAGTGATTTGTTCGGCAAGCGCCCGGATCATTGCAGGCTCGGAAATGCGGTTGAGCGCATCCCAGATAAAGTCATGATTTTCTTCAATTTCCTGCGGTGTTTGCAAAAACTGGCTGATTTCCATGCGTAATTTGGCGCTTTCCAGGGGTTTGCCGATCGCAAGTACCCCGCGCGAGCGAATCCTGAGTGCGAGGGCCTTGTAACGATAATCAATGATCTCTCCGATCTCTGGCAGCGCCGCCAGACTCTGGTAAATCTTGCCTTCTCCCAGGTAACCTCCCGCCTTGATCGTCTCGCGGTAATTCAGGTCCAGCTCTATGATGTCCTGTTCACCCAGTTGATCGAAATAAGGTTCAATTTCTTCGTAGAACCCTCCTTCGTAATACATCAGTGCTACCTTGAGCAGGTATGATGAGCGTTCCGGTTGAGTGGCGGATTGTGCAAGCTTGTCATACAACACCGAGGCTTCCAGCCACTGCTTATCAACCTCGTATTGAAAAGCACTGATGATGTCCTCTTCGGTTGGCGTTAGAGTCTCGCTCGTAGCATCCGGATCTCCCGGTGATGTCGTGCCGCTGCCATCCCCGAATTGACGACCTGATTCACAGGCGGCAAGTCCCAGGCTCAGTGCCAGCAGAAACAGGATTGAACGGGTCGGTTTCATTAGATGAATCAAATTAGAATGGAAACGGAGGTCTGGCGATTTTCGTAACAGGCGAATAGTGTACACTCTTTTTGCATGACCGGCGTACTCTATATTGTCGCAACCCCGATTGGAAACCTGGATGATATCAGTCTGCGTGCAATCGCAACACTCAACGCGGTTGATTTGATTGCCGCCGAGGATACCCGCCACAGTAAATACCTGTTGAATCATCTCGAAATTGAAACCCCGATGATTTCCTGCCATGAACATAATGAAAATGCACGTAGCGAGGTGTTGCTCGAAAAATTGACGGCCGGCAGTAATGTTGCACTGATTTCGGATGCGGGAACACCACTGATTTCGGATCCGGGATACAGGCTGGTAGTTGCCGCCCAGCAGGCAGGTATACGGGTTTCACCCATACCAGGGGCTAATAGTGCAATTGCGGCCCTGAGTGCAGCCGGGCTGCCGACGGAAAATTTTTATTTTTGTGGTTTCCTGTCTTCGCGTACCAGGGAACGTGGTCTGCAACTGCAAGCTTTGCGCGAAATACCCGTGACCCTTGTCCTGTTTGAGTCGAGCCATCGTATCGAGCGCCTGATACAGCAACTGGTAGAGGTGTTTCCGCAAAAACAGTGTGTGGTAGCCAAGGAACTCACCAAGTTACATGAAAATTTCATGCGTGGTAGCGCCGCGGAACTGCTGACGCGGTTGCAAGATGATAGCGTTTTAAGCAAGGGTGAATTCGTGGTACTGATCGACAATTCAGCCGATCCAGCGAGTAAACAACTGAACCCGGACGACGTTGAAATACTCAAGGTTCTGCTGCAGGAGGTATCCGTCAAAATTGCGGTAAAAATTGCCATGCGTTTGACGGGAAAGAAGAAGAATGAGCTTTATCAACAAGCGCTGCAACTGCGAGACGTGGCTGAGCCAAAAACAAAAAACTAGCCGCCGTTATTTTCTAAGTATCTGATATTAAAGGAAAAAACTACTCCAGAAACTTTTGCAGACTTATTCTCCCGGCGCAAATTGCATTCCATGGCGGGCGGTATGCACCAACCTGGTCAGTTTCTTGCATGGCGGCACATAGTGGTATTGAATGGTCGTGCTGATTCAGCGATCATGGCGTTTCCCGAATAGTGAAAAAATTTATATGGAAATAAATTTATTTTGCGAACGAAATTCACAGGTCATCGTCTAAAAGTTTACTATGCTTAGTAAGCATCACCACACAAAGAGCCAGAATTAAATTCATCAGGCGGCGCCTGGTCAAATGAAGGGATTCGCTGGGTGCCATTCCTGATCCGAACTTGGAATAGGTAGCCCCAATGAGCATTTTCGAAAGTTATCGTGAACGATTCGACCACCACCAGCAGGAAGAATATTCGCTGCAGGAATACCTCGAACTCTGTAAAAAAGACCCCCTGGTTTACGCGACCGCGGCAGAACGCATGCTGGCCGCAATTGGTGAGCCCGAACTGGTCGATACCTCGCAGGATTCCCAGCTCAGCCGCATTTTTTCCAATAAACTGATCGCACGATATCCGGCTTTTTCCGAATTTTACGGCATGGAAGAGGCGATTGAACAAATCGTTTCTTATTTCAAGCATGCCGCACAGGGGTTAGAGGAAAAGAAACAGATTCTCTATCTACTGGGCCCGGTCGGAGGTGGCAAGTCGTCACTCGCTGACCGTCTCAAGATTTTAATGGAGAAAATGCCGATCTACGCGATCAAGGATTCCCCGGTATTCGAGTCCCCGTTGGGATTGTTTGACGTGAATGAGGATGCCGCAATCCTGGAACAGGATTTCGGTATTTCCAAGCGCCACCTGAACAAGATCATGTCGCCCTGGGCCGCCAAGCGCCTCATTGAATACGGTGGTGATATCAGTCAATTCAAGGTGGTCAAGATGCAGCCTTCGATCCTCAACCAGATCGCCATTGCAAAAACCGAGCCCGGTGATGAAAACAACCAGGATATTTCCGCGCTGGTTGGTAAGGTCGATATCCGCATGCTCGAGCATTTCGCGCAAAACGATGCCGATGCCTATAGTTACTCGGGGGCTCTGTGTCGGGCCAACCAGGGTTTGATGGAATTTGTCGAAATGTTCAAGGCACCGATCAAGGTGTTGCATCCATTGCTGACCGCCACCCAGGAAGGTAATTACAACGGCACCGAGGGACTTTCCGCGTTACCGTTTGAAGGTACCATCCTGGCACATTCGAATGAATCGGAATGGCAGGCATTTCGTAATAACAAGAACAACGAGGCATTTCTCGACCGGGTTTACATCGTCAAGGTCCCCTATTGCCTGCGCGTTTCCGAAGAAATCAGGATTTACGACAAGTTGCTGCACAATAGCTCACTCTCGGAAGCCTCTTGCGCGCCGAGCACCCTCGAAATGCTGGCGCAGTTCAGCGTTTTGTCGCGCCTGGTGGCACCGGAAAACTCGAGTATGTACTCGAAGATGCGTGTCTATGACGGGGAAAGCCTCAAAGATACAGATCCGAAGGCGAAGTCTTACCAGGAATATCGTGATTATGCCGGTGTTGACGAGGGTATGAGAGGTTTGTCTACGCGTTTTGCATTCAAGATCCTGTCACGCGTATTTAATTTTGACCAGACCGAGGTCGCCGCAAACCCGGTGCACCTGCTCTATGTACTCGAGCAACAAATAGCGCGCGAGCAATTTCCCCAGGATTTACACGATCGTTACCTGGAGCATATCAAGGCCTTCCTGGTGCCCAACTACGTCGAGTTTATCGGCAAGGAAATCCAGACTTCTTACCTCGAGTCATACTCGGAATATGGTCAGAACATTTTCGACCGTTATGTCACCTATGCTGATTTCTGGATCCAGGACCAGGAATACCGTGATCCGGAAACAGGTGAAAACTTTGGACGGGCGTCACTCAACGAGGAGCTCGAAAAAATTGAAAAGCCGGCGGGAATTTCCAATCCCAAGGATTTTCGCAACGAAGTGGTTAATTTTGTATTACGCGCACGTGCCCAGAACGACGGTAATAATCCGGAATGGGTGAGCTATGAAAAATTGCGCACCGTAATCGAAAAGAAAATGTTTTCCAACACCGAGGAGTTATTACCGGTCATTTCTTTCAGCGCAAAAGCTTCCGAGGAAGACGAAAAGAAGCATGCCAACTTTGTTTCGCGTATGGTCGAGAAAGGCTATACCGAGAAACAGGTACGCCTGTTATGTGAATGGTATCTGCGCGTCCGAAAATCTTCTTAAGCAATGGGTCCGATCCCGAGAAGACTGACATGGCGCAACTCATTGACAGACGGCCGAACGCAAAGAACAAGAGCACGGTAAACCGGCAGCGATTTTTAAGGCGTTATAAAAAGCAGATTAAAAAAGCGATTTCGGAACAGATCTCGGAGCGTTCAATCACCAATATCGACGGCGGCGAAAGCGTGTCGATTCCAACTCGTGATATTTCCGAGCCCACCTTCCGTAACGATAAGGGTGGTGTTCGCGAAGGGGTTTATCCCGGTAACAAGGAATTCGCGCAGGGCGACAAGATCAAACGCCCGCTTAACCAGGGTCAGGAAAAGGGTCGACGCGCGAGTGATAGCGGTGAAGGCGAGGACGAATTTGCCTTTGAAATCTCGAAGGATGAGTACCTCGATATGCTGTTTGACGATCTCGAGCTGCCTAACCTCAAAAAGAACCAGTTGCGCAAGATGACCAAGAGTAAAACCGTGCGCGCCGGTTTCACCAATGATGGTGTACCCACAAACATCAATATCGTGCGCTCCCTGCGCTCGGCATTGTCCAGGCGCGTTGCCATGGGAGCAGAGCCGAGGCGAGTTCTGCACGAGCTCGAAGCGGAATTGGAGGTCCTCGAGCAGGAAGTCGGTGGTGACGAAACTAAACTCCTTGCACTGCAGGAAGAAATAGAAGTTTTACGCGGGCGTATTCGCAGAATTCCCTTCATCGACACTTTCGATTTGCGCTTCAATAATTTTGTTCAGCGCCCGGAACCTACTTCCCAGGCCGTGATGTTTTGCCTGATGGATGTGTCGGGGTCCATGGACCAGGAAACCAAGGATATCGCCAAGCGCTTTTATATCCTGCTTTATCTTTTCCTGACTCGCAGCTATCGCGACGTTGACGTGGTTTATATTCGTCATCACACCCAGGCCAAGGAGGTCGACGAAGAAGAATTTTTCTACTCGCGTGAGACCGGCGGTACGATCGTGTCGAGCGCGTTGGAAATGACTCGCGATATTATCGCCCAGCGTTATCCGCCGACCGACTGGAACATTTACGCCGCCCAGGCTTCTGATGGTGATAACTGGAACGATGACTCCCCGGTTTGCGAACAGATCCTGGCCAAGCAATTGTTACCCCAGTTGCGCTATTACGCTTATGTTGAAATTACCAAGCGGGATCACCAGGGTTTATGGGATCACTATTCCCGCCTGCTGGAGAGCAATGATAATTTTGCCATGCAACATATTCGGGAGTATGAAGATATTTACCCGGTATTCCGTGAATTTTTCAGGAAACAAACCCAATGAGCGAACCGATCTCGACCGGAGCCGAATGGACCTTCGAATTGATCGAAGAATACCACGCCGAGATTGCCGATATCGCCGAAGAATTCAAACTCGATACCTATCCTAACCAGATCGAGTTGATTACCGCCGAACAGATGCTGGATGCCTACGCCAGTATCGGTATGCCGATCGGCTATAGCCACTGGTCGTTCGGCAAGCATTTTATTCGTAACGAACAACAGTACCGCCGCGGGCATATGGGCTTGGCCTACGAAATCGTAATTAATTCAAATCCCTGCATCGCCTATTTAATGGAAGAAAATACCATGATGATGCAGGCATTGGTGATTGCGCATGCCTGTTTCGGCCACAATTCATTTTTCAAGGGCAACTATCTGTTCCGGGCATGGACCGATGCCGAGGCAATCATCGATTACCTGGTTTTTGCCAAGCGCTATATCAGCGACTGCGAAGAGCGTTACGGTATCGATGAGGTTGAGAACCTGCTTGATTCCTGCCATGCGCTACAGAATCATGGCGTCGATCGTTACAAGCGACCCAACCCGGTGTCAATGCGCGAAGAAAAGGAACGGCTCAAGGAACGTGAAGCCTACCTGCAGTCACAGGTCAACGACCTCTGGCTCAAAACAGTACCGCAAAAGGAGACTGCGGAAGAGGATACGACGCAGCCTAATTTCCCGCAGGAACCGCAGGAAAATATCCTTTACTTTATCGAGAAGAACGCACCCCTGCTGGAACCCTGGCAGCGCGAAGTGGTGCGCATCGTGCGCAAGATCGGCCAGTATTTTTACCCGCAACGTCAAACCCAGGTGATGAACGAGGGTTGGGCCTGCTTCTGGCATTATCACATTATGAATACCCTGTACGATCGGGGCAGGGTTACCGAAGGTTTTATACTCGAATTTCTGCAAAGCCATACCAACGTCGTCGCACAACCGGAGTTTGACAGCGAACATTTTAGTGGTATCAATCCCTATGCCTTGGGTTACGCAATGATGACCGATATCAAGCGAATTTGTGTTGATCCGGACGAGGAAGACCGTAAGTGGTTTCCCGATATCGCGGGTTCGAACTGGCAGGAAACACTTGATTTTGCAATGCGTAACTTCAAGGACGAAAGCTTTGTTTCGCAATTCCTGTCGCCGCGGCTGATCCGCGAGTTCAAGCTGTTTTCAATTCTCGACGACGAGCAGCTCACCGAACTCGAGGTGACCTCGATTCACAATGATGCGGGTTACCAGTATATACGCCAGGCATTGTCCAATCAGTATAACCTCAGCATGAACGAGCCCAATATCCAGGTTTATAATGTCGACACCCGGGGCGATCGCACGCTTACCCTGCGACACGTGCCGCACAAAGATATTCCGCTGGCTAAAAACCGCGAGGAAGTGTTGAAGCATTTGCGCCGGTTGTGGGGATTTGGCGTCAAACTTGAAACGCTCGACGCAGAGGGTAAGGTCAAAAGTACCGACGAATGCGCTGCCTGACAGGCTTCAACCGCCCTTGATCGGCGGAAGCAGCACTACCTCGTCATCTGCCTGAATGTTGATTTCGTCGAATTGATCGCTGGCGACCTTTTCATCATTCAGAATGACCATGTAGGGTTTATCGGGCGGAACCGGAATTTTCTGCAACAGTGCTGCGAGGCTGCTGCCCTCATCGACGTCGATCTTGCACTTGTTGAAGGAGCTGCCGGCCGGCAGGTAGTGACGCAGTCCGCCAAACAGGGTGACTGATATATCCATCACACGGCAATCAGGTAAGCATTATCAATCGATACCGAGTCGACTCAGCGTATCCTTAGTCGGCACGCCTTCCGCGTCCCAGCCGTTGATAGCATAGTACTCGGGTAGCATTTCATCGAGCCTGCATACCAGGCCCTTGCCGGTGCCGACATCGGCCGGTTCCTCGAGGATGCGTTTGGGCAGGGTATCGTCTTTCTTGCCAAGGCCTGCCTTCAGGTTGAACAGCTTTTCCAGGTTCCAGATACGTTCACCGGTTTCGACCATTCGTGCCTCGGTATTCCAGTCGCCCTCACAAACCAGGTCGACCAGTTCGCAATAGTCTTCGGTACCCCAACCGCAACCGCCCGGGAACAGGCACAGACCACTGGAATCCATGAATGCAACCAGGCGCTGGCTCTCGGCAACGACCTGCGCCTTGCCTTCGATTTCGGTGGTGTCGAAATCATGTTCGTATGGATCCGCGCGCAGGTGACAGGCGCCGCGGTTACTGGTTGCATAAGCCAATCCCATGCCCTGCATGGAGCGGCCATCGTAGGCAGCGAATTCCTGGCCCTTGACCGTCATCGACAAATCCGGATGGCCGTATTTCTCGCATAGGCGTTTCGAGCCCATCGCGATGTCGGCGCCAAATCCTTCGCCCTTGCCGGCGAGCTCCGAAATCTGGCACAGAGCTTCGGCATTGCCGAATTCGAGCTTGATACCGCCGGTGGTGTTTTCATCGATAGCGCCGATGTCGAACAGCTCCATTGCGGCGGCAATGGAGCCACCGAGCGAGATCGGATCCATGCCGTATTCATTACAGATAAAGCCAGCGAAAGTTGCCGCGTCGATATCGTCTACGCCGCAGGCGGAGCCAAGCGCATAGGCGGTTTCGTACTCCAGACCACCGGAGGCGCCCTGGTACTCGGGGCGGTCCTTGACCGAAAAATGTGTCGGATCTATTTTACAGATGCGCCCGCAGCCGATGGTGCAGCCGAAGCAGGCGCCGTTGGTAACGATATTGGTGTGGCCGTTGGGATTAGGTGTATGCATGGCCTCGGGATTGAGTTTGTTGGCGCCCTCGAAGCGCACGCTGCGATTGTTGCGCGTCGGCAGGCTGCCGAAGCCATTGGTCACATCCATCATCGCCAGCGTGCCGTCACGCGCCATGCCTTCGCGGTCGTTCAAGCGCGCATTGATTTCGTTGATCTTCTGGTAAACCTCTTTACTGGTCGCGGGGGTACCGACGGTGCCGCGCACCGCGATGGTTTTGAGGTTCTTGGAGCCCATTACCGCGCCCACACCGGAGCGCCCCGCGGCGCGATGCTTGTCATTGACCACGCAGGCGTAGCGGCACAGGGTTTCCCCGGCCTGTCCGATGCCGGCAAAACGCATCAGCGGATCGCTGTACTTCGCCGCGAGGATATCCTCGGTCTCCCATACGGTTTTGCCCCAGATGTCGCCGGCATCGCAGATTTCGACCTTGTCGTCTTCGATATGCAGGTAGACCGGTTTGTCGGATTTACCTTCGATGATTAGCATATCGTAACCCGCGTTTTTCAGCTCCCCGCCGAATTTGCCGCCCGAGTTGGAGCAGGCAATGGCGCCGGTTAGCGCGCCCTTGGTGACTACCGTGTAGCGGCCGCTGGTCGAGGCCATGGTTCCGGTCAACGGGCCGGTGGCAAAGATGATTTTATTCTCCGTCGACAAGGCATCTACCGCCGGATCCATCTCTTCGTAAAGATACTTGCTGCCGAGTCCTCGTGAACCCAGATAGGCATTAGCCCAGTCCATATTCAGGGGTTCAAAGTCGCAGCTGCCTTTGCCCAGGTTTACGCGCAAAATCTTTTGTTGCCAGGCCATCTGGATTCCTCCGAGAAATTATTGTGTTATAGGCGCGATTGTATATCCTGCTGATCTGTTTTAACACATGTCAGCGGCCGGAAAGCGGTCATAAATCAGGTGAATATTAATGATCAGGGTAATCATCGAACGCGAAATAGCGGAAGGTCTCGAGGAATTTTACGAAGCTGCGATTGCAAACCTGCTGGGTGTAATGGCCAATGCCGAGGGATATGTATCGGGAGAGTCATCGGTTGAAATACATCGTCCCAATCGATACGTGGTGATAACGCGATGGACTGACGAAGCGGCCTGGAACCGCTGGTTTCAATCCAGTGAACGGCAGGAGTTGTTAAATGCGATCCGGCCATTTTTAGCCAAGGAGGAAAAGTTTACCTTACTAAAACAGCTCAGTATGCACCGCGACCAGTGGAGCAAGTGAACTTCGGTGCACTATCGCCTGGAATAGAACCCCTGACAATGTATCCCTAATCGGATTTTTGTTCATCCCGGTAGCGGGTTTTCGCGGTGGTCTGACCTGTCGCAACAACGCAATACCTGTTTTTTTGAGTGTCATGCGGGTGGCGTCCTGTTGTTAGCATGGTAAAATTGTCGCCAAGTCAGCTGGATAATCGCTGGTTCGTGTTACGAGCTGGAGGAAAGTCCGGGCTCCACAGGGCAGAGTGCCAGATAACGTCTGGGGGGCGTAAGCTCACGGCCAGTGCAACAGAAAGCAAACCGCCAGCTACGGCTGGTAAGGGTGAAAGGGTGCGGTAAGAGCGCACCGCGCTTCTGGTAACAGAAGTGGCAAGGTAAACCCCACTCGGAGCAAGACCA
>Ga0265303_10001996_pt1 | contig 12656 bp, 13 predicted proteins | sample Helome_2_FD_192494 | JGI IMG/M metagenome (GOLD analysis project Ga0265303, IMG submission 192494) | Marine sediment microbial communities from subtidal zone of North Sea - Hel_20160317 (Illumina Assembly) | ecosystem: Environmental > Aquatic > Marine > Subtidal zone > Sediment ...
CCCGTCTCGCCTTACGCCCTTGTCCCTGTACTTACGACTTCGACTCGTCGTCTTTGTCCACTTCCTCGAACTCGGCATCCACCACACCATCGTCGGCGGGCGCGCCCTCTTCGGCAGCGCCCTCGGCCGCCTGTTCGGCATAGAGTTTTTGCGCGAGGCTGCCTGATGCTTCGCCGAGCGCAGCCGTCTTCGTTTCGATCACTTCCTTGTCATCACCCTCGAGAGCCTTCTTGAGGTCCGAGACAGCGTTTTCGACCGCCATGCGCTCATCGGCCGTGGCCTTTTCGCCGAGCTCACTCAGCGTCTTCTCGGCCGCGTGGATCAGGCCGTCCGCCTGGTTGCGCGCGTCGACGAGCTCGCGGAACTTGCGATCTTCCTCGGCGTGGCTCTCGGCGTCGGAGACCATCTGATCGATCTCGTCGTCCGACAGGCCGCTCGATGCCTTGATGACGATGTTCTGGCTCTTGCCCGTCGCCTTGTCCTTCGCGGAGACGTTGAGGATACCGTTCGCATCGATATCGAAGGTGACCTCGATCTGCGGCAATCCGCGCGGCGCCGGAGGAATATCCGCCAGGTCGAAGCGGCCCAGGGACTTGTTGTCCATCGCGCGTTCGCGCTCACCCTGCAGGACATGGATCGTAACCGCCGTCTGGTTGTCGTCGGCGGTAGAGAACACCTGCTCCGCATTCTTCGGGATCGTCGTGTTCTTCTCGATCAGCTTGGTCATGACGCCACCAAGGGTCTCGATGCCGAGCGACAAAGGCGTAACGTCGAGCAGCAGGACGTCCTTTACTTCGCCCGAGAGAACGCCGCCCTGGATAGCGGCACCGAGAGCAACGGCCTCATCGGGATTGACGTCCCTGCGTGGCTCCTTGCCGAAGAAGTTCTGCACTTCTTCCTGGACCTTCGGCATGCGGATCTGGCCGCCGACGAGGATGACATCGTCGATCTCGTTGACCTTCAGGCCGGCATCGTTCAGCGCAACCTTGCACGGACCGATCGTACGCTCGATGAGCGAGTCCACGAGCGACTCGAGCTTGGCGCGAGTCAGCTTGATGTTGAGGTGCTTCGGCCCACTGGCGTCGGCCGTGATGTAAGGCAGGTTGACCTCGGTCTGCTGCTGCGAACTGAGTTCGATCTTGGCTTTTTCAGCCGCTTCCTTGAGGCGTTGCATGGCACGCGGGTCCTTCGAAATATCGACCCCGCTCTCGCGCTCGAACTCCGCTGTCAGGTACTCGATGACGCGCATGTCGAAGTCCTCGCCACCGAGGAACGTGTCGCCGTTCGTCGAGAGCACTTCGAACTGGTGCTCGCCGTCAACTTCCGCGATCTCGATAATCGAGACGTCGAACGTACCGCCACCCAGGTCGAATACCGCGATCCTCTTGTCACCGCGCTTCTTGTCCATGCCGTAGGCAAGCGCCGCGGCCGTGGGCTCGTTGATGATGCGCTTGACATCGAGACCCGCGATCTTGCCCGCGTCCTTGGTCGCCTGGCGTTGCGAATCGTTGAAATACGCAGGTACCGTTACGACGGCTTCGGTGACGGTCTCGCCGAGATAATCTTCGGCCGTCTTCTTCATCTTCATGAGCACGCGCGCCGAAATCTCGGGCGGCGCCATTTTCTTGCCACCAGCCTCGACCCATGCGTCGCCGTTGTCGGCCTTGGCAATCGTGTAGGGCACCATCGCGATATCGCGCTGTACGACGTCGTCCTCGAAACGACGGCCGATGAGGCGCTTGATAGCGAACAGCGTGTTCTCGGGGTTGGTCACGGCCTGGCGCTTGGCCGACTGGCCGACCAGGACCTGCTCGTCCTTCGTAAAAGCGACGATCGACGGCGTCGTGCGGTCGCCCTCGCTGTTTTCGATGACCTTGGGCGTGTCACCTTCCATCACTGCCACGCAGGAGTTGGTGGTACCCAGGTCGATACCAATCACTTTACCCATGTTTCCGTACTCCAAAATTCGGTATGAAATTACAAAACTGGTTGATACGTGGGGCCTAGACCCCTTGTTTCAAGCGCTGTGACGCACTTTTTCTGCCAATACAGGCTGTCTCTACGCCGTTTCCTCGGCCACGATCACCATCGCGGGCCGCAACAGGCGGCCGTTGAGCCGATAGCCCTTTTGCACGACGATGACGACGGACCCCGGCTCGAGGTCCTCGGACGGCTGCATGCTGATCGCCTCATGGTATTCGGGATCGAACGGCTCGCCCGCCGGGTCCACGACCTCGACACCGAAATGCTCCATGGTCTTGCCAAGCAACTTGAGCGTTGCGGTGCTGCCCTCGAGCAGGCTCTCAACGCTCGCGTTCTCGGCGGCGAGGCCCATTTCGAGCGAATCCCGGACCGCGAGGAGTTCCTTGCTGAAGCGCTCGAGTGCAAACTTGTGCGCGTTCTCAACGTCCCGATTCGCCCGTTTGCGGGCGTTTTCGACCTCGGCCGCCGCCCTGAGATAGCGTTCCCAGTTCTCACTGGCCTTGGCCACGGCAGCGGCAAGCGCCGCTTCGGGGTCGTCGGTCGGGTTCTCTTGCCCGGCTGCAACGGCGTCAGTCGACTCGTCCTCGGGGACTTCGGCTAACTCCTGGTCCGGGCGATCCGCCTCTCCATTCATCGCTGTGCTCCAAAAAACAACGTTCGCAGTCTGGGGACCGACGGGAAAATATCAAGAGGACAGCGGGTTTTTTTCTTCAGATAGACCTAGTTGCCCTGGTTCAGGGCCGATTCGAGCAGCCTGGCCGTGACGTCGACGATGGGAACGACCCGATCGTAGGCCATGCGCGTGGGACCGATTACGCCCAGGACACCGATCGTATCGTCGTCGACGTGATAGGGCGCCGTGACCACGCTACAGTCATCGAAGATGCCGTAGCCGGATTCCTCGCCGATAAAAATCTTCACGCCATCCGCATTGATGCTGCGATCCAGGAGATCCAGGATCAGCCGCTTCCTCGAGAATGCTTCGAAAAGACGGCGCAGCGTGTCGACGTCCGACAGCTCCGCAAAATCCATGAGTTTCGTCTCGCCCGCCACGACATACTCATCGCCCTGCTGTGCGGCCGTATCCATTGCCGTATGCGCAACCGCGATGATGTCGTGCATTGCCTGGTTCATCGAGTCCCGGGTGTCGTCCAGGTCGTCCAAGAGGCGCTTGCGGAGCGACTGCAGGTCAGTGCCTGCGTAATGTTCGTTGACATAGTTTTGCGCCTGCTGCAATTCAGTTGCGCTGTAGTCGCGGTCCGTGTGCAGAATCCTGTTCTGAACTTCATGGTCGTTGACCACGAGAATCGCCAGGATACGTTTCTCCGAAAGAGGCAGGAACTCTATTTGTCGTAGCGTAACCTTGGGGGCTCGAGGCACCGATACAACGCCGGCCATGCTCGTGAATTCGGACAGCATGCTCGACACGGTGCTGACGAGCGCCCCCGTGTCGTCGTACTCACCTTTTATCTTCTGCCGAATTCTCTGGATGTCGCCGTCCCCGGGCTGCCGGTAGCGAACCAGCGTATCGACGAACAGGCGGTACCCCATGGGCGTCGGAATGCGCCCCGCGGACGTGTGCGGCGCCGATACGAGCCCCATATCTTCGAGGTCCGACAGGACATTGCGGATCGTCGCCGGGCTAAGTGACAAGCCCGAGTCTTTGGACAAGGTGCGGGAGCCGACGGGCTGCCCGTCGCGGATATAGCGCTGGATCAGAACGCGCAGCAGATGCTGTCCGCGATCATTCGGAATCGATTTAGTTGCTTCTGCCGACATTCGCTAGAAACATGGGAAATTCCGGGGCCGCCTGCTGTGTTACCGTACTCGACAACACGCTAGCAACGGCTTGGCGGTCGGTCAAGGGTTTGCAACAATCCGCACATGAACACTCAATTTCCGAACATCGCGATCGTTGGGAGACATGAAGACCCGCGCGTCGGCGAGCCCATGCAGGTACTGGCCCGGCATTTGACAAAAGCCGGCATTCGGGTGCTCGCAGCGGAGTCGATGACTATCGACCTGCAGGCAACGCGAATGGACGAGTCGGATCTTTGCGATAACGCCGATCTCGTGATCGCGATCGGCGGCGACGGGACGATGCTGTATGCGAGCCGGCTCGCCAGAGAATCGGGAACAGCAATACTCGGCATCAACCGGGGACGGCTGGGTTTCCTCGCCGACGTCACGCCCGACGAGATGATTGCGAGTGTCGACCAGGTTCTTGATGGTCATTATTCTCGCGATTCGCGCCTGCTGCTCGAAGCACGCCTGGTCTCGCGATCGGGTGAGCAGAGTTCAGCCTTTGCGCTCAATGACGTTGTTCTCAAGCGACGCGAAACCGGGCGAATGGTCGACTTCCTGACACGCATCGATGGGGACTATGTCAATACCCACTCGGGCGATGGCCTGATCGTCGCGACACCGACGGGGTCAACCGCCTACGCGCTGAGTTGCGGTGGCCCGATCATCTCGCCGCAGCTCGATGCGGTTGTCGTCGTCCCGGTTTGCCCACACACGCTAACCGACAGGCCGCTCGTCATTCCTGCCGATAAGGCCATCGAAGTCACCCTGCTCGAACGCGACGAGACCAAGGCGTCGATAACCGTCGACGGGCATGCCGTAGGAGAAATCAGGCCGGATGACAAACTGACCATCTCGGCTGCCGAGAAACGCGTAACGCTCATTCATCCGCCCGGCTTCGATTTTTACGGCATACTGCGATCCAAACTTTTCTGGGGCCGCGACAACCGCCAGCGCGAAGTCTGACCAATGGAAGCACCGCCGTGTTGATGAATCTCAAGGTTCGCGACTTCGCGATCGTCGACCAGATCGACATCGAGTTCGAACCCGGTATGACTGTGCTCACCGGCGAAACCGGCGCCGGCAAATCGATACTCGTCGATGCGCTCGGACTGGTTCTCGGGGAACGAGGCAGCGCGCAACTCGTCAGGGAGGGAGCAAAGCGCGCGGAGTTTGCCGCAGAATTCGATGTTGGGGCGATCCCCGGAGCGCGCGCCTGGCTGGAGGGACAGGCACTCGATATGGACGACGATTGCCTGTTACGTCGCGTGATCAATGCCGATGGGCGTTCGCGTGCATTCGTCAACGGTAATCCCGTGCCCATGTCGCAGCTCAAGAGTCTTGGCGAAGTACTGCTCGACATACACGGCCAGCATTTCCACCAGTCCCTCGCCCGCCGACCCGTGCAGCGCGATCTGCTCGACCATTTCGGTGGACTGCTCGCCGATCGCACAAATACCGAGTCGAGCTTCGAAGCCTGGCAAGCTCTGCAACGACAGCTCGATGCACTGCGGGAGGCCGAAACCGATCGGGCCTCGCGCCTCGACCTGCTCCGATTTCAGCTGCAGGAACTCGAAGGCCTCGCTCTTGAACCGGACGAGGTTGCGGAACTGGGCACCGAAAGGCAGAGACTGCAGCACAGCGGGCGGCTCGCGGAAGGCGTCACTCGCGCAGTCAACGAGCTGTTCGAGGACGATACGGGCAACGCCAACGGCCTGATCGCCGATGCACTACGCTCGCTCGAATCCTTGCGTGAATTCGACGCCGCGCTCGCGCCTGTGATCGACATGCTTTCCAGCGCCAGTATCCAGGTCACCGAGGCTGCCGAGTCGCTGCGGCGTTATGGCGATTCACTGGATATGGATCCCGCGAGGCGCGACTGGGTCGAGGAGCGACTCGACTCGATCCAGACAATCGCCCGCAAACACCGCGTGGATGCCGAGGCGCTGCCGGCACTCGGTTTGAAGTTGCACGAGGAACATGAACAGCTCACTCACGCCGAGGAACGCGGACTGGAACTGGAGCAACAGCTCGATGCCTCCAGGGCCGTATTCCTGGAACGTGCACGAGCCTTGTCAAGAGCTCGCAAGGCGGCCGCCTCGAGTTTCGCCGCGGCCGTAACGGACGCGATGAGCGGACTTGGCATGCCGGGCGGCGTGTTCGAGGTCGCGATAACGCCGCTCGACGAAAATTCGGCCAAGCCCTGGGGCATCGATGAAATAGATTTCCTTATCAGCGCCAACCCGGGCCAGTCGCCGCAGCCGCTGGCGCGCATAGCGTCAGGCGGCGAACTGTCTCGTATGAGTCTTGCGATCCAGGTAATCGCCAGTGATGCCAGTGCCATCCCGACCATGGTCTTCGACGAGGTCGACAGCGGAGTTGGCGGCAGTGTTGCAGAGATGGTCGGTCGCCGCTTGCGCGAGCTCGGCAGTCAACGACAGGTGCTATGCGTGACGCACTTACCCCAGGTTGCGAGCCTCGCCGATCAACACTTCCGTATCAGCAAGGTGAGTGACGGCAAGACGACGAGGACAGGTGTTCGCTTGCTCGACAAGAACGAGCGCATCGACGAGCTCGCACGTATGCTGGGCGGTGTAGAGATCACGAAGAAGACCCGTGAACACGCGGCGGAGATGCTGGCAGGGGCGCCTAAGAAACGCGCCTGACTCAGTCCTCGTCCGGGTCTTCATCCTTCTGTTTGACGTACAACACGAGGCTGTGGTCGAGCAATTCATAGCCGTACTCTTCGGCAATGTGATGCTGGAGCCGCTCGATCTCCTCGTTGACAAACTCGATGACATCACCGGTTTCGACACAAACCATGTGGTCATGATGGTCGCCGTCGTCGAGTTCGAACACGGAGTGCCCTCCCTCGAAATTGTGCCTTGTGATCAGGCCGGCGGCCTCGAACTGGGTCAATACACGGTAGACCGTTGCCAACCCGATATCCTCGCCTGACTGCAGCAGCTCCTTGTAGATGTCTTCAGCGCTCAGGTGGCGCAGCTTGGCACCCTCCAAAATCTCGAGGATTTTCAGGCGCGGCAGCGTGATCTTGAGACCCGCTTTACGAAGTTCCTGTCGTTGCTGCATGAACAAACTCTTTCAAGGTATGATGCGCGCCTATTATGACCCAGTTGGCAGTCCGGCTCTATGCTATTCCGTAAATCTATCGTCCTGTTTCTTCTCTGTTTCGCCCTGGCAACGGCCAGCGGCTGCGTCTATCGGGCGACTATAGCGCAGGGCAACCTGATCAAGCAGGAGGATCTCGAACAGGCCGAGGTTGGAATGACCCGCAACCAGATCCGCTTCCTGCTCGGCACGCCGATGATCGATGATCCGTTCCACCAGGACCGCTGGGACTACATCTACTACCTGAAGATTGGCCGCAAGGACGCAGGTTTCAAGCGCTGGGTATCGATCTTCTTCGAAAACGACCGCGTCAGCGAAATCCGCAAGGAACAGGAACTGGACCCGGGCCTCTAGGGCTTGTCCGAACTCGCCATCGTCTCTCCGGCTGCGGCGAGCCTGCGGCGCGCCTCTCGCGGGTCCATTGCGAGCGGCCGGTAGATCTCGACCCTGTCTCCGTTCTCGAGCAAGTCGTCTCGGGTCGCGATGCGTCCCCAGACACCTACTTCGAGCGCATCGAGGTCATCATCCGGAAAATGCGTGGCAATGCCGCTTTTCTCAATCGCGTCTCGTACACGAGCGCCGCGCGACAGCATCAGGCCGACGAGCTGCTGTGTTTCCGTTCCGGCGTACACGACTTCGACCTTGATTTCGTCCGACACGGTACTCAGCCCTGCGCGTACATGCTTGCAGCACGCTCGGTGAAAGAATTGACGAGCGCATTGCAGGTCTTCTCGAAGAAGCGCCCGAAGATCAGATCGGTGGTGCGGCTGTCGAATTCGAACTCGAGCTCAAGCGTCACTTTGCACCCCATTTCGCCAAGCTGCTGAAACGACCAGGCGCCGGACATGTGGCGGAAAGGTCCGCCGACAAGCTCGATGCCGAGCGCCTCGTTCTCGCGCAACGGATTACGCGTCCTGAAGCGCTTGCTGATGCCACGATGGTGCAATTCGAGCGATGCCTCGATGAACTCAGGTTCGCTGATGTGAACTTCGGCATCATTGCACCAAGGCAGGAACGACGGATAGGACTCGACGTCCTTGACGAGCCGGTACATCTGCGCCGCGCTGTAAGGTACCAGGGCGCTTCGACTCACTTTACGCATCGATCGTGGCTACGGGGCTATCAGTCTCACCGCACCGCGTTGATCAACACCAGCAAGATACCGATCGGCGCGACTACCCTGGCGAGCACGCGCCAGGTCCTGAACCAGCTGCCCGAACTGCCAAGCTCGTCCGCGGTGGAATTGCGGCACATCACCCACCCCGCAAATATCACGATCAGGAGGCCGCCGAGCGGCAACATAATATTGCTCGTCAGGTAATCGATGTTGTCGTAAATAGTCCCCGCGAGAAATTTGAATTCGGACAGTACGTTGAATGAAAGCACGGAGCCCATTCCGACGAACCAGATCAATGCGCCTACAAAGACAGTCGCCTGCGCACGTGTCTTGTTGAAGCGCTCCACTATCCATGCGACTCCCGGTTCCATGAGACCAATCGCCGATGTCCAGGCGGCAAACGACAGCAGAATGAAGAAAATCGTCGAGAAAAACGTGCCGCCGGCCATCTGACCAAAAGCGAGCGGCAAGGTATCGAACACGAGCCCGGGGCCGTCGGCCGGGTCGAGGTTGTTGGCGAAGACCAGCGGAAATATAGCCAGGCCGGCGAGAATCGCGATCGACGTGTCCGCCGTAACGACGGCCGCCGAGGCGCCCGTAATCGAAGTCTCCTCCGGAAGATAGGCGCCGTATGCCATGATCGCGCCCATGCCGATACTCAGTGTAAAAAAGGCCTGCCCGAGTGCCGCGAGCACACTGCCCCAGGTCAGCCTTTCGAAATCGGGTGTAAACATGAATGCGACACCCTCGTCGAAATAGCCGGAATTGATCGAGTAGCCGAGCAGTACGAGCATCAGGATCAGCAGAGCAGGCACCATGAAGCGCACGGCCTGCTCAAGACCACGCTCAACTCCCCTGGCAACGACGAAGACGGACAGCGACATGAACAAGGTGTGACACAGGGCAACCTGGCGCCAATCGCCAGTAAAACTGGCGAACGCATCGCCTACCGCTGCCGCCGTCGCGCCGGCAAACGTACCGGTTGCGCTCTTCACGACATAGGCCAGGGTCCAGCCGGCGACGACGCTGTAATAGCTCAGGATAAGGATACCCGCGATGACGCCCATGGCGCCGACCCAGCGCCAACGGGTCGACCCGCCCTCTTCCTGCCCCAGAAGCGACATCGTTGCCACGGGATTGCGCCGCCCGCGTCTGCCAATCAGGATCTCCGACATCATCACGGGCAGACCGATGACAACGACGCAGATCAGATATACGAGCACAAAAGCACCGCCGCCATTCTGGCCCGCGATGTACGGAAACTTCCAGATATTGCCGAGCCCGACAGCCGATCCGGTGACAGCCAGGATGAACGCCATTCGCGAAGACCAGTGGCCGTGAAGGGACTTGCGCTTCGCATCGGCTGCCTGATTACTTAGCATTATTGTTCTCAAATCGGCACAGAAGTCGCGATTCTCGTACAAAACCGGGAGTCTGACAACGCTTGACCGTATAATCCGGTCGCCGCGAGGCCTGTTGGACCACGAATCGATGAGCAAGAAAAAAGCCAGGAAAACCCCGAGCAACGTTATAGCCGTGAACCGGCGGGCGCGTCACGACTATATGATCGAAGACACGTTCGAGGCCGGGCTGGCGCTCGAAGGCTGGGAAGCGAAGAGCTTACGGGACGGGCGCGGGCAGCTCACGGAGGCTTATGTGAACCTGCGAAAGGGCGAGGCCTGGCTCGTTGGTGCCCATTTTTCCCCACTGAAAACGACGTCGAGTCACATCAAGGCCGACCCGACCCGCTCCAGGAAACTGCTGCTCCACCGCCACGAACTCGACCGGCTGACCGGTGCCGTCGAGCGCAAGGGCTACGCGCTCGTGCCGCTCGACCTGCACTGGCACAAAGGCCGCGCAAAACTGACCATAGGGCTCGCGAAGGGCAAGAAACAGCACGACAAGAGGGCGACCGACAAGGATCGCGACTGGAAACGCCAAAAGGAGCGAATCCTCAAACATTGATCTAATGCATTGATTTCGAGCGTAAAGGCCATACACTAGGGGTTACACGGGGGTGACATGGCTTCGACGTGGGTCGCGAAACTCCGAGTGCATGCCGAGGGACAGATAACCTCGTAAATCCAGCTGTAAAACCTATAGTTGCCAACGACGACAACTACGCACTAGCTGCCTAAAAACCAGCAAATGCCTTCTGCCCGGATCGTGCCTGTGCGTCCGGATCACAGGAGTCACCGACACAGGACCGCGGCGCGAGCATGTTCAGGGCTCAAACCGTTAAATCCTTGCTGAACTGGCTGTAAGTTTTCCCTGCCCGTCGGGTAGCCTGCAGTGAGATCAAAGACGGAATAAGCATGTAGAGCTCGTGGCGTAGGGCTTGCGGACGCGAGTTCGATTCTCGCCACCTCCACCAACAACCGATAGAGCCGCCTTTCAGGCGGCTTTGTCGTTTCTCAATTGGTGTCCATTCCCGCAGCCTTCACCAACAACTAGGAACTGCTCGTTTGTGCTGCCCCTGTATCTTGGGCGGCGCCTTCCGGATTCTCCACAACCATGTAGACGACATCCGAGCCGCTGTAGAACGGGCGGTAATAGGTGTCGTTGAACACGAAGTACACGATGCCATCGACCGTCTTGGATTCAGCGCCATCCGGCACGTAGTCGACCTTGGCGCCAATCGGTGCCTCTACCGTCTTGAAGGTCGGATCCCCGCCCTCTTCCTCAGGTGGCTGAACTTCATAATAAGCGCCGTTGGCGTATCCGTAATTCTGGTCGTTTACGGTTACGTTCACCACCTGCGCTGGCGGCTGTTGCACGACGGCACCGGTCGGTGGCGCTACCATCACGTATCCTCCGGCTGGAGCCGCGGTGTAGTAGCAACCATTGGCGTAGTAATACGAAGACGTGCCAACGTAAACGGTTTGGTAAACCGGAGGCGGGCTGGCGATAGCAGCACCAACGACCATGCCGGCGGCAAGAGCCCACCACTCATCATCGTCGTGCCAATAGTCGTCATAGTGATCATGATAGTCGCCCCAGTAGTCGTCATACGTATCCTGGCGCGAGTCGGCTCGATCGCTCATTTCGTTCTGGCGGGTTTCGCTGCGATCGGTGCGTCCATCCTGACGGTTGTCCTGACGATCCGTTACCTCCCCCTGGCGATCGTCGCGGTTTTCCTGCCGGCCGTCGGTCCGATCCCCCCTGTTGTCAGAACGATCGGACTGCTGCTGGCTGCGGTTATCGCTTCTCTGGCCACGATTGTCGGTCCGTTGTCCCTGGTTTGCGGCACGCTGCTGGCCCGACTGTCGCGAAGTACTCGAACGATTGCCCTGGCCGGTCCCGGAGGACCTGCGGCTCCCCGAATCGTAACTACCGCGAGTCGGCCGGTTGCCCTGATAGCTGCCGCGACTCTGGTGCATCTGCCCGGTAGACGAGAAGCCACCGCTCGAAAACCGCTGATTGGAGCGACTGCGTGTGGCACTCGACTGCCTCGAGCGGCCGGCCGAGTGCGAACCGAAACGTTGGCCCATTGACGCGCCTCCGCCCCGGCCGCCACGTCCTCGTGCATCCGCCGCCTCAGCAATCAAACCCAGTACGAGAATTGTCGATATCATCGCCACGCTTATGGCGAGGCCGTGAGCCTTTCTCTTCGCTGATCGCATACCTATTCCTCCGTCAGCTCCAGAAACTCGGTTCGGACCGCGCCGTCAGGGATCTTCGCCTTGAAATCGCGACTTCTCGCGCGTGCCTTGAGGTTCCAGTCGCTGAAGATCAGAGTCTGCTGCGGAGATCCTTCGATCTCCCAGAACGTCACGACCATCTTGCGCAACAGCGGTGTTTCATCCATCGTGATCCATACCTGCAAATCGACCCTGGCGCCGCGATACAGAACGTGGTGGCAAGGCTCTCCTTCTGCGTCGTGGATGCCCAGGTAGGACGCACTCTGCACGTGATCTTCGAAGGCATCGGCTACAGACGTGGCAAGCAGCGGCGTTAACGGCAGTTCGAGGCCATAGCGCTCGTCTACGTCCACCAGCATGTCTGCCACGCGTCCTTCGGCCGGAACCTGGACGTATACGTTGTGGAGATGGTCAACAAGGGTCAGTGTGGTGCCGTCATACCACAGCTCTTTGGCGCTCAGATCGTCCCCGTAATCGAGATGCAATGCGCCGCCCCGTTCAGCCAGGATATCCAGTGCGCCGCTGTAAAGGACCATCGCTCCGTCGAGCCTCACGACGTCGAACTGCTTTTCGACGTGCACACTGAATTTCGTCGTGGCCTCGATTGGCGCCCGAACATCCCGGTAGAGTGATATTGGATCCGGTACGGATTGCTCGGCAAGGGCCACAATTGGCACAGCGCCGATCGTAAAAAGAAGATTAACAATCGCTAAGTTCTTTCCCGCATGGAACAACTTCATTGCTGGCCCTCTCGCTATACTGGCGCTCGCGCCGACCGGACGATAATTTGACGGTATCACCGTAGCACTCGGCGCACAAAGTTCACTATCCAGTTCACGACAGTTTTCCAGCCTCGGCACAGGCTGGCGATTGAGACTAAAGTCGACTGAACGCTCGTATCAGTTCGCCCCGTGTTGCGCTAGTTCTTGCTGCCGAATTCCTCACGGACTATCGCCTCGAGTTCCGCACTCGTCAGGCCTGCT
>Ga0265303_10001997_pt1 | contig 12656 bp, 8 predicted proteins | sample Helome_2_FD_192494 | JGI IMG/M metagenome (GOLD analysis project Ga0265303, IMG submission 192494) | Marine sediment microbial communities from subtidal zone of North Sea - Hel_20160317 (Illumina Assembly) | ecosystem: Environmental > Aquatic > Marine > Subtidal zone > Sediment ...
TCACCGAGGACATGATGATCATGAAGGAAGAGATCTTCGGTCCTCTGTTCCCGGTAATGACGTACAAAGACCTCGACGAGACGATCGAGTACGTGACGCACCGGGACCGGCCGCTCGGATTCTATGTGTTCACCAACGATCGGGCGCGAAAGGACAAGCTCCTCTACAGCACGATTTCGGGTGGGGTCACCATCAACAACTGCATCATTCACGTCGCTCAGCACGACTTGCCGTTTGGCGGCGTTGGCGCGAGCGGCATCGGCCATTACCACGGCTACGAGGGCTTCGTAGAGTTCAGCAAGATGCGCCCCGTGTTCACCAATCCGTGGCTCTCGCTCCTTCACTGGTTCTACCCGCCCTATACGGGCAGGCAGGAACGCATGATCGACATGGCGATCAAGCTCAAGCCCTGAGAGTCGCTTAAGCCGAGTCCGGCCGACGCCGGCGGCGCATCATCGAAAGGCCGAGGACCGTAAGCGCAGCCAATGCCGCGCCCGATACGCGCTCGCGCGGACTCGGGCCGACGACGCATCCGCATCCGCCGTTATTGCTCTCCGTGGTCGAACCGCCTGAGCCACCCGCGCCGCCCGAGCCACCACCGCCGCCGAATCCTCCGTCGCCGCCCATTCCGCCATTTCCGCCGGTGCCACCTGCCTGCACGCCCGCCATTCGTGCGCCGGAGCCCGGCGGGGCACAGGTAAAGGTCAGGGGTTGGCCCGGAACATCGGCCAAGGCGAGCAGCTCGGCTTCCGAGATGACGCCGTTCTGGCTTTCGAACGATCCATCGTTCAGTCGGAGCCAACGCTCCGGCGCGCCATCGACCACTCCGGCCACCACGAGGTCACATTCGGTCGCCGTACCCGCGTTGGGAATGACAAATGGCGCGCTCGCACGCGCGATCAAGAGCTCGACACGACTCTGCGTGTCGGACTCGCTCGTATCGCTGAGCGTCACTTGCTGTCCGACGATGGGCGCGAGGTTTGTGTCGAATGCCATGACCAGTGCTTCGAGGTTGTCCCGGTCGGTCGCAGAGACGCCATTGAACACGTTCGCGCTCAAGAAGTCGGTGATGGTGGGGACGCTCCCGTCATGCAAAAAGCCCGTCCCCCGCACTTGATCACCAGTGAAAGCAGTGGCCGCGCCCGTGAAGAAAGGCGACGGGGCCATCCCAAACATGCCCACCTTCTGATACGCATTGCGCAGGTGCGGAACCTTGAACTCCATCGCTTCGCCCTCGAACGTGGATCCACCGCTCGTTCCGAAGAACCCGAGTGACCGATCGAGCACATGGCAGCCGTTGCAGTTGGCGACAGTGTCCGTGATACGGCCGTCGTACAGCTCGAACCCGGCTTGCTCTTGGGGACGGAGCGCGTTGTCGAGCCGCCGAATCGGATTCGGCGGGTAGGTGATTTCGAGCGCGAAATCGGTGAACGCTTGCATGTCTTCGACGTCGAGCTCACCTTCATCGCGCCCCACGAGGCCCGGAAATGCGACGTTGAAGAGGTTGAAGGCCGCGTTCGTATCGAGGGGCGCGCCGCCTTGGTTGCCGCCCGTCCGGTCACCCCGCCAGTGCATCGGGCCCGCGTTCTCGAGACCACGAAGGCTTTGCGTCGTCATCGGGCCCTTGAGCGGATCGAAGCTCTCCAAGTTGCACACGCCAATGACACCCGGAGGGCATGGGTTGGGATTCGGCTCGGGCAACAGATCCGGATCGCCCAGGTCCCAGGCCAGGTCGTCCATGTCGCCAAACACATGGCAGCTCGCGCAGGAGGCCTCGCCGTTGCTGCCGGTGAGCTTTGCGTCGTAGAGGAACGGCCGCCCTGCGATGACGGACGCCGGCTCAGGGTTCTCCATGTCGATCGTTTGAACGACGCTGCCCGTCTCCGTGTCGACGGCGACGATCGAGTTCTCGAAACGGGTCATCACGTACAAACGCTCACGCGCCTCATCGAGCACCAAGCCGCTTGGGCCGCCGCGCGGCAAGGAGATCATGTTGGCAGCGTCTGGTGTGAAGCTGTCGGCCTCGAGCTCGGCCGTGTCGTAGACCCCGACTGCGCTCGAACCGAAGCCGGCAATGTAGAGCGTGCTCCCGTCACTGCTGATCGCCATTCCGAGCGGTGTCGACAGGCTCCGATCTTCGGTGCCTGCGGGCTGGGGCAGGGCGGCGTAGTCGATGTGCTTGTTCAAGTGCCTGGGCAGCACATTCAACGCGCTGTCGATGATCGTGACACGGGTTTCGTGCAGGTGGCCCCGGACCGTTGGCGGCTCGCCGGACGGCTTGGGCCCGAGATCGCCAACCCAGTCGGCGAGACCTTCGAACCGCACACGGTTGATAGCCTGGGTGTTGGTGATGTAGAGGTACCCGTTTTGCGGGTTGACGATCATGTTGAAGAGGATGGTCCCGACGCCTGCCGCCGAGCCGACCTCGACCGGTATTGGCGCATCGGCGTCGATTCCAAACACGTCAATGTCGGGCAGGGTGAAACGGACCCCGTTGCTCCAGTCTCGCCCGAGCTCGTCTTCCCAAAGTCCGCTCGCTTCGTTCAATCCTACGACGAGCCCTGCTTCGCGGCTCTGCGTGCCCTCGAAATTGGTTTTCGGTGCCGGTAGGCCGCCGGGATACTCAACGCCTTCGACGTTGCAGGGGTTGTCCGTCTGGTTGGTGTCGCAGACCAGTGGCTCGCCCAAGCTCATCGTGTGGTTTCCGGATCGAAACACCGCGGCGAAGACCGTGGACCCGTCGGTCGAAGCGGCGAGCGCGCGGGGACGGTCACCGAACAGCGTCACGATCGTGAGCGGGTCTCCTCCGAGCGATGTCCCGAGCGAGCTGGCATCAAACACCCAGACATCCGCACGTCCGATGCCTTCGACATCGTACTCGCCCTGCGGATAGGGGCTGTTCTGCCCACGGTGGGCCGTCGTGATGAACGCTCGGTCGCCGCCCGGCCCCGCGAAGACGATGTCACGTGGCTCGTCGCCGACGAGCAATGTTCGTACGACCCGTGGCGGGTCGGCCCCGACGTCGACGACCGAAATGCTGTCCGACAAATGATTGACGACCCAGACTTCATCGTTGCTGCGAGCCGCAACCGCGACCGGTTCCAAGCCCACCGGCACCGCCTCGACGAAGGACAAGCCGCTAGCGTCGAGGTCGTACATTTCGAGCTCTGCGTTTGGCGTATTGACCGCGAATAACCGCGTCCCGTCGGGTGACATCGCCAGCGGACGAACCTGGCCAGCCTCGAACAGGGTGTAGTCAGGCAGCTGCGCACCTGCTTCGCCCGCAAGGCTAAACAGAGCGAGTGAAGCCGCGACCAACACGGTAAATGCGCGCAAGATCATCGGTGGGCTCTCCGAAAGAAGAGAGTACGTCGGGTCGCTGTTTCCGTCCAGGCGATTCAGGGTCGTGCCGTCCCCTCAGTCGAGACTGATCGAGACTTGCTTGATCTTGTCGGCTTCGACGTCGATGAAGACGCGTTTCGGAGGCCCGTCGCCCGAGCGCTTCAGCACCAGCTTGTGACGTCCGGCAGGGAGCGTCAGTCGTCTCGGGGTACTCCCTAACGACTTACCGTTCTTGAATACCTCGGCCCAGCCGCCACGTGTAACGAGATTGACCGTGCCGGGCTTGCCAAACTTCTGCGGCTTCGGACGCGCGCGTCGTTTGCGAGTCGGCGCAGCGGCCTTGGCCTTGGGTTCATCGGGCGGTAGCGCAGCCGGGATCTCAGCGACTGGCGCTGGAGCAGCCGAGGCCATCGCTGGCTCGGTGGCGGGGATGGGCTCAGGCGCGGGCGCCGCTGTCACCGGCGAGGCCTCCACGACCACGGCTGGCAACGGCTCGACGTTCTCTTTCGGATAGCCAGCGCCGAGCGCCATCGCGATCGCGCCACCGACAGTGACTAGGCCCGCAACCAAGGCGACCACCATGCGTCGCGATCGTCCACTCCTCGGTGCTTGGGGAAGAGTCCCTGCGAGCGTCACCGCCTGCGTCACGTCGAACTCGGCGACCGCTGGGATGGAGAGCACCGCGGCACGTGGCATCCGCGCGAGCTCCATGAGCTGATTCTTACGCGCCTCTCCTTGCGGAAAGAGCTCCGCCATCCATTCCGAGAGCTCGGCCGGACCGATCAGCTCGTCTTGTTTGCTCAAGAATTGTCGCAGCGCCCGACCCATCTCCCGCGCGTTTTGCCAGCGGTCGTTCGGGTCTCGCGCCAGTGCTTTCAATGCGATGTCGTCGAGCTCCTTGGGAACTTGTGAGCGAAACTTCGACGGCGGAGGGATCTCCTCGTACAGCAATGCGAACATCGTATTGGCGGTGGTGTCACGCTTGAACAGCCGTTTGACCGCGAGCGCCTCCCACAACGCGGCGCCTAGAGCCCAGGTGTCGATCCTTCGGTCGATGGTACCGGCTTTCAGTTGTTCCGGGGCCATGTATGCAATGGTCCCCTTCACATCCCCCGTGGACGTCTTGTGCAGGCGCTCACGCGCACTGGCCACCCCGAAGTCGACCAGTTGCGCGGCTCCGTCGTAAGTGACGAACAGGTTTCGAGGAGAGACGTCGCGATGGACGACGTGGAGTAGATCGCCGTTGGCGTCCTTGAGCTCGTGTGCGGCATGGAGGCCTTCACAAGCATCTGCGATGATGCGCGCCATTCGGAGAGGCAGCAAAGGACTCCGACGTTGCTCGGGGATCTTGGCTACCCGCGTATAGACACGCGCCAAGGGCTCGCCGACGAGGTACTCCATCGCGATGTAGTACTCACCGTCGGCTTGGCCGAAGTCGAACACACTGCACACGTTCGGATGGGTAATCCGCGAGGCGATCTTCGCCTCGTCGAGGAACATCTCCACGCAGTCGGTTTCTTTTGCGAGATGGGGATGGATGCGTTTGAGCGCGACGAGCTTCTCGAAGCCTGCCGTTCCATCGAGCCGGGCGAGGTAGACCGAACCCATGCCGCCGGAGGCAAGCTCGAAGCGGAGCTCGTAGCGGCCGATCCGCTCCGGCGTCGCTCGTTCCGGCGGGATTGTGTCCGCCACCGATTTCGGGGGACGTGACTCTAGCCCCTCCCCGGTCTCCGCTTCTTTGGTACTCAAGCTCACGATTCCCTTACCCTTTATAGCGCAGCCTAGCCGTTATGGGTGAAAGTTTTGATTGTCACTTCACTTTTGGCTAGCCTACGGGGACTGGATCATATGTCTACTAAACTTGGAATCATTGGGCTTTTGAGCGTTCTTTGCCTCCTTTCCACCGAGGCAAAGGCTCACTATCTCTTGGACGACGCGATCGCGTCCTACGAGGATGCCGACTTCCGGGCGGCGCTTCGCACCTTCAACCTCGCTGCTAGGGACGCCGACCTTTCGGTGGAGGAGCTTCTCCTGCTCTTTGAAATGAGAGCCCTTGTCCATCACGCGATGGGCAACGAGACGGCAATGCTTCGCGACTTGGAGCGCGTAGGCGCGCTGCGTCCGAGTCACCGGCTCGGCGGCCTTGCACCTCCTCCGGTGCGCAAAGCCTTCGACGACATGCTCGAAGCGAACGGCGGAACGCTGGGCGTCGAGCTCGTCATCGAGGAGAAAGATTTCGACGGCAAACCGTTCGTCGTGGCGCGCGTCGAACAGGTGCCAAAAGACCTCGTGCACCGCGTCGGCCTGCAATGCCGAGTCCCGCCAGACGGCCAAGCCATCGCACGCACCGCTCAGGGTACGCGTGCACGCATCGCGCTTCCGAAATCAGGCGTGCATCAAGGATGCGATGCGACGGCTCAGACCAGGCGGGGTACGGTCCTGTTCAGTGCAAGCATCGAGGGTACGCGTCCGAAGTCTGCACCACCATCCACGGAACCGCCGGCACCAGCACCGATGCCCACGCCAGTCCCGGCGCAGTCGCCGAGCGTCTTCCAAATGCCGGAGTACAAAGGCCCCGTCGACCAACCGACTGCAAAGAAGAAGAAGAAGTGGCCTTGGATCGTGGCGGCCGCTGCGGTCGCGGTCGCGGGCGGGGTCACCGCCGGTGTTCTCCTTTCCAAGAAATCCAAGCAGAGCCAGCCCGCAGCGGGCGGCGTCACGGTGAGTTGGTGAGTGTGCTTAATCGCAGATTAGGCTTCGTGGTCTTGCTGATCGCCATCGTCGGATCGCCGACGGCAGGCTGCGGCGGTGAGTCAGGCGCAGAGGGGCTCAGTGTAGACGTGAGCTTTGCATCGGGGGTGCCGCGGGCGGCGCGCGATGAAGCGGTTCGCGTCGAGGTGTATCTAGTCGGTTCGTGCGATTCGGTGGTGATAGGAGATCGACCCGAGGACGCCCTCGATAGCATGTTCGTTCTGCGCGATGGAAGCGCGGGTCCGGTGATCGGCATTCCCGAACCGGGCCAGTATGGGCTCTACGCCGTCGCGCAGGATTCCAACTGTGCGGTCATCGGCGCAGGTTGCGACGAAGTGCGTATCGACGCCCCTCCTCAGGAGAGCTACTCCGTCGAGCTCGGCTCATTTACCGGCGAAGGGTGCTTCGCAAACCAACAATGCTCGATCGAAACCGGCGAGTGCACCGGTCCTAGTGGCGATTGCGTAGACCTGGACTCCGATGGCCTGGGTGATGGCACGCGCGACAATGTGGGCTGCGTCGATGCGACGACGGACTCGAACGACGCCGATGGCACGGTTTGCGCGGACACCGATGGCGACAGCTGTGATGACTGCATCAGTGGCTCCTTCGACCCGCTCGATGATGGCGTTGACGGGGATGGCGACGGCATTTGCGACGCCGGCGACGTGTGCGTCGACTCGGACGGCGACGGCTTGGGCGACGGCAGCGGGGGCAATGTGGGCTGCGCCAGTACGACGACCGACTCCAACGACGGCGAAGCCACGGTTTGCGCGGACACCGACGCGGACAGCTGCGATGACTGCAGCACCGGCTCCTTCGATCCGCTCGACGATGGCACCGACGCCGATGCGGACGGAACTTGCGACGCGGGCGACTCGTGCGTCGATGCCGACGGCGACGGCTTGGGCGACGGCACCTCGGGCAATGCGGGTTGTGTCAACCCGACGACGGACTCCAACGATGCCGACGGGATGCTCTGCGCAGACACCGATGGAGACAGCTGCGATGACTGCACCACGGGCTCCTTCGATCCGCTCGACGACGGCACCGATACCGACGCCGACGGCATTTGCGACGCTGGCGATGTTTGCGTCGACGCGGATGGCGACGGCTTGGGCAACGGAACGCTCGGCAACGCGGGTTGCGTTGACACGACAACCGACTCCAACGATTCCGTAGGCACGGTCTGCGCGGACACGGACGGTGATACCTGCGACGATTGCAGCAGCGGATTCTTCGATCCGAGCGACGACGGGCCCGACGGCGATGGCGACGGCATCTGCGACGCGGGCGACTTGTGTGTCGACGATGACGATGACGGCGCCGGTAACGGCACCTCAGGCAACATAGGCTGCGCCACCTCAGTGACCGATTCCAACGACGCGAATGGCACCGTCTGCGCGGACACGGACGGCGATACCTGCGACGATTGCAGCAGCGGTTACTTCGACCCGAGCGACGACGGCACGGACGATGACGCGGATGGCATCTGTGATGCAGGCGATGATTGCGTCGACGCGGACGGCGATGGCTTGGGCAACGGAACACTCGGCAACGCGGGTTGCGTCGACACGACTACGGACAGCAATGACGGCAACGGATCTGTCTGCGCCGACACCGACGGAGACGGTTGTGACGACTGCACCGTCGCCATGTTCGACCCCGCCAATGACGGCTTGGACGCCGATGGCGATGGAATCTGTGCCCTGGGCGACTGCGACGACGACAAACCGCTGTGCGCGTCTGTGTGCACTGACCTCGACGAAGACGGATACTGTATCGACACCGATTGCGATGACACCGTTGAGACTTGCGATCTGGACTGCACCACGAACACCGACGGTGGTCCCCACGCCGATTGCTTCGAGATATTCTGCGGAACCAATCCGGCAAGCAGTGGGTCCGAATGTCTCGAGGTGACCAGCGAGCTCGAGTACGAGGCCGCAATCGACGCGGCCAATGGCAACGCAGGCCCCGATCACATCGTTCTGAACGACTTCACGATGACCACGGGTGCCCCTGCAATCAACGACGCTACGGGGGGGCTCACCATCCGGCAAGTCGCAGGTGCCACTCTGACCGTCAACTCGGGCGGCAATCGCTTGGTCTTCGAGATCAAGAGCGCCAACAATTTGATCGACGGCGTTCGCGTCGTGAACGTGTTGAACGCCGAAGACATCGTCGAGATCACTGGCGACAACAACACCGTGCAGAACTGCGTGTTCGAAGGATTCGAGCGGCGTGGAGTCCACGTCGATGGTGGTGACAACGCCCTGCTCTGGGACAACATCATCACCGGCGGCACGAACGAGCAGGGCAACGAAGTTGGGGCCATCATCGTGAGGGATACGATCGGTTCGGTCGTCGCAGGCAACACACTTGCTCTCAACGCGATGGACGGCTTGCAAGTTCGCAAGGCCACCGCTCCTTTCATCGACCACAACACGATCGCCGACAACGGGGGATCAGGGATCGAGTTCTACGGGGATGACTCGAGTGGAGTTTGCCTCCGAAACAACAACGTCACCGGAAACGGGGAGTTCGGAATCAACGTCGAGAAAGCCCCCGACCCCTTCGCCGACTTTTTCGATACGAGCTCATCCTGCACGGCTCCTCTGTCCTCAGGACCCGCTTACGGCAACAACGATTTCGAGAACACCGGCGGCGGCTCCTTCTGCAGTAACGAGTGCCTTGCATGCGCCTGTCTTCCCGCTGGTTCGTTCTGGGAGTACAGCGTCGACCCGCTCTACACCAGCACAAGCATGGGCGATCAGGACCTCTACTGTCTTGGGTCGGCTTCGACGCTGATCGACGGTGGCGACGATCTGCTTTCCTACGATCTCAATGGCGATGCCGCCGGCGATTTCAACGGAAGCAGCCCCGACATCGGCAGCCGAGAAGACGGCCCGGGCGACTGCAACTGACCGCGCCCGCTCGATAATCTCTTGGCGAAATCGCTGTCTCGACGCACTATAGAGCCGAGGTCGCGTGACTACCGGAGTAGGCCAAAGCACCGATAGCCGGGAGTTCTTGCAGCAGCGCGTGGCCGCGTTTGGCTTTGCGGTTGCCGTCATCCTGCTCCTGTCCTTGGTCAGCCGCGTCATTTTAGGCCTGGCGTTCGGGTATCTACTGGGCGAGCTCGCGCATCCTTCTTTCTGGGCGCACGCGGCTGCCTGGGTTCCGGTCGCATGCGTCTGGCTGATCTGTCGCTCGCGCCCGCTCGAAACACGAGCCATTCAAATCGTCGAAGGCGTGGGGCTGGTCTTGACGAGCGTGGGTCTCGTCGTGATGGGAGGCTATCTCCCAGCGGCTGCAGGTGCTGCGACAACGACGGCCTACGCTCTGTCTTTCGGACTCATTGCGCGCGCGATCTTTGTCCCCAGCTCGGCGAGGCATACCGCCTGGCTCGGCTTGGCAATCGGGGTTCCTCTCGTCATCGCCGTCTACTTGAACTTCCTCACCGTCGATATCGACGTCTGGAACAGCCACGGGTTTTTCCGAAAGATCGAAGACACGAGCACCTTGGCACGCAGTCAGTCGATTCAGATCGGATTCGCCTGGGCGCTCACGACCTTGCTCGCCGCCTGGGCGACGCGTGTGATCTACGGCCTTCGCAAAGACGCCCGTGACGCCAAAAAACTCGGCCAATACTTCATCGAAGAGAAGCTCGGCGAAGGAGGTATGGGTACGGTGTACCGCGCACAGCACGGGCTACTCAAACGGCCGACCGCGATCAAGCTCTTGGGCCCTGAGCTGAACACCCCGGAAGACCTCGATCGATTCCGACGTGAAGTGCAGATGACCGCGAAGCTCAAGCACCCGAACACGGTGACGATCTACGACTACGGACGAACCGATGACGGAACATTCTACTATGCAATGGAGCTGCTCGATGGTGTCACCTTGGTGGAGATCGTACGAACCGAGGGCCCGATGCCAGAGTCCCGCGCGATTCACATCTTGGCGCAATGCGCCATGGCGCTACACGAGGCGCACTCCATGGGTCTCGTTCACAGAGACATCAAACCCAACAACATCATGCTGACTCAACAGGGAGGCGCCCACGACGTCACGAAAGTCCTGGACTTCGGCCTGGTCAAGAACGTGGACTCGAATGTCGACGCCACCAAGACCTGGACCGATGCGATCATCGGGACACCTCGTTTCATGAGCCCCGAACAGATCCTCGATCCGCCGGCGGTCGACGCGCGCTCTGACCTCTACTCGCTGGGAGCCGTGGGTTACTTTCTGCTCAGTGGCTGCTTCGTGTTTGAAGGGACCAATGCAATCGAGATCTGCGCACAGCACCTGAGCGCGGTCCCAGAGCCCCCTTCATCGAGGGCGGAGCGTGTTCTGAATCGGGATCTCGAACGCATCATCATGCAATGCCTGAAAAAAAAACCCGGTGAGCGACCCGCTTCCTGCGTCGAGGTCGCCGAGCGGCTTCAAGCCTTGCCAATCGAGCGATGGTCGCAGCAGGAGGCTGCCGAATGGTGGGATACGAATGGCGCGGACGTTAAGGTGCACCGAGAGCTCGACATGGAGTTTGGCAATCTCGGAACCATTCAAGCCGGTCCGGCTTTCACAGATCGATGATGACCGAAGCGCGACCCATAAGCCCTGAAGAGCTCGTAGCGGCGATGGCGGGCGGAGATTCGGGTCGAGCATTGGGCGCGTTCTACGCTCAGTATGCGAGCACGGTTCTTGCGCTCCTGACGAAGATGCTCGGTTCTCCTGCGGAGGCAGAGGAGCTCTTACAAGAAGTCTTCGTGGAGCTCTGGCGGCGCGCACCTCAATTCGACAGCTCGCGAGGCACCGTCATCGCCTGGGTCGTCACTGTCGCCCGAAGTCGTGCCTTAGACACGCTCCGCGCGCGCAAACGCCGCCACGGCGATCGTCAGTTCCAGTACCAGGAAGGGGACGCGCTGATGACCGAACGAAAACGTCCCGATGTCATGGCCTCCTCGACGCGCTGGCACCAGGCCCTCAGGCAAGCCTTTCAGCGGCTCGACGCGGAGCAGCGGGCCGTGCTCGAGCTCTCGTATTTTCAGGGGATGTCGCACGGGCAGATCGCCGACACGCTCAAGCTTCCGGTCGGCACCGTGAAATCCCGAATCCTTGCGGGAATGCGCCAGTTGCGCACGATGCTCCCCATGATTCACCGGGCGATGAAGGCATGAACGAAGAGCAAGAACGAGCGGAGTTGTTGGCGGCGCTCCATGCGGCTGGAGCGGCTTCCGAGGAAGACGAGAAAGAGCTCGAAGCGCTCCTAGCCGCCGACCCCAGTCTCGTCGACGTCGTCAAAGATTTTCAGGATTCGATTGCGGCGCTCGCTTCGAGCTTTGATCCACTCGAAACGCCGTCGAAGACGCTCGCGAAGATTCAAAAACGGATCGCGAAAGAAAAGGGCGGCATCCTGAGTCGTCTGCGCGACTGGTTCAGCAAGTCCTGATTCAACGAATTGGCTATAGAGTGGGGGTCGTATCCAAATGAGAATCTTCGCGGGGATCGTGCTGCTCGTGCTGTCGCTGCTGTGCTGGGGAGGGCAGACGATCGTGTGGCTAATGCCGAAAACCGGCGTGAAGCTCGGCCTTGCCGAAGCGGAGAAAGAGGTGGAGCCCGTCTACTGGGCCGACATCCGTGGCGAGGCCGCGTGGGATTTCTTCACGCTCTGGACCATGCTCGCCGCGGCGCTTTTGCTCATCCTCGACCAGCCAGCTTGGGCGTACTTCGGGCTCGTTGGGGGCGGAATGTACGTCTATTTTTCCGGTCGCGGGATCTTCACTCGCTCCACCATGCGGCGCCGTGGCTTTCGGGTTGGTGCAGCCGCAAACCTCAAGCTGGGCTACACGTTTCTCGGGATTTGGGGTCTCATGGGCTTGGTCACGATCGCCGCGGCGGCGAGCGCACTGGTTCCCCGCTAACTGACGCGGAGCCCGACTGCGTTTCTGCGTCGCCAACGATCGTCAAGACAGTCTCGCCTTCTTGGCGCCACCATCCCCGAAAGGTTAGGCCTTCCGGGCTGACGGTGGCGCGCAAGGGATGCCAGCCGGTTTCCACTGCATCGACATCATCGATCTCCACTTCGACGCTACGCGTGTCCCGCCGTAGCCCCACCCGCAAAACCTTGAGTGCGCTTTCCTTGGCGCTCCAGGTCAAGGCAACATGTCGATCTCGGTGAGCCCCGGCCGTCGTTTCAACCGCCATGCGCTCCCGCTCGGTGAAGAAGTCGTTCACGAAGCGCGAGCTGCGCGGCTCGACCGCCTCCAGGTCGCAGCCGACTCTCGTGCCCTGCGCGATCACGCACGCAGCCAGTCCCTCGCGGTGGCTGATCGAGATCTCCGAGTCGACCCTTCGTCCGTCAATCCATGCTTCGGGAGCGCCGTCCTTTGCTCCAATGATCTGAATTCGATTGAAGTCATCGATCCCGGCAAACGACGACAGCGCGTGCTTCGCTACGAACCGTCCGAGCCTCCACTCAGCGCTCCGCTTCGGAAACCGGAGGCCCGCCAAAACCTTCTGCTCGTCCGGGCCGAGCCAGTCGTCCCCTTTCGGCGATG
>Ga0265303_10001998_pt1 | contig 12652 bp, 9 predicted proteins | sample Helome_2_FD_192494 | JGI IMG/M metagenome (GOLD analysis project Ga0265303, IMG submission 192494) | Marine sediment microbial communities from subtidal zone of North Sea - Hel_20160317 (Illumina Assembly) | ecosystem: Environmental > Aquatic > Marine > Subtidal zone > Sediment ...
TTCTACATGCTCAGTACCGTGGCCTATTTTGCTTTTTTGTTTCTTCAAAAAAACTATGCCCAACGAATCGGATATTTTCTCATTATGGCCGGTTTCTTATGTCACACGGCAACCATTGCCTATGGCTTTGCAAAAAGCGGTTATTTGCCGGTCGGCAACTTACGGGAAACGCTTTCACTGGCAGGTTGGGCCGTTGCGGGTGGGTTTCTGGTATTTCAATACAAGTTTAATTTAAAAATATTGGGGATATTTGCCGCTCCCATGATTGCACTGATCCTGGTATTGGCCACTCTGGTTTCCAGCGAACCTTATCAGACAACTAAAATATTTAAAAACTTCTGGTTGATCTCCCATGTAATGGCTATCTTCTTCGGCGAGGCCTTTTTTACACTGGCAGCCGGATTGGGAGTGCTATATCTTATCCAGGAAAACGCCATTAAAACCAAAAAGCATCGATTCTTTTTTAAGCGTCTACCGTCGCTGGACCTGCTGGACTCGACCGGATATGCCTGCATTGTGGTGGGATTCTCGATGCTCACCCTGGGACTGATTACCGGCCTGGTATATGCCAAATCATACTGGGGTCGATTCTGGAGCTGGGACCCCAAAGAAGTCTGGTCCGCCATCACCTGGATCTTTTATGCCGTCTTACTGCATGAAAGACTGACGGTGGGCTGGCGGGGTCGAAGATCGGCCATAATGGCAATCATAGGATTCGGCGTGCTTCTTTTTACCTTCCTTGGTGTCAACCTGCTCTTAGAGGGGCACCATGGGGAATTCACCAGGTAAAATGAGGATTAAGGAAACTAAAATATAATAAAAAATTCATCGAATAGTGGTCCAAATTTAAACTCACATAACCTGGAAATTCGAAGCACGAAATTCGAAATCCGAAACAATTTTCGAATTACTAAATTCAAATGTTCAAAACGGTTTTGAATTTCGGTCATTTGATATTCGAATTTGTTTCGAGTTTCGATATTCGAATTTCGAATTTTTCACCTCTTAATGATTAACAAACTGAATCATTTAGGCAACAATATTTGCAGCATTTCCAGCAATGCAAGACATCTTACTCATAGGCATAAACCATAAAACGGCACCGGTGGAGTTAAGGGAGTGTATTGCCTTCACAGAAGATGAGTCGGAATCTGCCCTCCGGGAATTTTCCCGCCAACCCCACATCAAGGAGGTACTTCTTTTTTCCACCTGCAACCGGGTTGAGGTACTGGTGGTTACAGCCGATAAAGCCAAGGCCATTGAGGCGACCAAGGACTATATTGCTGAGGCTAACAAAATTCCGCGCCAAGAATTTGAGGATTCCCTTTACATCTATGAAGGTGATGAAGCCGTTCGCCATATTTTCAGAGTCGCTTCCAGCCTGGACTCCATGGTGGTTGGAGAGCCCCAGATTCTCGGTCAGGTAAAAGAGGCTTACCGTATGGCCACGGAGGCCAAGGCATCTGGTGTTATTTTAAACCGTCTTTTACACCGAACTTTTTTTGTAGCCAAACGAATCCGCACCGAAACCGGCATTGGCGATCATGCGGTATCCATCAGTTATGCAGCCGTAGAGCTCGGTCGAAAAATATTTGGATCCCTTGAAGGCAAAAACGTTCTGCTGGTGGGCGCCGGCGAGATGGCTGAACTGGCTGTGGAGCATCTTATCCGGAATAAAGCCGAAAAAATTTATGTGGCCAACCGCACCTTTGAAAATGGTGTAGCGCTGGCCCAGCGGTTTAAGGGCCAGGCCCTCCGATTTGAAGAAATTGCGGATTCGCTGAAACTTGTAGACATCATCATCAGTTCAACGGGCTCACCGGACTATGTCATCACCCGGGATCAGGTTAAAGGCGTTATCCGGATCCGACGCAATCGGCCTATATTCTTTATCGATATCGCCGTGCCACGGGATATAGACCCCCGGGTCAACCGGCTGACCAACTCGTATGTATACGATATTGACGATCTGCAGGGAGTTATTGAAGAAAACATTGAAGATCGTCAACACGAAGCCATCAAAGGCGAAAGAATTGTTGATGAGGCGGTCATTCGCTTCCGGGAATGGTATGCCAGTTTAGAGGTGGTTCCCACCATTGTGGCCTTGAGAAGTAAACTGGAGTCCATTGCCGAAACCGAAATCAAGAAAACATTGCAATCTAACAAAATCCCGGAATCAAACATCGGGGCGATTAAAAAAATGGCCGGCTCTCTTATCAATAAAATCATGCATGATCCGACGGTGTTCTTAAAAAAGGACAGTATGCCCGGTGACAAATCAAAACATATCGACACCGTCAGAAAACTTTTTAAATTGGATAAATAACTGCTCGAGGAAATAACATGAAAAAAACAGCCTTTTTGTTTCCCGGTCAGGGTTCCCAGAGTGTCGGAATGGGGGAAGAGTTTTACCGGGAATATGATGTCGTCCGAGAAATTTTTGATATGACGGAGGAAATTTCCCGCATCAATCTCTCTAAACTATGTTTTAAAGGCCCGATGGAAGATTTGACCATGACGGTTAATCTTCAACCGGCCGTAACAGCGGTGAATCTGGCCTGCCAGGCGGTAATCGAAAAAGAAAATGTTGAATTTCACTACTGCGCCGGCCACAGTCTGGGTGAATACAGTGCGCTTTCAGCAGCAGGTGTCCACTCAAAAGAAGACACGATCCGGCTGGTTTTTAAAAGGGGCGAGCTGATGCATCGCGAGGCGACCCGGAATCACGGAGCGATGCATGCAATTGTGGGGCTTCCCATCGAGGATGTTGCCGATCTGGTTGCCGAGGTTCATAAAGATGGGCTTGTATCGGTGGCCAATCACAACACTGAGCTGCAAATCGTAATCACCGGAGCCCCCGAATCAGTGGAGAAGGTGTCTTCTCTGGCAGTTACCAAAGGCGCCAGGTCTGTCCCTCTGAAAGTAAGCGGCGCCTGGCACAGTGAACTGATAAAAGGAGCAGAAGAAGAATTCAACGCATTTCTTGACTCCACTCTTTTTAATAAGCCTGAAAAATCCATATTATTTAATGTCACCGCCGATACTTCGAATGATCCCGACGAAATCAAAGAAATCATGGGCCGCCAGCTGTGCAGTCCCGTACGCTGGTTTGACACCATTAACAAAATGATGGGTGAAAACGTGGAAATCTTTGTGGAAGTAGGTCCCGGCAGGGTCCTTGCCGGGCTGTTAAAAAAAATCCTGCCCAGAGATTATCCGGCTAAAATTTTCAATGTCGCCAACATGAAACAGCTTGAAAAATTTCTTAAGGAATATTAATGATTTCGCAGAAAGCGGATTCATTAAGTGTTTCGTGTTTTTAATATTTGGTGTTTTGTATGAAAATATTACACTATTTCAGTATGTTAGAACACAAAACACGAAACACCGGCATAAAAACCTGCTTTTCTGTTTTTTGCGGAATTTTGATTTTTACTCTTTACAAGGATTTTGGGTTGTGCTAAATAATTCCATTTTTAGAGATGAAAAATAACGGGGTTTTCATGAGGTCTAATCATGAAGAAGAAAGACAAAGTGTTCTTCAAAAAATATCTCACCGAACGGCTTGAGGAACTGATAAACCAGGCAGGCAATACGGTCTCCGGTATGACCGAGACCAAGGAGAATTTTCCGGACCCGACGGATCGAGCAGCCCTTGAAGCGGACCGCAATTTTATGCTCCGAATCCGTGACCGGGAAGCCAAATTGATCAAAAAGATTAAGGCCGCCCTGAATCGGATTGAAAATGATACTTACGGCGTTTGCGATTCCTGTGGTGAAGATATTACGCTTAAACGGCTGAAAGCCAGACCTGTAACCACCCAATGCATTGATTGTAAATCCAAAGAGGAGGCTTTAGAGAAAGCCCTTGGATTATAACCAGCATGCGGGGATCGACCTTCATATTCATACAACAGCGTCTGACGGCACATTTACGCCATCAGAAATCCTTGCCCATGCCATAAAGCTCAAGCTAAAGGCAATCGCAATCACCGACCACGACACGCTGGCCGGTTCAAGCGCGGCGCTAAACAGCGGCATTCCTGCCGCTCTTGAATTCTTGACCGGCGTCGAAATCAGTGCGGCCCCCCCTCCGTTTTATCACAAAGCTGGAAGTTTCCATTTACTGGGTTATTCGATTCATCTCGATGATTCGGAGTTGAATCTAACCCTTGAAAAACTCCAGCTGGCCAGAAAAAACCGCAACCCGGCAATTATTAATCGTTTGAATGAATTGGGAATTTCCATCAGCCTGGACGAAGTTCGTGAAGAAGCAGGAGATGTCCAGCTGGGAAGACCGCACATCGCGCAAATGATGATAAGAAAGGGTGTGGTTTCATCGATAGATGAAGCCTTTGATCAGTTTTTGGGCACAGATAAACCGGCTTATGTGGATAAATATCGTGTCAAATGTTCGAAAGCGATTAACGCCATACTGGGGGCCGGTGGCATCCCGGTATTGGCCCATCCGAGTTTGCTGGAATATGAAAGTGAAAACCAGCTTGATGACTTAATCGGCCAATTAAAGCAGATGGGAATCCAGGGTGTGGAAGTATATTATCCGCAGCATACTGCGGATCAGACCCGCCTTTTTGCCGAGCTGGCACAGCGCCATGATTTGCTAATGACCGGCGGAACCGACTTTCACGGCAGCATTCATCCTGACATCGAAATGGGATCGGGTAAAGACGGCCTGTTTATTCCATATGAATTATACGATAAATTAGTTCATTTCTTGAAACCCAGGATTTAATGAGGGTCTCCGGCTTGTAACAATCACCACATGGTAATCCAATGGAAGCAAAAGATCCCTCGGGAGTAGAGCGGCATTTACAATACGAGTTTGGCAATCAGGAATTATTGCGAAAAGCCTTGCGACACAGTTCTTATGTCAATGAGCTGGCGGATCCGAATCTGAAAGATAATGAAAGACTCGAATTTCTCGGAGACGCCGTCTTAAGCCTGATTGTCGGCCACATTCTCATGCGCTGCTATCCGGACGTAAAAGAGGGTGAGCTCTCCAGAATGCGTGCCAATCTGGTCAATGAATCCCAACTGGCAAAAATGGCGCGATCATTTGAACTGGGTGCTTATATTCAGCTGGGAAAAGGAGAAATCCAAACCCTGGGCCGCGAAAAAAATTCTATCCTGGCGGATGCCTATGAAGCACTGGTTGCCGCCGTCTACCTGGATGGCGGATTCGATACCACCTTCAGGTTCATCGAGACAAATTTCTTGCCATTGATGGATCGTTTGCATTCAACCGTCAACAATTATGACTATAAAAGCCAGCTGCAGGAAATGGTTCAAGTCGGTCACGGGGCAATGCCGGATTACAAAATCATCCGGGAAGACGGTCCGGATCACGATAAAACCTTCTTGGTAGAGTTAAAGGTACTCGATATAGAAACCCAGGGAACCGGAAAAAACAAAAAAGCCGCCGAACAGGAGGCCGCTCGAAAAGCCCTTGAGATTCTCAAAAAAAAGGATTGATGCTCGATGCTTGATACTCGTCACTGGCCTCTGGCTGCGGGATGCTGGTAAAACCGGTCGAAGGTAGAAGGCAAAAAAGATTTTTATGATCTGATCCCAAACCTTCTGCTGCGTAGATCTTACCTTCCACCTTGCACGCTACGCCTTATACCATTTGTACTTTACCCTGAGCTTGAGCCGCATACCCCGATAAATCTTGTGACCAGTAAACCAGAAACAAGAAACCAGTGACCAGATGCCAGGAGCCAGTGGCCAGTAACCAAAAGCCAACATCGAGCAACAAGCATCCAGCATCCAGTATCGAGCATCAAGGAACAAGGGAACTGCAACCAATGACCAGGAACCAGAAACCAGCCTCGAGCATCGAGCATCGAGTATCGAGAACCCGGCCCTTTATCATTCCCATTTTCCTTCCCCACGCCGGCTGCCGGCACCAGTGTGTCTTTTGCAATCAGGTATCGATTACGGGGACCAAGCAAAAGGCAGTCAATGCGGATCAAATCCGTTCTCAAATTCGTCAATTCTTAAGATTTAAAAACGACAGACGAAAGCCTGTCCAGATCTCATTTTTCGGAGGCAATTTTCTTGGTTTAAAAACCGATGAGATTAAATTTTTGCTTGACCTGGCCACCAAATTTGTCAGGCAGGGCCACGTGGACAGCATCCGGTTTTCGACACGCCCGGACACGATAGCCCCTGAAATTCTTGATTTCATCGCAGAACATCCCGTCGAAACGGTTGAACTCGGAGTGCAATCGATGGATGATCATGTTCTGGCGTTGGCCAGGCGGGGGCACAGCGCTGCGGATGCGACCCGGGCCGTTCAGCTGCTTAAAGAACATGAATTTAACATCGGATTGCAAATGATGGTGGGACTGCCGGGAGATAATGAAGCCCGATCTTTGATCACCGCCGAAAAAATAGCTGCATTGCGACCCGATTTTGTTCGCATATATCCGACGATCGTCGTTAAGAACAGCCCGCTTGCAAGATGGTATCAAAATGGAACCTATGCTCCGCTTTCCCTGGAAGAGGCGGTAACCCGGGTTAAAAATCTCTACCAGTTTTTTAGCCGGCACAACATTAAAATTATCCGCATGGGTCTGCAGGCTTCGGAGGATTTTGAAGACAGCCAAACGGCTCTGGCGGGTCCTTATCATCCTGCCTTCGGACATTTGGTCTTTTCAGAAATTTTTTACGACAAGGCCCTGGCGGCGATTGAATCGGCCGGATTCACATCCGGCAGGCTATCCATCTCGGTAAATCCGCGCAGCATCTCCAAAATGCGGGGATTGAATAATTCGAATATCAATAAGTTGAAGGCTCAGCTTGTACTGGATTCGGTGGAAGTTATGCCGGATTCTTCCCTTGCTGAAGAGGAATTATGGATTAATTAGGTAAGCTCTCGCAATTTCTAAAGCTGCTCCTACAATCCAATCGCAACTCGCATCACATTGCAGGGTTGCTCGATTGGGCATTAGACGTTTTATATCGATTATATAAGATGTGAACAATACCATCGGCTAAGCCAATTTGGGGAACGTAGATTTTACGGATACCGGCCCATTTCATTATCTTAAGATAGATATCCAATGCCGGAATGATGACGTCGGCTCGATCCGGCCGTAAAGCTAGTTCTCTGATGCGTTGCTCAACTGTAAAATGCTTTAAAAACCGACGTACTTTCAAGATTTTGTTATCCGAAAGCGGTTTGCCATTTTTACAGTTAGCCAGACGAAATGTTTTATTAATATTACCGCCGCTTCCAATCGCCACCATGGAAGTGAAGGGGGCGGAGCAGTCTTTCAGCCACTGTCTCATTTTTTTCCAGTAGGTCTTTGAGACCAGACCTTCAAGCAATCGTATGGTTCCGATGTTAAACGAGCCGGACGTAATGATGCGGCCCTGTGAAAACAAGGTAATTTCCGTGCTGCCCCCGCCGATGTCCACGTACAGGTAAGCCTCGCTTCCGCCGAACATATCGGCACTTTTGTTCTCAAAAATAAATTGCGCCTCTCTTTTGCCGTCAATAATATCTACTTTTAGGTCAGCTTCTTCGAGAATTCGTTTGCAAATCTCCGGTCCGTTTTCAGCCTCACGCATAGCCGATGTAGCACAGGCCATAAAATCCAGCGGCTGAAAGGCATCCATCAGGTGTTTGAATCCTATCATGGTCTTCACAAGCTGTGAGACCTTGCGATCTGAAATGCATTTTTGAGTAAAGGCATCATCGCCCAGGCGAATGGGCATTCTGATAAGCGACATTTTTCTGAAAATCGGCGAAAACTCTTTTTCGAATACACCGGACAATAAGAGTCTGATGGCATTTGAGCCGATATCAATGGCGGCAAATTTTAATTGTGAATCCATGAAAAAAATTAGCTCTTAAATGAAATTTTTGAATCTCCAAATAAATGGCCGGCCTGGTTTCAACGCATTAAGTTAAAGGCGGCAAAGACCACACATGTAAACGAAATCATACGTTTGTATCAAAGGTATTGTGTTACAGGTCTGCGAGAAAGTCAAATATTGAATGGCTTCCTCTGTTGAATAAAAGGTTAGCTAGGTCTAAATTAAAATGATCGCATTAGTAGGTGTCTGAAGGCCCAAATCATCATGCTGAAAATTGATTGAAAATTAATGGGTTATAGACATTTTCCTCAAAAAAATTGTCGTTGACATCACCTACGACTGTCATCTATAAAATAAGGGGCGGGAAAGATCTGATGCCACCTCCTGCGGCAATTCTAAATTCGATCTGTATAATACATTTTCCGATAGGCCGGTTCATCAAAGGCGCGTTCTTACCAATTCAATATTTTCTGTATCGCCAGCTTCTAAATACAAATCCCGTCCCTGGCAGTGGACGGCGGGATAAAGAATTTATGAACCCACTGGAGCAGCGGCGCTAAGAACCGGTTCTTAGCAGCAGAAGCCCTGTAAACGGCGCTTCTGCTGAGAAAGACGTATCCATGGAAAAGACAACAGCTACGGCGCAGAAACCGGAAAAAATCGATATTCATTCGCCAAGCGCACTCATCAATCGTGAGTTAAGTTGGCTCAGCTTTGCACGCCGCGTCCTTGCGCTGGCTGAGAATCCTGATTTACCCTTGCTAGAGCGCGTTAAATTTGCGGGTATCATGGGCATGCTGTATGACGAGTTTGCGATGAAACGCATGGGGGGGCTCAAACGCAAGATTGAAAAAAGGAAACGGAAACGGAAAAAGAAACTATCCCCCGACGGACTCAACCCGGAAGAGGAATTGCAAGCCTGCCGGGCCGAATTGCATAAACAAGCCCGACGTGTTTCCAGGCTGATAAGTCATAAGCTTCGCCCCGCTTTGTCAAAGGCCGGAATCCCCATTCTGGAATACAAGGAGTTGAACGGCCAACAGCAGTTGCATTTAAAGCGCTATTTCCTCGAATCAGTGGAACCCATTCTGACACCGCTTGCTGTAGATGTTTCGCATCCGTTCCCCTTCATCAGTAACCTGGGGTTAAACCTGGCGGTGGAAATCAAGGAAACCAAAAAAAAACGCAATCGCTTCGTACGGATCAAAGTGCCGGCAAACCGCCCGCGCTGGGTGCCTCTGCCCGGTGGCGCCGGTTATGTGCCGCTGGAGCAAGTGATTGCGGCTAACCTTAACCTGCTGTTTCCCAAGGCGGCTGGCCTGAAGTGTTATTTTTTTCGCGTAACTCGCGTCGCCAAAGATGACCCGTGGGAACGGACATACCTTGAAGATCCAGGAGCCGTCCATATTCCAGGTCGCCTGATCGGCATGGTCACGGAAGAACTGACGGCCCGAAAGTTTGCCGGCGTGACACGACTCCAGGTGAGTTCCAAAATGCCCAAAAAACGACAACGCTGGATCGCCGAACAACTCAAGGCTGATCTAAAAGACCTGGAACCCATGAGTGGCTTGCTGAGTATAGCGGACTTAATGAAGTTTCAGGTGGGGGGTTACCCGGAACTGCATGACCCCCCCCATGAGCCCGTAACCCATAACCGGTTGCGCCATCTGGACCCCCTTGATTCTGCAGGTATTTTCAACGAGATCCGCCGAGGTGACATCCTGTTGCATCATCCCTATCACAGCTTCGACAGCTCAGTATTGCATTTCCTCCAATGTGCAGCGGTTGACCCCCAGGTGCTGGCCATCAAGCTGACCATTTACCGCACCAGCAGCGAGTCGCCAATCATTCAAGCGTTGATCAATGCCGCGCGCCAGGGCAAGCAGGTAGTAGTGCTGGTGGAGATCACCGCGCGCTTCGATGAGGCCCCCAACATCGCCTGGGGCAGGCAGCTGGAGCAAGTGGGGGCGCATGTTGCCTACGGCGTGGAGCGACTCAAAACCCATGTCAAATTGGCCCTTGTCGTGCGTGAAGAGAAAAACGGCATTCGCCGCTATGTCCACGTGGGCACCGGGAACTATCACGAGGGCACTGCCCGAATCTATGAGGATATGGGCATTATCAGCTGCGACAGGGAACTCGGCGCTAATGTCGCGACTGTGTTCAACGAACTAACCGGGGCTACGCCGGCGCCAAACTATGGTAAATTATTGGTCGCCCCCCACAATCTGCGGGAGCACTTTACCGAATTGATCCGGCGCGAGGCCCGGCACAGTGAGGCCGGCGGTCCCTCCGGCATTCGCGCCAAAATGAATCAGCTTCAGGACACGCTCATGATTCGCGAACTTTACCGCGCCAGCCAGGCAGGTGTGCCCATCAGTCTGAACATCCGCGGCTTATGCTGTCTGCGCGCGGGGATCGCCGGATTGTCCGATACTATTCGGGTTTTCAGCACCCTCGGGCGCTTTTTAGAACATTCACGCATCTATCGCTTCGAAAACGGGGGGGACCCTGAATTTTTTATCGGCTCGGCTGACTGGATGCGGCGTAATCTCAACCGCCGGGTGGAAACCATAATGCCCGTTACCGACCCGACCCTAAAACAGGAGTTAGAGCAGACCTTAGAGATTTACGAAAACGACAACTGCTCGGCCTGGGATATGCGGCCTGACGGCCGTTATATCCGGCGACGCCCACGCAAAGGCGAAAACCGACGTGCGGCTCAAGAAGTATTCATCAAGCTTTTCGGCCAGCAATCAAAGAATAGGGGCAAGGTCTGAAAGCGGCTTCATAACCCCATCGAATGTCCTAGTGTTGTGCCCCACAAGTACATTAATAAAGTCGAACAGAATATCTAAAAATAATTGAGTCCTTGAATATAAAAAATTCCAAGCACCAAATAGCAAATAGCAAACAACGCTTAAGAAAAATAGTTCATGCAACATAATTTGAAATTCAAATTACCGGACGGCCACAATGAAAAGCAATTCTTTGGCAAATTGGCCGATCGATATGCACTCATCAGAGAGCCGGCTGTCACTGCGAGGTTCACTATCTGCGATACGTTTGATTGGCGCTTATTTAATAAATCGCTGGTCTTATATGCGTCTGGAAATCGGCTATTTCTGCGCAAACTGGCTGAAGACGAAATTCTGTACAGCGCCGAAATCCCCTCTTTCCCTGTTTTTATCCGGGATTTCCCGGATAGTGAATTAAGACGACAGTTGACTCCGATCATAAAGATGCGCGCACTCTTGAGGCTTGTCGACGTCCAATCCCGATCAGTGCCTTATCGGATTTTAAACCCGGACGGAAAAACAGTGGCACGGTTGGCTTTTGACGAATTTCGCCCGTGGCGCCGCAAAAATAAGTTGGCGGTGGTTAGGCATTTATGGTTAAAACCCGTCAAGGGATATCCCAAATATTCGCGCACGCTGGCCAGACTATTTCAGGAAGCCGGTCTGAAAATAAGTAAAAGGGAAGATGTATTTCGTAGGGCGCTGGAGGTTGTTGATAAAAAACCGGGCGATTATTCTACAAAGGTAAATATTCAACTCGATCCGAATATGTGCTCTGATAAAGCCACAAAAGCCATATTGCGCTTTTTGTTACAGGTTATGCGGATCAACGAGGCCAATATTGAAAAAGACCTGGATACGGAATTTTTACATGATTTCCGGGTGGCGGTTCGCAGAACGCGCTCCGCGTTAGGCCAAATCAAATATGTGTTCCCAATCAAAATAACTGATCGATTTAAGAAAGATTTTGCTTTGGTGGGAGAACTCTCCAACGAGCTGCGGGACCTGGATGTCTATCTGTTAAATGAAGATAAATACAAAGCAATGCTTCCCCCGATTTTGCGTAATGACATTGATCCGTTGTTTGACCACTTGCGGAAAAAGCGATCAAAGGCCTTGCAGAAGGTCATCCGCGGTTTAAAAGCCAAAAAATATGCAACGCTTCTGCAGGATTGGGAGGCTTTTTTAAATAAACCACAGAGGGATTCGGTGACTGCATCAAATGCGAAGCTACCTGTAATTGATCTGTCACGCCGCAGAATCTATAAGAAATACCGCAATGTTGTGAAAGTTGGCGGCCAAATTCCTGAAAATACTGAAGATGAGATGCTGCATGTTCTCAGAATTCATTGTAAGAAACTGCGATACTTGATGGAGTTCTTCTCTGGTTTATTTCCCCGCAAAAAAATTAATGTCCTGATTGCGCAATTGAAGAAATTGCAGGACAACTTAGGTGACTTTAACGATCTTTGCATTCAGGAAGAATATCTTCTGAACATCATCAAGGAACTGCCCGCAACCCAGCGCCAGTTAAAAAAAACCCTTGTGGCAATTGGCAGCCTGGTTGGAACGTTGGGCAGAGAAAGGCAGATGGTTAAAGATGCGTTTGCCGAAACCTTCACAGATTTTTCATCACCAGGAAATAAAGAATTATTCCAAGAACTTTTCGCTTCAAAGGCCAAAGAGGATGTTTCATGACGACCCTGGCAATTTACAGTAATAAGGGCGGGGTGGGCAAGACCGCCGCCGCCGTAAACCTGTCTTATCTGGCAGCGCAAACAGGCGCGAAAACACTCATTTGTGATCTGGATCCTCAAAGCTCCGCAACTTACTATTTTCGCGTTAAACCCAAACTGAAATCCGGGGCAAGGGGGTTTATTAGAGGCGGGAAACAGTTTTACAGAAGTATTAAAGGCACGGATTATGCTAATTTGGACCTGCTTCCGGCAGATTTCTCGCTGCGCAATTTAGAAGTTAGTTTTGACAATTTGAAACGTTCCAAAAAACGG
>Ga0265303_10002001_pt1 | contig 12645 bp, 5 predicted proteins | sample Helome_2_FD_192494 | JGI IMG/M metagenome (GOLD analysis project Ga0265303, IMG submission 192494) | Marine sediment microbial communities from subtidal zone of North Sea - Hel_20160317 (Illumina Assembly) | ecosystem: Environmental > Aquatic > Marine > Subtidal zone > Sediment ...
GTCCAACTAGCGGTTTTCCCGACGGTATGTGAGTTCGTCCCGTAGTCGATTCCGTTGACGACAACCATTCGTTGATAGTGTGCATTGAAAAAATCGCTATTTCGAAACATCGCGGCATCGTTCTCAAACGAATAAGGCGGTGGTGCGAAACGAATGTTCCCTACCTGGCCGATATCGCCCTGGTCGTAGTTATTGATGTCGCCGTTGACGCCCAGCCCGGAACCTTTCGGGTCGCAGAAACTGGTTGGGTCCCAGCCACCGTTCGCCTCGATAAGCAGCCAGTTCGGTCCACCGGACTGCTGTGCCATAGCCATTTTGACGCCGCCACAAACCAGCATTCCGCCAGCTGTTGCTGTCATTCGGATAAAGTCACGTCGTTTCATTTCAAATTCTCCGGCAAGCGCTTATTGGTAGAGGAAACGGTAGTCGTTCAAAAGGTACGTTACGACCGCCATCCACGGCAGCACTGTGCCATTGGTGTCGGTTGATACTCCATTGGCCCGGCATTGGCTCGGAATCGAGGTATCGCCAACAGAGCGCACATCCAGGAAGAGCTGGTAAGTCGCTCCGACCTCGACATCGTCGACCGCCCGGTCTTCGCCCAGCAGCAATCGATGCAGATACACCATGTTCTGTCGAATCGCATCCTCACCTGACTGATTATCGGGAGTATCCGTTGCATCGACATTCGGGAACAGGCTTCCGTTGTTGGCGAGGTCGTTTGCCACTCGTTCGCAGGCGACCTGATTGGCAATGCGCTCCTGTACGCCATCCATCAGCGAGTTGGGCTCGGTCGTTCGAGCGATCACGGTGTCCGAGTCGATGCCGCCGTACAGCATGTAATGACGGCCGCCGAGTCCACTGTTCGAGTTCGGGCCTCGCCAGTCGTAGTTGGCACCCGCAACCGCGCGAATGCGCCGATCCAGTTCTTCGGGGGTCAACAACCGTCCGGCACCGATGTCAGCGTATTCTGACGGAGCCTCAGTAACCGCGAGGTTCTGTGCGCGGAAATAATCACTAATCAGAATGTCCTTCACAAGCGCTTTAAAGTTGTAGTTGCTTGCAACGAAACGATTCTTCGTGTCATTAATGAAGGCGATCGTACTCGGCGCTGTTGCTTCGATGCCGGTCAGGCCTCTAAGTACCGTACGCACGGTGCGGTCGGCAAAGCGGTCGTCTGCCGCAAGACGCTGTGCCATCCACTGTAGCGGCCGGTTTTGTTCCGATGTCGGCAACACGTCTGCGGGATCAATCGAATATCCCGCCGGAACCATGCGCGGTACGCCACTCGTCGTCTGGTTGTGTCGGAAACTGTTGTCCTCATCGTACTCACCTTCATTGTCCCTCTTAGTGAACAACCCGGCGATGGGGTCCATGACAATGTGGCAAACGGTGCATTGCGGATCTTCAAATGTTGGCACGGCGCCGACAACGTTGTCGAGATCAAGTCCGTCGCGAGCAGCGAGATCCTCGATGTCGATACCGAGGAAGTAATCGAAGACGTAGCGGGCACGCGCGCGGTTGACGTTGGTATTCGTTGACGGGTAACGGGCGAGAAACGCGTGCGTTGCAATTACGCCGGCCAGTGGCACTTGTGCCTGGTCGCCGACTTGCTGCACGAGGTTGCTGACGGGCCGGAAATCATTAACGTCATGGTTCGCCTCGTTATTGTCCGAGTTGAACGGGAAACTGCCATCACCGGCATTGACGCCGAAGATGACTGCCGAGTACGGGTTTACCATCAGGTAGTCGGCAGTGAGAATCTCCGTAAACGGCCGGTCGTTCGCCACTACATACTCAATCAACGCGAGCGGTGCACGTGCAATACCGTAGTTGGTCTTCTCACGCAGGTTGTTCCGCGTATCACCCGAGAAATTATCTTCGTAGTAGTCGCGATTCGAGAATGCGTCCAGATCGAAGTTATTTGCAACATCACCGCGATCATCGGCATCCTTGTCCGTTAGCAGCAGGTCGTTGTATATCTCGCCAACCCGCTCATGGAAAGGCGCTTCGTTCATGAGGCCGTCCATGATTGCGTCAAGTGCCGCGTCGATGCTCGTTTGATCGCCAGCGGTTGCAACCAGGTTAGTCTCGTCGACAGACGGCGTCCTCGAACCGAGCGTCGACACGATTCGATGCAATTGCTCATAGCCGGTGCCAAGCATCACTTTTTCGGTGTTGCCTGTGCCAGGGTCGACTTCGCAGGCGCGAGCCCGTGCAACAAAGTCGGCAAATTCAACCCAGTCAGGGTCATTCACCCCATCGGGGAAACGGTCGGCACCAGTATGTGTGGCGCCACCACGAGCCTTGACGGTGATCAATGACTCGTTGTTAAAGTCAATGTTCGCAACCGTGCGGAAGACTTCGAAATCGGATGCCGTCGGAGGTTCAATCGGGAACTCGAAACCGTTCGGCGTATCGCGTAGAGGAGGCGTGCCCGTATGGCAACCCTCACATCGTCTCGGACTGGCGCTATTCATGATTGGATAGATCGTGTCGACGAAGTCAGGCACGAGTGCCGAACACTGCTCGATGACATACGCACTGACTGTGATTGTCTGAGTTGCCGTCGCTGTGTTGCCACTAGCGTCCTCGGCAGTCCATGTAACGACGGTACTTCCCACTGGGAACCCGTTTGCGGGCGCGTCACTCGTGACCGTCGGGTTCGGATCCGCGATATCGCTCGTTGTTGCAGCACCAATATTCACGTCCGTATCGCCAAGTCCGGCTCCCTGGTTCGCGGAGACGTCACCAGGGGCAGTAAGCTGCGGCGCGGTGGTATCTGTAATTGTGACAAGCTGCGTCGCTGATGCAGTCCCCGCGACCGAATCCGTAGCCGTCCACGTGACCGTCGTTGCACCGACCGGATACCCGTTCGCCGGAGCATTATTTGTGATCGTCGTTGGCGCGGTGCCTCCCGTGGTCATCGCGTTGCCAAGCGTAACTGCCGACAGACTTGCCGTCGCTTCCTGAGTGATGCTCGCAGGGGCCGTTATCGTCAACGGACCGGGCGCCGGTGGTGAAACGGTAACCGCTTGCGTTGCTGTTGCGGCATTGCCGCTTGCGTCCGTTGCTGTCCACGTAACGACTGTCGTGCCGTCCAGGAATCCTGCAGCAGGCGCATCGTTAGTTACACTCGGGTTGCCGTCTACGAGGTCAGAGACTGTAGCCGTGCCAATATTCACTGTCGTAAGGCCGCCTGTCGACTCTGCTTGAATCGCAGCCGGCGGAGTTATCGTTGGTGCCGTTGTGTCCGAGACAATTACATCCTGCGTCGCGGAGTCGCTGCCCCCGGCACCGTCCTGAACGGTCCATGTCACAACGGTAGTTCCGAGCGCAAATCCGCCGGCAGGCGCGTCATCAGTGAACGTATAGGTTCCGTCGCCGCCAACAGCCGTCGCCTGGCCGATATCGACGGTGCTTAGTGCGCCACTGGCCTCGACGCTGATCGCGGCAGGTGCTGCGATCTGCAATTCCGTCACGCAATACTCTGCACGCGTTACGAAATCGGACAATGCGATGTAGTCCAGATCGTCCGTACCCGCCGGGAATCGATTGCCACCGTCATGATTGGCACCGCCGGTCGCTTTTACTCTGATCAGCGAATCGCCGCCTGAATCGATGCGTGCGACAGCAATAAAGATGTCAAGGTCTGCTGCTGTTGGCGGTACATTTGCAAACGCGAACCCGTTCGCCGTTTGTTCGGGACTCGGGCCCGTATGACAGCCGCTGCATCGCGCTGGGTCCGTCCGATCCATTATCGGGTAGATCGTGTCCTGGAAGTCTGGCAACAGATTCGAACACTGTTCGACGACATACGCGTCGACCGTCACGCTCTGTGTCGCCGTTGTTGTATTGCCGCTGGCATCCTGCGCTGTCCAGACGACAGTCGTCGTTCCAACCGGGAATCCACCCGTGGGCGCGTCATTGCTAATGGCCGGGTTTGGGTCAGCTATATCGGTCACCGTAGCCACGCCAAGAATTACGTCTGTATCACCAAGTTCCGGGCCCTGCGTTGTCGCTACATTAGTTGGAGCCGACAGCTGCGGTGCAACGGTATCGGCAATCGTGACCAGTTGGGTTGCAGTGACCGTCGTCATGGCAGCATCAGTCGCGGTCCAGGTGACCGTCGTCGTGCCAACCGGAAATCCGCCGGCCGGAGCGTCGTTGCTAATCATGACCGGTGTTTCGCCGCCGGACACCATGGCTGTGGCAAGCGCGACAGCCGACAAGGGCGCCGTTGCTTCCTGCGACACATTGCTCGGAGCAGTAATTGTAAGGGGGCCGCTTGATGGCGGCGCGATCGTCACGCTTTGCATCGACGTCGCGACGTTGCCGCTCGAATCGGTCGCAGTCCACATAACCGGTGTCGTTCCCATAGGGAATCCGCCGGCAGGCATATCGTTTGTTAGTCCCGGACTCATGTCGACGAGATCCGTGGCCGTCGCATCCCCGATGTCCACCATTGTCAGCGTACCGGTGGATTCCACCTGCATATCAGGGGGTCCTACTATAGTCGGTGGCGTTGTATCCGAGAGAGTCACATTCTGAGCAGAGCTTGCCGACGCTCCTGTTCCATCCTGCACACTCCAGGTGACCATGGTCATGCCCAGCGGGAATCCGGCTGCCGGCGCATCGTGGCTAATGGAGTATGAACCGTCGCCGCCTGTGGCCGTCGCCGCGCCGATGTCCAGTGTTGTCATCGGGGCAGTCGCTTCTGCACTCATCGCAGCGGGCGCTGTGATAGACAATGTCGTCGGCGGATTACCGCCGTTGCCAATTGGAGTCGACCCGTTGTTACTTAGCGCTTCTTCTTCCTGCACACAACCGGACAGCGCCAGTACAAAGGTCAGAACGGAACACGTATTTCGCCACATAGTCATATTGCATCACTCTAGCTATAACTACCGGATATGCGCCTTTTCAAAATTTTCTTAATTTTGATTTCTAAAGGCCGGCTGATCGCGGTGTCGATTTTGGAGTCGTTGCGCGGAATGTAGACGCTTGAGACAGCGAAGAATTGGGATTGCTACATAATCAGGCGAAGTTGCCGAATAATGTGACGACTCTCACTGTCGGCGCGGTGCGGTGGTTCCAAAGCGAATTCCGTATGCTGCGGATTTCACAAATAAACTTAAACACTTAGGCGGAGGTTTATTCGTTACCTCAATTTCGAAGAGTTAACGGCGTAAAAACGAAATATTCGTACTCTGCGCAAACGATACCGTCGCTATTTGACGACAGAATAAAAAACCGTCTCCGTACAGCGACAGTACTGTTTCTACTTAATAAAACGGAAAATCGTATTAGCGATTCTTAAGTACTGTGAGAACCGAATCGTGGCCGAGTTTCTCCGCAATGTCGAAAGCGTTCATCCGATTGCCATTTACGGCATTAGGATCAGCACGACTTGCAAGGAGACTTTTTACACCCAGTGCGTCTCCGCGCTGTACGCAAATATGCAGTGCCGTATTGCCATTGATATTTTTGCGCTCAAGGTCGTGGCCAGCTGAGAGTAGTAGGTCAACAATCGCCGGCCAACCGTTTATCGCAGCGAGCATGATTGCGCTTAGGCCATTCTTGTTTTGATCATCGCTTAGTGCGCCAATATTTGACAACGCCCTCACCGTGCCCGCGTACCCTCGGATAGCGGCCCGATGAAGTGGCGTATCGCCGACCTTATCCGCCTGCTTCAGGTCGACGCCTTTTTTGTTGAGCAGCACAATATTTTTGATAGAACCAGCGTCGGCTGCGTACCAGCCGGCATTGCGGCCATGTGCATCCAGACTGTGCGGGTCGCTGCCTGCGGCGAGCAAGGCGACGAGAATCATGCTGTCTTTTTGTTCTGCCGCGAGCATAGCCGCGGTCGTGCCATTGCTCGGATCTGCACCGTCCACGATACCCACCGACAGGACGGCCGACAGCGTCTCGATAGATTCGCTCATCACGGCGTGTCGCAACAGGTATCCGCTCTTGTTAGCCTTGATCGGGCGGCGACTGAGCAGAGTACGAACGGCTGGTGCCCTGCCGGATCGAACGGCCAGGTCCAAGGCCGTAGCGTCGTTAGAGTTCTTTAATGCCAGACTTGCGCCATTCGCAAGTAGCATGTCCAAGACATCCTGGTCGCCGCGTTCGGCCGCCAGCATGAGCGCGGTCATTCCGAGTGAATCCTGCTGATCAGGATTCGCGCCGCCTGCTATCAATCTAGACAACGCGTCCGCTATACCTCGCTCGGCAGCAATGAACCAGATCGATCGGCCGTTTGAGCTACCGACGTTGAGTTGCAACCCGCTCAGCGAGGCTTTTCGGCGAGCCTCGAAGCCTTTGCTTGTTGCTCCGTTTTTCCGCATGAGCGCCGCAAGCCGAGTGTGTTCACGAACTTCGGCCACGCCCAACGCAGACTGTCCGGCATCATTGGTCGCATCAACCATCGCGCCGGCCTCGATCAGTGCCATCGCGGCAGAAACTAAATTTCTCTGGGCGGCGACGATTAGCGGGGAGTTGCCACCGCCTCCCGGTTGATTAGGGTCTGCTCCGTTCACGAGCAAATTTGCTGCGAGCTCCTCATTGCCCAGCCGTAACGCGAGTATCAATGCGGCATCGCCCCAGTCATCAGCGTGATTGGGGTCGGCACCTGCTCGAACGAGCTGTTGGACAACTGCCGCGTGGTTCGCTTCGGTGGCTTCGATCAGTGCTGTGCGGCCAAACGCAAGCTCTGCGTTGACTGGCGCACCGATACCCAGCAGATCTTCAACCACTGGCATCAACCCTCGCTGGGCGGACCAGTGCAATGCCTGCGCCAAATCGGCTTCACCGTGTGACAACCAATGATATTCGTCTTCACGGTCTTTCGACGCGGCCTGTGCCCTTTCGTATCCGGCACTGGCGAGCTGCTCGTAGAGTTCACTCGCCTTTTGTTCATCTTTGGACACACCCAACCCACGCCGATAGAGCCCTGCCAAGTGGTACATCGCGTCTAGATCGCCAGCTTCAGCTTGCTCGTCGAGCGCGCGCGCTGCGACCTCGAAGTTCTTGATGCGCACTGCGTTCAGCGTGTCCACGGGTAACTCGGCACGCGCCATGGCCAAAGCAGACATTGTGAGCGCCGTCGCTGCTGCGACAAGCGTCATTTTTTGGCGTCGTTTGGTGGGCATTCTGAGCTAAAACCTTGCTGTACGTCACAGCTTTTCGTGTGCTGTATGACAGTGTATCGAATAGCTCCGGACTTAATGTGACGGCGATCACGGGATCCAACACGGCGGTCCGATACAGTCATTCTGGGGACGCTTTGGGCGTACGGAAGTCGGAGAATTGATCGAGATGTTGATATTTACGTTACCTTTGGCGTCGCCCACGGGATCGCGGCGCTAACGCCCGTTATCACGAATGGCCGCCAATCCTAAAGCCGCTCAATCGACGGCGCAGCAGACTCGCGCAGCTGCCGCCGTGCCGCCTAGCGCCAGGCGCGGCAAACCGCCGCTGCCGCTCGGGCGACGCCTATATAAGGAATGGGGCGGCTTTTTCGGCTTGCTGCTTGCGGCTGCCGCGATCGTTGTAGGCTACATGGGGCGCGATTCTCGTCGCCTTTTTGCCGAGCAAGGGCTTGGCTACGCATTGGGTATTGTTGGCAGCTTCCTGATCTTGACACTGTTGCTCTATCCGCTACGAAAGCGTTTCAAGTTTCTGAAGTTCCTCGGACAGGTGCGAAACTGGTTTCGCGTTCACATGATCCTCGGTGTTGTTGGACCACTCGCGATCTTGTACCACAGCAATTTCTCATTCGGATCGGTCAACAGCACAGCCGCACTGCTCGCGATGCTCCTGGTTGCTGGCAGCGGTCTGGTCGGCCGTTTCCTTTATCAAAAAATTCATCATGGATTATTCGGGCGAAAGGCAAGCCTCAAAGAACTGCTTGCCGGCGTCAAGCTGACAACGGACGGGGCCGGCCAAGCCGCGCAGTTTGTACCAAACCTGCTGCAGTATCTTGCGGAATACGATCGCGGCGTTCTTAAGCCGCCGGCAGGGCTTTGGCAGTGCATGACCTTACCAATGAAACTTTCATTCAAGACCCGTAGTGGCTATCGACACATCGTCACCCAGATTGCCTTACAGCTGGAGATTCAAGCGCGAACCTCCGACGTCGTCGCACAACATCGCGAACGACTACTGGAGCTGACTTCCGCGTTTGTCAAAGAACACCTGAATCGGGTTCGTCGCGTTGCCAACTTCGTCGCCTATGAGCGCCTGTTTGCGCTTTGGCACGAAATTCACAAGCCATTCTTCTATCTGCTACTGGTGACGGCCATCATTCACGTCATCGTCGTCCACCTATACTCAATATGACGGCTCGCACTCTAACTCATATTTCAGGACGCCTTATGACGGCCGGTGTGGTTGTTCTGCTCGCCATGACCAACAATCTCGCGGACGCGGCGGGCCTGGAACGTCTGTTTATGCCCGGACGCGTTATTGAGGGTCATGCCGACGTCGAGGATGACTGCGGTGCTTGTCACGACGCGAGCTCCGACAAAGCAAGCGCATCGCTTTGCGCCAGTTGCCATGAGGATGTTGCCGCCGATCGCAAGGCGCAATCCGGGTTTCACGGTCGTTTTCCTGCCTCCCAGGAAAACGAATGCGTTACCTGCCATACGGATCATGAAGGGAGGGACGCTGATATCGTCGCCCTGAACTCCGGGCTGTTTGATCACCGGTGGACGGATTTTTCGCTGACTGGCGCGCATCTCAGTGCAGAATGCTCCAGTTGCCATGCTTCAGAAGACGAGTTTCGAGACGCACCGACCTTGTGCGGAAGTTGCCACCAGGACGCTGACGTTCATGAGGGCGGACTCGGAAGGTCCTGCGGCAGCTGCCATGGTTCCGCGAACTGGAGTGACGTGTCCTTCGATCACGCCGCGACCGGGTATGCGTTGAATGGCGGCCATATGCGAGTCGCATGCGTCGACTGCCACCGTGATAACAACTACGACGCGACACCAAAGAGATGTTCGGCATGCCATGCCATTGACGATACTCACCGGGGATCGAAAGGCAATGCCTGCCAGGACTGTCATTCGACGGCGTCGTGGCGTGGTATTCGATTCGACCACGTAACGACTGGATTTCCGCTTACTAATGGCCACGATGGCTTGCAGTGCAACGATTGTCACCGTCGCGAGGACCACACGGATCGCTTTGATGGTGGCTGCACCGATTGCCATTCGATGGATGACGATCATCAAGGGCGTAACGGCAGCGCATGCGAAACCTGCCACCAAACCACGACATGGGCAGACACTATTTTCGACCACGCTGAGACCGGCTTTGCACTCTTAGACGCACACAGCAGTCTGAATTGCGTCGCTTGTCACAAAGACTCATCGATGGCTCTCGTACCAGCAACTTGTGGTGAGTGCCACAGCGTTGATGATTCGCACAGTGGACAGCTCGGCGTTCAATGCGCTCAATGCCACACGCAGACCGCATGGCATACTCGGCTGAGATTCGATCACGACCTTACCTCGTTTCCACTGAATGGGCTGCATGCAACGGTTGCATGCGGCGAATGCCATACGAGCAATCGATTTCATGACGCAGCCGAGGACTGCGCCAGTTGCCACCGCGACGACGATCCGCATGAGGGAGCTCTCGGCGAAAATTGTGGCATGTGCCACAACAGCAACGCGTGGTCGACGACGACGTTCGATCATGACGTACACACATCGTTTTCGTTGATTGGCGCGCACGAGAATCTCAACTGCAATGATTGCCACCGTGACGCGTCAGGAGGGGCTGCCGACGTGCCGTCCACCTGCGGTGGTTGTCATGCCAGTGATGATATCCACCAGGGCCAGTTTGGCTCCGACTGTGCACAATGCCATTCCTTATCGTCGTTCGAAGACGTCGAGTCGCTATCGGGGAGATCGCCTTGAATCTTCACCCGACACGCCATAGCAGACGGTTCGCTGCCGCGCTTTTCTGCGTTTTCGCACTTTGGTTAGGCTCCGCTTTCTCGGAAACGGTAATCCGTTCTGATTTTGACCACGATTCGACGAGCTTTCACCTTGACGGGGCGCATTTGGGAGCGGGATGCGGCGATTGCCATCGCCGCGGCAATTTCGCCGGCACACTGCGCGAATGCGAGGACTGCCATAGCCAGGGCGCGATCGTTACTGCTACAGCGAAACCGGCTCGGCATATTGTTGCAACTCATCGCTGCGATGCGTGCCATGCAACGCGGAGTTTCCTGCCGCTGGAACGTATGGATCACGGTGAAGCGTATGGTGCATGCGCGAATTGCCATAACAACCAGATAGCGCCCGGCAAGCCAATTGATCACCCGCCCGCTGGTAACCAATGCCAAAGCTGCCACCTCACCGTCGCGTTTTCGCCCGTCATTCGTTTCGATCACACGGGCATTACGTCCAACTGTGTTACTTGCCATGACGGTATGACAGCCACTGGCAAGCCGGTAAATCATTTGCCAACAACCAATATTTGCGAGGATTGCCATCGAACGACAACGTGGATTAACGTTGCTTTCGATCATTTCCAGGCGATTGGGACGTGTTCAAGTTGCCACAATGGCGTGCTGGCGCGTGGCAAGGATGCGGACCACATTCCAACGACAGCGGAATGCGACGCATGCCACAACACGAGTGATTTTTGATGTTGCGTTTCGCCAGGCTTTTGTTCATCGCGATGCTCGGCGTCATCGCATGGCCGGCGTCAGGTTTAGCGGCCGGCAACGTCGCGATAGATAACATCCTCTTGTCGAAAACAGACGGCGTCACTACGGTGCAGCTGTGGCCTGCTTGCCGCATGCGTTACGTGGACCATTCTCCGCTCGATGCGGGTATCCAGGTTCGCATCCGCGTTACCGTCGATCCTGGCTGTGAAGCTCTACTCGACGATGTGGTATCGGAACGATACGCACCGTCAAGCCTGCACCTTGGTAATGTCGAAGAGGTCGTTTTCGAGCGCTTTAGTCCACGAGATACGTTTATTCATTTGCATTTTCGTGAACCCCAGAAATTCGAAATCCGCCAGCACATGGTAGGTTGGATCGAGGTCTACGTAGATACAAGAGTCGACTCCGAAACGCTTCCCGCGGCGGTCGCAGATGCCTTGCCCTCTGCCGAAGTACCGGAACGTCGGCAACCCATGTTAAAACCATCGGCGGCACCAAGGACCGCCGCAAGACCTGCCTCCACTGACGGTCCGTCCCGCCGTGTAAACGTGCCACCGTCATCTAGTGGCGACTTCGTTGTCCAGCTTGGTGTATTCGAAGATGCCGGTCGCGCAGAACGAACGTTATTTGCAACCGCAACAAAACACTTCGCTTATCGTACCGAGCTGATCGTCAACGAACGAACCTGGTACGGACTGCAACTTGGGTTTTTCGATACAGAGGCGGATGCAGTGTTGGTTGCCGACGAACTCGGCGGTCACTTCCCGGATGCCTGGGTCCGATACGTGGACCGTGACGAGGCTATCGCAGCCCGCGCCGCCGGTGGCTTGCAACCGAGTAACACGAGTGACGTTGTTGCAGTGCTTGTACGTAACGACGCGACGATGTCCGATGAACAGTTGTTGGCGCTACTTTCAGACGGTCGAAACGCTTTGCTGGAACAGCGTTACTCGGACGCGGTCAGGCTGTACACACGCGTGCTTGAAGTAGCCGATCACCCGTACCGTGCAGAGGCTCGGGAAATGCTCGGCATCGCGTTTGAACGCAGCGGGCGAACCGAAAACGCGCTGGCTGAATACCGTGTTTTCATCGACGAATTCCCCGATCAACTAGGTACATTGCGAGTCAACGAACGCCTGGTCGCCCTGGAAACTGCCTACGCGCAACCCGTAGCGACAACAGCTCGCGAGGCGAACCCGATATCGGACTCGGCTGATTGGCAGGTTCATGGCGGACTCTCCAGTTACTATTGGCGAAATCAGGAGCAGTTGGTTCACGACGGCAATTACCTGGTGAGTTCATCCGGTATCCTGAACCTTGGCAATTTTTCGGCCGTCCGTCGAGGACAGCGATTTGACGTACTTGCGCGCTTCAATGGTGCGTATCAGTTCAACCTCATCGAATTTGATCGCGTCGGCGACGTCGGCTGGGTCGCAGATGCGTTTATCGATGTTCTCGACAACGATCACGGTATTCGGGGGCGCGCCGGTCGTCAAACCCGGCGCGAGGACGGTGTACTGGGTCGCTTTGATGGCATCGGATTGAGCTATGAGCTCAAGCCGGATATTAGCCTGAGCGCGAGCGTCGGCGTGCCTGTCGATTCGCCTCGATTTGTTGCAGACACCGACAGGTATTTTTACGCGGCGAGCGCCGGCTTTGAAGATTTGCGGGGCGGTCGCATTTCCGCGAGCGCTTTTACGCATCAGCAGTTCGCCGATGGAATTCTAGATCGACAGGCCATAGGCGGTGAAATGCTCTACCGCGGCGACGCATTGTCGACTTTCTTGCTTCTCGACTACGACGCGTCCTACAACGTACTCAATTCAGCGTTAGTGAACGCGACCTGGCAGCTTGAGAACGGCTGGTCCCTGAGCGGAAGAATGGACTTTGGTGCCGAACCCTACCTGACTACTCGCAATGCGTTGGCTGGGCAAACGGTGACCAGCGTGGAGGCCCTC
>Ga0265303_10002003_pt1 | contig 12641 bp, 13 predicted proteins | sample Helome_2_FD_192494 | JGI IMG/M metagenome (GOLD analysis project Ga0265303, IMG submission 192494) | Marine sediment microbial communities from subtidal zone of North Sea - Hel_20160317 (Illumina Assembly) | ecosystem: Environmental > Aquatic > Marine > Subtidal zone > Sediment ...
CAAAACCAGTCAGGGTTTTACATCCAGACGCACGCAATGCTGAATCGTTTCCCGTAATGCTTTAAGTCCGGCCTGATGGCCCATGCTGCGCGGACGATTACGTTTTTTCGCCCAACGACCGTTTCCATCCATGACGATGGCGATATGCCCTGGAATAACTGGTGACACTGTCATGAGTGCTCACTTTGATGGAGCACCGGTTCATGCACAGGCATCAAAACTCCAGCAGTTCCTGTTCTTTAACGGCGACGATTTCATCGGCTTGTTTAACATGAGTGTCTGTAAGTTGTTGTATATCCTGTTCGGCCCGATGATCATCGTCTTCAGAGATATTCTTGTTCTTCAATAAATCCTTGATGTGATTATTGGCGTCCCGGCGGATATTTCGAATGGCAATTTTGGCATTCTCGCCTTCATGATGAACCACCTTGCCCAGAGCGACTCTGCGCTCTTCAGTCAAGGCGGGCAGGGGGATACGAATTATCGTACCTGCCGTGACCGGGTTCAGACCGAGATCCGATTTCATGATCGCCTTTTCGAGAGCCTGTACCATGGTTTTGTCCCAGGCTGTCACAGCAAGTGTGCGCGAATCTTCGATGGCAACGTTGGCCGCCTGGCTGATGGGAACGTTGCTCCCGTAGTATTCAACCTGAACATGCTCCAGCAAGCTTGGATGTGCTCGTCCAGTGCGGATTTTGGCCAGTTCGGTTCGCAGTGAGTCCAGGGTTTTAGACATGCGAATCCTGGCGTCTTTCTTAATATTTTCAATCATTTTCTTCTCCCGTCTGCCAACTTTGGGTCAGTGTTGCAGTAGTTAATTCGCAGCAGGTAAGACCATCGCCTACGCCGCTTTTGCGGTTTTACCGATCAATTTTAACAGTAAAATGTGGAGTTGTGCCGGTGAAACCCAAAGCGGGTGAAACCTCAGCTAATAATGGTGCCGACTTTCTCACCCGTGACAATTCTCATCAGGTTACCGCTGCCGAAAACATTGAAGACCCTGATAGGCATTTTTTGGTCGCGGCACAATACGATAGCATTGGCATCCATGACTTTAAGCTTGCCTTCAATGACCTCGTCGTAACTAAGGGAGTCGTACAATTTTGCATTTCTGTCGATATTAGGGTCAGCCGAAAACACTCCATCAACCTTGGTAGCTTTCAAAACGACATCGGCACCCACTTCAATGGCACGTAGGGCTGCGGCGGTATCCGTGGTAAAAAACGGATTACCCGTGCCCCCGGCAATAATGACAACCCGACCTTTTTCCAGGTGCCGGGTTGCACGGCGACGAATGTAATCCTCACTGACTGCATGCACGGAAATGGCAGACATGACGCGCGCATCGACACCGGCATTTTCCATGGCGTCCTGCAGGGCCAGCGAGTTCATTAGCGTGGCGAGCATGCCCATATGATCACCGGTTACCCGGTCTATCCCGGCTAGAGCCAGACCGGCACCTCTGAATATATTGCCGCCACCGATGACGATAGCGACCTCGACACCGGTATTACGAACTTCGAGGACCTCGTTGGCAATCCGGCCAATGATGACTGGATCAATACCATAATCCTCATCACCCAGCAGTGCTTCACCGCTGAGCTTCAGGAGAATACGCTGGTACGCGGGTTTACCCACCCTTCACCTGTTGCATGACTTCATCTGCGAAGTTATCAACTTTTTTCTCAATACCTTCACCAACCACGAGGCGGGTAAAAGATTTCACCGTTGCAGCATTTTGTTTAAGCAATTTGGCGACAGTGATATCGCTGTCTTTCACAAAGTCCTGACCTAGCAGAGTAATAGATGACAGGTGCTTACGCATACGTCCTGTGACCATTTTCTCGATAATATCAGCTGGCTTTCCACTATCGGCAGCCTGCGAGATAAGGAACTGTTTTTCCTTTTCAAGAACATCAGCCGGAACGTCGTCAACATCAATATAAGCCGGGTTCAACGCTGCGATATGCATGGCGATATCACGGGCCACTTCTTCATTGCCACCTTCGACATTGACCATCACGCCGATGTGTCCGCCGTGTATGTATGCGCCAATGTTGTCACAGCCGGTCATCCGGGCTATCCGCCTAACCTGGACGTTCTCACCGATTTTAGTCACGAGGGTCTGACGGGCAACTTCGAGACTTGTACCATCAATGTCCGTCGCCATTAACTTTTCCACATCATTGGATGTGGTAATGAGGGCATTGGCAGCGACTGAATTGGCGAACGCCAGAAAACTCTCATCTTTGGCAACAAAATCAGTCTCGCAGTTAATTTCCACCATCACAGCTTGAGTGTGGTCTTCATTGGCGGCCAAAACGATACGGCCGTCTGCAGCAATTCTCGAAGCCTTTTTGTCAGCTTGGGCAAGCCCGGATTTGCGCAGGTGTTCTATCGCAGTGTCAATATCACCATCGGTTTCAACAAGTGCTTTTTTGCACTCCATCATGCCAGCGCCAGTGCGCTCGCGAAGTTCTTTTACCATTGAGGCAGTTACTGCCATCGTCCTATTCCTTCTTCAATTCAGTTTAAACATTCCGGTATAAATACCAGCCAGGTACCCCGCCGCGAGACGGGGTTCGTCTATTCAGCCATCCGTTTCTTTTTTGGCAGCTGTTTTCTTGGCCACTTTCTTTTTCGCTACTTTCTTTTTCGCTACTTTTTTGGCCGCGGCCTTTTTCACTGGGGCGGCTTCAGCGGTCTCAGCCGGAGCAGCTTTTGCGGTTTTAGCCGGGGTAGCTTTTGTGGTCTTAGCCGGAGTAGCTTTAGCGGTCTTAGCCGGAGCGGCTTTAGCTTTCTCAGCCGGAGCGGCTTTAGCTTTCTCAGCCGGAGCGGCTTTAGCTTTCTCCGCCGGAGCGGCTTTAGCTTTCTCCGCCGGAGCGGCTTTAGCTTTCTCCGCCGGAGCGGCTTCAGCTTTCTCCGCCGGAGCGGCTTCAGCTTTCTCCGCCGGAGCAGCTTCAGCTTTCTCAGCCGGAGCAGCTTCAGCTTTCTCAGCCGGAGCAGCTTTAGGAGAATCAGCAACTACCGGGGCTTTTTTGACCACGACTTTCTTCGCAACTGCTTTTTTCTTTGCCTGTGCGGGCTTGGCTTTTGCAGTCTTGGTCTCACGTTTGACCGGGTTTCCGTATTCGTCCAGCTCTACAAATTCATCACCTTCTTCAATGTGAGGAACTGAAGCGCGGCCTTCAATTACAGCATCCGCTGCCAATTGTGTGTATAGACGAATGGAGCGAATCGCGTCATCGTTACCCGGGATAATGTAATCAATGTCATTCGGTGAGCAATTGGTATCAACAATGCCGATTACCGGGATGCCCAGTTTGCGGGCTTCTTTCACCGCGATGTCTTCATGACCAACATCAACAACAAACATTGCGCTAGGCAGGTTTTTCATGTCCTTGATGCCGCCAAGGGTTTTTTCAAGCTTGTCACGCTCGCGTGTCAGTTGCAGTACTTCCTTCTTTAAGAGACGTGCAAAACTGCCGTCTTCTTCCATCTTTTCAATCTGGCGCAGACGCTTGATGGATTGACGGATGGTACGGAAGTTAGTCAGCATGCCACCCAGCCAGCGATGGGAGACGTAAGGCATACCACAACGGGTGGCCTCCTCGGCGACTGATTTGGATGCGGCACGTTTGGTACCGACAAAAATCACGCTGCCGCGTTTTGCCGCGATGCCGCCAATGAAGTTCAGCGAGTCAATCAGCAAGGGCAGGGTCTTTTCAAGGTTAATGATGTGGATTTTTCCACGTGCTCCGAAAATATATGGAGCCATTTTGGGGTCCCAGTAACGGGTTTGGTGACCGAAGTGCACGCCAGCTTCAAGCATTTGGCGCATGGTAATATTTGGCATTACTAATATCCTATACATGGCAGAAGCACAGCGGCCAATGATCTGAAATCTGGCGTTGCTGATTTTCCGGGTTAATCTTCCACATACCCTGTCCGGAAACCCTGATTATTCAGAGCACCCAACCGAACGTGTACGGTATGCGTGTTTATTTGATGTCGTGTAATTAGCGGGAAAACCCTGACAACTCCGACACCTCGTTACCCCGTCATGACGCGCATGATCAAGGCAGCAGGACTTTATACCAGAAACGGGTAACACGGGCAATTGTTTTTGCCCATCCGGGTTGGATTTATCCGATTGAGGACATTTCGTTTTTAACCGCATCCAGCCAGACCTTCTGGCTTTTGCGGAAATGGGGTGGGGCGAGTTTGGCGTCGTTCAATATGGATTCAAATTCAGCATGGGCTGCAGCTTGATTCCCTGCAAGATTAAGGCAAAGCGCCAATCGATATCGGGCTTCCACGCCAGGAAAGTATCCGGAAACGGCAGAGTACTCCTTTATAGCCTCATCAATCCGGTTTTCGGCTTCGAGTGCGCGCGCATATAGAAGATGACCTTCAGAGGACCGGAAATCAGGGTTGTGTTCCTGCAGCGTCTCCAGTGTTTTCACCGTTTCATTGGTTTGTTCATTTTCGAACTGAAGCCGTGCTTTAAGTAATAACAATGTTGGCTCGGTTACAAATAGACCTTTGAGGGCCTGATTGATGATCTCTTCAGCTTCATTGGTTTTCCCGGCGTCCATCAGGGCTTCAGCGTAGCGGCGGCTGTTATCAACATTTGGAGACTGATTCCAGGCGGCTTCATGTTGTCTCAGGTCGGCTCCCGGGTTAAGGGTTTGCTTAACGTTTCTTAGCGTCCTTTGCCCGCTTAAACTGCCGAAGTACTGTGGTAACAGTTCGATGACCACGTAGGCGATTCCACCAATCAACGGCATAAATATTAGAGCCAAAATCCAATAACGACTGCGCTCAGTCTTGAGTACATGAATAATCAGGGCCAACTGAATGAGCCAGATCAGAATGGAAGATGACTGCATGTCGATGTTTCTCCTTGAAATTTTCAGCAATTTGCTACTGCAGGTGTCATGGTACATTATGCTGTAACTATTGGTTGTATATTTTTGAATTGATATAAAAAGTCTGGCAGTTTTTACAGTAGATAGGTGTCTGCATTTATCGCATATTGAACATGCCAGGAACAAACGAGTGATGATTTTGAGATTGGCAGGATGCTGATTCAAGTTTTAAACAGGGATTGTCCTACCTGGTATTAGGACCCGGGATTTCGACACCAGCGCTTGTGCAAGGATGCACGGGCGGTGTAGTCATCCCTCCCTGTAATCGTGGGAACCCTGGCTAATCTGATGAAACATGGAGGTTTCAATGGCTGGATTAGGCCGAACACACAGACAAAGGCAGGGTTCCCACGCTGCGTGTACCATTCGCAAGTCAGTTTTATTTGTTGTGTTTATGAGCGTGTCGTTAATGGCTGTATCAACATTTGCAGCGACACTTGGAATGGTCACTGACAATGAATCAGACGAGTTACGCCTGTTCGAAGCCGAAACCGGTGTCATTGTTGCCAGCCTTAAGGGAGCTATTGGCCAGATTAACGGTGATTGCGCGTTAAGCAAAGATGAGTCTACCGGTTTTACCAGCAATGCCGGCCGGAATATCTCCGTTTTCAAATTTTCAGATTCTGCTTCTGGTAAAACGGTCAATTTTTCCAGCATTAAAATCAGTAATGCGGGCGTAGACATGTCTTTGAGTCCGGATGGACGCTTGCTGATAAGCACAGGCGCCGGGAATATTGATGAACCCCTTTCAATTATTGACACCGTCAATCAAGTAGAGGTGGCCACCAGTTCGCCATTTCTGGATCATACTTCGGTGGAGTTTTGTGATGACGGTACCCTGCTGGTGACGACCACCTTTGGGAATTCGTTTGCCTCCCCTTTTGATAACGCCATTTACGACGCCCGGGTAAGTCCTGCAGGCGAATTACAACTTGGCGGAAACCGTCTTAGTAGCGGGGCTCAACCCAATAACGGCAGTTGTGCGCCGGGTTCAAAAGCCGGTGTGTTACTTGACCGCGAAGCTGGTCTGACGTCATTTACTTTACCCGAACTTAAAAAAGTCGATTTTGCTGCTTTGCAGGGCGAAACGGCAGTGGCTGCCGTGTTCAACCTTGCCGGCGACCGTTTGTATGTCAGAACCACCGATACCGTTGAAGCATTCGACTTTAACCCTTTCAATGGCACGATGAAGGCTGACTGGATTCAACAGTTATCTTTTTCTGCTGAATATTTTGGTATCGACCAGATCGCAATCGATCTGGATAGCGGCAATATCTATGTTGATGGTGGCCGGAAGCTGTTGATTCTGGACCCGGAAAATGGCCGGGAGACCGGGTCAGTTCATGCCGGCGATGCCACCGGTGTCTGTTTTGCTCAACGGCAACCACACGCGCAAATCCACGAGCTTGTATCTATCACACCCTGATCTTTACACCATTGCCAGAAAACCACGTACCCGGACAAAATCCTTTACAATTGACGGAATATTCTTAATAGAAAAACCGCCATGTACGGAGTACGTTCAAAACCATGAAACTTGCCTCTTTAAAAACCGGTGGACGGGATGGCAGCCTGGTTGTGGTCAGTCGTAATCTAAAGCAATTTGTTTCAGCCGCAGATATATCGCCCACTTTACAGATTGCACTTGATAACTGGCAGCAGACGGCGCCAAGACTTAATGCCCGCTATGAAGAACTAAACCACGGAACTTGCAAGGGCATCCAGGTGATGAATATCGAGGCGCTTGCCGCACCTTTGCCGAGGGCTTTTGAATTTGTTGACGGCAGCGCTTACCTGCCCCATGTCGAACGTGTTCGCAAGGCACGCGGTGCAGAGGTTCCTGAGTCTTTTTATATTGATCCCCTGATGTACCAGGCGACATCTGCCGGTTTTCTTGGTCCCCGTGATCCCGTGCCTGTTGTCAGTGAAGAATATGGCATCGATTTTGAGTCTGAAATCATCGTTATAACCGATGATGTACCCATGGCGGTGACAGCACAAAAGGCGGCAACACATATCCAGTTGATTGGCTTGATCAATGACGTGAGTTTGAGAAATCTGATTCCCGCTGAACTGGCAAAGGGTTTTGGTTTTTTACAGTCCAAACCCCGTTCGACGCTTTCACCGGTTCTGGTGACTCCGGATGAATTGGGTGAACATTGGCGTGACAGTAAGCTGTCGTTACCGTTGCACAGTACACTCAATGGTGCTTTTTTTGGCGAACCTGAAGCCGGTGTAGATATGCAGTTTAATTTTGCCCAGTTGGTGGCTCACGCAGCAAAGACCCGCCCGCTGACGGCCGGTACCATCGTAGGTTCCGGCACCATTGCCAATGAAGATACCAGCAAGGGCGCCTCCTGCCTGGCGGAAATCCGCATGTTGGAAATTATCGCCAACGGTAAACCATCCACGCCGTTCATGAAATTCGGTGACACGATACGGGTGGAAATGTTTGACCAACAGGGTGATTCAATTTTCGGTGCCATTGAGCAGAAAATTGTGCCCCATGAAACCTGAAGAAAGTGGTCGGCTAACGCTCTACAGTTACTGGCGCAGCTCGGCGGCTTACCGCGTACGTATCGCTTTAAACTTAAAAGGGCTTCAGTTTTTTACAAAACCGGTACACCTGGTCAGACAGGGCGGGGAGCAACACTCTGACGCTTATCGCTCGGTCAATCCACAGGGGCTGGTTCCGGTCTTAAAACATAATGAACATGTGCTGACCCAATCCATGGCGATTTGTGAGTACCTTGACGAATGTTTCGAAGCCTACCCCTTATTACCGGTTGACCCGCTCAAACGTGCGCGGGTTCGATCCCTGGTGTTACAGGTTGCCTGCGAGATTCATCCATTAAATAATCTGCGTGTGCAAAAAGTTTTGAAGGACCAATGTGGTGATTCATGGGACCCGGTAGTCTGGATGTCACATTGGATGAAAGAAGGGTTTACCGCCATTGAGCGGCAACTTCTTGCCGATTTTACCGGTCAATCCGGATGTTATGAGGGTCGCCCGGGCTTGTTTGAGTGCTTTTTGGTGCCACAGGTATACAATGCAGAAAGATACGGCCTGGATATGACGGCGTTTCCAGCGATAAGTGAAATTGTTAGGCATTGCCGGGCATTGCCGGCATTTATCAAGGCCGCACCGGAAAATCAGCCGGATGTGCAACCTCTTTGAAGGACAATCAGTTGTTTATCAAATAGGGGTTCAACCTTGGCTGTTGTTGGGTCATAATTAAACGTTAATTTTAAGGTATTCATTTCATGAAACCCATTTTGATCGCATTAGTTTGTTTTGCACTGGCCGCCTGCACCACGGTCCGTCCTGATGCCTCGATTTTCGAGACTGCGGAACAAGCCATCCAGAGAGCCGAAGCAGCAGGCGGTGATGAGTTTGCACCCGTTGAAATGCGATTTGCACGTGAGAAGCTAGAATTTGCAAGAAAAGGCATGGATAAAGAGAAATATACGGTGGCCGTGTACCTGGTGGAAGAGTCAGAAATCAATGCAGAACTGGCGATTGAGAAATCACGCACTGCCAAGCTAAGGCGCCAGCTAAATGAGTTACGCAAGAACAATGACGAGTTGGAAGCGAGGTTGCGTGCAACGTTTGGGGATGAATTCTAATGAACCGCATACTGACCAAATTAATTATCTTGTTGATGCTGGTTTTAGTCTCCGCCTGTGTTAGTGCGCCTAAGAAGGATCTTGCCCTCGATCGGGTTCGTGGTGAATTGGACAACTTGAAATCGAATACTGAACTGGCAGGATATGCCCCGCTTGCGTTGGGTGAGGCAGAACGTGCATTGCGTAAAGCCGAACTGGCGACAGGCGATGATCTATACCGCTCTTACCTGGTCTACATGGCTGACCGCCGTATCCAGATTGCGCGTGCCATGGCAGAGAGGGAACAGCACGAACAAATTCTTGATGAGCTGAAGAAACAGAACAGTGACATGTTGATAAGGGCCAGTCAGCTCGAAGCTGATCATGCAAGACTGGATGCCGAACAGGCCAGGCTGCTGGTTGCAACGACCGCCGAAGATGCGGAACGCGCATGGGAAGAAAAAGAATTAGCACAACAAAACGAAGCTGAATCAGCACGTGCGGCTCAGCTCTCAGCCGAAGAAGCAAACCAGGCACGCCGCCTTGCTGAATCGCGGGCATCAGAGGCTGAGTTTGCCCGTCTTGAGGCAGATCTGGCAAGTCAGCAGGTAACATCATTAACCCGCCAATTGGAGAATCTGCAATTGCGTGAAACTGAAAGTGGCGTGGTCGTTACTTTGGGTGATGTCCTGTTTGCCTCAGGTCAAGCACAGCTGGTTGAAGGCGGGCGCTCCAGCCTGGAAGAAGTGGTGGACCTGTTACAAACCGAGCCGGACAAGAAAATCCGGGTGGAGGGTCATACAGACTCGCTCGGAGAGGCCGATGCAAATTTACTGTTATCTGAACAGCGTGCACAGGCCGTACTCGATGCACTGGTCAGCCTGGGAGTCGACAGCGACCGTATTTCCTCTTTAGGTATGGGTGAAGATTTTCCAATCGCCAGTAATGAGGATGAAGACGGGCGAGCACGTAACCGTCGTGTTGATGTAATACTACTGGATAACTAATAATATTTGATGGATTTGTCAGATATCCTGTGTTTTTTTAATCCTGCGAAAATTAATACATGTAACGCAATGCGTGGTTCGAATTTGTAACTTGCCAGAAACACAACTTTGCGCTAATGTTAGTCCATCGCTATGGTTATTTTAGATTTCAAAATCGGACTTTCCGACTAATGGCAGCGAGAACATCAGGTTTCGCGCTGCTCGTTTTTGATATTTGTTACACCTTATCACCCACCCTCTTAATTTCAATACCACCCGTTGCCGGACAGTTTACCTGTGGCTGGCTTAAACGCGTGACCCACCCCGTACAGGAGTAAAACTATGTTTGAACACAGTCAGGATATATTAGAAGATTTGATCAATAAAAATGAAGACTTCCGTCGTAAATACAACCGCCACCAGGAACTCGACAAGCAAGTAACTGCAGCTGAATTAGGCACCGCCCCGATGGAAGACCTGGCTTTGAATCGACTGAAAAAAGAAAAGCTGTGGATAAAGGATAAACTGGCGACGTTTATCAACGCAGCACAAACCTGAAAAATTTGTCCAAATGAAATACAGTACGGTCGGGAATATTCCCGGCCGTTTTTTTTACCCGGAGTTAATATATTCATGCAAGTCTATGACTCAGTTCTTGACCTGATCGGAAACACCCCCATCGTGCGCGTTAACCATCTGGATACAGGTCCCTGCAGTCTCTACATCAAGCTGGAGAGTCAAAACCCGGGTGGTTCAATCAAGGACCGCATTGGTCTGCGAATGATCGAAGATGCGGAAAAAGCCGGCCTGATCAGTCCCGGCGCGACATTGGTGGAAGGCACGGCAGGCAACACGGGTCTGGGCTTGGCACTGGTTGCGGCACAAAAAGGCTATCAATTGATCCTGGTTATTCCAGACAAAATGAGCCGCGAAAAGATTTCCAACCTCAAAGCCATGGGTGCACGGGTCGTTCTGACGCGGTCTGATGTTGCCAAGGGCCATCCTGAGTATTACCAGGACCTGGCAGAGTCGATGGCCAGGGAAATTGAAGGGGCGTTCTTTATCAACCAATTCGGAAACCCCTCAAATCCACAGGCGCATGAGGAGGTCACGGGTCCGGAGATATGGGACCAGATGGGTCACGATCTGGATGCTATCGTACTCGGCGTTGGTTCAAGTGGAACCGTAACCGGCTTATCAAGTTATTTTGAAAAGACCGCACCTGACCTTGAACTCATCCTGGCAGATCCGGTCGGGTCGATTTTGGCCGAATACATCAACGATGGTGTTTTATCAGATAAATCAAGTAGTTGGCTGGTCGAGGGTATCGGTGAAGATTTTCTACCCAGTATCAGTGATTTCACAAGACTTACCAAAGCCTATTCCATCAGCGATTCTGAAAGCATGCTCACCGGCAGGGATTTGTTGAGTAAGGAAGGAATCCTGGGCGGCTCATCCTCGGGAACACTGGTGGCAGCTGCCCTAAAATATTGTCAGGAACAGACCGAACATAAAAATGTACTAACCTTCGCCTGTGATACCGGCAATCGATATCTTTCTAAAATGTACAACGATTTCTGGATGCGCGATCAGGGTTTTATCAAGGTTAAACAACATGGTGATTTACGCGATTTGATCGCAAGGCCGTTTGAATCTAATGATACGATCACGGTAGGTCCGGACGAGCCATTGGCCAACGCCTATAGTCGCATGAAGTTGTATGACGTTTCACAGCTGCCAGTTATCGACAACAAAAATATCGTCGGCTTTATTGACGAGTCGGATATTCTGTTGGCCGTGGCGCAATCCAACGATTGTTTTAACCATGCTGTTAGCACTGCGATGGTCACTGAACTGGCCGTGGTAGAGGTGAGCGACCCGATCGATAAACTTCTGCCCATTTTTAACAAGGATTATGTGGCCATTGTGAAAGATGGCGGGCGCTTTCTGGGTCTGATCACCCGTGTTGATTTACTGAACTATTTACGGCGAAAAGCTGATTACTGATAGATCAGAGGCTCCTTAGCTCACCGGATTTTTTGGAATATCAAAATGAAACACCCTGCTAAACATCAGCTAGCTACCCGGGCCATTCACGCCGGGCAGGAACCGGACCCTTCTACCGGAGCCATCATGACGCCCATCTACGCAACATCAACCTATGTGCAAAAAAGCCCGGGTGATCATCAGGGATGGGAATATTCCCGAAGCCACAATCCAACACGCAGTGCTTACGAGCAATGCATCGCGGATCTGGAAAGCGGGAACCGTGGATTTGCATTTGCATCGGGTATGGCTGCAACCGCAACCGTTCTGGAGTTGCTGGATTCCGGTGATCATATTGTTGCCATTGACGACCTGTACGGCGGCAGTTTCCGGCTTTTCAACAATGTGCGTCAACGCTCAGCGGGCTTGAAATTCAGCTTTGCTGGGATTGAAAACATGACAGCCTTAAAGGCCGCCATGCGTCCTGAGACACGCATGATCTGGTTGGAGACACCCACCAATCCGATGTTGAAAATCGTTGATATTGCCGCTGTATCAGAAGTTGCCCGTCAACACGGTGCGTTGCTGGTAGTTGATAACACCTTTGCTTCACCCATGTTGCAAAGGCCATTGGAACTGGGGGCAGATATCGTGGTGCATTCAGCGACCAAGTTTCTGAATGGTCATTCGGACATGGTCGGTGGTGTTGCCGTGGTTGGTGACAACGATGAACTGGCGGACAGACTTTGGTATCTGCATAATTCTATCGGTGGAATTCAGGGTCCCTTCGACAGTTTCCTGGCGATGCGCGGTCTGAAAACACTGGCCTTGCGAATGAATGCGCACTGTCAAAATTCTCTACAGATAGCAAGATGGCTCGAAGGGCATCCTTCCGTCGCCAAAACCATCTATCCGGGTCTGAAATCTCACCCTCAGCATGATCTCGCCATGTCTCAAATGGGCGGCATGGGCGGCGGTATTATCAGTATTGATCTTAAGGGCGGTTTGCCTGCTACCAAAAAAATGCTGGAAGGCTGCCGTTTGTTTGCACTTGCCGAAAGCCTCGGCGGCGTGGAAAGCCTGATCAATCACCCTGCCATCATGACCCACGCATCGGTACCGCCTGAAAAAC
>Ga0265303_10002004_pt1 | contig 12640 bp, 8 predicted proteins | sample Helome_2_FD_192494 | JGI IMG/M metagenome (GOLD analysis project Ga0265303, IMG submission 192494) | Marine sediment microbial communities from subtidal zone of North Sea - Hel_20160317 (Illumina Assembly) | ecosystem: Environmental > Aquatic > Marine > Subtidal zone > Sediment ...
CTCTTCGTCGTCACCAGGCGGGCCGGTTCGAACCTTTGCCGATGCCTCACTGATCTCCACGGCGAGGAGTTTGGTTCCCTTGTCTTCCTTGACATTCGGCTGGCGGCCCTCATCCCAGCGCCCTGGGAGCACATGCTCGGTGATGGCCTTGAACGCTGCGATGCGCTCATCCTCATCGTCGACCACGCGCGTCGTCCCGAAGACCACCACCGATCGGTAGTTCAGTGAGTGATGGAAGAGGGCTCTGGCGGCAACAATGCCGTCGACGATGGTCGCCGCCACACACACGTCCTCGCCAACGGTTGACCGCATCATGCGCGATGCGTGCGAGCCGTGGAGATAGAGCGTGTCACCAACTCTGGCATGAATCGTCGGTATCACCACGGGACCGTCGTCTGTCACAAACGACACGTGGCAGATCAGCGCCTCATCGAGCACCTGGTGGATGGTTTCGATGTCATAGAGTCCACGCTCCGGCAGCCGCCGCACTCGTGAACGATCCGTTGGTTCGGTCATGTGTTCACGGTATCAGAGAGTCAGCCACCAGCTCCGCAGCTTCCGAGCGCCAGAGCTCAGGTCTCAAAGCTCGCTTCACGCAAGGCCACGTTGCCAGACCTCCACGAGTTCGCGATAGGAGTCAGACACATCGACGAGCTGATTGTGGGTCCCTTCGGCGATGATCTCGCCGCTGTCGACCATGATTACACGGTCGGCGCGTTCGGCGCTGCGGAGACGGTGGGCGATCACGATCGACGTTCTGCCATCCAACAATGCGCGCAGCGCACCCTCCACCTTGACCTCGGTTTCGGGATCGAGGTTCGAGGTTGCCTCATCGAGCACGATGATCTCGGGGTCGGCAAGGAACGCACGGGCAAGGGCAACCAACTGCCGCTCCCCCGCAGAGAACCTGCTTCCTCGTTCACGAACTTCGGTGTCAAGCCCTTCGGGCAGCGATTGCACCCAGTCATCAATGTCCATGGTCGCAAGCACGTTCCACACGTCGTCGTCTGTCGCATCTGCCTTTGCGTACGTGAGGTTGTGACGGAGGGTGCCGGAGAAGAGAAACCCGTCCTGGGGAATCAACGCCAGGGTCCCGACCCGGGACTGTTCGGTGACATCCCTGAGGTCAGCCCCATCGATGGACACGATCCCTGATTCCGGGTCGTAGAACCGCATCGCAAGCTTGGCGATCGTCGACTTCCCTGAACCGGTTTCGCCGACGACTGCAAGGCGCTCGCCTGGGGCAACCACAAGGTTGATATCCGTGAGCACAGGAACGCCCTCGACGTATGAGAAGGAAACGTCATCGAACTCGACGGCCCCCCTGGTGGGTTCCGGAAGGTCGTAGGAGCCGTGCCGTTCGTCGATGACCACTTCCTCGTCGATGAGCTGGAACAGCTTCGCCAGGGCAGCAAGTGCAGACTGGAGCAGGTTGTAGACGTTCGACAGATTGATGATCGGCTGGAAGAACCAGTCCAGATACAAGAGAAAGGCAACCAGTGTTCCAATGGTCATGTCGCCGCTGATCACACGCGCCGAGCCGATGCCGATCGTTGCGGCCAGGGCGATGATCCTCAGGAACGAAACAACAGGGAAGTACCACGAAATGGCACGAGCCGCAGCCATGTTCGCCTCGAAGTGGCCCTCATTGACTCGTCCGAACGTCAGGGCCTGGGTGGACTCCTGGGTGAATGCCTGGACAACGCGAACCCCGGTGATTCCCTCCTGCAACGTCCCGAGAACCTGCCCGATTCGCTCGCGAACAAGGTCATATGCCCTGCGAGCCTGCTTCTGGAAGACAACCGTTACGAGCCCCAGCACCGCCACGACGGCGAACACTGCCAACGCCATCTGCCAGTCAACAAGGACGAGGGCAACCGCAACGCCCATCACTGTGAGAAGGTTGCTCAGCGCAAGAACGGCACCGTCTGAGGCAAACTCTTGCAGGGATTCGATATCTGCTGTCATCCTCGAAACGAGCACGCCGCTCTTGGATCGGGAGAAGAACCCCATGTCGAGCCTCAGCAGCTTGCCAAAGACCGCAGACCGCAACTGCTTGAGATAGGACTCCCCCACGTATGCCACCGCATACTGGGAAATCGCCGTCAGGACATACTGGACAACGAGCAGCCCAAGGAAGATCGCACCAGCGACCAGGATCGCCTGCTTGTCACCTTCCTCAATTCCTTGGTCGATCCCGCCCCGCACCACGAGCGGGCCCAGAAGCCTGACGATCGTTGCCAGCACCGTCACGCCGAGGGCCCCCGTGAGCGCCCATCCGAGACCGTGGGACACTCGGGCCGCCCTCGAGATCAGCTTGCCTGGGCGGTCGACCTTGTAGTCGCCAGCTGATGCCATGTATTTCATGCGGGCACCGAATCATCCGTGGCAGCAAGCACCTCTGCGTACCTGGGCACATCACGCAACAGTTCGTCGTGGGGGCCGAAGGCAGCAAGGCGCCCATCCTCGATGAACGCAACGTTGTCGACGAGGGCAAGTGTCGAGGTCCGGTGGGCGACGATCACGGTGGTGCGTCCCGCCATGACTTGGCGAAGGGCTTCCTGGATCTCAGCTTCGACCACCGCATCAACCGACGAGGTTGCATCGTCGAGGACGAGGATCCTTGGATCGCGGACAACCCCGCGGGCGAGGCTCACGCGCTGGCGTTGACCTCCCGACAGGGTTGCACCGCGTTCACCAACGACCGTCCGATAGGCGTCTGGAAGTTCGCAGATGAAGTCATGTGCACGGGCGAGCCTCGCTGCTGCCTGCACGCGCTTGTCCGACGCCGTCGGATCGCCCACCCGGATGTTGTCCTCGATCGAGGCCGAAAAGAGGAAGGTCTCCTGGAACACCACGGACACCTCAGTCCGGAGCTGATCCAGTGACATGTCCCGCACATCGACCCCATCGAGGAGAACAGTTCCGGCAGTGACGTCGTAGAACCGATCAATGAGGTGGGCAATCGTGGTCTTGCCTGCCCCCGTGGCTCCGACGAGGCCAACGGACGTGCCACCGGGAATCGTGAGCGAAACGTCCGCCAGCACCTCGGTGCCGTCAGGGTAGGCAAACGACACGTGATCGAGACGAATCTCGCCCGGGCCTGCCTGGAGTCGCACGGGATCATGGGGATCCTCGATCTCGGGCTCCGTAGCAAATAGGGAGTCGATCCGCGTTGCCGCTGCGGCAGATCTCGGGAGATTCGCAAAGAACCACCCGGTGATCATCAGGGGCAACACCATCACCGCCAGATACTGGGTGAAGGCCACGAACTCACCAATCGTCAATGCACCGTCCACCACTCGGACCCCGCCCACAACGAGCACCGACACCGTGCCCAGCGCAGGAATGATCTCGAAGAGTGGCCTGTGGATCGCCCGCTCGCGCGCCATGTCCATCGCTGAGCCGTAGATCAGCTCGGCTTTGTCATCGAGAGCCTCCTGCTGTTGGGCTTCCTGCCCGTAACTCTTGACCACCTCGATACCCGTCACCGTCTCTTCAACGACGTGGGACAGCTCTGACAACCGCTGTTGGAGGTCGAACGAATACCCGACGACGCGGCTGGCAAACCGACCAGAGGTGAACAGGAGTGCCGGCACCATCAAGGCGGCAACGAGGCCCAGAACTGGGTCGATGATGATGAGCACCACCGCAACCACGAGGAACATCGCGAGGTTCGCGACCGTGATCGGGAGCATCGCAAGGATGAGCCGGACCTGACCGAGATCAGACGATGCCCTGGCCATGAGCTCCCCGGTGGAGGTCACGTCGTGGAAGGAGAACGCCATCCGCTGGATGTGGGTGAACAGCCGATTTCGGATGTCGGCTTCGGCACGGTACGAGAGCTTGAAACCGAAGTAGCGACGGATCCCGATGCCGACCGCTTGGATCGTCCCCGCGACAACGAGACCGATCAGTATCGGCGCAAGAACGGACGAGTCGCCCTCGTCGACGGCTCTGTCAACCGCAGTACCGACCAGATACGGAATCGTGACGATCATGGCCATCCACAAGAGCGCACCGAAGATGGACACCGAAGCGATTCGCCAGTAGTGGCGGATGACGCGCCACATGAGGTCGAGCCCGCCCCTGAGATCTGAGAGTCGTGACGTGTCCTGGCTCATCGCGGCGAGGCTACCCCTTGACCTGTTTCCGAGCGGCCGCGATGATCGAATCGATCACGGTCGGACCTGCGACGATGACGATCCCGATGTAGTAGAGCCACACGAGGAACACACCAAGGACTCCGAATACAGCGAGTGTGTTGGCCTTCGTCGGGAGGAATTCGAAGGCTACGTACGAGCCAAGGACGAGCAGGGCGGCAACCAGGGCTGACACCAAGCCGGAGCGCGGGACCGGCTTGGGCGGTCCCCATCGGTAGACCGCCCACAGCAGGCTGAAGACCCAGGCAATAGCGATCCCGAGGAGTGTCACTTGAACCGCGCCCGTGGTTCCGACCCCGACGTTGTCCTCAACCCAATCCCACAAGTTCTCCCCAGCGGCTGCGATGAAATACGCGACCATGATGCCGGCTGCAGAAAGCGCCGTAACGCCGATTGCAAACGACCTCGTCACCAGATATCCGCGGGGGTCATCGATGCCCTCGACCGTGCGCAACGCCTTCTGGACTGCGTACACCGCTCGGCTTCCGGACCACAGGGCAACCAGCATCGAAACGATCAGGATCACACCGCGCGAATCGTCAAACCATTCGCCAGATTCGGTGAGCAGATCGGTGAGGAATGACGTCGCATCGGAGGCGAGATTCGTATTCATCCACGCTGTCAGCTCGCCAAGAACCCTGTCGGTCTGGTCGAAGAGCGTGAGGACGGCAATGAAGGCGACGGTGAGCGGAACAAGTGCGAACAAGCTGTTGTATGCGATCGCCGCCCCCATGAGCAGGGGATCCGCCCGCTGAATCCGAACGGAACTCAGGTTCCAGACATCCTTGACATACGTGACGAATCGATGCACCACACGGAGCCTAGGACCATCCCACGCCGACCCAAGTGGTGCTCTGACTATCCGGACCCGGTTCCTACACTCGCTGCGATGCGCAGGGTCGCACCTCTCCTCCTATCTCTCTCCCTCCTCACGGCCGCGTGCGTTGCCGGTGGGGACAATGTCGTATCGGCTGGCCCAGAGGAATCGACGGTCACGACGCTGCCTCCTGTGACCACAACGGTGCCTGGCGAGACCTCAGGCACAACCGCAACGACGTCGAGTACAACGACGACGCTCGCACCCCAGCCGACGGGTGTTGTCACCGCTGATTCGCTCTTTCGCCCATGGGGAACCGTCGAAGGGCTCACCATGTTCCGGGGGAACCCCACGCGGACCTTCTTTGGGACGGGCCCCATCACCACCACGGCACCAGAGCGAATGTGGAGGTACCCGGACCGTGCAATGACCGGCGACTCTCCCGTCGGGAATCAGCCCAAAGTATGGTCTGGCACGGGATGGACGGGCCAGCCGCTCGTCCATGAGCTCGGCGATGGGACCGCCGAGCTCATCTTCGGTGCATACGACAAGCAGATTCATTTCCTGAACGCAGACACCGGGGAACGGCTTCGTCCAAGCTTCGACATGGGCGACATCATCAAGGGCACCGTGACGCTCGATCCGGACGGATATCCCTTGCTCTATGCGGGTTCACGAGACCCCCGATTCCGGATCCTTGCGCTCGACGGCGACGAGGTCCGCGAGGTCTGGTCCCTTCACGCCAAAGCCGTCGATGGCATGTGGAACGACGACTGGGATTCGAACCCTGTGGTGATCGACGACATCCTCTACGTGGGCGGAGAAAACTCGTGGTGGTTCGCCATCAAGCTCAATCGGGCGTACGACGAAGACGGCAAGGTGACCGTTGACCCAGAGATCGTCTACCAAATGCCCGCATGGACCGATGAACTCTTCGACCTCTTGGGGCGCCAGCATTCAGTCGAGAACTCAACAGCCATCTTCGACAACAAGGCCTACTTCGCAACGAGCGGTGGCAGGGTGGTCGGAGTCGACATCTCAGATGTTGAGAACGGCAATGCAGAGGTCTTCTTCGACTTCTGGATGGGCGATGACATCGACTCGACAATCACGATCGACGACGAGGGATACCTCTACGTCGTCGCGCATGCCGATCATGAGAAGACCAACAACACAGCAGCAAGGCGCGTCCGCGAGGTTGGCCAGCTGGTGAAGCTCGACACCTCGGTGCCTGTCGGAGATCCCCTCACCAGCCTCGACCCGATCGTGTGGAGTGTCGAGATCCCAGCCGCACGAGGCCAGGACACAGGCGTGTGGGCAACACCAGCCTTGCATCCCTCCGGGCTGCTGTTCGTACCGACCGATAGCGGCAACCTCCTTGCGGTTGACACGACATCAGGCATCGTTGTCTGGCAGGATGACGTCGGTGTCAACGCCTGGTCATCCCCGGCGATCGTCGATGACGCATTGATCATCGCCGTCGACTGCTTCACCGAGACACCCGGCCTCCGCGCCTACGACCTGACCGATCCGCTGAGTCCGGTCGAGATGTGGCAGCAGCCCATAGGTACAAGCGGCTGTGTCGAATCCACCCCTGCGGTGTGGGCAGGTAACATCTATGTGGGATCGCGGGACGGCTTCATGTACGCTTTCGGATCGTGACAACCGCAACAACAGGCCTCGGTTCCGGAATCAGGGCCGCCCTCATCGTCCTGGCTCTCGGTTTGGGAGTCTTTGCAAGCATCGCCACGGTCGCTGGCTTCTTCGGAAACCTCTGGTGGGCCTTCGACTTGATGGCGAACTTCCGCTGGCAGCTCATGTGGGCCGCTCTTGTGGCCGCAATCGTCTACGCACTCGCTGCTCGGGGAATCGCCAGCATCGTGTTCATCGTGGCCGTGGTCGTCAACGCATTCATCCTCGTCCCGCTGTGGTTCGGCTCCCAACCTCCAGGAACCGGTGAGGACGGAACGAAGGTCATCGCGCTTGACCTCTACGGGGGAACAGACGACGAGGAAGGGACCCTTCGTTGGCTGTTCGACTCCGGAGCCGACGTGATCATCGCTTCAGGCGTGTCATCACAGAGGTTGGCCCCCATCGTCGAGGATGGATCGCCGTATCAGGTACTCGCACAACCAGAGTTTGAGGACAGAAGCGGAATCGTGGTGCTGGGAACAGCCGAGTACGTGGTGTCACAGGAGATCACGCCAGGTTTCGGTCAGCAAATCATCTCCATCACCGTTCCTGCCGGTGCCGGAACAGTTGACGTTGTGACGGCGTGGGGCGAGATCGCTAGCAGCCAATCGAAATCTGAAGCCCTTGCCGAAAGACTCGAAGCCATCGAGGCTGTCGTATCCAGCGCCAATTCGCCAGTCGCTGTGATCGGGAGCCTCGGTGCTGTTCGATATACATCAGGAATGCGATCACTCATGGGATCCACCGGCCTCCGCGATGCCACCGAAGGATCCGGCTACCTCTCGACGTGGCCAACATCGAACCTTCCACTCATTGGAGGATGGGTTGGCATCCCAATCGATGTCGTCCTGATGAGCGACGGGGTGACTCCCCTTGAACTCGTGACCGGACCGGACCTCGGATCGGACCATCTTCCTGTCACTGTGGTCGTCGGACCGTCCCAGTGAACCTGGCGGGTGTAGCCCGCGTACGCTGAGCTTTCGCAGGCGAGTCGCCGGTACCATTTCGGCATGACGTACGACCTCTCATCTGCAACCATCGAATCGATCGCCGAAGCCACTGACACCGCAATCTCAGCGGCGGAGGCCCTTGTGGTGCTGGCCACCAGGTCATCGGGTACAAGCTTCGACGAGCGGATTGCGCCGCTCGATGATGCCCTCGCCTCCATTCAGGATGCGACTGGGTATGGTCCGTTCTTGTCGAATTTCCATGTCGACAAGACCGTTCGTGATGCTGGCAACGATGCCGAGCAGCGCCTCTCGACCTGGACGACCGGCCTCATGGCCCGCAGGGAGGTCTTCGATGCCGTGAACGCCGTCGACGCGTCCGGCCTTGACGGGCTGGAACGTCGTTCATACGGCGAATGGCTCCGCGACCTCCATCGGGCCGGCCACGCCCTCAACGAGTCAGACAGGGGCCGCGTGCTCGAATTGCGGGAACGCCTGATCCAACTGCAGGTCGACTACGCACGCAATGTCGCTGAGTACAAGGACCACCTCGAGGTTCCCGTTTCGGACCTCGATGCGCTGCCGCGGAACTACGTCGAGTCGCTGGAGGCCGGGGAAGCCGAAGGTACTGTCAAGGTGACCCTCGACTACCCAGCATACGTCCCGTTCATCGAGCAATCGCCCAACCGTGAGCAACGCCGCCAGCTGCAGTCCAAGTATCTGAACCGCTCGGTTGAAGCCAATCGGCCGCTCCTCGAAGAAGCGATCGCCATCCGATCCGAACTGGCGGAGGTACTCGGCTACGACAACTGGGCCGACTTCTCGATGGAAGTCAAGATGGCGAACCCCGGAGCGGTCAATGAACTCTACGACTCTGTCATACCGGGCCTCACGAAGCTCGGCATCGCTGAGCGAACCACCCTCGAGGAGCTCCTCGGCGAGGACCACCCTGGTGCGACGCTCCAGCCATGGGACCGCAATTACTACCACACTGTTCAGCAGCGACGGGACTTCGGAATCGACCCAAACGATGTCGCAGAGTACTTCCCACTCGAGCGAGTCATCGACGGCATGCTCGACGTCACAGGGGAGGTATTCGGAGTCTCATATGTCCCGCTGGCCGACTACCCGACCTGGCATGAGGACGTTCGAGCATTCCGCATCGACGACACAGCAAGCGGTGAAGCCCTCGCGTACTTTCTGTTGGATCTCCATCCCAGGGAGGGCAAATACACCCATGCCGCATGCTGGGACGTCGTGAACCGAAGGCGGGAATCAGATGGAACCGTTCGACTGCCGGTCGCAGCGGTTGCAGGCAACTTCACCAAACCAACTGCGGACACGCCATCGCTGCTCAAGCATGACGAGGCGCTCACACTGTGGCACGAATTCGGCCACGTGCTCCACGCCTGCCTCACGCAGGTCGAAAGGCAACGGTTTGCCGGGTTCGACACCGAATGGGATTTCGTCGAGGCACCCTCACAGATCATGGAAAACTGGATGTGGAACGCAGAGGTCCTGTCCCGCTTCGCACGGCACTACGAAACCGATGAACCAATCCCACCACAGATGGTCCAGGCGCTTGTCGCTGCCAGGGACCAGAACATCGGGCTGCTGACACTGCGGCAGGTGTTCCTCGGCAAGTACGACCTGATGATGCACACAAGCGGCACATCACCAGATCTGGATGAACTCCAAGCAGCGGCGAACGACTACACGCTCCTGCCGCTCCATGATGGCACCTTCCTTGCTGGGAGTTTCGGCCACCTGATGGGCGGATACGACGCCGGGTACTACGGATACCTCTGGTCGCACGTCTACGGCGATGACATGTTCTCGGTCTTCGAGGATGAGGGAATCCTGTCCCCAGAGGTCGGAGCTCGGTACCGCAGGGAGATTCTCGAGGCTGGCAGCAGCAGGGATGCCTGGGATCACCTCAGGGCATTCCTCGGACGGGAACCAAATGCCGAGGCCTTCCTCACAAAGCTGGGCATTGCCAGCGGCTGAAGACCCGGACAACAGAGGACACGCCGATGGACCGGTGCGTGTCCGGTGTACTGCGTCCTGTCCAACACGCGGGAGGTACCGCGAGCGAAGCTCGCTACTGAATCCCCTTGATCACGCCCCCGTCGACCTGAAGCGTTGCTCCCGTGATGTACGAGGCCGCTGGTGACACGAGGAAGGTCGCGGCTGCGGCATACTCCTCCGGTTTCCCGTATCGCCCGAGGGGGATAATCGACTCGTTGGAGGCTCGGACATCGTCGAGAGCGACGCCTCTGGCGGCAGCAGCCGAAGCATCAAGCGAGGCAACGCGCTCTGTTGCAATCCTCCCAGGAATCAGGTGGTTCACCCTGATCCCATCGGAGGCCCAATCGTTCGCGAGCAGTTTCGACAGCGATGTGACGCCAGCACGGAACACAGTTGACATCGACAGCATCGAGATGGGCTCGCGCACTGAGATCGAGGTCATGAACAGGAACGCTGAGCCAGAAATCATGTGGCGCTTGCTCGCCGCGGCGAAGCTCATGGCCGATCGCAAGGTGAGCGAATAGGCAGCGTCCCAGTCCGAGGGATCCGTTGCGTCGAAGGTGCCAACGGGCGGCCCTCCTGCGTTGGGGATCACGATGTCCAGACCTCCGTGTCGACCCGCAGCATCATCGATCCAGACACGAATCGCCTGATCATCGGCGACGTCGACCTGCGTTCCCCGAACGACACCGCCGGTCGCCTTCGCTATCCGCTCGGCGGTTGCCGTAGCCTGCTCGGCGGATCGCGAACACAATTCCACCACGCACCCCTCGGCTGCCAAGCTGTGAGCGATAGCTGCGCCGAGTCCGCTCGATGCCGCAGCAACGACCGCGCGTTTACCTCTCAGTTGCAGATCCATTGCAGCTCTCCCTCCCGTTTCAGGTTCCCTTTACCTCGAAGTGTTTGCGAATGGTGTCGACATCGACCTTGCCGTTGGGAAGAAAGGGAATCCGATCGGCCCTCGCCCATCGTCTCGGGACCGCGTGTCGTGCAAGGACGCCTGATGCGGCGTCCTTTGCCGCATCGAGATCTGATGCCACGACCAGTGCGCAGACGACGGTGCCCCACTCGGCGTCGTCGACCCCAACAACGGCCACGCCGTCCACGACGGTGAGACTGCTCAGGGCATCCTGCACGCTTGGCAGGGAGACGTTCTCGCCACCCGTGATCACGACGTCGTCGGAACGACCCAGCACGGTCAGCGACCCGTCAGGTTCGATCAGTCCGACGTCACTGGTCACGAATGGACCCGTCCGTGGCTCTTCCCCCAGATAGCCGCCGAACACGGCCGGACCATCCACCAGGATGCGGCCCGCACCGTCGTCACCCGGCGATGCGATGGTGACGGAGAATCCGTCGAGCGGGTGACCGACCGATCCGACACGCCGCCCTCGCTCCAGCGGAGACGGTGTGGCCACCTGGGACGACGCCTCCGTCATCCCGTACGTCGGAACCAGATTGGCGCCAGCGCTCCGTGCGCTCTCTGCCAACGACCCGCTGAGAGTCGCACCACCGACAAGAACCCTGTCGATCGATGCGATCGCTTCGGGATCGGACACGAGGAGACGGTGGACCATTGTCGGGACAACCGAGGCAACCGATGGATGAGCACGTTCGATCAGGGACGTCGTAGCACCGCCAAACGCACCGACCACCGCCGCGGCGCCGGCCTCGAATGACCGGAGGAACACCGATAACCCCCCGATATGAGTGAGTGGAAGACATGCAAGCCAACGGTCGTCTGCGCCTGTGCCCAATCGAGCGCGTGATGCCTCGACCGACGCTGTGAGGTTCGCCATCGTCAGGGGGACAAGCCGAGTACCGCCAGATGTGCCAGAGGTCGAAAGACACACGACTGCGTTCTCGGCTCCACGTCCGCCGATTTGGGTGCCATAACCGTCGTGAGGCAGCGGGACCGCTCCAACTGCCATGTGTGCGAACAGGTCAACGATGCTTGGGAAGTCGAGTCCGGCAAGCACAGGGACGACCTCGCCAGACGAGACGATGCCCCTCAGGGACCGCGCCCGCTCGGACACCTCAGATGCGAGATAGCCGTATGGGACAACGGAGTCGTCGAACACCAAAGCCGGTCGATCGAAATCGGTGGTTGCCCATTCCTCGATCCAATCAACGGGGGTGCTGGCTTCCATGCACTGTGACAGTATCGCAAACACGATTCCGATCAAGCTGACCACGAACGATCTGGTGTTCTCCTCCGCGTGGTTGGGGGCCGTCATCGCGATCAGGGCACCGACCAGATGGGCGTGGCTGGGTCGTCCGGCTGTCCTGGGCCTGAGCGTGGCCATTGTTCGGATCTTCAACGGCGGCGACTCTGCCATGTCAACATCGACGCTCCTGTGGTTCCTCGCGGGTGGAATAACGATGCCATTCGTCGTCATTGCCACAGATGAGGCACCGACAACCTGGTGCGGCGGGTGCGAGGGAAGCCCGACACGTCTGGGACGGAACCGACCGACGTTGACACCTGAGTCTCAACTCGTACGGCGGGGAACCGAGGCACAGCATCGCTACAGTATCGGCGGCGATCGACGCACTGGAGGAGCCGTGGTTTCCGAAATCTTCGACCCGTCCCAGTGGGATCCCGTGGAGGGGTTCGACTTCACGGACATCACCTATCACCGCGCCAAGGACGTCGGGGCAGTTCGGATCGCCTTCAATCGACCAGAGGTTCGCAACGCGTTCCGGCCGCATACGGTCGACGAGCTGTACCGCGCCCTCGACCACGCACGCATGTGGCCAGACGTCGGGTGTGTCCTGTTGACCGGCAACGGCCCTTCGCCCAAGGACGGCGGGTGGGCGTTCTGCTCAGGCGGGGACCAGCGCATCCGCGGCAAGGATGGCTACCAGTACGAGGGGTCGGAAGGAGTCGACCCAGTCAGGCTCGGCAGGCTTCACATCCTCGAAGTTCAACGACTCATCCGTTTCATGCCCAAGGTGGTCATCGCTGTCGTTCCAGGATGGGCTGTCGGTGG
>Ga0265303_10002007_pt1 | contig 12619 bp, 11 predicted proteins | sample Helome_2_FD_192494 | JGI IMG/M metagenome (GOLD analysis project Ga0265303, IMG submission 192494) | Marine sediment microbial communities from subtidal zone of North Sea - Hel_20160317 (Illumina Assembly) | ecosystem: Environmental > Aquatic > Marine > Subtidal zone > Sediment ...
CGAGGGCGGATTTGGCGAGGAGTTTCGCCGTCTGCGTTTCGGGCAGGCAGTGGCCGCCGTAACCCTGCTGGTTTGGGGTGCGACAGCGTTCCCGGCATTACCCGGAAGCATGTGGTTCCGGGATCTGGGGATCGTCCTGGCGGTACCGTTTGTATTCGCGGGACTGTCCGTGGTGCATGGTCTGGTGCACAAACTGCGTTTGAATGCCGGCTGGCTGGTCGCGGTTTACGGCCTGATGATCGTAGCATCGCCGGCCGCTGAGCTGGCGCTGTCGGTGCTGGGATTGTCTGACAGCTGGCTGAACATCCGTCAGCGCGTATCGCGAAACACGGAAGAGTAAGCCCGTAGGCCGGGTTGGGAGCGACAGCGCCGTAACCCAACATATCGGGTAAATGTCGGGTTACGCTTTTATGCCCTGCGGGTGCTGCAGGTTAACCCAACCTGCGACTGAAGCTAATTTAACTGGATTTTTGAAATCGGGGTATCGAACGATGGACGTAATACTGCTGGAAAAAGTCGACAATCTGGGCGGTCTTGGCGATAAGGTAAAGGTCAAGGCAGGTTATGGTCGCAACTATCTGATTCCGACAGGCAAGGCGACACCCGCGACACCGGAGAATGTCGCGCGTTTTGAAGCGCGACGTGCCGAACTGGAAAAGACGGCGGCAGACGCGCTGGCGGCTGCGGAAACAAGACGTCAGGGGCTGGAAGGTCTGGAGATCACGATTACATCCAAAGCGGGTGAAGAGGGCAAGTTATTCGGCTCGGTGGGGACGACGGATATTATCCAGGCCGCAGCAGATGCGGGTCATACCATTGAAAAACACGAAGTACGCATGCCTGAAGGGGCATTCAGGATGGTTGGTGAATATGAGGTCATGCTGCACCTGCACACGGATCTTGACGTCGCGATTCGTATCCATGTTACGCCAGAGTAACGTGTGCTAATTTTACTGTTTTCCAATACGCTTCATTTCGTTTCGAAACCTGCACGGCTTGTGTAGACTGCGATTGTCCGGTTGAGACAATCGCGAGGAAGTTGTGCCGGTGGAACCCGCCCACTCAGTCCCGATAGAAAATGTAAATGGTGACGCCCTCAGGGTGCCACCACATTCTATGCATGCCGAACAATCAGTCCTTGGCGGCCTGTTGCTCGATAATGCCGCCTGGGATCAGATTGCGGATCGTGTCACCGAGGACGATTTCTACCGTCGCGACCACCGCCTGATTTTTCATGCCATTGGTGCACTTGCTGACGCGAGTTCACCCTACGACGTGGTCACCCTGTCGGAATGGCTGGAAAAGAACCGTCAGTTGCAGGAAGCAGGCGGCATGGCTTATCTCGGCTCCCTGGCCAAAAATACCCCCAGCGCTGCCAACATCAGGGCCTATGCCGATATTGTTCGCGAACACTCCGTCATGCGTCAGCTGGTCAGAGTGGGTACGGACATGGCCGACTCGGCCTATTTTCCGGAAGGCCGCTCGTCCGTCGAGCTGCTGGACATGGCAGAGCAGCGCGTGTTCAAGATTGCAGACCATGGCGGGCGCAGCAAGCAGGGATTTGCGCCGATCAAGGATTTGCTGACCAAGGCAGTCGAGCGTATCGATACCCTGTTCCAGCAGGATAATCCAATTACCGGTATCGCAACGGGCTTCTCCGATTTTGATGACATGACCGCCGGCCTGCAGCGCTCGGATCTGGTGATTGTCGCGGGTCGGCCCTCGATGGGAAAAACCACCTTTGCGATGAATATTGCCGAGAATGCTTCGATCAAGCATGGCGTTCCGGTGGCTGTATTCAGTATGGAGATGCCGGGTGAGCAGATTGCGATGCGCCTGATGGCGTCGCTGGGCCGAATTAATCAACAAAAGGTCCGCACTGGCAAGCTGGATGATGATGACTGGCCACGGCTTACCTCTGCCGTCAGTATTCTGGCCGACGCACCTCTCTTTATCGACGATACCCCCGCGCTGACGCCCACCGAGTTGCGCGCGCGCGCACGGCGTCTCAAGCGTGAACACAATCTCGGGCTGATCGTGATTGACTACCTGCAGTTAATGCAAGTGCCGGGGACGCGTGAAAATCGTGCAACGGAGATTTCAGAGATTTCGAGAACCCTTAAAGCGCTGGCAAAAGAACTTGAGGTGCCGGTGGTCGCCTTGTCGCAGCTTAATCGTAGTCTGGAGCAACGGCCGAACAAGCGTCCCGTGATGTCGGATCTGCGGGAATCCGGTGCGATTGAGCAGGATGCCGACATGATCGTCTTCATCTATCGCGACGAGGTCTATGATGAAGACAGTCCGGACAAGGGTACCGCCGAGATCATCGTAGGCAAACAGCGTAATGGTCCAATTGGTATGAAGCGACTTACCTTCCTGGGGCAATATACCCGATTCGAGAATTTCGTCGTGGATGCATATCGCGACGAGGACTACGGATGACACGTCCGCTTGTCGCGGGCATCCATCTTTCCGCGTTAAAGCATAACTTCCAGAAAGTACGCCAGGCTGCGCCAGCCAGTAAGGTGATGGCAGTGGTCAAGGCGAATGCCTATGGTCACGGCATGGATCGCGTGGTGTCTGCGCTGACCGGTGCGGACGGGTTCGGGGTGGCGTCACTGGAAGAGGCTTCCCGGCTGCGGCAAATCGGTATTCAGCAGCCGGTTACGCTGCTCGAAGGCTTTTTTGAGAAGGACGAACTGGCGGAGATCGCGCGACTGCAACTCGACGTGGTGGTGCACCACGAATCCCAGCTCAGTCAGCTGGAATGCGCAAAGCTGGCGATGCCGCTGCGGGTCTGGCTGAAGATTGACAGCGGCATGCATCGTCTGGGTTTCTTGCCGGATGATGCGATCCCCGCGTACCAGCGTCTGGTGCATTGTGCGTCGGTGGGAAAGGTGGATTTATTTTCGCACCTTGCATACGCTGACGACCGTCGCAGTGGCTATACCGAGCGCCAGTTGAGCATCTTTCAGGATGCGGTCAAGGGGCTTGAAGGCGAATGCTCAGTCGCCAACTCGGGTGCGATTCTGGGCTGGCCGGATACCCACCGGGACTGGGTGCGGCCCGGCCTCATGTTGTATGGCATCTCTCCATTTATTGGCAGTACGGCGGAAGATGAAGGATTGCAGCCGGTCATGACCCTGGGTTCCAGGCTGATTGCGGTGAATCGGTATCGTCGACAGGATGCAGTGGGGTACGGTGGTGCCTGGGTCTGTCCCGAGGATATGGATGTGGGTGTGGCCGCGATCGGTTACGGCGACGGTTATCCACGCCACGCGGCGAGCGGTACACCGGTGCTGGTGAATGGCAAGCGGGCGGGAATTGTTGGTCGGGTATCGATGGATATGGTGACCATCGATCTGCGCGGACACGCGGATGCGAAAGTCGGGGACCCGGTTGTTCTCTGGGGCGATGGATTGCCAGTGGAGGAGGTCGCGCAGCATGCCGGAACCATCGCGTATGAATTGGTCTGTTCCGTTGCGCCGCGCAGTTTGCGATATGAGATCCTGGAATAGCCGTATCCCGGCCTCACCGGAATAAGAATGGCAAAAGCAAAAACCGTTTACAGTTGCAGCCAGTGCGGGGCACAGAGTCCCAAGTGGTCGGGGCAATGCGGTGACTGCGGTGCCTGGAATACGCTGGTTGAAGTAGTGGCGGTTGCCCCGGTCGCAAATGTCAACCCGCGTTTTGCAGGCTACGCCGGTGCAACTGCCAGTCAGGTTCAGAATCTGGCGACGATTGAGTCGGGGAATGAACTGCGGCATCAGATCGGGTTCAGTGAGCTTGACCGGGTGCTGGGTGGTGGCATGGTCGAGGGCTCTGTGGTTCTGCTGGGCGGTGATCCCGGCATCGGCAAATCGACCTTGTTGTTGCAGACGATCTGCGTGCTGGGGGAGCAGTTGTCGTCGCTGTATGTCACCGGTGAGGAATCTCCCGAACAGTTGTCACTGCGCGCACGGCGCCTCGGTCTGCAAAGGGAAAAGCTTCAAATCCTTGCCGAGACGTCGGTGGAGGCGATTCTGGCGGTGGCACGGCAGGAGCGGCCAAAGGTGATGGTGATCGACTCCATCCAGACCTTGTTTACCGGTCTTCTGCAATCTGCACCGGGTTCCGTCGCCCAGGTGCGTGAGAGCGCCGCACAGCTCGTTCGCTTTGCCAAGCAGACGGGTACGTCGCTATTTCTGGTCGGTCACGTCACCAAGGAAGGCACGCTTGCCGGGCCGCGGGTGCTGGAGCACATGGTCGATACGGTGCTCTATTTTGAAGGCGAGCCGGGTAGCCGGTATCGCATCGTACGCGCCATCAAGAACCGTTTCGGGGCGGTCAATGAGCTGGGCGTATTTGCCATGACAGAATCCGGTCTAAAGGAAGTGGCCAACCCTTCGGCGATTTTTCTCTCGCGGCACGATGGACCCGTTTCCGGTAGCGTTGTCATGGTCACGCGGGAAGGGACACGGCCGTTGCTGGTGGAGGTGCAGGCGCTGGTGGCAGAGAGCCACGTGTCAAATCCGCGTCGCGTTACGCTCGGTCTGGAGCAGAATCGTTTATCCATGTTGCTGGCGGTATTGCAAAGGCATGGACAATTCGTACTGTTTGATCAGGATGTTTTTGTGAATGTGGTCGGCGGCGTGCGTGTCGCCGAGACGGCAGTCGATGCAGCCGTGCTCCTTGCGGTGCTGTCGAGTTTCCGGGATTACGTATTGCCGAATGACCTGGTTGTATTTGGCGAGGTGGGTCTGGCGGGCGAGATTCGACCGGTACCGAACGGCGAGGAACGGCTGCGGGAGGCGGCAAAACACGGATTCAGGCGCGCGATTGTGCCCAGGGCCAATGCGCCTCGGGACGGAAAAATCGATGGCATCGAAGTGACGGGTGTCAGTCAGTTAGCCGGTCTGGTTGATGCGGGTTGTGAATAACTTGCGTACTGGCCGAGTTTAGCCGCGCGGCAGGGTGCATTTCACGCACCATCCAACGGTGCGCAGAGCGCACCCTGCGGGTGGCTTCCGGTGAATTGCGGGTTAGGCCAGTGCGGCCAGATTGCGGTCCAGCAAATCTATGTTTCCCAGATTCAGTTCGACAATGCGCCGCAGGTGCGCAATGCCATCCACGTCAATCCTGGTGCAATGGAACCCTACCTGATCGCCGGACATGTGCGCGACTTCAACTGACATCTCGATGGCAGTATCGGGCGTAACAAAGACTGTTAATTCGCAGGTGTCTCCCTCGCGACCTGCCCATTCATCCGGTTTCTGAATGAGCGCGCCCTTGATGGAAACGTCGATGAGGTGCGTATCCCAGGTGAGGTTGTCCTGTGCAAGGATGGCCGGGGATTCAAATGCGATACGGGTATATGAGCGCTGTTGAGCGGTATTGTTGTCGGTCGAATCTGTATCATCCAGCGGCGGTGCGCTGTCAACAAAGAACTGGAGTTCCAGTCCGCCGAGTTTCACACGGTCGCCTTCCTGAAGCGCCTGGCTGCGGCTTCCAATCGGATCTCCATTGACTTTCGGCGGCTTCGATCCTTCAAGGTGCGAAATATGGTAGCCGTCTCCGCGATGCGAAATCATGGCGGAACGCTTGCCGGTTTTGCCGACCCGCGTCAAAGCCCGATCCAGACGTATCGTGCGGCCAATATTGGAGCCGTTCATAATCTGGAGCCAGCCCGTGTCGGGTTCCTTTGCTGCCCTGTCGACTTTCTCCGCGACAACCGTTCCTTTGTCTGCGTTGAATCTCAACGTATGTTTCCCGATCTGGAACTGATCGCCATCACGCAGGATGTACTCTTCATGCGGCTGGTCGTCAATGACCAGCAGTTCGTCATCCTGCAGGGAAATTAATCGATACTGGTAATCGCCTTCACGCCGTATGCAGGCGTGCATCGGTTGAACCGCGAGGCTGTCGATGTGAATCTGGCACGCAGGCTCACGGCCAATCACAATCTCCTCCTCAAGCAGGGGGAAGATTTTCAGTGTTTTGTTCTTAAACGAAAGCGTGATTTTCGCCATATCTGAACCCAGTTTATTCCATTAAATAATCAATAAATACATATATATAAGTTATATATTTAATATCATTTATAGACTATAAAATACCTCGTATTCTACGAAGTATCGGCTGTAACGCGGGATTTATAAGGTTGAGGGGGTGACGTCTTCCGGGTTGTTTCTGACCAGGCGCGGCAAAAGCCGAACGGTCTTTACCGCATTGTCCTTGGTTTGCAGGACTTCAATGGGATAGTTGGCAACCAGCAAGCTGGTGCCTGGCTCCGGTATCGCCTCCATGTGTTCCAGGATGAGCCCGTTAAGTGTCTTGGGGCCGTCCATGGGCAGATCAATCTGCAGCGCCCGATTGAGTTCCCTTATGTTACTGCTCGCATCGATGAGGTATGTGCCGTCTTCCTGGGGCCTAATGTCCTTGTGCGTCGCGGAAGGGTCGGTCGTAAATTCGCCCACGACTTCTTCGAGGATATCCTCGATGGTTGTCAGACCAAGTATTTCCCCGTACTCATCCACGACAAGACCAATTCGCCGACCTTCGCGCTGGAAGTTGAGCAGCTGGCGGTTCAGCGAGGTACCTTCGGGAATGAAGTAGGGACCCCTGATGGTTGAAAGCAGTGCATCCTTGTCCAGCGCCCCCTTCTGGAGCAGGGGCAATACGCGGCGAATGTGCATAATGCCGACAACGTTATCGATGGATTCCTTATAGACCGGCAAGCGTGTGTACTGCGTATAACTGATGATGTTAACGATGTCCTCGATACTGTCAGAGATATCAATGCCCATGATTTCGTTGCGCGGGACCATGATGTCTTCGACCGTCGCCTGTTCGAGGTCGAGCAGGCTGAGTAACATGTTCTGGTGACGTTTCGGGATCAGCACGCCGGCTTCCATGACCACCGTGCGCAGTTCTTCGCTGCTCAGTGCGTGCGAGGATGCCTCGTCGGGCGATACGCCGACGAGTTTCAGGGTTCGGTTTGCGACCGCATTGACAACCCATACAAGCGGGTAAAGGAGCTTCAGCAGTGGTCCGTAAACGAAGGCTGCCGGAAATGCGATCCGCTCCGGGCGCAGCGCGGCCAGTGTTTTCGGAGTGACCTCGGCAAATATGAGGATGACGAGCGTCAGGATGCCTGCGCCGATCGCAATACCGGGTTCGCCCAGCAAGCGCAGTGCGATGACGGTGGTAATAGACGACGCAAGGATATTGACGAAGTTGTTACCCAGCAGGATCAGGCCGATCAGCCTGTCCGGTTTATCGAGCAGGCGCTGCGCACGGATGGCACCAGGATGATTGTCGCGCACGAGATGGCGTAATCGATAGCGGTTGAGCACCATCAAACCCGTTTCGGAACCTGAGAAAAAAGCAGAAAGTATTATGAGGAAAAAGAGTGCGCCGAACAGGGCGCTTAGGGGGATGGTGTCCAAGTAGAGTTTGCCTCCGGGGTGGCACGGAATAATGCGAGTTTAGCCGTATACGGCCTTACGTGGCCAGATCCAGAAAATCTCTTCGGGTTTAGCGCTTGAGTAGCAGTTCGAGGACAAGTTTGCTGCCAAAGTACGCAAGCATCAGAAATATGAATCCGCCAAGCGTCCAGCGAATTGCGGTTTGACCACGCCAGCCGAACCGCCATCTGCCCCAGAGCAGCGTGCCAAAAACGCCCCAGGCAACAATCGAGAGGACCGTTTTATGCACAAGGTGCTGCGCAAAGATGTCTTCGAGAAAGAACATTCCTGTGAGTAGTGCCAGGCTGAGGAATATAAAGCCGCTGATGATCAACTGAAACAACAACGACTCCATTACCGTTAGTGGCGGCAAAACGCGAACCAGACCGCCGGGTCGCCGGTTGCGAAGATGCCGGTCCTGAATTGCCAGAAGCACGGCTTGCAGGGCTGCGATGCCGAGCAGACTGTAGGCCAGTATGGACAGGATAATGTGCAGGTCCAGTTGCCAGCCGCCCGACGTTTCGAGTCTGTGCTGCGACGGGTATGCGAACATCAGGGCGATGCTCAGCGCTGCCATCGGCAAGAGAATAATGCCAAGGCTCTCCAGCGGCTTGTTGAGTGCGGACAACAAAACCAGAAACGCAGCAATGCCCGCAACCAGCGACAGTGCGTTGAAAAATCCGAAACTGAGTCCCTGTGCGGTAATCAGGACCGGGTACAAGGCCAGCCCGTGCAGGGCGACCGCAGCCAGGCCGAGCATGATGAGCCCCTGCCGGTTCCAGGACGCAATCAGCGAGTCACGCCGGGCCAGCCGAATGGCCAGCATGCTGCTCGTTGCCAGATAGAGGGTGATGGCGAGAATGCCGCTATACTCTGAGCTCATTGTTCCAGCAGGTAATTCATGGACTGCCCGGCAACCCGCAGGTGGCCAGTATCTTTCTGCGATAATCGCACAAGTACATCGCCCATAGAAGTGCTTGCCGGCGAATGCCGTACGCAAATCCGGAAATTGAGGCGCAGTCTGTGCGTGGCTGAGGTCATACCGCTATAATCGCATTTTCCCGGGGCCAGAGCGCCCTGTTTTTCACCACACACGATTACGCCATGTTTGACAATCTATCCGATCGGCTGACACAGACTTTCCGGCGCCTGAAGGGGCAGGGCAGGCTCACCGAAGACAATATCAAGGAAACGCTGCGCGAGGTACGCATGGCGTTGCTGGAGGCGGATGTTGCACTGCCTGTGGTTCGAGACTTCGTCGATCGTGTGCGGGCACGTGCTGTTGGCCAGGAGGTGATAAAGAGCCTGACGCCCGGGCAGGCGCTGATCAAAGTCGTCAACGAAGAACTCGTGGCGACGATGGGCGAGACAAATGATGCACTTGACCTGAGGGCACAGCCCCCCGCGGTCATTCTCATGGCCGGCTTGCAGGGCTCCGGTAAAACGACCAGTACCGCGAAGCTGGCGCGCTGGTTGAAAGAAAACCAGAAAAAATCGGTGGCGGTAACCAGCTGCGATATTTATCGACCCGCCGCGATCAAGCAGCTCGAGACACTGGCAGAGCAGGTCGGTGCCGAATTCTTCCCAAGCCAGCAGAACCAGGATCCGGCAGATATTGCGCGGGACGCGCTCGAGTACGCGCGCAAACATGTGCTGGACGTGCTCATTGTTGATACGGCCGGCCGGTTGCATATTGATGAAGAGATGATGCAGGAAATCGCGCGTGTGCACGCCGTCCTGAATCCGGTAGAAACCCTGTTTGTGGTTGATAGCATGACCGGCCAGGACGCAGCCAACACGGCAAAGGCTTTCCACGAGGCGCTTCCACTCACCGGGGTTGTGTTAACCAAGGCTGACGGTGACGCACGCGGCGGTGCTGCGCTTTCGATTCGCGCCATCACCGGCAAGCCGATCAAGTTCATGGGTGTCGGTGAAAAAACCGCGGCACTGGAGCCGTTCTACCCGGATCGAATTGCGTCTCGAATCCTCGGTATGGGGGACGTGCTGAGCCTGGTTGAAGAGGCCGAGCGCAAAATTGACAAGGAGCAGGTCGACAAGCTGACCACCAAGCTCAAGAAGGGAAAGCGCTTCGATTTCGAAGATTTCCGGACCCAACTGGAACAAATGATGGGGATGGGCGGGCTGTCCGGGTTGATGGACAAATTGCCCGGTATGACGGATGTCCCCAAAGCAGTGAAGAATCAGGTCAACGACCGCGAGCTGGTGCGCATGGTGGCGATGATTAATTCCATGACGGCGCATGAGCGGCGCTTTCCCGATGTGATCAAGGGTTCGCGCCGGCGCCGTATTGCGGCCGGCTCGGGTAACCAGGTACAGGACGTGAATCGGTTGCTGAAACAGTTCACGCAGATGCAAAAAATGATGAAGAAACTCTCCAAGGGCGGTATGAGCAAGATGTTGCGCGGCATGAAGGGCAGGATGCCGCAGGGCATGCCGTTCTGAACAGGCTTGCTTTCAGGGAGCCTTCCCGTACGAATAAACAACTTTAATAAAATTCTATAAATATATGATATACATTAACTAATAAAGTTTATCTGCTTTCTGCCGTTCATACTGGGGATAACCCGCTTTTCCATGGACGGTATATGAACGCGCCAGCGTCGTTAACCAGTATCAAACCTGCCGATCTGCCTGCGCCACCGCAAGAGGCGATTCGTATTGTCCATGCCTGCACGCGCACGGACGTTACCAACCGGCAATTGGGTGAGATCATCTCACACGACCCTGTCCTTACCGCTGAATTACTGCGCGTTGTGAATTCGGCTTTTTTTGGATTCAGGGTCAAGGTGCGGTCTGCCGCACATGCCGTGACCGTTCTCGGGCATCGGGCGCTGCGCAATCTTGCACTCTGTATTGCCATGCGCGATGCACTCAGCCCGGATGCCATTCCGGGGCTGGATATCCGGGGTTTCTGGGAGTCCGCGTTGCGCCGTGCCGTGAGTGCGCGGGTGCTCTCTGATCTTGCCGAACTCGATGGTGACGAATGCTTCAGTGCCGGCCTGCTGCAGGACTTTGGCCTGCTGGTGCTTTTTTACCTGTATCCGGAGCAGACGACAGCCTGGGAGCATCTATCGCGCATGACGCCGGATGACCGTTATGCCGCGGAACAGAGTCTGTTTCGCGTGACCCATGAAAAAATCGGCTTGCTGCTGGCGCAGACCTGGGGGCTTCCGGAGGATCTGGTTGACGCCATCGGCTATCACCATAATCCTGATGCAGCCTGCGCGTCGGAGACTTCGGGGCGGCTCGCCATGGTGTGCCGGTGTGCAGACTGGATGGCGACGGTCTTCACCTCGGAAGAAACGCGCCCGGTTGTCCATCAGTGTCGTACATTGCTTGGCGAGGCGTACGGGATCGAGCCGGGCCTCGTGCATGATCGCCTGGATCATGTTGCGCAGGGGATGAAAGATGCCGCCAGTGCACTGAATTTCCGGGTCGGTACCCAGACGGAGTTCTCTGCCATCGTGCGCGAGGCGAACCTCCAGCTCGCTGAAGAGAACCTCAGCTACCAGGAGATTACCTGGGAACTGGAACACGCACTGGAAGAAAGGGACCGCTATGCAACCGAGCTGAATAGTGAACTCGAACTGGCGCGCGAGGTGCAGCGCCATTTGCTCCCCGTAGGCATTGTCGACTGTCCCGGTCTGTGGGGTATCAATATATCGGCCAGACAAGTCTCCGGCGATTTCTATGATTACTTTCGACTGCCGGACGGGCGTATCTATTTCTGTATTGCAGACGTCTCCGGCAAGGGCATGAATGCCGCGCTGTTGATGGCCAAGGCGAGCAGTTTGTTTCATTGTCTGGGCAAGGGTGTTGATCGTCCGGCGCAGTTGATGGGGATGCTGAACCGGGAAATCTGTGAAACATCTGTAAGAGGCATGTTCGTCACCATGGCCGCAGGCATTATCGATCCGGCGGAGGGCTCTGTGACGCTGGCCAACGCAGGCCATCTGCCGTTGCTGCATGTAATTGCAGGCGGCGCAATCAAGGAGTATCCGGCACTGGGACCGCCCCTGGGGGTGTTGCCTGATTCGCGCTTTGCCGAGGAGTCGTTTTCACTTCAGGACGGAAGCCTGTACTTGTGTACTGACGGCATTATTGAGGCCCGGACGGCATCAGGGCGGGAGCTGGGCATGCAAGGTTTTCAGGATCTGATCAGGCGCTATGCGCGGCTGCCGTCACACCTGCGGCTGCAGCGGATCCTGGAACAGGTCAGAGGCAACAAGGAGAGCGCCTCGGATGATCTGACGCTCCTTTTAATCGAAGACGTGGGCGGTGATGGGAACGCCTGAGCTATTGCTGGACTTCGCGTTTGTGTCGCGGCCGGATCGTTTGCTGCGGATGCGGCGGGCCGTTCGGGAGGCGCTGGCGTCAGCCGGGTGTGAGGCAGACGAAAGGGAGGAAATGGTGCTGGCGGTCAACGAAGCGTGTGCCAATGTAATCCGGCACGGTTACGAGAACCGCCCGGATGGCCAAATCCGCCTCCAGATTCATCGTCAGGGCAATGTGCTGGTCTTCCAGCTACAGGATCAGGCGCCACCGGTCGATGTCAGCAATGTTCACCCGCGTGCGCTGGATGAGATCCGGCCCGGCGGGCTGGGCACGCATTTGATGCGGGAAATTATGGATGACGTGGTTTTTCTGCAACCACCTGAGGGCAATGGAAACCTGCTGCAGATGACGAGAACACTTAGAAAATGTGGATGCATGGATGATTTATGAAATAGACAGAAAAGAAGGATACTCCGTTGTCAGGCTCGCAGGCGAAATCGACCTGCAGCGGTCACCCGATGCACGGCGTTGCATCCTGGGCAGTCTGAATGAAGGGCGTTCGACACTGGTGGATCTTTCTGCCGTGGAGTACATCGACAGCTCCGGTGTTGCGAGTCTGGTCGAGGGCTATCAGCTTGCGCGCGAGCAGGCGCTGAAGTTTGCGTTGATCGGAGTCAGCACGACAGCCATGAGTGTGCTGCAACTGGCGCGACTTGACCAGGTCTTCCCCATTTACCCGACGGCAGGCGAATACTTCGCAGTGCATGGTGCCATTGCGTAATGGTTCGTGTGCTGACTGAACAGATTGGCCGTCGTTTCATTGCGGGTGTTGAGGAAGTAGGCTATGGATCGGCGATGCTCGCCGAGAGCCTGTATTG
>Ga0265303_10002008_pt1 | contig 12618 bp, 9 predicted proteins | sample Helome_2_FD_192494 | JGI IMG/M metagenome (GOLD analysis project Ga0265303, IMG submission 192494) | Marine sediment microbial communities from subtidal zone of North Sea - Hel_20160317 (Illumina Assembly) | ecosystem: Environmental > Aquatic > Marine > Subtidal zone > Sediment ...
GCGGCCTATCTGCCTCTGACCACTGTGCTTTCTACGATAAGGCGTGGTAGCCTGCATCGGGTGCAGGGTGCGCCGATGTTCGAGCGTAGTGTATATGCCGTTTATCCTGTTCGAAGTGATAAGGAGGAAGTCATTCGAGATACCCTGCAACTGTTCACACGTCGCGCCAGTAAACAGAGGAACACGCGAAAAACCACCCGTTCAGGTTCATAATAAAAACACACTGGCGAGGCCCAGAAAGCTTAGAAATCCGATAATATCTGTGACGGTCGTCAGAATGACTGCAGCGGATAACGCGGGATCTATGCCCATCTTATCAAGCAGCATAGGGATCATGACGCCTGATATCCCCGCTGCAATCAGGTTGAGCGCCATGGCCAGGCCAATGATAAATGCAATGCCTTCATCTCTGAACCACAGGTATGCGACAAGTGAAACAACCAATGCCCAGACCATACCATTCAGCAGGCCAACAAAAAGCTCTTTGGAAGCAAGCCATCGGATATTCGAGTGGTGTATCTGGTCGAGCGCCAGGCCCCTGATAGTGAGCGTTAGCGTCTGGCTTCCTGCTATACCGCCCATACTGGCAACCACAGGCATTAGCACAGCAAGTGCCACAATCTTATCCAGCACCTCCTCAAACTGACCGATGACCCACGCAGCCAGAAAAACGGTGATGAGGTTAATACCTAACCATAAACCGCGTCTTTTGGCGCTGGGTAGTACCGGCGCAAATAAATCTTCCTCCTGATCCAGGCCCGCACTGTTCATGACAACACGGTCGGCCTCTTCGCGTATCACATCGACCACGTCATCAATCGTGATTCGGCCCAAAAGGCACCCCTGTTCATCGATTACGGCGACGGAAAGCAGGTCACGCCGCTCAAACAGCTTTGCCACATCGGTAACAGGCATGTCTGTCGTCAAAACTTCTGAATCAGTGTGCATGACATCACGAACCAGACTCTCCGGATCACCGGTAACTAGGTCAGACATGTCAAGCTTGCCGCGATATTCTCTATTATCACCAATGACCATAAGCGCATCGGTATGCTGTGGTAAAGCTGCATGCCAGCGTAACCAGCGCAACACAGCGCTTAACGAAACTTGTTCGCGCACACTGATAACATCGGTACTCATCAGGCGGCCGGCCGTGTCTTCCTCAAAGCTTTGCACCTCCTCGAGTCTTTTCCTGTGATCATCATCGAGTGACTGCATGATCGAGTCAGAAATATCCTCTGGCAGAACCTCAATGACCTCAGCCAGATCCTCAGCTTCCATTGATTCTGCTGCGGCAACAATTTCCTCCGACTCCATCCGCTCGAGTATGCTGTTACGCGCTTCATCGTGGAGGAAGGCGATCGTTTCCCCTTCAAGCTCGATGGGGACCTGTTCCCAGGCGTCTGTTCGCAGTGACGGTGGCAGGCCCTCGAGTAAATGCGCAATCTCAGCAGGGTGCATTTCCTGCATGAGGCGATGCATTTCTTCATATCGGCCTGCTTCAAGCTCAGCAAGCGCCTGTTCAACGATCGATTCGCTTGGCAGTTCTTTGCCGGGTTCCATAACTCAACTCTGTCGTGAGATTGTTGTCAATTAATTCGCCTGCATTTCTGAATGATCGGCCTCAGGCTCGTTATCAGAAAGTTTCTCGATCGAGACACGCCCAACGCGCCGGTCCTCATAAGAGAGGACTCTGAATTTGTGGGAACCTTCAGTGATTTCATCACCGGCTTCCGGCATGCGCTCGAGTCTGCTCATGAACAGGCCTGATAGCGTATTGGCGTCAAGATCATCAGCGGCATGGAAGCCGATTGCCTTTTCAAGGTCACTGAGGGTCACGAGCCCGTCAGCTTCCCAACGGTCCTCAGCAATTAATTCTATTGTGAACTCCGGATGTTCCTTATCCGTTTCATCATGAATTTCACCGACGATCTCTTCCAGCAAGTCTTCCATGCTGACGATACCGGCAAAACTGCCATATTCATCAACGACGATTGCCAGATGTGCCCTGCTGGCTCGCATTAATTCAAACAACTCGGATACCTTTTGAGTCTCGGGGACAACCAGGGGCTCGCGTATATAACGAAGTAAGTCACGCCAGGGCTCGTCTTCCCCGGCAATCAATGCCGAATAAAGATCTTTGGTGAGCAGAATGCCAAGTATCTGATCCTCGTTGTTAGCATCGATTACCGGGAAACGAGAGTGTGCTTTTTTCCTGATAGTTTCCAGATTGTCCTCTGCTGCTGCCGCTACATCCAGAACGTCGATGCTGCTTCTGGGGATCATGACTCTTCCCACGTGGCGCATATCAAACTCAAACAGGTTATGCAGCATGTTGGCTTTCTTGTGCTCGATCTCGCCATGTTCTCTGGAGGTTGCAACCATCCCTTTCAGTTCATCACCGCTGAGTACTTCACCATGGGTGACCTCATCGACCTTGAGCATCCTCAAGATCATGCGTGCTGCCATATTAAGCAACCAGTTCAACGGAAGTACGGCCAGGTAAGAGAAGTGCAAAGGGTAGGCTACCCACAGTGATACGGGCTCGGCCTTGCGAATTGCCAGGGTTTTCGGTACCTGCTCGCCCACTACGATGTGCAGTGAAGAAAAGATCAGAAAGCCAGTTATAAACGCAGAGGTATGGAGTATTTCATCCGGCATGCCCAGGGAGTGGAAGAGTGGTTCGAGTAATGCTGCCACCGCCGGTTCGCCTACCCAGCCAAGCCCCAGGGAGGCCATGGTAATGCCAAGCTGACATGCGGCGAGGTAGGCTTCCAGTTTGCCTTGTATTCGAACAGTCAGGCGCGCTGCTGCGCTACCCTCCGCAGCAAGCGCCTCGATGCGAAAGCCGCGTGCCTTTACCAGGGCAAACTCAGCCGCTACGAAAAATCCGTTAGCGGCGAGTAACATAATAATGGCGATCGCGTTAGAAGTGATATTCATAGCTCTGTGCCTGTTTTTTCTATTAAATTTTAGTACTTTAGACTCCCTGGTAGAAAATATGGTCACATCGATAGCGTAATCGAGTAAAGTGATTGAATGATTATCATTTTGTGACTTAAAGGATATTCATTGAGTCTAGTGAGTTATGGATCTGGAAAATACGAGAAGTATTTCCTTTGCAGGCTAATGTGCCTCATCCTCACAAACGAAAATCCACAAGGAGGAAAATATGAAGATCGCGATTTTATCCAGAAACAGGAAGTTGTATTCCACCCGACGGCTGGTCGAGGCCGCGGAACAGAAAGGGCATGAGGTGCAGGTCATCGATGTATTGCGTTGCTACATGAATATCACATCGATGCGCCCATCCATACACTACCGGGGTGAAGTGCTTAGCGGTTTTGATGCGGTGATACCGCGTATCGGTGCATCGGTGACATTTTACGGGGCATCGGTAGTGAGGCAATTCGAGATGATGGGTGTCTATCCACTCAATGAGTCGGTCGCCATTACCCGCTCCAGAGACAAGCTGCGCTCGATGCAATTACTTGCCAGGCAGGGTATTGGCCTGCCGGTAACGGGATATGCACATAACCCGGATGATATCGAGGACCTGATCAAGCAGGTGGGCGATGCTCCGCTGGTTATCAAGTTGCTTGAGGGTACACAGGGTATCGGGGTGGTGCTAGCAGAAACAAAAAAGGCCGCTGAAAGTGTAATCCAGGCTTTCATGGGACTGAAAGCGAATATCATGATCCAGGAGTTCATCCAGGAAGCCGGTGGTGCCGATATGCGCTGCTTCATCGTGGATGACAAGGTTGTAGCAGCCATGAAGCGACAGGGACCGGAAGGCGAGTTTCGTTCCAACCTGCATCGTGGCGGGTCAGCCAGCCTGGTTCGCCTGACGCCGGAAGAACGTTCAACTGCAGTGAGGGCTGCCAAGGTCATGGGACTGAACGTCTGCGGTGTTGATCTTCTGCGCTCAAATCATGGGCCTGTAGTAATGGAAGTGAATTCTTCACCCGGACTCGAGGGCATCGAGAAAGCCACCGAGAAAGACATCGCCGGCATGATTATCGATTTTGTAACAAAAAGAGCTTTGGAAACTTCCGGTAAAAAGAACAGAACGACAACGCGTGGCAAGGGCTAAGCCGCATTTCTCACCAGATGGAACAAGAGCTGGAGATTGCAGGCCACACTATAGCGCAGGGCGTGTGCAGTAACATCATAGTGCCTCTGCTGTTACTGGCGATTCGCACAGGATTCCGTACAAATGGACCATAACAGAGGGATAAGCCGTTGCTGAAAAAAATCCTGCTTCCGACGATTCTGCTGGTGCTTGCCTACGGTTTCTGGGTGAGCCCCAACTTCAAGACCATTGCCGCGGGTATCGCCATTTTTCTGTTCGGCATGCTCTCGCTGGAACAGGGCTTCCAGGCATTCACCGGTGGGACGCTCGAACGGCTACTGCGGCGCACCACGTCGTCCACCGGGAAGAGTCTGCTGTTCGGCGTTGTGAGCACCACGCTGATGCAGTCCAGTTCACTGGTGTCGGTGATTACTATCTCCTTTCTCAGCGCGGGGCTGATCACGCTGACCGCCGGTATCGGCATCATATTCGGCGCCAACCTGGGTACTACGACCGGGGCCTGGCTGATCGCCGGCTTCGGTCTCAAGGTCAATATCGCGGCCTATGCGATGCCGATGCTGGCGTTCGGCGTGATCCTGATTTTCCAGTCCTCCAGGGCGCTCAAGGGCATCGGCTACATCCTGGCCGGACTCGGGTTTCTGTTTCTCGGTATCCACTTCATGAAAGAGGGCTTTGAGTCCTTCAAAGACACCATCAATCTGGCCGAGTATGCCGTTGCCGGGTATCCGGGCGTGCTGCTGTTCACGGCCATCGGCATATTTGCCACCGTGGTGATGCAGTCCAGCCATGCCACCCTGGTGTTGACCATCACCGCACTCGCGGCCGGTCAGATTACCTATGAGAACGCACTGGCGCTGGCGATCGGCGCCAACGTCGGCACCACCATCACCGCGATCCTGGGATCCATGAGCGCGAACGAGGCGGGCAAGCGCCTGGCTGTGGCGCATCTGATCTTCAACGCAGTGACCGGTTTCCTCGCTATCATATTCATCTACCAACTGGTCGCGCTGGTGAATGGCGTATCGGCCCTGGTCGGTATCGCGGACGACGACTATACCCTCAAGCTCGCCGTGTTTCACACGGTGTTCAACGTTCTCGGCATCGTCGTCATGCTACCGCTGATCAATCTGCTGGTTGTCAATCTGGAGAAATTCATACCCGAGAAGAAGCCCGAGGTGGACCAGCCGAAGTACCTGTCTGAATCATCGGCGGCGTTCCCGGGCACGGCCGTGGAGGCGGTCCGCATGGAGACCTTGCGGGTGTATCAAGCTGCGCTGCGCATCGTCATTGACGGGCTCGGCATGAAAAATACGGACGTGTTATCCAGCATTGATCTGGAGCAAGCGGTTGCGGCACAGAACCGGATTCATCAGTTCGACATCGACGCGATGTACGAAAGGCACATCAAGGCTATCTACAGTGCCATCGTCGCCTTCATCAGTGATACGACGTTCTCCCGCCGGGAAGAACCGTCAGCCGACCTGCAATGGCTCAGGGAAGCCAATATTCACCTGGTGGAGGCTGTCAAAGATACCGCTCAGCTGCAGGAGAATCTGGTTTACTATGTGGGCTCCGAAAATCAGAACATGCACGAGGTCTATAACCGGATCCGGATACAGATCGGGCTGATAATCCGTGATCTTGAAGAGATGCGCGCAACCAACGCCGGGGTGATGGATGTTCTGTCACTGGACGCCCTGAAGCTGCTGGTGGACGAAGACCAGAACCGACTCAATCAGTCCCTGGCCGAACTGATTGGCAAACGTACCATCACCCCAGAGATGGGGTCATCGCTGATCAATGACAGCGTTTTTGCGCACGACATTTGCATGAATTTAATCAGCGCTGCGCAGACCCTGTTCGTTGCGGGCGAACAACAGCTGACCCAGGCGGCCCATGATGTGGTGCTGGACAAAAGCGATCTCACACAGATTGGTGCGCAGGCAAGCACGGAATACCTGAACAAGTAACCCCATAGTGGAGAAGTTCCTGTGAAAAGAAAAAGACTGTTGAAGTCGCTGGCGACGTTGCTGGACATGGAAGGGCGCAATCAACGTAAACACCATGACGAATTGAAGGCTTTGCTAAAAAAACTCAAGAAAAAGAAAGTCGAGCTGGAAGAAAAGATGCAGCTGGAAAAAGACGAACGTAAACTGAAGCGATTAGGCAAGGAAATTGAGATTATCAACGCTCAGCGCTTGAAAGGTTTGAAGGCCCTGCAGGATCTCATAGAGTCGTGATTGTGCCAGCTTGCCCATAATTTCCAAATGTTTCATGCAATATGCCAATAGTTCCGGCTTAATGTGACAGTTACTATCAGTTTTCGCATGGTGGAAACCGACCTGTGTTAGAAGTTTAGTGTCTTTTTTTCTCGCCAAGGCGCAGAGAACGCAAAGGTGACATGTGTTTTTTGTTCCATAAAATCATATCGTTTCACTCACCTTTCTTTGCGTGCTTCGCGTCTTTGCGAGAGTCAATTAGTAGCTTGAATCACCCACAAATTTTTCTGAAGAGCCAAAAAATAATTGTCCAGTTTTTGTTATTAAAGCTCGTTTATGAGGGCGCTTTATAATAAAAGCATTCGGTAACATTTTAGAATCATTACCTATTGCCACCACCTATCCCTCTAGTTAACCAATAGATGTGACTTTCCTGTTCAGGGTCGAGTCTATAAATCCAGCAGTATTAAATATCAAGCGACATATCGACTTTCCTGCACACAATCAGGGATAACGATGTTGGTAGCAAACAACCTTGGCAAAAATCTTGAATTAGGGAAATGATCATGAAAATTAAAACCGGCCTGTTTGGCCTGAGTCTGATAGTGGCAGTGATAACCATGGGTGGCTGCGCGACTTCACAACCTAAATTGACACAAGAACAGATCCTGAGTCAGTACCCACAGGTGTCGAGCCTGGATTCTGAAATAAAAAAATCAAGATCTAAAGGTGCAGAATTACTTGCTCCGGTAAGTTATACCAAGGCGCTTGATTCACTGGAGAGCGCTATGAATGCGGCTCGTAAAAATAAAAAAGAAGCCGCAAACAAGGCGGCGGCTGAAGGCTTGAAAGTCATCGAAAAGGTTAATCGTGATAGCGATAGCAGTCGAAAAATACTGTCCGAGGTACTGAGTGCCCGTGAACGCGCGATTACCGCAGGTGTCGTTACCTTGCAGGGCGACAAACTCGCCGATCTGGACAATGACCTGAAAGCGACCGCTACGCTAATAGAAAATGGCGATATAGAGAGAGCCAAGCAACGACGTCCTAGACTGTTCGAAGGTTATACGCAACTTGAGCTGACAGCCTTGAAGCAGGGTACCGCTGATCTGGCCAAGTCCGCTATTGCCAGTGCTAAAAAACAGGGTGCGAAAGAATACGCGCCCAAAACCCTGGCCCAGGCTGAAGAAGAGATGGCGTTAGCGGTAACAATCCTCAATGCTGACCGTACGCAAACTGATAAGGCTGACGTACAGGCAAAAAAGGCGAAGTGGCTGGCTGAAAAAAGTGCGGCTATCACCGAGACAGTCAAGGAGTTTGATCGTCGCGATTACACCATGGAAGATGTGGTGCTGTGGCATCAATCACAACTGCAAACAGTGAATGAGCCGCTAGGTGGGCAACTTCCGTTTAATGAACCCAGCGAAGATGTGGTGCTCAGTTTGAGAAACGCAATTATTCAGCTCAAGACCGCCGAGGATAAGTATGAAAAACAGCTGGTGTTAACCGAAAAAGATCGTCTGACCTTGCAAAAACGGGATCTTGCGCAAAAGGAAAAATTTGAAAAAGTGCAGGCCATGTTTGATGAAAATGAGGCCAACGTCTATCGTCAGCGACAAAATGTTCTGATCTCTGCACATGGCTTCCAGTTTCCTTCTGGGCAGAGTGAAATCCAGACAGTTAATTTCCCGCTGATGAACAAGATCATTCGTGCGATCAATATATTCCCTGACGCGCGCATCGAGGTGGTTGGACACACCGATTCGACGGGTTCAGATAAGGTGAATCAGACACTCTCGCAAGCACGTGCTGAAAAGGTGGGTAAGTTCCTGTCTGAGGTTGGTGAGATAACGCCGAAACGCATCACAACGCGTGGTTATGGAGAGAGTCGGCCAGTCGCAACCAATGAGACCGCAGAAGGTCGTGCTGAAAACCGTCGTGTGGAGATCAAAATCATAAATGAATAATACGGTTTCGCTTTGGCTCGCCTCATAATACAGGACATCAAAACAGGGAAATTTAGAGAGCCGTTTCCTCGAACATAAAAAGGTCCAGTGATCAACTAATGGAGCCAGGGCCGGTGATGAATGTGAGTGATCGCATTTCGTCACTGGCCTTTTTTATTACTCTTACTTTATTTAAAGCTGTGTGTTTGGCAGCATATTTGATATCGGAGGTTCAGCTATAAGACGTGACAATATTTCATGGTCTCGAAAATAGCGAATAATCATGGAACTGCTCGAAACACTCTATTATTTTATCCTTAAATGGATCAAGGAGTTTTCCACGATCCAGGGCGGTCTTCAACTTGTAACCGTGCTTGGCTGCGGCACCCTGGCCGCGTTAACTCATAAGCGCTGGCAACAATTCTTGACTCGACTTGTAGGTGACCTTGAGCAGAAGGGTTTCGTTCGTTTCATGCTGCGTGCTACCAATCGCATTGCTTTCCCGATGAGTATGTTGCTGTATCTGATCCTGACCCGGTTTCTGCTTGATCAGTTTGGTGTCAATACGGCAGTGCTTGATGTTTTTACCCCTTTACTGCTCTCTCTTGCAGGTATTAAGCTGGGTGTTTACATCCTGCGTACAGGCTTTTCACCAAGTCCCGCTTTACGTGCCTGGGAAAATGTATTCAGTTTGTGTGTCTGGGCTGTGCTCGCATTGCACCTGCTTGGCTGGCTGCCTGAAGTCCTCAAGGCCATGGATGAGTTTGCTTTCACCTTTGGCGAGTCGCGTTTCTCGGTTCTGTCGTTAATAAAACTAGCGACATCCATTATTATCTTCATCGTTCTGGCTAACTGGCTATCGCGCTTGATTGAGTCGCGTGCAAGGCGTTCGCAATACCTCAACCCAAGCATGCGGGTCGTGATGACAAAGACCAGTAAGTTTGTCATCTACGGCCTGGCTATTCTGTTCGCACTAAAAGCGGTTGGTATTGATTTCACGGCGTTTGCCGTATTCAGCGGCGCAGTCGGTGTTGGTATCGGCTTTGGCTTACAGAAGATTTTCAGCAACTTCATCAGTGGGTTTATACTCATATTCGATCGCTCGATCAAACCCGGTGATGTCATTACCATAGGTAACCGTTTTGGCTGGGTACTGGAACTGAATGCGCGCTATGTGGTGGTGCGTGATCGTGATGGTGTAGAAGCGCTGATACCCAACGAGAACCTGATTACCAGCGAAGTGACAAACTGGAGCTATTCAGACCGCAGTGTGCGCCAGCGCTTGCCGGTATCAATCAGTTACCATGACGACCCTGAGCTGGCGATGAAGCTGATGGTTGAATCTGCACTCGAAAAACCGCGTGTATTGATGACACCCGAACCGGTGGCCCGGCTGCTCAGATTCGGTGATAACGGCATCGAACTGGAATTACGCATCTGGATCGAAGATCCGGAAAACGGTATCGCAAATGTCGTTTCGGATATCAACCTGGCATTTTGGAAGAGCTTCAAGGAGAACGGCATTACCATACCGTTCCCACAACGGGACGTTCATGTCATTGCAAGCCCGGAGTGACCCACTCCGGTCTTCAATGCCCCTGGGTGTCGTCGAATAGAACCAGTTATAAGGGGCTAAAAGTTTTTCATTTTTGTCAGGGTCAGAGTTTTTTCAACAGGATAGAGCCACCGTGGACACTCGCAATTTATTTCAGAGAGAGTAAACCTAGAATCCGCAGTTGAACACAGATTTAGCGCTGTTCCTCAAGCGTCAGGGCAAGGCGCGGCTTGCAGCTAATGGCCGTAGTCCTTGGCAAAAGTCGCAACGCAGCCATGGCGCTTGAGGGGCGGCGCTAAACTGTGTAGTGACTCACCCGTTGGGTGAGTGTCAAATACTGCATAACTGTTCGAAAAATCAAAGCGTTGACTAACGGCAAAAGCGATCAACTGCGGAATCTAGGGTAAAACTAATACTGTTCATTGATCATTTCCTGTGGCATTCTCGCCTGATGAATGACAACTCAAATAGTCTGCCGGTATTAGGCTGGAGGGAATGGCTGGCACTCCCCGCGCTTGGTATCGAACACATCAAGGCTAAGGTTGATACAGGGGCGCGCACCTCGGCATTGCATGCGTTTTTTGTAGAACCGTTTCAGCGCCAGGGTGAGCAATGGGTGCGATTCAGTATCCACCCAAAGCAGAAAAACACAAAATTTGTCGTGGAGTGCGAAACCCCGGTTAAGGATCGACGTGTGGTGACTGATTCGGGTGGTCATAAAGAATACCGTTATGTCATTGAGACCACGCTAGCACTGGGTGACATAACGTGGTCTGCGGAATTGACACTGACCGATCGCGACAGCATGAATTTTCGTATGTTGCTGGGCCGTAGTGCACTAGATGGCTGGTTTCTAGTTGATCCTGCAGCCTCCTACAAGCTTGGAAAAAAACCTGTGCGGTATAAAAAAAAACGTCATCCCAAACGGAGTGAGTCATAGATATGAAGATCGCAGTTCTTTCGCGCAACAAGAATCTTTATTCCACCCGTCGTCTGGTTGAGGCTGCGGAGCAACGTGGGCACGAGGTTATGGTGATAGATGTGCTGCGCTGTTATATGAACATCACCTCCCATCGACCGTCAATCCATTACCGTGGTGAGGTGCTGGACGGGTTTGATGCAGTCATCCCTCGCATCGGCGCTTCTGTCACTTTTTACGGTACAGCTGTATTGCGTCAATTCGAGATGATGAATGTATTCCCATTGAATGAATCGGTGGCCGTTACGCGTTCACGGGACAAGCTGCGCTCTGCACAATTGCTGGCAAGAAAAGGCATCGGTATGCCGGTGACCGGGTTCGCACATAATCCGGATGATATCCAGGACCTGCTCAAGGAAGTCGGCGGCGCACCCCTGGTCATCAAGTTGCTTGAAGGCACCCAGGGTATCGGCGTGGTGCTGGCTGAAACCCAGAAAGCGGCGGAAAGTGTGATCCAGGCCTTTATGGGGTTGAAAGCCAATATCATGGTGCAGGAATTTATCAAGGAAGCCGGCGGCTCGGATTTACGCTGTTTTGTCGTTGGTGAAAAGGTGGTGGCAGCCATGAAACGTCAGGGGCCGGAAGGCGAGTTTCGCTCCAACCTGCACCGCGGGGGCAGTGCCAGCCTGGTGCGATTGACGCCGGAAGAACGGTCTACGGCAGTGCGTGCAGCCAGGATCATGGGGCTCGAGGTTTGTGGTGTTGACCTGTTGCGCTCCAATCATGGTGCAGTGGTGATGGAAGTCAATTCATCCCCTGGCCTGGAAGGGATTGAGAAAGCAAGCGGGAAGGATGTGGCTGGCATCATTATTCAATACATGGAAAAACGCGTGGCTGAAGTTGCACACAAGGGCTCACGCTCCAGAACCCGCGGCAAAGGCTGATCCCGAATGAACGATAACTTTGTTATCGGTGGTGAGGTCATACCACTTCGTACCCGGCGTTTGATAGAACTGCAACTACCACCCTTGTATACGCATGCGCCGATGAATCTGCCGGTACACGTGATCCGTGGTTCAAAAGATGGACCTCGACTATTCATTAGTGCGGCTATACACGGCGATGAGCTTAATGGTACTGAAATTATCCGGCGTCTGCTGAAACAACCAGCGCTGAAACGCTTACGTGGAACCCTGGTTGCGGTACCCATCGTCAATGTTTATGGACTCATTCACCACTCCCGCTATCTTCCTGACCGGCGTGATTTGAATCGCTCATTCCCCGGTTCGAATAAAGGGTCTCTAGCAGCGCGCCTGGCCCATATGTTTATGACCGAGATAGTGCAAAACTGCAGCCATGGGATTGATCTGCATACCGGGGCTATTCACCGCAGCAACCTGCCGCAGATCCGTGCCAATCTGGATGATCCGGATACCACTCGATTGGCCGAGGCCTTTGGAGTTCCGGTACTGCTTAATTCCAATATACGCGATGGTTCTCTTCGTGGTGCCGCTGCAGAACACGGCATTCCAATGCTAGTGTACGAAGCGGGAGAAGCCCTGCGTTTTGACGAAGTCTCTATTCGCGCCGGTGTGAAAGGCATCATCAAGGTCATGCGAAACCTTGAAATGCTACCGCCAACCCGTTCCAGACGTAAAATCCTGCGTGAGCCTTTTATTGCGCGTTCAAGCACCTGGGTAAGAGCTTCGGCCAGTGGTTTATTCAGGAAGGTCTGTGGGCTGGGTAGCCGGGTTAAGCGCGGAGAAACCCTGGGCCTGATCGATGACGCTGTAGGTGGAGAAGAGTCTGAAGTCATTGCGACGGCAGGCGGTATCATCATTGGTTGTTCGGAGATACCGTTGGTGCATGAAGGTGAGGCCCTGTTC
>Ga0265303_10002010_pt1 | contig 12612 bp, 11 predicted proteins | sample Helome_2_FD_192494 | JGI IMG/M metagenome (GOLD analysis project Ga0265303, IMG submission 192494) | Marine sediment microbial communities from subtidal zone of North Sea - Hel_20160317 (Illumina Assembly) | ecosystem: Environmental > Aquatic > Marine > Subtidal zone > Sediment ...
GCTCGGAACAATGAGGTGGGCGGCAAAAAACGACCCAAAGCAGAAACCCGATTTGCTAATATTTGAATCGATAGTCAATTTAATTCATTATAAATCTGTCAGAGAGATTCGAAAGGGAAGCGATGGCTCGCATAGGTCTTCCAGATACATACTAGGGCGAAGGCGTCTTAATAATTGTTGCCAACCTGCTTTTGATAGGTAGCATCGCCTCGGGAAATGGTTTTCTAATCGGAATCAGTGCCGCGTTTTTTATTGTGTTGATGCTAGTCAGCAGGAAGGTGAGTCGTGGGCACATTTTTCGGAAGCGTTGACTTGATAGGCGCAAAGTCAACTGTGCTCCTGCTGAACGGTATGCAAGTAATCAAAACAACTATCGCCATCCTATTACTAGCCTTTTCAGGATCGGCTTTTGCAGAGATAGTCACACTAAAATGCGGCACGCCTCCCACCCAGGGTTTTTACCTCCTCATCGATGCTTCACGCACGAGTGCTCGGCTTGTATTTGATGTTTATCCAAAAGTTATTTCAGGAAAACTGGAATTGACAGACCATCATTATCAAATGAATTTCCCTGGTTCCGCCACGCGACATGAGATTTATGTATTAGTTGACAGGATTTCAGGGAAGTTTTTTTACGAAATAGGAATGCCGCCTTTTGGGAGTTTCACCGCTGATAACATTTCACAAGTCGGTCAATGCGCTGGTATCGAAAATGAAGCGAAACCCTAGATGCCGGTAAATGCTCAAAATTCTGACCGGTAACAATGCAAATTCCGGGAGCACAAAATAGCTGTTAGGGAGCTTCAGAAACTTACTCCTAAATAGGCATATTTGCAGGCTTGAAGGATGAGAAAATCTGGAAGTAGTTAAAGTGTCTCGAATAACTCGCTAAAGGCCGCCGGTCGTGATTGTCTCGGCGTCCGCTGTGGCCGATTGCAGCCTTCTTTAAGGCTTACACGAACGGCAGCTCCTGGCCGTTTCGAGAAGCCTGGGAAGCTCATCTGAGCGTCAGCTCTTGAGAATTAAGGAATATCGTTGGGCGTATTTTGCCCGACTGCATGAGCTTATAGTTGTTTGACGGTGCGATTGAGTGCATAAACATAGGCTTCAATTTTTTCACCACTTTCATTCATAACTAGTACAGGTACTCGCTTGTATCCATTGCCTTCATATTCATCAAGCATTGTCCAATGTTCTGATAAGTGGTCTGAAGAGAAAATAAATCCCTCAACTTCCTCTTCTTCATCTGATGGCACGATTCCAGGGCTACCTAATTCGGAGCCCCATCCTTCGTCCAGCAGCTTGCCTTTTAGTATTGCCGTCTCCCAATAGCCTGGTATGTCTTCTAAGACACTATGATTTGGCCTTCCTGGCGCGAGTGTTCCGTAAACAAACAATCTTTCCATTTTGCCTGCGTTTTCCAATTGTGGTGCCGCCTAAAAGAATGATTAAAAGGTAACTGACTTGATAATATATTATTTTGTTGTCAGGCGGCCGCTATTGCCGAAGATTGCCTCTGCACTCTTAATTTTGAGCGTCAGCTATCGGGAAAGTAGCTACTCAAACTTCATCAGCCGCGCACCATTGAGGTATCAATCCGCTTTGTCGGAACCCTTGAATTTCCTCTAAGTATCTATTATCTCCGTAGTGCCGGTATTCCGACAAACAGGCCCAGGCATACTTGTAGGTATGTTCGTCGCTGAGTCTATCGTTTACCGGCATCGAATGGTCTCGATCAAAGTCCGGGCTGCCAACTACTTGGTGCGCCGCAAGTAAACCGCCCGTTAATGCCGCAAGAGCTAGTTTTTTATCGATAAATTCAGAACAAATTCTGACGGCTTGAGTAGCAGTTACCATATGCAATGCGAAGAAGTTCCGTGTGCTGCGAAAGATATCAAGTGCAACGATCGCGGCATCGCTAATATCTGCGGTCCGTCCCAAGGGATAATTATTTTCATCTAATAGCTCATAAATGCTGAGGGTAAATCCAGTTCCTTTAAATGTCCTCGGGCCTTTTCCTACCTGTTCTAGCATCCCGGTTCGTATATCAATTGTATGATCGACGCTTACAGGGACATTCTTATGGCTGCTAGCTATATAAGCGAGTGCGGCAGCTGTTTCCGCTTCTGACTTAAAATCTATGGCATAGCCCAGTCGAATTATCGGATGAAAGGCTTCCATGGCAAGGCTGCCAATAAATTCAGGCAGGTACTCTCTGACTGTAGATTCAATACCCTTTTCGGCTACTTGTTCTGTAAACCAGGCAAGCAGTGAAGGATAAGATTCGTTTCGGCCAATGTCCTGTCGCCAATCTGGACTGGCACTCACTATCGGAATCTCATGCAATATCTTCTTGTACTGGTCTCGATATGCCAGCAAGTCATCCAGGTGTCCGCCCAAACCAGAGATGGCGCACAGTGTCATCGGCATATGGTCGGCATTCCTTGAAGGTAGGTAACGTGGGTTATAGCGAGTCCCATCAATTAATAGCTCTTGTAGACTATCCATATAGCGTCCTTCGGTGTCTGTGAATCGTGATCCTGCCTCATAGCAGAAGGTTAGCTTACAACTTGAAGTTAACTTTAAGTCAAGAAGCAATCTGATATTGATCGAATCGAGAAAAAAGGGGAATTAATTCATAATGAGACTAAACCTTGAGCGGCAGCTTGTGGCCGAAGATTGCCTCCCGCCAGGGTTTTATGAGCGTCTTCTTTGGAGAAAGCCGACGCTGAAATCAATTTCATCAGCAGTTGAATTCGACCCGGAGTCGATACCTGGAACTGAAATATCAAAGGCTGTTCCTTGCCCATAGTCACTATTTGGGAAACTATATCTCGGTAGCATCGTAGGCTGAACATCCCACGGTGAAACCTCTATCTTTTCTGTGCTCGAGAATGGCAAAACAATAATAATCAAACTGTTTCGCGCCGTATTTCATGATATCGATTGAAAAGGTGTAGCTAAGAACTCTATTTCCGTTGTTCAATCGCCAGAAATCATTATTAGACTTATAAGTAAACACATCCGCATCTATGCTCGAAGCAAAAGCAACCAGTTGGTGGCGAGTTTGTTCGCTTATTTCCTTCATTAGCTTTATACGGTCAGGATTTGTTACCTGTGTCGAGGTAACTTCGAAAACGTTATATCCATATTTCTTGGTAAGTAAGACATGATAACGTTCGAGGGAAACAGATTTGGCAAATGCATTTTCAGCCATCAGGACTACTGCGGCTAAAACCAGCATAGAAAAAACATTCTTGACTGCTTGTTTAAATTTGAAAAACATTATCATCTAAGTTTATTTACATTTGACTTATCCTGATCTTTCCAAATTTGGTTATTAAATTGCCAGCTATTGTAAGTAACAAAAAGATGGACTGATTTGATCCTTTTTTATGACCGTTACTCAAATACTATAGTTGGTTATACAGAAATATGCCTGGCCATTTTTTAGTTTTAATGAATGGGGAGTCTCGATTCATGGTTTCTCCAATTCCAGCAATGTGCCGGTAGTAGAAGATAAGGAACAAACTTAAGTGGCGGCTCCTGACCGTTCCCGGCCGCTGAACTCCTGGTTTCGAGTGTCTGATTTTGACCTGAGATGGCCACTGGTAAGGGACTCACCAGCGTCCGCTTTCGTGGAATTTCGCGATTTTGGAAGAATGCTTCCAGGGGAGCAATCGAACCGGGGGTAAATCTGATTGATTCTTAGATCATAATTTGCACTCAAGATGTCTAGATACCAACTCCCGCACCAGCCGCATTTCTCTATGCGTTAATTTAACATTGGCTGGATATGATATCCGCCCGTGATTACCTCGAAAACAGAGGAATAAAAAAACCCGCCGGAATCAATCCGACGGGTTTTGTTTTACTACTTCAAGATCCAGATACGTCAACCCAGCGTGCGCTGGGGGGCCGCTTTCGCGATGCTCCGACAAATCGGGATGAAGGTAAAGGCAACTACAAAGCGGCGTCGAGTTCGGGTACTGCTTCGAACAGGTCCGCGACCAGGCCGTAGTCGGCCACCTGGAAGATCGGCGCTTCGCTATCGTTGTTGATTGCAACGATGACCTTGCTTTCCTTCATGCCCGCAAGGTGCTGGATCGCACCGGAAATACCGACCGCGATGTACAGATCCGGCGCGATGACTTTGCCGGTCTGGCCAACCTGGAACTCGTTGGGTACGAAACCGGAATCGACCGCGGCACGCGAGGCACCGACGGCCGCACCGAGCTTGTCGGCAACCGAATGCAGCATGCTGAAATTGTCACCTGATTGCATACCGCGACCGCCGGAGACGACGATCTTGGCTGAAGTCAGGTCGACCTGGTCGTTGTTGGAAACCGCCTGCGACACCCAGCTCGACAGGCCGGCATCGGCACCACCACTGATCGCTTCGACGTTCGCAGAGCCACCCTCAGCAGCCGCGGCTTCGAACTTGATGGTACGCACGGTGATCATCTTTATCTCATCTGAGGACTGCACAGTGGCCAGCGCGTTACCCGCATAGATCGGGCGCACGAAGGTGTCGGGTGATTTGACTTCAACAATTTCGGAAATCTGCGCCTTGTCGAGCAGCGCCGCAGCATGCGGCATGACATTCTTGCCAAACGTGGTTGCCGAGGCCAGCACGTGACTGTAACCCGGAGCGACTTCGGCGATCAGCGTTGCCAGATTTTCCGCGAGGTGATGACCAAACTTTGCATCATCAGCAACTTTTACAGAACTGACGCCAGCAATTTTAGCGGCTGCTTCGGCGACCGCGCCACAGTTTTCGCCCGCGACCAGCAGGTCAATATCGCCGCCGATCTGCTGCGCGGCGGTGACCGCGTGCAGGGTTGCCGCGGCGACTTCGTTGTTGTCGTGTTCGACAATTACCAGATTGCTCATGACTAAATCACCTTCGCTTCGTTGCGCAGTTTTTCGACCAGCTCACTGACGCTGTTGACAATCACGCCGGCGGCGCGGCCTTCCGGTTCTTCGACTTTCAGGGTCGTCAGGCGATTCGCGGTATCCAGCCCAAGGCTATCGAGCTCGATTTTATCCATCGGCTTACGCTTGGCTTTCATGACGTCGGGTAGCTTGACGTAACGCGGCTCGTTGAGGCGCAGGTCGGCGCTCATCACGGCCGGCATCTTCACCTGGATAGTCTCGAGACCGGCGTCCACCTCACGGGTCACGGTCGCCATATCACCCTCGATCTTGATTTCCGAGCAATAGGTCGCCTGCGACCAGCCCAGCAGCGCCGACAGCATTTGTGCGGTCTGGTTGGAGTCGTCGTCGATGGCCTGCTTGCCGGCGAGCACGAGGCCGACGCCTTCCTGCTCGGCAACCTGCTTCAACACCTTGGCAATGGCGAGCGGCTCGAGTGTTTCCTCGGTTACGACCTGGATCGCACGATCGGCGCCCATGGCGAGACCGTGACGCAGGGTTTCCTCGGTTTTACCGCCGCCGACTGAAGCAACAATAATTTCTTCAACGATTCCCGCTTCGCGCAGGCGCAGCGCCTCTTCGAGGGCATTTTCACAAAAGGGGTTCATGGTCATCTTGGCGTTCGCCAGGTCGACACCCGATTCATCCGCTTTGACCCGTGCCTTGACCTGAGGGTCGAGCACGCGTTTCACACATACCAGTATTTTCATTACGCTCACAGCTTTTCGTTGTGGGGATCGCAGGAAGATGCCTCGATCACCATGGCTTTACATAACCCTCCGAGCATCTCGATTGCCAGCTCGGCACCCATTTCATACATCCCGTCATGCTATCCGGTTTGCAGCAGATCCAGCGCCCGTGGCTTCTGAACCCTGTGCATCGGCTTCCTTGTCGAGGCGACTAAAAAGTCCCTGGCCCGATTCGGAGGCCGGATATTCTATCGACATTTTCCTCGGAATCAAGCGGCCGAGCTGCCTCGGGCACAGCCCATCAATCGCCCGAATAGCGGAGGCTTGACGAATTAAGAGCCGACCGCTAAAACCCTGTGGAGCCGATGGATATTATCACAGCCATGCCGGCAATAAGATTTATGCGCGACTGCAGATTGTCTATTTGCGCCAAATATCCTTGCAGCCAGAAAAGTACCCTTGCCAGAAAAAAACTCTGGCCTGGATGAAGTTAATGTATGCAGCCAGCTCCTTCGGCGATTCCCTTTCCGGTTGGCATACGCGCGGACATGGCAATTTCGTACTGGAGAATAACCATCGCGGTGCCAGGCCCCCGGTAAAAACCGCTTAACTATTTCTCAATCAGTTCCCACTTGGAAGCCGCCGAATACAGGCACTGAACCGCTGACTTTTCCACTGGATATTGGCCGGGATTCGAGTCTCCGGCAGGGGCGACCTTCTCCGTTTCCATCATTACCCGCTCATTATCAATATGATACGAGCTTACCTGGCGATATCCACTACCGCCCACCTCCCTGATAAGAGGTTCTGCTTCGACCTCGAGAAAAACCGCCAGGTGTTGATTCCAGTTGTCAGCATCGGCGTCGCAGGTATAAACAATCACCGCTTCTTTACGCTCATCCCCGCACAGGTTGCCGAATTGAGCTTCGCTGGGATAAAAATAACAGGTTTTTCCCACATTATTTAAAATCTTGATGTAACGACCATAGCGTTCAATTTGATCAAGTAATATGGTTTTTACGTCCTCGGTCGATTCGCACTCCCACCCAAGGGAGTCCAGTTTTTCAATCAAACCGATTGCTTTGGGATGGCAATAATTGGCTTCATTGCGGGCATTCCATGGAAAAGTCGTAGCGGAAGATTTCGTATACCTGACGCGACAGGCGAATTCGGGATCGTTCACTACCTCCACAAACCGCGTCGCGCCATTTTTTTCACAAGCGAAACTCAGGTCCGTATCACGCGCCGATGATTCAGTGATTGTGAAAACACTACAAAAAATAAGCATGCCGGCGAGATAAACTTTATTTGACTCGCCAATCATTTTCGCTTGTCCTCCCCTGCTATTTGAAATCGTTTTTACGCGTTAGCAAACACCAGGTATCCCCAGGTAGGGGGGAATTATATCTACTCATCTTTGACAAAACCACTTTCAGCCGAATCAAACGCTGATCAAAAGATTGGCAATGCGTTGACCTTCAAACATTGGCCTGGGCCTGTTTGCGGCATTCTCCGGGCGACTGATGATAGTAGTTCTTAAACAGGCGTGAAAAAGACGATAACGAGTTGAAGCCGGTGCGGATGGCAATTTCCTGCAACTTGAGGCCTGTATCTACCACCATACGACGTGCCGTCTGCAATCGTAAACGACGGTAATAGGCGGCGGGTGGCATGTTCAGGGTCTGGCGAAACAGGTATTCGAGCATGCGTACCGATATATCCACCCGCCGCGCGACGGTTTTAATCGCGATCGGCTCGTCGATATGCCGTTCCATCACGTGGATCGCAGCGGCCACTCTGGGCTCGTTGTTTTCCAGCATGCCGAGCGAAACCAGCGGCTGTGTATCCGTGGCGCTGTGCACGCCGTCATAGATAAACGCGCTCGAGACCTCGATCGCCAGCGGATAGCCATAACGTTTACGAATCAGGTAAAGCATGAAATCGAAGGTTGGCGACGCGCCACCGGTGGTAAATACCGAGCCATCGATGACAAATCGATCAGGCTTCAAATTAACCTCCGGAAAGCGGGTCGCAAATTCCTCCATGTCTTCCCAGTGCGTGGTTGCAGACTTGCTCTCCAGCAAGCCGCTGCGCGCGAGTATCCAGCTGCCGGCTTCTATCCCACCCACTGCTGCAAAGTTTCGCGACAGGCGACTGATCAGTTTCAAATGTGCGGGACCGGCGTGATATTGCTGGTTGAAACCGGCAATTATAATCAGTACGTCACCGCTGCACTGCCCATCGAGCATGATGTCCGGTTCAATGACCAGGTCACAGGTCAGGCGCGCGGGTTTGCCATTAATGGTGGCTATTTTCCACTCGAATAATTCACGGCTGGCGATCCGGTTCGCGGCACGCATCGTGTCGAGCGCCGAGGCCATTGACATCATCGACGAATCGGGCAGCACCAACAGGGTGACACGAAGCTTGTTCTCGCTCAGAGTGAATATGCTCATTGCGCAAATTGTCAATTATATTGCGCAAAAATGCAATCACGCCAAAATAAAGCGTGACATGATTACGCGTCCAATCAACGGAGATGCACCATGCCCTTAACCGCCAACATGAATCCATTCATTACTTGTGCCGTCACCGGTTCCGGGGGCTCCCAGGATCGCTCGCCGCACGTGCCCCGCTCACCGGAAGAAATCGCCAATAGCGCGATAGACGCAGCCAGGGCCGGGGCCGCCGTTGTGCATTGCCATGTGCGCGAACCGGATACCGGTAAACCCAGCCGACGCGTCGAACTCTACCGCGAAGTCGCCGAACGCATCCGTGATGCGGAAACCGATGTGGTGCTCAACTTTACCGCGGGCATGGGCGGCGACCTGGTCTTCGGCGATCCCGAGAATCCATTACCGTTGAATGAAGCCGGCACCGACATGGCCGGCGCAACCGAGCGCGTTGCGCACGTTGCCGAATGCCTGCCGGAAATCTGCACGCTCGATTGCGGCACGATGAATTTTGCCGAAGCCGACTATGTCATGACCAACACCCCGGGCATGCTGCGCGCCATGGGCCAGATGATGACCGATCTCGGCGTACGCCCGGAGATCGAAGTTTTCGAAACCGGCCACCTGTGGTTTGCCAAGCAACTGGTGGAGGAAGGCATCATTCAGGACCCGGTCATGATCCAGATGTGCATGGGCATTCCCTGGGGCGCACCTGACGATTTGAATACCTTCATGTCGATGGTCAACAACACGCCTGACAACTGGACCTTCTCGGCATTTTCAATCGGTCGGCACGAAATGCCTTACGCCGCTGCGGCGGTGCTCGCCGGTGGTAACGTGCGGGTTGGGCTCGAAGACAATTTGTGGTTGCGCAAAGGCGAACTCGCAACCAACGCGCAACTCGTGGAAATGGCGGCGACCATCGTCACCAACATGGGTGCAACCCTGATGACCCCGGCAGAAGTGCGCGAAAAAATGCAGTTACAGAAACGCGCCCCGGTCGCAAAATAAGAGGAATCGACATGCAAAAAGTTACTACGGCCGCCATCATCGGCGGCGGCGTCATCGGCGGCGGCTGGAGCGCCCGCCTGCTCGAAAATGGTATCGATGTGCGCTGCTTCGATCCGGCAGGCGATGCCAAAACCAAACTGGATGCCGTGCTTGCCAATGCCGAACAGGCGTTCGCCAGCCTGACCAGCGTGCGTTCCAGGACCAGGGGTACGATCAGTTGGCACGACAGTGCAGCCGAGGCTGCGAGCGGTGCGCAATTGATCATCGAATCAGTGCCCGAGCGCCCGGACATCAAGCGTGCGGTTTACGCCGAGATCGAAACTACGGCGGCCAGCGACGCGGTCATCACGTCGTCGACCTCGGGTATAATGCCGACCGAACTGCAGGCCGAGATGGCGCATCCAGAGCGTCTGATGGTGGCGCACCCGTTCAACCCGGTGTACCTGCTGCCGCTGGTGGAACTGGTAGCTGGCGAAAAGACGGATGCGAAGTACATCGAATGGGGTAAGCAATTCTTCGCTGCCATCGGCATGCACCCGCTGCACTGCCGCGTTGAGATCGAGGGTTTCCTGTCGGATCGACTGCAGGAAGCGCTATGGCGCGAGGCCCTGTGGCTGTTGCACGACAAGGTCGCGACTGCCGAGGAAATCGACGCCGCGATCGCCTACGGACCCGGCCTGCGCTGGGCGCAGATGGGCACCATGCAGACGTTCCACCTGGCCGGTGGTGAAGGTGGCATGCGCGCCATGCTGGCGATGTTCGGTCCCTGCCTGAAGTGGCCCTGGACCAAGCTGATGGACGTACCCGAACTCACCGACGCATTTGTCGACGAAGTTGGCGATCAGTGCGATCAGCAGGCAGGAGGATTGACCCCGCGTGATCTCGAACGTGTGCGCGACAGTAACCTGATCGCGATCCTGCAGGCGCTGAAGGGTAACAACTGGGGCGCGGGCAAGACGCTGGCGCAGTACGAGCAGCAGTTGCTCCAGGCGGCCAACGACCCGGCTTGAATTTTTTGTGCGAGCCAACAAGCCTTACGGTGATCCCTGCAGTTTAGGTGTTATCCCCGCGTAAGCGGGGATCTCATTGGGATTGTTAGCTCGTTATGAAGTCCCCGCTTACGCGGGGATGACAGATAATTTGGAGAATCATCATGCATTTCGGACTCAGTTTTGAACAGGAAATGATCGTCGATACAGTCAGAAGCTTCGTCGAAAACGAAATCTATCCGCACGAAGCCGAAGTCGAGCGAACCGGAGAGGTGCCGCTCGAACTCGGTCACGAAATCCGCGACAAGTGCCTCGAGGCCGGCTACTTTGCCGCCAACATTTCCGACGAGTTCGGCGGTGGCGGTTTGAACAACCTCGACTTCACCCTGCTCGAACGCGAGCTGGGCCGCGCTTCTAATGCGCTCGCCGTATTCTTTGGACGCCCGTCCGGTATCCTGCAGGCCTGCAACGCCGAGCAACAGGAAAAGTACCTGTTTCCGGCGGTCAAGGGTGAAAAATTCGATGCACTGGCGATGACCGAACCCGGCGCCGGTTCCGACGTACGCGGCATGAAATGTAACGCCAAACTGGACGCTGGCGACTGGGTTGTCAACGGCAGCAAACACTTCATCAGCCACGCCAATATCGCGGACTTCGTGATTGTCTTTATCGCCACCGGCGAAGAAGAGACGCCGCGCGGACCGAAGAAAAAAATTACCTGTTTCCTGGTTGACCGTGGCACGCCCGGATTCGAAATCAGGCCCGGCTACAACTCGGTCAGCCATCGCGGTTACAAGAACTGTATTTTGAACTTCGATAACTGTCGTCTGCCGGTGTCGCAAATCCTCGGTGAGTTGCACGGTGGCTTCGACGTCATGAATGAATGGCTTTATGCAACCCGTCTGACCGTCGCCGCCACCAGCGTCGGCCGCGCACGCCGTGCCTTCGACTACGCCCTGCCCTATGCCGTGGAACGCAAGCAGTTCGGTCAGCAGATCGGCAAATTCCAGGGTGTTTCCTTCAAACTCGCCGACATGATTACTGACATCGACGCGGCGGACTGGCTGACCCTGTCGGCGGCATGGCGTCTGGACGAGGGGCTCGAAGCCAACCGCGAAATTGCCAGTGCCAAGGTCTTCGCCACCGAAATGCTGTCACGCGTCACCGACGAAGCCATCCAGATCTTCGGCGGCATGGGCCTGATGGACGAATTGCCACTGGAACGTTTCTGGCGCGATGCGCGCGTGGAGCGCATCTGGGACGGTACTTCCGAAATCCAGCGGCATATCATTTCACGCGAACTGCTGCGTCCGCTGGGCGGTTAAATGCGACTCGAGAGGGTACTCCGCCCCAAATCGATCGCGGCCATCGGCGGCCTGCAGGCCAGCCGCGTGGTCGAGCAGTGCAAGCTAATGGGTTACGCAGGCGAAATCTGGCCGGTACATCCGAGTAAAACCGAAATCCACGGCCTGCCGGCATACCAGTCAGTGCAGGACCTGCCCGGCGTACCTGACGCCGCGTTTATCGGTGTCAATCGTCATCTCACCATAGAGGTTGTCAAAGAGTTACGCGACATCGGTTGCGGCGGCGGCGTATGCTTCGCGGCCGGTTTTCTCGAAGCCGATGAAACCGGTGGCGAGCTGCAATCCGAGTTAATCGAAGCTGCCGGTGATATGCCGGTACTCGGACCCAACTGCTATGGCTATATCAATTACGCCGACGGCGCCCTGTTGTGGCCCGATCAACAGGGCGGCAAGCGCCTCGATAACGGCAAGTCAGGCGTTGCGATCATTGCCCAGTCATCGAATATCGCGATCAATTTCACGATGCAGAAACGTGGCCTGCCGCTGTCCTATATCTTTACCGTCGGCAACCAGGCACTGGTCGGCATTTCCGAGCTCGCGCTCAATCTGCTCGAGGATCCACGGGTCACCACGCTCGGCATTTATATCGAGGCCTTTGATTCAGTCACCGCGTTTGAAGAACTCGCCAGAAAATCGCGCGCGCTGAACAAACCCGTGGTGGTGTACAAGGTCGGCAAAAGCGAACAGGCACAGGCGGCGGCCATGTCGCACACCGCGTCACTGGTCGGATCGCACGCGGTCAGCAGCGCTTTTCTCGAACGCAACGGTTTCGGCCAGGCGGACTCGATCCCGGTCTTCCTGGAAACCCTGAAACTGCTGCACCTGCATGGTCCACTGGAAGGTTACCGGGTATCGTCGATGAGCTGTTCGGGCGGTGAAGCCAGCATCATCGCGGACTCCGCCGAAAAACGAAAAGTCTATTTCCCGGATCTCGATGAGGCCCACAAGATGAAACTGCACGCGGCGCTGGGGCCGTTGGTGGCGATCGCCAATCCACTCGATTATCACACCTACAGCTGGGGTAATCGTGAAGTCATGGAAGCTACCTATAGCGCGATGACCGAGATCGGCTTCGACATGAACTACCTGATTCTCGACTTCCCTCACCCGGCGCGTTGCGACGACTGGGAATGGCATATCGCGGTCGATGCGTTCGAGGCAGCGCTCAAAA
>Ga0265303_10002011_pt1 | contig 12611 bp, 11 predicted proteins | sample Helome_2_FD_192494 | JGI IMG/M metagenome (GOLD analysis project Ga0265303, IMG submission 192494) | Marine sediment microbial communities from subtidal zone of North Sea - Hel_20160317 (Illumina Assembly) | ecosystem: Environmental > Aquatic > Marine > Subtidal zone > Sediment ...
GACCGCTGCCCGGATGTCTTTGACGACTGTCATAAAGTAGTGCCAGATATGTGCCGGGTTTCCACCAATCATTTTGTAAGGTGTCTAAAATATGCCTGATTTTCAGGGAAATGGGAATGTCCTGCTAGAGGCAAAAAATGTTGTCAAGTACTTCCCCATAAAGGGGGGTGTCTTTTTAAAGGAAATTGCTTCCGTCAAAGCGGTGGACGGTGTCAGCTTGAGCATCAAGGAAGGTGAAACCGTCGGTTTGGTTGGCGAATCCGGATGCGGCAAAACCACCTTCGGCAGGGCCATTCTGCGGCTGGAAGAACCGACATCCGGTGAAGTCTTTTTTGAAGGCCAAAATATTCTGGCCTATGATAAAAAACAGATGCAGGCCCTGCGCGAAAACATCCAGATTATTTTCCAGGACCCATTCTCCTCGCTCAATCCACGAAAAACAGTCTCACATATCATCGGTGAACCCATGGTAGTTCACGGCACGAAAAGCCGCAAGCAACGGGAGGAAAGGGTTTTGGAACTTCTGCGTGTCGTAGGATTGCGCAAAGAGCACATGCGCCGTTACCCACACCAGTTCTCCGGCGGCCAGCGGCAACGAATCGGTGTCGCCCGGGCACTGGCGCTTAACCCCAAGCTGATAGTGTGCGATGAGGCCGTATCTGCCCTGGACGTATCCATCCAGGCCCAGGTAATTAATTTACTGAAAGATCTGCAAGATGATTTTGGGCTTACTTATCTGTTCATCTCCCACGATTTAAGTGTGGTGGAGCATGTCAGCGATCAGGTGGCAGTCATGTATCTGGGAAAAATCGTGGAAATTGCGCCCAGCAAGGCTCTTTATAAGAATCCCCTGCACCCCTATACCCAGGCCCTTCTGTCTGCCGTCCCCATACCGGATCCTTCGCTGCAAAGAGCCAACCGAATTATTTTAAAAGGCGATGTTCCCAGCCCCATAGACCCCCCACCGGGCTGCAGCTTTCATCCGCGCTGTCTGTATGCCAAGGATACCTGCCGGGAAAATGCGCCGGCGCTCAAAGAAATCAATTCGGGTCATTTTGCCGCCTGTTTCTTTGCCGGGCATGTAGGGATGAGGGCATAGCTATCCGCTTAAAAATAATGGAAATTACAGAATACCAGGAAATGTAAGCGGGGAAAGTAATTGAACTCTGGATCAAGTGCCGGCTGGTGGTACCCGCAAATAATCCTCAAAGGGATATCGAAAGAAAACTAAAAATAGATCGGGACCTTCTAAAAGAATGAAATTACGTTTTTACATCATCCAATCCGGCTGATATCACCGGTGATAAACCCTCGCGCCGTTTGCCTGCGGCCTTTTTTAGCTTGACACAGGAGGTCTCTTTCTCTATGTTTCTACTCTGAAAAGGCAATAGTTATCAAGGTCTGCGTCATTATCCCTCTTCTCCTAATCTTCCCGTTTTGGCTGAATTAAATTTCAAAAACATTCAATTCGTCACCGGACCCAATATCCATTACCATGAGGGTGAAAGGACGCCTAACAACGGATTCAGAAAAGGAGGATCTCAATGCGAACACGAACCTTATTGATTGTGATCATGTTGTCACTTGCACTGGCTCTGCCGGCCGGAGCAAAAACGCTTAAATTCGCCTTCCAGGGTGACGTCAAATCAATGGATTCCTACAGCTTGAACGAAACGTTTCAACTGGGATTCACCGGCAACATCTACGAAGGGTTGATCCGCCGCGGACCGAATCTTGAAATTGAACCCTCCCTGGCCGAACGCTGGGAGGTGATGGAACCGACCCGTTGGCGGTTTTACCTGCGTAAAGGCGTGAAATTCCATGACGGTACACCATTTACAGCAGATGATGTGGTCTTTTCCGCAGAGCGGGTACGCGCCAAAAGCTCGGACTTAAAGGTAAGACTGGCCGCTGACACCAAGGTCGTCAAAGTGGACGACTATACGGTGGATTTCATCACCTCGGCGCCCAATCCGATTCTGCATGTGGAATGGGGTACCTGGTATATCATGTCCAAAAGCTGGACCGAAAAAAATAACGCTCTGACGCCCGAATCCACCACAGGAGAAAATGAAAATTACGCCACCCGCCATGCCAACGGTACCGGGCCTTTCAAACTGGTCAGTCATGAACCCGGTGTGAAAACCGTATGCGAAGTCAACCCGGACTGGTGGGACAACGCCAACAGGGAACACAACGTCACCAAAATCATCTTCACTCCAATCGGAAATGATGCCACCCGAGTGGCGGCCCTGTTATCAGGTCAGGTGGATATGGCCTACCCGATCCCGGTACAGGACATGAAACGGGTCGATGGCAATGCGGATACCCGATTCCTTGGCGGACCGGAACTGCGCACCATTTTCCTGGGGATGGATCAGTTCCGTGATGAATTGTTGTATTCCAATGTCAAAGGTAAAAATCCTTTTAAAGACAAAAGGGTCCGCCAGGCCTTCTTCCAGGCTATCGATATCGAAGCCATCAAAAAGAAAGTTATGCGCGGATTGTCAGAGCCTTCGGCTATGATGGTGGCACCCGGTATAAACGGTGGTGGTAACCCAAAGTTCAAAAGGCTGCCGTATGATCCGGCCAAAGCGAAAAAACTTCTGGCAGATGCCGGTTATCCAAACGGATTTGAAGTCGGCATGGATTGCCCCAACGATCGCTATGTCAATGACGAGGCGATTTGCTTAGCCGCGGTATCCATGCTGGCCAAAGTGGGAATCAAAGTGAATCTGCTGGCCCAACCCAAGGCCAAATATTTTGGCAAAATATTAAGACCCAAGCTCGACACCGGTTTCTACCTGCTGGGGTGGACGCCGGGCAGTTTTGACTCCTATAATCCGCTCAATTTCTTACATGCTTGCCCTAAAGAAACCGGAGAAGGAAAATTTAATCTGGGAGGCTATTGTAATCCCGAAGTGGATAAATTATCGACCAAAATCTTGAGCGAAACCGACAAGGCCAAACGCGATGCGCTGATTGAAAAAGCGTGGGGAATGACCATTGACGATATCGCCTACATCCCTCTTCATCAACAGGCATTGGCCTGGGGGGTCAGCAACAAAGTAGAGCTCAAACAGCGCCCGGATAATCAATTTAAATGGCGTCACGTTGTAATTAAGTAAATCGAAATGTATAAGAAAGCCCGGAATTCGGCCCCTGGGCCTGATTCCGGGTTTTTTCTTAGGATAAAGTTGATTGGCTGACTAGTTGAATGGGAGAACCCCAAAAAGAACATTAATGATCGATTATTGTCGGATTGAAATAAGGTCTTCACGCTTGTTTTCATAAGGTAAATAGTAGAATTGTTTCATCATTCCATTGATATAGGGGAAATCTATATTCCATAGTTATCGAGCTAATCAACCAATCAACCATTTAACTATTCAACTAAATTAAAAATGATTGCGTTGAGCATCCGCCGCATTGTCCAGTCCATTGTCGTCATGCTTGCTGTGGCGTTAATCGCCTTTGCACTGTTTCTTTATGTGGGCGATCCTGTTTCTCAAATGGTGGGACAGGAAACAAGCATTGCCGATATGGAACAACTGCGGGAGGATTTAGGGCTAAACGACTCGATTATCGTACAGTTTGCCCGCTTTGTCTGGAACACCATCCGGGGAAAATTCGGTATCTCCTACCGCCTCGGTCGCCCCGTCAATGAGTTATTTGCCGAACGGCTGCCGGCCACCTTGGAATTGAGTTTGATCGCAGCCCTGTTTTCACTGGTGGTGGGAATTCCCATGGGGGTCTACACCGGCCTTTATCCGGACAGAGTTTTAAGCAAGGTCTTCCAAACGATTTCGCTGATTGGAATCTCATTGCCGACCTTTTTAATCGGGATCCTGTTAATTCTCTTATTTGGTGTCATCCTGGGTTGGCTGCCGACCTTTGGCCGGGGAGAGGTTATCCAGCTGGGCTGGTGGTCAACAGGACTGCTGACGGTCAGCGGCTTGAAAGCCATCATCATGCCTGCCTTTACGCTGGGCATGTTTCAGCTGACGTTGATTATGCGCATGGTTCGTTCGGAGATGATGGAGGTCCTGCGGACCGACTACATCAAATTTGCCCGGGCCCGCGGCCTGACCAATCGTGCCGTTAATTTTGGCCATGCCTTAAAAAACACCCTGGTTCCGGTCATTACCATCACCGGTCTGCAAATCGGTTCGATTATCGCCTTTGCGCTTATTACCGAAACCGTGTTTCAATGGCCCGGCATGGGGCTGCTGTTTCTGCAGGCAATCCAATTTGCGGATATTCCGGTGATGTCAACCTATCTCATTTTAATTGCATTTTTCTTTGTGGTGATAAATTTGATTGTCGATATTCTCTACCACGTGGTGGATCCTCGCTTGAGGGTTGATAGGGCTGTTGTTGCGGGTTAATACTATGAAAAGTGCTGCGCGCATTCAAGATACCGTTCATCGATTTTTCGATAGTGATATCTGGTTTAGTTTTAAAAAATCCAAAGTCACGGTGGTCGCCGCCTGTGTCACTGCTTTAATTATGCTGTCTGCGATCGCAGCGCCTTTGATCGCTCCCCACAATCCTTTTGATCCGGCATCCCTTGACTTGATGGATGCTTTCACACCGCCCTTCTGGCATGAAGACGGAACAACCAAGTTCCTGCTGGGTACCGATGATCAGGGACGGGACATTTTTTCAACCATCCTTTATGGATCGCGCATATCGCTGTTTGTCGGGTTTGCGTCAATGTTATTGGCGATGGTCATCGGGATAACCCTGGGCCTCATCTCAGGCTACATCGGCGGGGCGACAGAGTCCCTTATCATGCGAATAGCCGATGTGCAAATCAGTTTTCCCGCCTATCTCATTGCGATGCTGATCTATGGAGTTGCCCTCAGTTTGTTGCCCAACGAGCGGCATGACGAACTGGTCATCTGGGTGCTTGTCCTGGCTATTGGATTCGCAAACTGGGTTCACTTTGCGCGCACCGTGCGGGGCTCGACCCTGGTGGAAAAAAACAAAGAATATGTGCAATCTGCGAGAGTCATCGGCCGCCGGCGTGCCACCATCATGTTTCGCCATATCCTGCCCAATGTAATGGGGCCGGTACTGGTGATCGCCACCATCGGGCTGGCCGTCGCTATTATCACTGAGGCCACCCTGTCTTTTCTCGGGGTCGGCGTTCCCCCGACAAGGCCTTCACTGGGAACGCTCATCCGTATCGGCCAGAACTTTCTGTTTGCCGGCGAATGGTGGATCGTAATTTTTCCCGGTGTGGCCCTGGCGATGCTGATCCTGGCTGTAAACCTTCTCGGTGACTGGTTGCGTGATGCGCTCAATCCCAAACTGAGATAATTATGACCGAACCGATCCTAAAAGTTGAGCATCTTCGAATTGAATTTGATACCCGCCGCGGCATCCTGGTCGCGGTGGAAGATGTATCCTTTGATATATTGCCGGGAGAGGTCTTTGGTATTGTGGGTGAGTCCGGCGCGGGCAAGTCCCTCACGGGCCAGGCGATCATCGGTCTGCTCGAGCCTCCCGGTCGCATCGGTGCCGGCCGGATTTCTCTAAACGGTCAGCGTATCGATCAGTTGCCCTATGATCGGATGCGCCGCATCCGCGGGAAAAAAATCGGTATGATATTCCAGGACCCGCTAACCAGTCTGAATCCCCTGTACACCATCGGCAAACAACTGGTGGAAACCATACTGACCCATTCGGCCATGGGTTCGCAACAGGCGCGTCTGCATGCGATCAAGCTGCTGGATGAAGTCGGTATTCCGGCCGCCGAAAAACGTATCGATCATTACCCGCACCAGTTTTCCGGCGGTATGCGCCAGCGGGTGGTGATTGCCTTGGCTCTGTGCGTCAACCCCGGGCTGATCATCGCGGATGAACCTACCACCGCTCTGGACGTTTCGATTCAAGCCCAGATTATCGCCCTGTTAAGACGTCTTTGCGCTGAACACGATACAGCCGTCATCCTGATCACCCATGACATGGGCGTTATCGCCGAAATCTCCGATCGGGTGGCTGTGATGTACGCCGGGCGCCTGGTTGAGGTCGGAAAGGTGCGGGATGTTGTTAAAAACCCTAAGCATCCCTATTCCCGGGGATTGATGGGCTCCATCCCGTCGTTGCATAACCGGACTGAAATGCTTATCCAAATCGAAGGCGCCATGCCCAGGTTGACTGAAATACCGGCGGGATGCGCCTTTAATCCGCGATGTCCGCATGCTTTTGATCGCTGCAAAAAAGAACGCCCGGATTTATTAGACACGGACCCGACGAAGGCCGCCTGCTGGCTTTATGACAAAGAGGCCTGAAATGACAACAGACGTTCAGCCACAAACACCGACAACGCCCCTGCTCCGTGTCAGCGGGCTGAAACGTTATTTTGATGTTTCCAAACCCCTGCTCAACCGGTTGCTGGAGGGCAAACCCCGCATGATCTTAAAAGCGGTCAGCGGCATTGATTTTGAACTCTATAAAGGACAGACCTTTGCGCTGGTGGGGGAATCGGGCTGCGGCAAATCAACCGTGGCCAACCTGGTGGTGGGCCTTCACTCCCCTACGGCCGGTAAAATCGAATTTGACGGCATCGATGCGACCACCATCACCAACCGGGCCCAAATGGAGCAACTGCGCCGGCGCATGGCCATGATTTTTCAGGATCCTTATGCCAGCCTGAATCCGCGCTGGCGGGTGATGGCCATTGTTAGCGAGCCCATTCGGGCCTTTGGTCTGCTGAAAGGCGCCGGGGCAATTTCGCAACGCACCGAGGAGTTACTTACCCAGGTCGGTCTTTCGCCGGCCGACGGTGAAAAATATCCCCATGAATTCTCGGGCGGCCAGCGTCAGCGGATTTCCATCGCCAGAGCGCTGGCCAGCGAACCCGAGTTTATCGTCTGTGACGAGCCCACTTCGGCTCTGGATGTTTCGGTCCAGGCCCAGATATTAAATTTGATGAAAGGCCTCCAGAACAAATTTGATTTAACCTATCTTTTCATTTCCCATGATCTGGCAGTGGTCCGTCACATGGCCGACAATGTGGGTGTGCTGTACTTGGGCCGGTTGTGTGAAGCGGCTCCGGTGGACGATATCTTCGACAACCCCCTTCATCCCTATACGCAACTGCTGCTGGAGACCATCCCGGATGTGGAAATGACCGGTAAAAAAAAGGCGCCCGTTGCCGGTGAGATACCCAATCCCATCGACCCGCCCAGTGGTTGCACCTTCCATCCCCGCTGTCCCCTGGCAGCTGCCTATTGTCGGAAGGTACGTCCGGAACTGACAACCCTGGACAGCGGTGCTCAGGTTGCCTGTCATGCGGTAATTCAAGGATCAAAATGGCAGCCCGGTGCCGGCCTTTCCTGATTTGTTTCGCGAACAAATACGAACAAATGGGAACATCCATAAATAAGTAAATAAATCATGAAATTAAATTGTAATTCCTCTCTTTGGCGATTTGCTCTCCGCGGCTGACAGCATAACCCACCGCGGGTTGCGTCATCCCAAGGCGCTTTGCTAAATCGGTGGCCGTATGTCCCAGTTCGCGCACTGCCCAATAACACAGCAGACTTCTTGCTGCCACTTGAATCTTACGGCGCCCCTTGGAATATATCACATCCTTTTCAACTCCAAATATTTCCACGACCCGCTTTTCCACCTTTTCAATATTGTATCCTTGGCTTTTTATTTCATAGTAGCGATCTAATTTTTTTTCTGTGGAAAACAGGGCCGGAACATCAGGTCAAATTATACTTATCGCGCAGCCTACCTGAAAGATCCTGAACCACCTTAAACGCTGCTTCCACCGTCTTCTCCCCGTCCGGATTCACCAGACAGCAGGTGGCAGGAGAAATCAGGCTTTGGGAAAGAAGGTATTCTTTTTCAATCCCCTTTTTTTCAAGTACGCTCCATACGTTCTCTAATTGGTCCGTAAGGGTCTCAATTGTCTCAGCTTCAAAGGGTTCGAAATTGGTCGGAACAATTCCCCAGGCAATCACCCCGCCCCTGTCCAGAAAACGTTGAATCGAATCTGCATAGGTGGCAAAAATTTCGGCGTTCAGATATACGTCCATGGACAGAATGTCCATGTCCTGGTTAAGTAAAAAATCCCAGTCCGGGTTTCCGCACAGGTGTACCCCGCGCGGGCGTTCAATCATGAAAAGAAATTCTTCCATGTCTTTGCGGGCGGCGCTGCTGTCGTAGCCGGACAGCGCGCTGAACAAAAATTGCAGACCAGGCTCGTCAATGAACATAAATGCATTGGGATTGAGCTTTTTGAGGCGCTCCAATTGGACGTTGATTCGCTTAGCCATGAATTCATATAAAAAGGGCCGTACGGTGTCGTCAAAGATAATCGGACGTTTATCCTGATCCAGCACGTTCAACCCGAAGCTGATGGGTCCTTCCAACTGCCCCCTGATAGCGGGCCGGTTGGAAAAATTCAGATTGAGAAAGCGGTGATAGACATCCGAATATTGAGTGCTGATGTCAAAATAGGCCGTTTCATCGAAATGAGCTAAGGTTTCCTCCAGTTCGTCGACAAACTTATCCATGGAAAATGCCAGGGTTTGTTTTTCCATATCCAGCACAATCCCTGGAAAATGCTCGGAAGCCTGAACATACATATCTTCATAGTAACTTAAGCGTGGAAGCTGGGGCCAAAAGGGGATGTCCAGCGACAAGGCAGCATCAAGGGCGGCCTCGGCATCTGTATGCGGCATAACCGCCATGGCGGTGGTTAACAGGTTTCCAGGGATTGGCAAATTATACTCCTTGGATTGCGGGCTTTAAAGGCATGGCGTGTAGAGCCAAAAGCAAGGCGCATGGGGCATAGCGAGAAGCGTCGGATTTTTCTGAGATTTCCGAAATATCGACCTTTACGCTTTGGGCCATAGGCTATGCTCTTTGCGCTATGACTTCCAGCATTGAGCATCAAGTATCCAGAAACCAGTAACACCTAAATATCCTTTAACAATCTGTTCGCCGGCGATGTTTCCATAACGTCTTTGAATTTTTGAATAGCATCCGACAAAGCCTCAAATTCCTCGTTCTTCACAACGGGGATGTTATTCGTGCCGTTTTGTTCAATGGCATCAATGACAGATGTTAGGGTGAGTGTATTGATATCGCGGGCCGGTTGATAGCCGAATTTTTTATCCACCCGGGTAGTGGTCTCGGAGACCAGCCTGCTTTCGACTAGATCAAATAGTATATTGTGAACGAGTCGGATGGGTGCTCTCAATTGCGCCGAGATCTCGGTATCCGTTAAAGGTTTTTGGCCACCGGCAAAGTTTTTAATTAACAGGTGAGCGATTTGCAGGGTAAGCACTTTTTTAAAGGCAGGGCTTACCTTGTTGCTGTCGGGCTCATATTCGTAGGTTCCAACATTCTGGTGGGCAAAAGATAGTTCGGCCCCGAATAGAACGACCCACCAGCTGATTTGCACCCACATTAAAAACAGGGGCAAAGCAGCAAAACTGCCATAGATGGCGTTATACCGTGCAGTCCCGATCTGAAAACTGATGTAGCCCCATTGGACAATCTGAAAAATGGATCCGGCAATAATACCGGCCACCAGGCCGGCTTTAAGGTTTACCTTGGTGTTGGGCATCAAAACGTAAATGATCGTAAAAAGAATCCAGATCAATAAATAGGGGATGAGTTTGAAACTCAAAAAGATGAGTGGACTGATCATTCCCAGCAGCTCAATTTTAGTGGTCAGTTGGGTGATTTGGGTCGTAATGAAGACCGTCACACTGCTGGATACCAGGATCAGCATCGGGCTGATTAGCATAACGGCGAGATAATCGCTGAATTTTCTGCCCCAGGTGCGCGGCTCTCTTATCTCCCAGATATCGTTTAATGAGGCTTCAATGTGACTGAGAACTTTTACCACCGACCAAAAAAGCAGAACCAGGCCGATGCCGGCGATGACACCTCCTTTAGTGGTTTCAAGCAGAGATTGGGCATACTCGATTACTTTATTCAGCACTTCTTCCTGTCCGGGAAGCTTTGCGACCAGCACCCTGAGCTCATTTTCAAGCATTTTCTCAAAACCAAAACCTTTGGCGACTCCGAACAGCATCGCCACTACCGGGACAATGGAGAGCAGGGTGTAAAAGGTCAGCGATGAGGCCCGGGTAAAACACTTGTCTTCGTCAAAGCCGCGCACGGTGAGAAGAAAAATTCTGAGCTGTTTAATAAGGAAGGATTTTCCGAAGGGCATATCTTCAAGCCGGATACGCCAGATATCAACAGCCACAAATTCAATGGCCCGGGAAATCCATTCTTCCAATTCCTGCAGTATGTTTTTTTTCACTTGGCCCACCGTGCTTTAGTTGATTAGGTTTATTGAGTTTATTGATTTGAATGAGTTGACTGGTTTATTCGGGTATAATGCAATCACTTTAATCAACCAATCAACCTAATCAACTATATTTTCCAATATCGAATAAGCCTTCGTAAATACCGGAAAACCGGCTGTGGGAATTAGTCGCAACCTAATCTTCCAGGGCTTCATCAGCGGTATCATGGGCACGAATATTATTTGCACCGGAAGCAAATAATTTGCTATCCGGGGTGAGACGAAATTCAGCCGCCAAAATTTCGGAATCACCCGGGGACATCGTCTCTACCACGGGTGCAGCCGATTCCGGTTTGACAACTGCCCGCTGGTAGTCTGACAGAAAATGAATGTCTTCCGGCTCTGCCAGGCTCGTCACTTCAAGTCGGCTTTTTGCAAAAGTAAATATCTCGGTGTGCCCAGGATCCGCTTTGACAATAAAATCTGCCACCTTGGCCAGGATAAAAGCTGTTTCAGTCTGAACTTTGAACTCAGAGACGAATGGTTCAGGTGTACCGCTCACATAGAGGCGGACCCCTCCCTGTTTCAAGGACAGAAATGACAGGCTGGATTTCCTGGCAGAATTTGAATTGGAAAGAAGAAGGGTGAGCGTGGTTCCCGGTGCCATTGCCAATCTGCTTCGGTCGACAAGCCGGCATAAGATCCAGGAATTTTTACGCGTATGCAAGATGTCTCCCTGATAAAGCGGCAACCCGGTTTTGGCCCGGTATCCCACCGAAGGATCACGATGAAAAATAAATGTTTCTCCCCGCACGGATTGAATCTTTCCCACAGGCAATCCGGTACCGGCTTGAAAAGAATCCATAATGACCGTATCCGCGGGCAGCGGCCTTTCTGACATGGTCATTTCTGAAATGGCCGGATGTATTAAGATCAATAAGAGCGTAATTAAACTTCCACCGCCGATAAATTTTATCCTCAATAGGGACATTAGGGCTCCTGAAAATGTTTAAATTATCAGCCTGGTATGCATCATTTAAGGAGAATATGTAAATGTAACAATATCTTGGAAGATTGTAAAGGAGGGAAGACGAATAAAAGCCCTTTAAATTTTTCACGATTTAGGGTATTTAAGATATTTTTACCAAATATCGAAATGGGGATTTTATGCGTAACTATCCTGACAACCCGCAAAGAGTCTATTACTTCGGCACCTGTTTGGTGGACATGTTTTATCCGCGGGCCGGTATGGCGGGTATAAAGTTGCTCCAACAAAACGGGATTAAGGTTATATTCCCGTCACAACAAACCTGCTGCGGCCAGCCGGCCTACAATTCCGGATTTCCGGATGATGCCAGAACGGTGGCCAGAAAGCAAATTGAGCTGTTTTATAAAGATTACCCGATCGTTGTCCCATCCGGATCCTGCGCGGGTATGATGCGGCATCATTACCCCAAATTATTCGAAAACGATCCTCGCATCGATCAGGTCATCAGTTTTTCGGAAAGGATATTTGAGCTGTCCGAATTTCTGGTCCATGCCTTGAACATTAGACTGGAAGATCAAGGCCTGCCGATCAAAGTCACCTGGCATTCGTCCTGCCACGCATTGCGCGAGATGGAGGTCACGGAAGATTCCAAATCATTGATTCGGCAGTTGAAAAACGTGGAGTTGGTTGAACTGCAGAGGGAACAGGACTGCTGCGGCTTCGGAGGAACATTTGCGGTCAAGCAACCGGCCATCTCCGCTGTCATGGTAAAAGATAAAACCGATGACATCAGGCAAACGGGAGCCGAGAGACTCATCACCGGAGACTGCGGATGCCTAATGAATATCGGAGGAGCCATGCAATACGAAAAAACATCGATCAACGGCCAGCATCTGGCCGAATTTATCTGGGAGAGAATCAATGGCGAACCATCAACCGCTTGATTTTGAAAAAAACGTTGCCCGGGCCATAGACGATAAGCAGTTAATTAAAAATATTAAATCCGCCATGAACACCCTGGTCCTTAAGCGGAAGAATGTTTTCTCGGACCCCGCTGAAACCGAACAGCTAAGAACGCTGGGAAATGCAACTAAAAATCAGGCCCTGAGCAAACTGCCGGAGCTTTTGGAGCGGCTTGAAACGAAATGTACCGAAAACGGCATCCAGGTGCACTGGGCGGAAACTATCCCCGAAGCCAACCAGCTGGTTTTAGACATTATGAAATCCCATGGTGCCACTCGTCTGGTCAAGGGCAAGTCCATGGTTTCCGAAGAAATGGAGTTGAATGCCTATTTACAAAAACATGGCATAGAGGCCCTGGAAACCGATCTGGGT
>Ga0265303_10002013_pt1 | contig 12609 bp, 13 predicted proteins | sample Helome_2_FD_192494 | JGI IMG/M metagenome (GOLD analysis project Ga0265303, IMG submission 192494) | Marine sediment microbial communities from subtidal zone of North Sea - Hel_20160317 (Illumina Assembly) | ecosystem: Environmental > Aquatic > Marine > Subtidal zone > Sediment ...
AAGCGGTTCGGAAAGTTGCGCAGGAACGCATGCAATGACTCCTGCGCCTGGTACATGAGCGTACGAACGGACCACTCTACCAGGGGCAAGTCTGTCGCACGACGTCCCTGGTTCTCGAAATGCTTGAGCACGGTTGATGCCAGGTACATCGAACTCAATACGTCGCCCAATCGTGCCGACAGTAGTTCGCGTTTCTTCAGGGAGCCACCCAGGGTCAACATCGCGAAATCCGACGCCAGTGCGAAAGCAGCACTGTAACGATTGATATTCTGATAGTAACGGCGCGTCGGCGTATTCAGCGGAACACGACTGAATTTGGCATGAGTCAACGCGAGGAAAAACGAACGCGCCATATTACTGATCGCATATCCGATGTGCCCGAACAAAGCATCGTCGAATTCGATCAGTCCGCGATCCTGGTCTTCATCGCCGGCCGCACGCAGTTCTCTGAGCACGAAAGGATGGCAGCGAATCGCACCCTGGCCATAGATGATCAGGCTGCGCGTAAGAATATTCGCGCCTTCGACCGTGATAGCAATCGGCGTTGCCATGTAAGCGCGGCCGAGGTAGTTTTTCGGCCCCAACATGACGCCCTTGCCGCCATGTACGTCCATTGCATCGTTCGAAACCTTGCGGGCGAGTTCTGTGCAATGGTACTTGAGAATCGCGGAAGGCACTGCGGGCTTTTCACCCTGGTCGATCGCACCGGCCGTGACCGACAACGCGGCATTCATTGTGTAGGTGTTACCGGCGATACGTGTCAACGCTTCACCCACACCCTCGAAATTCGCGATCGACGTGTTGAACTGTTTACGAATAACAGCGTAAGCGCCGGTCGCGTAGCTGGCGGCCTGACCACCGCCCGCGCCTGCTGACGGCAGCGATATCGCGCGCCCGACCGACAACAGTTCGACCAGCATCTTCCAGCCTTTGCCGGCCATCTCCGTGCCACCGATGATGCAGTCGAGTGGTAAGAAAACATCTTTACCCTGCGTCGGACCGTTCTGAAACGGTATGGTGAGAGGGTAGTGGCGACGCCCGACTTCGACCCCTTTCGTGTCTACCGGAACAAGCGCTGCCGTGATGCCGTATTCGTCCTTGTCGCCGATCAAGTGATCAGGGTCGTAGAGTTTGAACGCTAGCCCGAGCACTGTCGCGACGGGCGCAAGCGTGATATAGCGCTTGTTCCAGTTCAGACGAATGCCGGTGATTTCCTTTCCCTGCCAATTGCCCTTGCAGACAACACCGCTGTCGATCAGCGAAGCGGCATCAGAGCCTGCCAACGGCGACGTCAATGCGAAACACGGAATCTCGGTGCCCGCGGCGAGGCCGGGCAGGTATCGTTGCTTCTGTTCATCAGTACCGTAATGCATTAACAGTTCAGCCGGACCGAGCGAGTTGGGAACGCCAACTGTCGAGCCCGCCGTCGCGTTGCGGCTCGCGAGCTTGCGAAGAACACAAGAGTTGGCGTAAGCGGAGAATTCGAGGCCGCCATACTGCTTGGGAATAATCATCGCAAAGAACCTCTTCTCGATGATGTAGTCCCAGACGCGTTTGGGCAGGTCCGCCAGTTTGTGGGAGATTTCCCAGTCGTCGAGCATTTCGCAAAGCTCTTCGCACGGACCATCCAGAAAAGCCTGTTCCTCGTCCGAAAGTTTTGGCGCCGGATAAGACATGAGTCTGTCCCACTCGGGCATTCCAGAGAACAGCTCGCCATCCCACCAGACATTGCCGGCCTCGAGCGCTTCGCGCTCCGTGTCTGACATCGAGGGCAACATCTTGCGATAGATATCGATTAGTGGTTTGGTTATCTTCTCGCGTCTTACCTCGATGAGGTTGGGAACGACCATCAAGCCGAAGAGTATTGTCAGAAAAAGCTTCCAGAGCACCATACCGTCGCCGAAGATCCAGTAGGCAAACAGGGCGATCCCTGCTGCGATCGTCGACGTTCGCAGATCGATACGTTGGTATGCGAGAAACAGCCCACCGCCAACAAACAGCAGCAACCAGAAAAAACTAACGATAAATCCGGACAAATCGTGTACCTCTAAAGGCAAGAAAACAGACGTTACAGCCGCTAAGCGGCGCCGACCAATACTTTATAGCAGTTCCTCTATCGCGGCACGTTCCTCTCGGAGTTCCGACTCGGTGTCGTCCATTCTTCCCCGACTGAATTCATCGATCGATAGTCCCTGGACTATTTCGTAGTCGCCGTCATGGCAACGTACCGGGAAGGAATAGACAATGCCCGGTTCGATGTCATAGCTGCCGTCAGCCGGGATTGCCATGCTTACCCAGTCGCCATTCGGCGTACCGAGTGCCCAATCGTGCATATGGTCGATGGCGGCCGAGGCTGCAGAGGCGGCCGACGATGCGCCGCGCGCCTCGATAATGGCGGCCCCTCGTTGCTGCACGACTGGGATAAACTCATCAGAAAGCCAGGCCGGATCAACCAGATCAGTCGCCGCGCTGTCCCCAACGCTAGCGTGATTCACATCCGGATACTGGGTCGCCGAGTGATTGCCCCAGATCGTCATGCATCGAATATCGTTAATGTGGTGGCCTGCTTTGGCCGCCAGCTGTGCCATCGCGCGATTGTGATCGAGTCGCGTCATCGCGGTGAAGTTGCGAGAGTCGATGTCGGGAGCGTTACTGCTCGCGATCAATGCATTCGTGTTCGCCGGATTGCCGACGACGAGCACCCTGATATCACGACTTGCGAGTTCGTTGATCGCCTTGCCCTGCACCGAAAAAATGGCGGCATTAGCTTGCAACAGGTCCTTGCGTTCCATGCCCGGGCCGCGCGGCCGTGCGCCCACCAGAAGCGCGTAGTCGCTATCCTTGAATGCGGTATTCGGATCATCAGTGGCGACGATGCCAGCGAGCGTCGAGAATGCACAGTCATCGAGTTCCATCACCACGCCATGTAACGCGCCTAGCGCAGGCGGAATTTCCAGCAGCTGCAAGATGACGGGCTGGTCGTTGCCAAGCATCTGGCCTGACGCGATACGGAAGGCGAGCTGATAGCCGATCTGGCCGGCAGCGCCAGTGATGGTGACGCGAACGGGTGCTTTCATTGGTTGGATTCCTGCGTTGATGTACGGCGATTTGCGGCCGCGATTTTAACATCGGCGGGACTTTCAGACACTGGTGTTGATTACTTATCCGTGTGTGGGCCCACAAATCCCGGGAAAACCTGCTGAAACGCCTCGTATTCGCTGTCTGCGAGTCTTTCCTGCCCGTCATCCCGCAGCGTTTCGATGCACGCCCACCAGGACTCGGCGGATTGGCGTACTTTGAGAGGGCAAGCCAGATCCGACACTGGCGCCTGGTCGGGACCTGCCTGTGCACGCGCCATGTCCTCTGCCTCGCGCAGTATCTCCATCCCTTGCGGTACGAACTCATGGTTCGATAGTTGGTCGAGCTCCGAAACCCGATTCTCGCCCGGGACGGCGATTCTGATGGAGTCGGGTTCGATCGACGGCAGGCGGCTGACTTCCAGCATAATTGCGAAGCAGAGACCAATGGTGGTGGCCCAGGCCATGGGCCTTATCCATGCGCGCGTCCGGGAATACCGTGTACGACCCTGGTGGCCTGCCAATCGAAGCACTTCTTGATCCAGACGATCGGGTGTCCGTTCTCTGGCCAGTATTCTATAGACATCGGAGACGAGCTGGTCGTTTTCCCGGTTTTTTCGCTCGTTACTCATTGGTGCTCCGGTGGTTCGTCAATAGCCGCGCGCAGCTTGCTCATGGCATAACGTAGGCGACTTTTGGCTGTTTCACGTTTGCTGCCAGTCACAAATGCAATCTGATCAAGATTCAGACCGGCTTCCTCATGCAGCAAAAACGTGTCTCGCTGCTCGTCGGGCAAATCCATCAGCGCTTTCGACAAACGCTCTTTTGCGAGGCCGCGTTCTGTCGAATTCTCGGGTTGTTCGCCAGGATGGCTATGCAGTTCGGCGTCCAGTTCGAAACTGTCTGCATGGCGTTTGTTGCGGCGCACGTGGTCGACAAAGCAGTTGTGAGCCACACGATACAAGAATGTCGTGAATTTGGCGGTTGGCCGGTACGATGCGCGCGCTTTGACGATTTTGCCCCAAACGTCCTGGAATATGTCCTCAGCAGTGTCCCGATGGCGGCATAATCGCAGGAGGTAGCGGTACAACGGGTCGTTATGTCGCCTGTACAGGGCTTCGAACGCCGTTACGTCGCCGTCCTGGTAGCGCAACATCAGTGCACGGTCGTCGGGTGTATGCCCCATGGCCGGAGCATAGGTGAGGTCTCTGCTGCTGCAAAGGGTCTTTGTCAACCTCGCCAGGGATTCTGCGGTCGCCGCCATAAAAAATCTCGAACACCTGGACTAATAAACGTATCTCGAGCCGACTCCGGGTTTCGAAAAGTGCCTTGACAGGGGTTGCAATCCAAATTTTTAGTGTTATAGTCAACTATAACACCAGTTCACTATCGTCAAATTGAGAGCCGGGCTTGTCCCGTGAGACACAAAATGTCCAAGTCAGTACCGTACATCAACGAAATTGTCAGTTTAGCCCTCATGGCGCTCATGGCCATCGCGCTGGTCGCAAGCCAGGCGGATGCAAATATTCATGAGGCAGCTGGGGCCGATGCCGAAGTAATGGAAGCAAGCGGCACAGAAGAGATCATTGCTCCCTTCAGAGCGATGTTCAATGCGCATATCGCCGGCAACCCGCTCATGATTTCGATCGATGCGGTTGCGGAGTTCAATCATTTTCGCCTCGAGCAGCCGCAAGGCAGGGACGAGGTGTCCGTGCCGGTGTCCCAGTAAGGACCAGCGCGTTTTTCAGCGCAGATGCGTTCAGCAGTAACCAGGAACCGACAATCAATGGATCCGAAATGGGATGAAGACCAGCCGATTTATCGTCAATTGCGCGATCGCGTGGTGGCGATGATTCTCGAGGGCGTCCTCAATGAAGGCGATGCGTTGCCATCCGTACGAAACGTGGCCGCGGAGTACCGCTTGAATCCACTCACCGTTCTCAAGGGCTACCAGGAACTGGTCGACGAAGGGCTGGTGGAGAAAAAACGCGGTCGCGGCATGTTTGTGAATGAGGGAGCACGCGAAGATTTGCTGAAGGCCGAACGACAGCGCTTCCTCGACAAGGAATGGCCAAAAGTGCTGGCGACGATAGACAGACTCGGACTGGATGAAACAGAGTTGCTGAAGTCGGCGAAATCGAGCAACGATGCAGGAGGGGAGAATGACTAGCCTGGTCAATGCCCGTGGCGTATCCAAGCACTTCGGCGCGGTCCGGGCCGTCGATGACGTAAGCTTTGAAATTGAGCAGGGCAGGATTCTCGGCCTGATCGGTCCGAATGGTGCGGGTAAAACCACTCTGCTCAAAGCCGTTCTCGGATTAACGGATTGTGACGGCGACCTCTCGGTGCTGGGTCTGGATCCATTCAGGCAACGCAAGGAGCTGCTGAAGGATATCTGTTTTATTGCCGATGTCGCCGTACTGCCACGCTGGATCAAGGTGACCCAGCTGCTTGATTTTGTCGAGTCAGTGCATCCGAATTTTTCGCGCAGACGCGCCGAGGTATTTCTCAGCCAGACGACGGTCAGGTCGACCGCGAAGGTTCGCGAGCTGTCCAAAGGCATGGTGACGCAGTTACACCTTTCCATCATTATGGCGATCGACGCGAAGCTGCTTGTCCTGGATGAACCTACGCTGGGGCTCGATATCATTTTCCGTAAGGAATTCTATGGCAACCTGTTGAACGACTACTTTGATGAAAATCGAACTATTCTCATTACTACTCACCAGGTAGAAGAAATCGAAAACCTTTTGACGGACATCATGTTCATCAATGACGGCAGGATTCTGCTCGACGAGCCGATGGACTCGCTGGCCGATTCCTACGTCGAACTCGTGACGTCCGGCGAAAATGCCATCAAGGCCAAGGGGCTTGGCCCCATCGCCGAGCAGGAGATATTCGGCAAAGAGGTTTTGTTATTCGAGGGTGTGAGCCGCGAAAACCTCGAGGACCTGGGTGAGCTACGCACACCGTCCGTGGCAGATCTGTTTGTCGCCAAGGTGAAGAGGGCACGCAGATGATCAGCAATCAAATAGCCCTGATCAAACGTGAATTCTGGGAACATCGATCGATCTATGTGACGCCGCTGGCGATCGCGACCATCGTGACGCTGAGCGTTCTGGCCATGCTCGTATTTGCATCGGGCTTCGCGAAGGAACTGGACGTGGCGATCTTTGGTGCTTCCAATTTAGCCGGCGAGGGAGAGCGTAAAGCAGCACTGACAGCGTTTTTCGTTGGCACTTCCTGGTTGTTCCTGGTTGCCCTTGCTGTTTTGACGGTATTCTATTGTCTGGATTCGTTGTACGCCGAACGCAAAAACAAGAGCATCCTGTTCTGGAGGTCCATGCCGATCACGGATGCCGAGACAGTGCTTTCAAAGCTCATCACAGCCGCCGTTGTCATTCCGGCCGTGGCCGTACTCGGTATCGTCGCGACCCACATCGTTAACCTGATTAGTACCAGCATTTGGGTGTCGATGAAGGGCGGTGATGCGGGGCTACTCATATGGGACTCGGTACCGTTTATCGACAATTGGTCGGCAGCGTTTATCGTTGTGATGGCAACCGGTGTCTGGATGTCACCGTTCATTGCATGGTTCCTCTTCGTGTCCGCGTGGACGAAGCGCGCACCGCTATTGATGGCGTTCATGCCATTGATCGTGGTCCCGTTGCTTGAGTGGATTTTCCTGCGAACACGATTTTTTGCGAGCGCGGTATTGGATCGTGGTGATGCAATGCCCTTATTCCGCACCTTGGACTTCGAGTCTTTTTTCGAAGAGGAGCATTGGCGTGCCGGAATTGACAGCATCAGCTTGCTGGGCCATCTGGACGTCGTCCGTTTCATGACCAGCCCATCGATGTGGGGCGGTATCATTGTCTGCGCCTTATTCGTAACGGCCGCGATCTACGTAAGGCGTTACCGCGACGAAAGCTGAGTGCTTGCCCCTTTCGCTACGGTTCAGGGCTTGCTGCTGACGCCGAATTTTCGCAGCTTGCCGCGGAATTGGTGATAACTGAGGTTCAGCAGATCGGCAGCCAGGCGCTGATTGAAACGTGCCTTCTCCAAAGCGGCCTGAAGAAAATCGATTTCAGTATCAACGAGTCTTTGGCGCAGGTCGGTCGGCAATAGCGGGCGGCGTCGCGCTGCGGGAGTTCTCGGCTTCGCCGTTGATGTGTCTGTCAGGTTGAATGGTGAATCGAAGGGATCCAATGCGATCTTACTTATTGGCTGCACGGGATCCGGCGAGCGATAGACTGTTCTTTCGATAGTATTCTTGAGTTCACGTACGTTGCCTGGCCAGCGGTTACGAAGCAGCGCGGACGACGCGCGCGGACTGAAGCCGGGAAAAAAGCTCCACTTCAATTCGCTTGCCATGTTTATGGCAAAAGCGTTTGCGAGTGGCAGGATGTCTTCAACCCTTTCCCGCAATGGCGGAACCGTGATGACATCGAATGCCAGGCGATCCAGCAGATCTTTTCGAAATCGTCCTTCGGCGGCCAGAGAGCGTAAGTCAGCATTCGTAGAGCCAACTATCCGGACATCGACTCTCAGCGTGTCGTTGCCACCTACGCGCTGAACCTCACCGTACTCGATCGTTCGCAGAATCTTCTCCTGCATGCGCAGCGATATGGTTGCCAGCTCATCGAGAATCAATGTGCCGCCGTCGGCTCGTTCAAAGTGTCCGATATGCGTTTTCGCAGCGCCCGTGAAGGCGCCGGCTTCGTGACCGAATAATTCGGACTCCAGAATGGTTTCGGTGAGAGCCGCACAATTCACTTTGACGACGTGTTGCTCCCAACGACCGGACAAAAAGTGCAGACGCGAGGCAATTAATTCCTTGCCCGTACCGCGCTCGCCAACGACCAGAACCGGCTTCGAAAGAGTCGCCGCCCTGGATACGTGTTCGAGCATTTCCAGAAAAGCAGGCGCCTCACCGATGATTTGCTGTGGCTCGAGACTCGATGACATTAGTCAATTAAGCCACAAAATAGTTAAAATAACTAATATATAGTGTAATTCACCATTTTTGAGAGGCGAGCTTCAACCCCAAGATGTCAATTTAAACTATAAAAAACAATACGTTAGATCCTGCCGAGGCAATTGGCATGATTGCTGCATTATTAATAGCAGGATTCACCCGAAAAGAGGAAAGACTCATGGGCATATTCACGAGATTCAGTGACATCGTGAACTCCAATATCAACGCTATTCTCGACAAAGCCGAGGATCCCGAGAAGATCGTGAGGCTGATGATCCAGGAGATGGAGGACACACTGGTCGAAGTCAGATCCGCTGCGGCTCGCTCGATAGCGGATAAGAAAGATCTGAATAGAAAGATCGAGGCTCTTGATCGCGAGCGACGCGACTGGAGTGACAGGGCGGAACTGGCGATGCGCAAGGGCCGCGAGGACCTGGCCAAGGCAGCGCTCGTGGAGAAGTCGAGAGTTTCAGGGGCCGTTGACGTATTGAAGGCAGATTACCTGGCCGTCGATGAAGGACTGACCAAACTGAATGAGGATATCGCGCGCCTTGAGAGCAAGCTCGAAGATGCGAAGACCCGGCAGAAGGCTCTGCTGGCTCGTCACAAAACGGCTAACAGCCGACTTGCCGCTCGCAAAAAGATACATGATTACAAGATCGATGATGCGATGGTTCGATTTGAAGCCTATACCCGCCGGATTGATGATGTTGAAGGCAGGGTCGAGGCGTATGACCTCGGTTTGCCAAAGGACCTGAACCACGAATTTGCCGGTCTCGAGGCAGAGGAGTCGGTGAAAAAGGAACTTGATGCGTTAAAAGAACGTGTTGCTGCCGAAAAGAATCGTCACGCAGAAGCCGAGTAATCGCAGCGCTTTAGAGGAGCAGAGAATGAGTCGAGGGACCTGGGATACGGAATTTGGATCATTGCGTGGTTTCTACCGAGACCGCGAGAATGGCTGGGTGTTTGGCGTCTGCGCGGGCATTGCCGATCGCTTCAAGTTCCGACTGGGTACGGTAAGAGTAATCGCGGTAATTTGTCTGTTGTTGTTCTTCTGGGCTACGGCGGCGGTCTACCTCATGGCTACCTTGCTGATAAGGGAGAAACCGCTGCTGTATTCGGGTAGCAGGACGGAATATGATTTCTGGCGAACGTATCGCAGCGATCACTGGAGGCGCTCATGAATTCATATGGCGATTCGACCACGCAACGATTGTATCGAGATGCGGACCGAGCGGTATTGGGCGGCGTTTGTGCTGGGCTGGCGGGCTACTTCGGGCTGAATCTGAAAGTTACTCGATTCCTGGCGTTCATCGCGTTCCTGATGGCGATGCCGGTCGCCGTGGTTGGGTACCTGGCGGCGGTTCTTTTAATTCCAGCGGAATCACACCGTCGTTTTGAAACCGTCATAGAGACCCGATGTTGTTGGGGATCGAGCCGGCGGCGGCGGTCTCGTCGAGCACGGAAAAAGAAGGAATCGCGAGCAAGCTCAGAAGCGCCTACAGCGTCCACCGGTCCTTCAGTTAAAGATGTCCGAAAACGTTACCAGTCGCTCGACAAGCGACTTGCAGAATTGGAAAAACAGGTAACGTCCCCTCGCTTTCAACTAGAACAGGAATTTCGGAAACTTTGAAGATCAGACACAGCATAGGGGACCGTCAATGAGTACTTTGTTTTACGTCGTTTGCATTGTTGCGATCGTCTTTACGGCGGATACCATCCAGAAGTATCTGAAGATGAAGAACGAAGAGAAGAAGGCGCAGGATCCAGAGCTCGAGGAAACACTCGCGCAGATTGAGCGGCTGGAGGAACGGATCAAGGTCCTGGAGCGAATCGTCACTGAGAATAAATACGACCTGAGTCGGGAAATCAGCGAACTGAAATAGTGCGCCAAAGAAAGACATTCGAAACGAAAAACGCCCGTCCAGTGACGGGCGTTCGTGGGTTATAGCCGTCGTGCGTCGTTACTATTTATTACGTTCTTTGTAAGCACGAACCTGTACATTGAATTCCTCAGCCACGAGATTCATTTCATCGACGGCAGCATTATATTTCTTGTTATACATTTCGATGCGTTGCTGTTTGGCGGCTTCATCTGACTCATCGTTTCCTGCGACTGTGTCTTGCTCAGCAGCCTCTATGCAGGACAGGTATGCTTCCATGTCACTCATGTAAGTCTTGATGCCACGCTGACCCGCAATCATCTCATCCTTGGTCGCGGTCGTGCCGTCAGGCACATCGGCACGATGCGGATAGTCGCAAGCGAACACCGTTGGTGCCGCTAATATCGTTATTGCGAAAATAACTGTTTTTGTAATCGTCATCATTGAATCTACTTGGTGACGCCCGGAGAGTCACAACTCAGAACCAGGCTGGCTAATTTTGATGCAACATTAAATCATGTTGCCGGTTCCGAGTGAAGCCGGCCGAATAGAAACCAAAAAACAACAAGTTGCGCGATAAATGGCCCATTCTCTCAATTGCAGTCTGAACACAGGATGAACGGGCACATCAGGCGAAGAGCGCCCGATGTGAATCGGTACCATCTGCTTGCGCCAGCAAAAGTTCCAGGTAATTGTCCGAACTCATCGGATCACCGAAGAGCAGGCCTTGTGCGTAGGTACACCCCAGAGTCTGCAGGAAATTGAGTTGTGCCTCGTCTTCGACACCCTCGGCGACGACATCCATATTAAGATTGCGTCCCATCTGAACGATGGTGTCAACAATCGTCGCATCATCGGGATTTATTGCGATGTTGCGGACGAAGGATTTGTCGATTTTCAGCGTGCTAATCGGGAATTGTTGCAGCGCGCTCAATGACGAATAGCCGGTACCGAAATCGTCAATGGCGAGGTGCAGGCCGAGCCCATAAAGTTGATCCAGCAACTTGATCGTTCGCTCCGGATTCTCCATTAATGTCGTTTCGGTAATTTCGAGTTCAAGAGACGTCGGAGACACCTCATGGCTGCGAAGAATCGAACTGATGCGTTTCGTAAAACTGAGTTGTCGCAGTTGTTTTAGTGACAAATTGACGGAGACTCTGCCGGGCGACTGGACAGTTTTCTGCCACAATCGGAAATCTTCGCAGACCTTGTCCAGCACCCATTCGCCGATCTCGATAATCAGGCTGGACTCCTCGGCAATCGGTATGAAATCCGAAGGCAATATAAGGCCACGTTCTGGCAACTCCCAGCGGACGAGCGCTTCCGCACCGAACACTTCGCCAGTCTCCAGGTTATATTTCGGCTGGTAGTGCACGAGCAGTTCGTCGCGTTCGAAAGAGCGCTTCAGCTTGCTCTTCGTCATCAGCCTGTCAACCGAAGCTTCGTTCATTTCCGGTTTATAGAACGAGAAGACGTTGCCGCCGCGTTTTTTCGCGTGATAGAGCGATGCGTCGGCGTTGCGAATCAGGTCGATAACGTTCGGCGCATCTTTCGGGTAATACGCGATGCCCATACTTGCTGTCATGAACACTTCGTGCCCTTGCACGTAAAACGGGTCTGCAAGACGCTTGAGAAGCTTCTGCGCCAGTTCACGCGTTTTCTTTATGCCGGTGTGACCCGGTCCGAGCCCGTCGACCATCACTGCAAATTCGTCACCGGCCAGTCGGCCGATAATGGAGTTCTTGGGAAGTGCCGCGCCCAATCTTTCTGCGACCGTCTCTAGTGTCATGTCACCGGCCAGGTGCCCGAACGTATCGTTGATTTCCTTGAAGTGATCGACGTCGACATAGAAAAGACACAGCGGGCGTCCAGCTCTGCGCGCTCGGGCTATTCCGCGCTGCAACAGATGCTGAAACTGCATGCGGTTCGGAATCTTCGTCAGGGCGTCGATACGGGCAAGATAGCGAATCCGCTTCTCAGCTCGTCGTCGTTCGGTGATGTTCTGCGCGGCATAAATTCGATTCGTCGCTGCCCCATCCTTGTTTTCGACGACGGAGCACGTGTAGGAGACGGGGACCGATTCTCCGTACTTGGACTCGAAGGTCACTTCTTTCGGTACGCCGGATGGCGAATCGACGGACAGTGAGTGACCCTTGCTGGAATCGATAATGGAATCAATGGATATGCCCAGCAGGTCTTCCTCGTCAAACCCGAGCAGATGGGTCGTTGCAGTGTTGATGCGCTGGATCTTTCCGTCATCGCCAGTAATGATGATGGCCTCGTTCATGCCGGACAAAATGTTGTCGAGGTAGTCACGCGAGATGGTCGTGCTACGCAGCCTGTCTCGCATATCATTGAAAACAGCCGCAAGGTCGCCAAGCTCATCGCCCTGGGTTTCCGGCAAAGGGTCACCGAAATCGGCTTCGCAGAGTTTCTCCGCTTGTATCTTCAATTGCTCGATGCGCTGCGATTGCCGGCTGATCACCAGCCAGATGATGCCGCCGCAAAAGAGCAACAAGGCAAGGGTGCCGCCGCCGATCCAGGCGTAGCTGGCCTGACGACTCTGAATCTCGCTTGCAGCCAAATGGTCCCTGAACGCCGTGTACTCCGTGCGAAGCTCGTCGAGGCGGAATGATCCAACCAGATCGCCGATTTCCACGTCGTTTCTGAC
>Ga0265303_10002014_pt1 | contig 12603 bp, 9 predicted proteins | sample Helome_2_FD_192494 | JGI IMG/M metagenome (GOLD analysis project Ga0265303, IMG submission 192494) | Marine sediment microbial communities from subtidal zone of North Sea - Hel_20160317 (Illumina Assembly) | ecosystem: Environmental > Aquatic > Marine > Subtidal zone > Sediment ...
CATGAACCAAGGTGAACTTCGTAAATACTGACCGGCTTGTCCAGGTCGGGCTCAACGGTGCGGCGGCCCATCCATTCGCTATCCTGCCAGTCGTAGTTGCTGTCAAATACGATCGACGAATTGCCCGGCGGCGGTTCGTGGTGGCTGCCGTACGGATCGGCCTTTAGCGGCAGTAGCTTGCCATTACTGTCCTGAATCTCGTACTTGTACAATGCTCCATTGCCGACACCCGGTATGAATATCTCCCAGATGCCGTTGCCCGGGTGCAGGCGCATGACATGGTGTCGGCCGTCCCAACCGTTGAAGTCGCCCAGTACGCTGACGCGAGACGCATTGGGCGCCCATACGGCGAACCGCGTGCCCGTCACGCCCTTTAGGCGGCAAATATGCGCACCGAGTTTCCTGTAAATGTATCGGTCGGACCCTTCGCCCAGCAGGTAAAGATCCATTTCACCGAGAGCCGATGGAAAGCGATAGGGGTCTTCTGCGACGTAAGAATGACCGGAGCTGTCCGTTACGCGCAGCGCGTAGTGTCGTTTGCGGGGTGGCAATGGTGCTTCGTAAAGGCCACCTGCATGAATCTTTTTCATGTTGGCAATAGCATTGCCCCTGGCGTCTACGAGTTCGACCTTCGCGGCGTGAGGTTGCAAGGCGCGAACGACGCGACCTTTTGTTCCTGCGTGCGGACCAAGCACGGCAAACGGGTTGTTGTGAAAGCCTGCTACCAGCGCCTCGTATTCGCTGTTGCCGGTCTTCTTATTGCGCATCGGTATTGCCATACAGGGTCTCAATAGTCTGTTCAGCAGTACCCTCCCAGTCGAAGCGGCTGGCGGCGGCTTCGAGGCAAACCTGTTTCCAGCGAGCAGGGTTGCCGGATCGCAGCTCCAATGCGCGCATCGTCGCTGCAACGAAGTCGTCGGCCTGCGCGGTGGTGCTATGACCGTCGAAAACGAACCCTTTTATGCCGTCTTCCACAGTGTCCCGGAGGCCGCCAACGCCGTGCACAACACAGGGCTGTCCGCCGCGCATCGCCAGCATCTGGCTGATGCCGCAAGGCTCGAAACTCGATGGCATGAGGAACAGGTCGCCGCCCCGGTATAGTGGTGCAGCCAGGTTTTCGGAATAGCCGTTCAGGAAAACGAGGTTCGGCGTCTGTTGCGCAAGCACCAGCATGCGCTCCTCCAGTTCCGGATCGCCGCTGCCCAGCACGATAATTACGCCCTGTTTGCCGATTTCGTCGGCAATGCGGCCCAGAGCAATCGTCCCGTCCGTGAATTCATGCAACAGTAAGCCCGCTTTCTGATCTACGAGTCTGCCGATGCTTGTCAGGAGGTGTCTCGGGCGACGTTTGGGTAAAAAAGCAATGTGTTCGAGCGCCAGTTGGTGTGCCTTATTCGACGGGTGCTTTCTTGCCCAGTCGCGAAGCTGGGTTTCCATCAGGCCGATCAGGCGCTGCCACCCGGGGCGACGGCCGATCGGAGTGTCGTAGTAACACCCGTTGAGGATTCCGAACAGTCTTCCCTCATCGCGCACGTTGACCAGGTCGTCTTGCAGACCTTCACCGCCAATGAAACCCATCTTCGAATCACTGGGCTCGCAGATTTCGTCCGCGTAGGTCGGTGAAACCGTGCTAACGCGGTCGGCAAGACGAATGGCGGCCGCCATGGGGTTCAGGCAGTCGACGTAACGCGGATCGACGACAGTGCCAAAATCCGGTTGCAGATCGGGATACCAGGCCTCGAGCGAAGACTCATCCCCATTGAAAGGACGCGTGCCCTGGTAAGAGAGGTTGTGAATGGTGAATACCGTGCGAATGTCACGAAGCCGTCTGTACTTCGGAGAGTAGTTCGTCAGCAACAGGTAAAAAGCCGCATGCCAGTCATGCAGGTGGACGACATCGGGGCGTTGTTCGTCGGCGAAAATCCATTCGGCGGCCGCGGCGCAGAAAAAGGCGAACGTGTTCGCATCGCTGGCAAACGGTCGACTCGCCTCATCCTGGTGATAAATACGGCCGCTACCGTATTGCGCGAACAAGGCGTGATCGAAAACGATGTTCTGCACACCGCTGTCATCAATCGGGACATTCCAGATATCGACGGCCAGCGTGCTGCCACGAAAGTCGACGTCGATTGTCGACCGGTGCACAGCACCGGGCAGTTTGTGCAGCGTGCCGTACGATGGCGTGGCGACCGAAGCGTGCCAGCCTGCAGCAACCAGGGCGAGCGGCAGGTCGCGCACGACATCGCCGACGCCGCCAACTTTGCCGCCGGGCAGGGCGCCGTTCTCGGACGCCAGGAAAATGACTCGCCGCTTATCGATAATCGTTGACCTACCGCGTGAAATGCAGATGCTGGCCGAGCATGTCGGGCGTGACCAGCGTCAGGCCGCTATCGGTCACGCGAAAGCCGCGCTCCCTGTCTGCGTCGTGGTCTACACCGATCTCGGTCCCTGCAGGAATATTGGCGCCTCGGTCGATGATCGCCCGATTGATCGTGCTGCCTTCGCCTATTTCGACATCCGGCAAAACGACGGCATCGGTTACCGTGCTTTGCGGGTGCACGTAGCAGTTCGTAAACAGCAACGAGCGTCGTATCGTCGAGCCGGAAATGACGCAGCCGCCCGAGACCATCGACTGAATGGCCTCACCACGCCTTTCCGGTTCATCGAACACGAACTTGGCGGGTGGCACCTGGGCCTGGTGCGTCCAGATTGGCCAGACCTTGTCATAGAGATTGAGCTGCGGGGTTACCGAAACGAGCTCCATGTTGGCTTCCCAGAACGCGTCGAGGCTGCCGACGTCCCGCCAATACGCCTGTTTGTCGGATTCCGGATCGCGTAACGGGTAAGCGTAAACTTTGTACTGGTCAATGATCGATGGAATGACATTGCGGCCGAAGTCGTGTTGGGTGCCGGGCGTATCGGCATCCTTGATGACCTGTTCATAGAGAAATTCGGTATTGAAAACATAATTACCCATGGACGCCAGGCAAAGGTCGGGCTTGCCGGGGATCGGGTTCGGTTTCTCGGGCTTTTCGTCGAAAGCAATGATGCGGTTATTCTCATCGACTGTCATGACACCAAACTCTCCAGCCGCCTCTGCGAGTGGCATCTCGAAGCAGCAGATCGTCATGTCCGCGATTCTCTCCACGTGAAAGGCGAGAAAGCCACCGTAATCCATCTTGTAGATATGATCGCCGGCGAGGATCAGCACGAAGCGCGGATCGTGCGTGCGGATGATGTCGAGATTCTGGTAAACGGCATCCGCCGTGCCGCGGTACCACTCACCGCCAACGCGTTGCGAGGCGGGCAGTATTTCCACGAATTCGCGTTCGCCGGCGCCTGCCTGGAACCAGGACCAGCCGTTAAGAAGGTGCCGGATCAGCGAATGCGCCTTGTATTGCGTCAATACGCCGATGCGTCGAATGCCCGAATTGATGCAATTCGACAAGGCGAAATCGATGATGCGGTACTTGCCGCCAAAATGAAGACCCGGCTTCGCGCGCCAGGTTGTGAGTTCCCGCAAACGCGATCCCTGTCCGCCCGCTAGAATGAGCGCCACTGTCTCCTGGGTCAGGCGACTGACAAATCTGGATTCTTCTTTGATGTTGGTTGCTTTCATTTGGCGACTCTTCTTCTTGGGCTCAAGTATCGGGCCGGCTCCGGACACGAATCAAGCCAGTGAGTTGCCTCAGCAGGGAATCGCTCGACCCGACGCTCGCACCATTTTCGCGATATTGTCGCAGACTTCTCTCGTCATTTGTGTTTCAAGTACGCGCCAGCGCCAGTTTCCGCCCAGTGTGCCGGGTGTATTGATTCGCGCCTCGGAGCCGAGGCCGAGGAAGTCCTGCATCGGTGCGATCGCCAATTTCGCCTCGGTTGAAAAAGTGACATTGATCAGGTCGACGTGGATCGTCTCCGGCGTGCCGCTGGTTATTTTCAGCACGGCCTTGCGCGCGAGCTCGATTTCCCCGGCGGTGCGAATATCGTCCGGGCTACCGTTAAACCAGCCGAGCGTGGTGTCGTTGTCGTGAGTACCCGTGTAGCAGACGCTGTTCCGGCCGACATCTGATAGCTGGAAGTCGGCGTCAGAGACATCGAATTGCAGGACGTGCATGCCCGGAATCTGGTGCCGGTCCCGCAAGTCTTCCACTTCCGGTGTGATAACACCCAGGTCCTCGGCGACAATGGGTAACTCGCCAAGTGAGTCTTTCATCGCGTCGAAGATCGCGTCTCCCGGACCGGGTTCCCAGGTGCCCTCGCGGGCGGTGTCGGCGTCTGCAGGAATCGACCAGTAGGCTTCAAACCCACGGAAATGGTCGATTCGGACTATATCCGTTAGTTCAGCCGAGGCTCGCAGGCGATCGATCCACCACTGATAGCCCGTCTCTGCGTGTTTGTCCCAGTCATACAAGGGGTTGCCCCAGAGCTGACCGTCCTCGCTGAAGTAATCGGGGGGAACGCCTGCGACATGGTCAGGATGACCGTTCTCGTCAATACGCAGGATGTCGCGGTTGGCCCAGGCATCCGAGCTGTCCAGCGCGATGCAGATCGGCATATCGCCGAACAGCGAGACGCCATTTGCATGGGCGTAATCCAGTAGCTGTTGCCACTGATACCGGAACAGGAACTGCATGACTTTGAGGGCCCGGATCTGCGACGCGGCGCTAGTCTCGATTTCTTGCAGCGCGTCTTCGTCGCGGTGGACGTACTCGGGCTTCCATTCGGGCCAGGGCCGCTCACCATGGCGCGTCTTGAGTATGCGAAAAACGGTGTAATCGTGCAGCCAGGCGGCATCATTCGCTGCGATGAATTCGGCACACAGGGCCTGGACTTCGTCGCTGGCCTGGAACGGGAATCGCTGTGCGGCGATGTCGAGCAGGCGATGCTTGATCGGGATCAGCGTGCCGTAGTCGACAAACTGGCTGGGTAGCGCCTCGAGCTCCTCGACTTCCAGCTCGACAAGCAGTCCCATGTCGACCAGATCGCCAATGCCGATAAGCATCTCGTTGCCGGCAAACGTCGACAGGGACTGGTAGGGCGAATCACCGTAAGCGGTTGGCCCGGTAGGCAGGAACTGCCAGACGCCCAGTTGCATGGCACGCATTGTGTCGACGAACGCGCGGGCGGGCTCCCCGATCTCGCCGATGCCGTAAGGACCGGGCAGGGAAGCGATGTGCAGGCAGACACCTGCCTGCCTTTCGGCCAGCAAAGTAAGGGGCTCGGTGGCGTTGCTCATTGGTGATCTTCTCGAAATAAATCGACGTCCAAGGCGTCTTTGCTACGACGTAGATTGTCACTGGCAGCTTCGCCCTGGGCAAGTGCGAGTGCGACATGAACGGCGTCGAGCAGGGCGAGTTGCGCAAGCCTGGAACTCATCGGCGTGTAGACGCTTGTGTCTTCGATAAGCTGGCAGGGAAACAACAGGTCGGCCTCTCGCGCGACGACAGAATCAGGGTTCGTAAGGGCAATGACCGTAGCGCCGCGTGCTTTCGCGAGTCGCGCCGCCCGTGCAAATTCTTTCCACCGACCGGTATGGGAGAGCAGCAGCAACACGTCGTTCGGCTCGGCGATGGCCGCAAACTGCAGGATCATCGTCGTGTCGTGCAAGGATATACAGGGTACGCCCAGCCGAAAGAACTTGTGACAGGCGTCCCTGGCAACGTGACCCGAGGCGCCAAGACCGGCGAACGCGATTTGCCGTGCCCCTCTCATAGCGCTTACCGCCACGTCGATCGGCATTGCAGAGAGTTGTGATCGCATTTCGATGAGCGACTGAATCGACGCATCCATCACCTTGATAACGGCATCCGATGACGAATCGTCCGCGCTGACGTCGCGGTGCACGTAGGCGGCGGGGCTGCTCAGTGCCTCGGTCAGTCGGATTGCGAGTTCGCGAAAGCCACGGAGTCCGACGTGGCGACAAAAGCGTACGACGGTGGGCTCGCTGGTCTCACACTCACTCGCAATGCGCGCAAGCGTCGCGTTGGCGGCTTCTTTGGGGTGGCTGAGAATCCATTGACCGACGCGCTGTTGGGATGGGCTCAGGTCCGGCAATACGCGGTTTATCGTCGCAAGCATGTAGTAAAACTACAGAAAAATACGTCAAAAATCACTAGAAATTGGCAAAATTCTGAAAAATTGTAGTAAAATTACGAAACTTTCCAGAGGAGGCCTTCATGGCTCAGCTCGTTCCGGTCGATACCTTCGACCTGGTAATTTTCGGCGGTACCGGCGACCTTGCGATGCGCAAGCTGTTGCCCGCGTTGTATCACCGTGATCGCGACGGACAGGTGACGGCCGACAGCCGCATTATCGCGGCAAGCCGTGGCGCGTTGAGCCGGGACAAATATCTTGCATTGGTCGAAAAGTCGCTGCGGAAAGGCCTCCCCAACGGCGAGTTCGATGCGGCACATTGGAAATCCTTCAAACGGCGCATTTACTATGCGCAGGCCGACGCATTCGCGCACGACAGTTGGGGTCCGTTGAGTAAATTGTTGGCCGGGCATGAAAACCGTATTCGTGTGGCCTACCTTGCGACGGCACCGAGTTTGTTTGGGGCGATTGCCAAGGGGCTGAAAAAGCACAAGCTGATCACCGGCGACAGTCGCATCGTTCTCGAGAAGCCACTTGGCCGCGACTACGAATCCGCCTGCGAGATCAACAACGCCGTAGGTAAGTGCTTTTCCGAGAATCAGATCTATCGCATCGATCACTACCTGGGCAAAGAGACCGTGCAGAATCTGCTTGCCCTGAGGTTTGCCAACTCGCTGTTCGAACCGTTGTGGCGCCGCGGCGCCATCGATAACGTGCAAATTACCGTCGCCGAAGATCTCGGCGTTGCCGGGCGTGTCGAGTTCTATGATCGCGTCGGCGCGCTCCGGGACATGGTGCAGAATCATATGTTGCAGCTCGTATGTCTCTTCGCGATGGAGCCCCCTTCCAGCCTCCACCACGATGCGGTTCGCGACGAGAAAATCAAGGTGTTGCGCTCACTGAAACCGATATCGGCTGACGACGTTCGCGCCCGTACGGTGCGAGGTCAATACTCGGCGGGAGCGATCAGCAGCAGTACAGTCGCGGGTTATGTCGACGAACTCGGCGGCGGTGAGAGCACGACCGAGACTTTTGTTGCGCTCAAGCTCGAGATCGAAAACTGGCGCTGGTCGAATGTTCCGTTCTACCTGCGCACCGGCAAGCGATTACCGGCCAAGCACTCTGAGATCGTCGTGCAGTTCGAAGGTGTGCCGCACTCGATATTTCCTGAACAGAAGTACAATGTGTCACCCAACCTGCTGCGAATTCGCCTGCAGCCGGATGAGGGTGTGCAGTTGTCCGTGATGGCGAAAGAGCCCGGACCCGGCGGTTTCGACCTGCGGCCCGTTTCACTTGATCTCAGTTTTGCCGAGACTTTCGGTATCAGCTACCCCGATGCTTACGAGCGCCTCTTGATGGAGGTGCTGCGCGGCAATCCGGCACTGTTCATGCGCAGGGATGAGGTTGAATCGGCGTGGCGCTGGATCGACGGCATTATCGAAGGATGGGAGACGTCAAAGCAAAAGGTCGAATCCTATGTTGCCGGATCCTGGGGGCCGACGGCGTCGTCGCTCTTGCTGGATCGCGATGGCCGCGCCTGGCACACGGAAGACCGATTATGACAGAACACTACTTCAAGACCCGGCTCGAGGCTTCGACAGCGGCGGCAGACCGCATGGCTGAGTTACTCTCAAAGCGGCTGGATAATAACGGTAACGCCTCGGTAATCGTCAGTGGCGGTACATCGCCGCGGCAATGCATGGCCGCACTCGCAGAGGCGCCGCTGGACTGGCAGCGCGTGCAAGTTGTTCTCAGCGACGAGCGATGGGTGCCTCCCGATCACGAAGACAGCAACGAAAAACTGGTGCGTGAATCATTACTGGTTGGCCCGGCAGCGTCTGCTGCCTTGTTGCCCGTTTTTGCCGAAGGTGTGTCGCCCGAGGAGCGATGCGATGAGCTGCAGGACCCTTTGCCGGTGTTGCCGTTTTCGTGTTCGTTGATCGGCATAGGTGTCGACGGGCATTTTGCGTCCCTGTTTCCGGATGCAGAGCAGCTCGAACTTGGCCTGAATGTGGACAGCGACCGCTTGTATGTGCCCGTAAAGACAGCGGCAAGTCCACATGCCCGCGTCAGCATGACCCTGGCGGGAATTTCTCGCAGCGACGAAATCGCACTGCTTTTCTTCGGGGAAGAAAAACTCGAAGTATACGAGCATGCCAAAACCTCGGCAGAGGCGTATCCGTTGTCGCGACTCTTGCGACAGAAGCGTGCGCCCGTAAGACTGTTCTGGGCGCCGTAGTGGAGGCCAGGAAGAAGTGAACCCGGTTATCGAAAGCGTCACGAATCGCATCGTTCATCGCAGCGCGCAGACACGGGGTGAATACCTCGCGCGTATGCACAGGGCGGGAAGCGATGGCCCGGCGCGCAGTGGACATGCCTGCAGCAATCTCGCCCATGGTTTTGCGGCCTGTGGCAACGCCGAGAAGCAGGCACTCAAGGGAACAGTCGTCCCGAATATCGGTATCGTTTCGGCTTACAACGATATGCTGAGTGCCCACCAGCCCTTTGAAACCTATCCGGCCATTATCCGTCAGGCGGCCGCTGAACGAGGCGCTGTTGCCCAGTTTGCTGGTGGGGTGCCCGCGATGTGCGACGGTGTTACACAAGGCACGGACGGCATGGACCTGTCGCTATTCAGCCGCGATGTCATCGCCTTATCGACGGCGGTTGCGTTGTCGCACAACATGTTCGACGGCGTCTTGTGTCTTGGCATCTGCGACAAGATCGTCCCCGGTCTTCTCATCGGGGCGCTGTCCTTCGGGCATCTGCCCGTCGTGTTCGTGCCGGCCGGGCCGATGGTTTCCGGGCTCGGTAACAAGGAGAAGGCCCGAATGCGTGAGGAATACGCCGCAGGACGAATCGGGCGGGATGAACTGCTCGAAGCTGAATCAGCGGCTTATCATGCGCCGGGTACCTGCACGTTCTACGGCACGGCTAACAGTAATCAGATGCTGATGGAATTCATGGGCCTGCAATTGCCTGGAGGATCGTTCGTCAATCCTGGCACCGAGTTGCGTGAACTTCTGACGAAAGACGCCGTTGGCACGGTGCTCGAAGCAACGAGTCTGGGCGACACGCCCTTGCCACTGGCCCGCTTGCTGGATGAAAAGGCGATCGTCAACGGCATCGTCGGATTGCTTGCAACGGGCGGTTCGACCAATCACACGATCCATCTGGTTGCCATCGCCGCGGCCGCCGGTATCCAGATCGACTGGCAGGACTTTGCGGAACTCTCGAACGCGGTGCCACAGCTGTCGCGGGTGTATCCCAATGGCACGGCTGACGTGAATCACTTCCACGCGGCAGGCGGCCTCGGTTTTCTGATATCCGATATGTTGGAGAACGGCTTGTTGCACGAGGAAGTCACGACGATTCTCGGTCCCGGACTGCGCAATTTCTGCCGCGAACCGCGGATTCAGAACGGCAAACTTGAATGGGGCGAGGTGCAGGCGGAATCTCTCGACACCGACATCCTGCGCTCCTGTTCCGATCCGTTCGCGCCAGAAGGCGGTCTGCGACTGGTAACCGGAAATCTCGGCCGGGCTGTCGTCAAGATATCCGCCGTCGATCCCGCGCATCATTCGATAACAGCGCCAGCCCGTGCCTTTCACACGCAGCAGGCGTTCGTTGATGCGTTCAACAACAATGAACTCGAGGGGGACTTCGTGGCCGTGGTGTCTTGGCAAGGGCCGTGCGCTAACGGTATGCCGGAGTTGCACAAGCTGACGCCTTATCTCGGTGTGTTGCAAAACCGCGGCTTCAGGGTCGCGCTTGTCACGGATGGTCGAATGTCCGGCGCGTCAGGAAAGGTCTTGTCGGCGATACACGTGACGCCCGACGCGGTCGCCGGGGGTCCGATCGCGAAAATACGCGATGGTGACGTGATCAGCATTGACGCCGAAAAGGGCGTCCTCTCGCTTGTCGATGATGGCGAATTTGATACGCGCGAAGTGCCCGAGCAAGACGTCGGTGTACAGACTGGCATGGGCCGGGAATTGTTTGCCGCGTTCAGGGAACGGGCTACGGGGGCCGAAAAAGGCGCCAGCCTGTTTGGAGAAAACTGAATATGGATGCGACTGAATTGCTGCAGGGCTGCCCGGTGGTGCCGGTGGTCGTCATCGACGATGTCAGTGTCTCTGTACGGCTCGCGGAAACCCTGAGTGATGCGGGTTTGAACGTCATTGAAGTCACGCTGCGGACGGATGATGCGCTGGCGGCTATTCGTGCCATTGCCGGGTCCGTGCCTGCCATGACTGTCGGTGCCGGGAGTATTCGCCGACCGCAGCAGTTTGCCGAAGCGAAAGAGGCGGGTGCGGCGTTCGCGGTCAGTCCCGGCGCATCTGAGGCGTTGCTGGATACAGCCGATACGCTCGGCATACCTTTTGTCCCGGGCGCGGTGACACCGTCGGAGATGATTGGCCTTTACGACAGAGGCTATCGTTTGCAGAAGTTCTTTCCGGCAGAACTCGCCGGAGGGCATGTCTACCTCAAAGCTGTCGGCGGGCCGCTGCCCGAGATTGGCTTTATGCCGACGGGCGGAATCACGACAGCAAATGCACGGCAATACCTGTCGCTGAAAAATGTCACGTGCATCGGAGGGTCCTGGATTACGCCGTCCGAATTACAAGCAACATCCGACTTCGACGCGATCCGCCGGCTGGCGACAGATGCGGCGCACCTCGGCGTGTGAGAGCATAACCGCACTGTTCCAGTAACAAAGGGTGTAGCCGACGATGCCGGATCGTTGTTTGCTGATTGGTGACATTGGCGGAACAAATGCTCGTTTCGCGTTGGCAAATCCGGATGAGCCCGGGTTTCAAAGTATCCTCGAATTGCAATGCGCGGACTTCCCGACTGCGGACGAAGCGATACGCCATTATTTGCGAGAGACAGAGGCGGGTGCGCCCGATGCCGTGTGTCTCGCCGCGGCAGGTCCCGTCGTCGATGAGCACGTCCATGTCACGAATAACCACTGGGACATTTCGGCGGCGGAAACACGCGCCGACTTCGGCATAGAGACCGTGCGTTTGCTCAACGATTTTGCCGCGATCGCTTTTTCGATCCCGTTCCTCGGCAAGGATGACAGTCTGATTATCGGGCCGCATGATCAGCGCCGGCTGCCGCTGGAGCGCTTTAATGTTGCAATACTCGGACCGGGCACAGGACTGGGTGTAGCCGGTCTTTACCGTCGCGGCGACACCCTCGTGCCCATAACCGGTGAAGGCGGTCATGTTGGATTTGCGCCGGAGACCGCGCTTCAGATCGAGATACTCAAGGTACTTGGCGAGAAATACGAACGGGTTTCGGCGGAACGCTTGGTCGCAGGATCCGGTCTTGAGAATATTTACCGGGCCTTATCGATCATTCGTGGTGAGCCTGACAAGCAGCTTTCGGCTGCCGAGATTTTTGCCGAACGCAGTGCCGGTAACGTCGCGGCGGAGGCCGTTGACGTTTTCTTTGAATTGCTCGGCCAGGTCGCGGGCGACCTGGCATTGACCCTGGGTGCCGAAGATGGCGTCTACATTGCGGGCGGTATCGCCAAACGCTACCCGCAGCTACTCAAGATGAGTCGTTTTCGAAGTGCCTTCGAGAGCAAGGGGAGACACCGTTCGATAATGGAGCGGATTCCGACTCGACTCATCACGCATGACCAGGCCGGGCTGCTTGGTGCCGCTTATTCCGTGCTGGAACTGTCGTCGCCTTAGGCATCTGATGCGTTTCTCGGTGTTGACGTGATACCGACCGCGTGGCGCGGAAACTGATCCGCGTCAATCGTCTCGAGGTAGCCGTGCCAGGCCGCATATCCAACGATCGGCACAATGGCTATCAGTCCCACGAATGCCGTCACGACGCCAACCAGCAGCGAGACAACGACTATCGTCAGCCAGACGACCATTGCACCCTTGTTGCGCAGTACAGCATTGACCGATGTCACGATGGCCGTGACACTGTCCACATCACGATGCATGATCATCGGTAATGAAAACGCGCTCGCTGAAAACGTGATCGCGGCGAATACGGCGCCGATCATCGAGCCGATACCCAGGTAGGTCATCAGGTCGCCGGCGGTCGCCTCGCCATCGGTTGGAAAGAACACGGAAACCATGACGGCGGCGCGCGCCCACACCAGGAAAATGACGAGCAAGGCAAGGGCAAATATCATCTCGTTGCCGAAATGTCGCTTGAACGCGGCACGAATACTGCGTGTCATCAATGGTTCCTGACCGCGTTCAAGCTGGGCGCTGATCGCGTACAGGCCGATGCAGGTCAGCGGGGCCAGAAACACGAACCCCCCCAGCATCGCAAACATGATCCACTGGCTGCCGCGAAACCATGCGAGGAGACAAACGATGCCAATCATCAGTGCTACAACCAGGCCATACGCCAGGCTCTGCTGAGGTGCCTGCATCAGGTCCGAGACACCGAGCTTCATCCAGCGAAAGGGTGCCCACGGTGACAATATCCTGCAGGGTGCAACAAAAGGTAACTCGTCGCGGTTATCTCCGGATT
>Ga0265303_10002016_pt1 | contig 12598 bp, 11 predicted proteins | sample Helome_2_FD_192494 | JGI IMG/M metagenome (GOLD analysis project Ga0265303, IMG submission 192494) | Marine sediment microbial communities from subtidal zone of North Sea - Hel_20160317 (Illumina Assembly) | ecosystem: Environmental > Aquatic > Marine > Subtidal zone > Sediment ...
GTGATCGCGATCGAGCATTTCGAACCAGGCCAGCATGTGGTGCCCGAAGCTGACGGGTTGTGCGACCTGTAAGTGGGTAAAGCCGGGCATAATCGTTTGCGCTTCGCGTTCGGCGAGATCGAGCAGCCCGTTTTGAAAGCTGCGTATTGCGTGCATACAGGCTCCGATCTGTTCGCGCAGGTAAAGCCGGATGTCAGTAGCAACCTGGTCGTTGCGCGAGCGCCCGGTGTGCAGTTTCTTACCGGCATCACCGACCAGTTCAGTCAGGCGCGCCTCGATGTTCATGTGCACGTCTTCGAGTGCCACCGACCAGGCAAACTTGCCGGCCTCGATTTCATCCCGAATCTGCTGCAGACCATATTTGATTGCGGTGAGTTCGTCGGAGCTGAGCACGCCGATGTGCTTCAACATCATTGCATGCGCACGCGAACCTTCGATGTCGGCATGCGCGAGCCTTCGGTCGAAACCGACCGAGGCGGTAAACGCCTGCACGAACTCGTCGGTGGGTTGATTGAAACGCCCGCCCCACATGCGGGTATCATTTTTACTCATTGGTATCAGGTCGTTTGGCTACGGTAAAACTGTGCGTAATACGACAGCACATTTCGATGGATATTGTTGTATGCTTGCAGCGCACGACGAACAAATCAACTCTTTATGCCAGATAATACAGAAAAAAGTATACCCGGCTCCGAAAACACGACTTACCTGCCCAATTTCTGCGATGGGGAAGCGTTTTTGCGCCTGTTACTGGTGGTTGAACTGATCGCGATCGTATTCGCCCTGGTCAGCTTTGGCGGGGGTAGCCTGTTCGTTCATATCGCGCTGATCTCGGTTGCGATGCTGTGGGTCGGTATGATTACAGCGGCACTGTTGTGCCTGTTCATGCGCCGGGGTTGGCTCGGGGATCACCTGCGCACCACGATCATTGCATTTACAATAACCTTGTTGATGACCCTGTTGGTTAGCTTCGGCAGTTTAAGCATCGGCGAAATATTGCGCTTTGGGCCGACCGCGCGGGACGTTGGTTACACGCTGATTCGCAACCTGTCGGTTGCAGCTATTTTGATCGGTCTCGCACTGCGTTACTTTTACCTCCACTACGAGTCTGAGCAGCGCCTGCAGGTACAGGCGCAAGCGCGGTTGCAGGCACTGCAGGCACGCATACGACCCCATTTCCTGTTCAACAGCATGAATACCATCGCCAGTCTTACCCATGACCAGCCGGACCTCGCAGAACAGGCGATTGAGAACCTGTCGGACCTGTTTCGAGCCAGCCTCGCGGCCGAATCCAGTATTTCCCTCAAGCAGGAGTTGGAGTTGACGCGCAGCTATATCGATCTCGAGGCCTTACGCCTCGGTGACCGACTGGAAGTGATCTGGAAAGTCCCAACCCCGGAACCAAAACTCAACCTGCCGGCGCTGACCTTGCAGCCATTGGTGGAAAACGCGATTTACCATGGAGTTGAACCACAGCCGGGCGGTGGGACCATTGAGATCGACATTTATGAATCGGGTACCGATATTGAAATTTTAATCTCCAATCCGTTGATACCGGTGCAACAGGCGGAAAGACGCCAGGGTAATCGTATGGCACTGGAGAATATCCAGGAGCGCCTCACCCTGGCGTTCAGTGGTTTGGCTGCAATGGAGCTATCTGAAACGGAGACGCGCTATACTGTAAAACTAAACATTCCGAGCGTGGAGGCTGCGTGAAGATACTGATAGTAGACGATGAAAAACCTGCACGCGATCGTCTGTCGCGCATGGTGGGCGAACTCAATTCGCACGAACTGGTGGGCGAGGCGGTTAACGGACTGGAAGCGCTCGGAATGGCGCAGAGCCTCGAACCGGATATCGTGTTACTTGATATACGGATGCCGGGCATGGACGGCATCGAGGCCGCGCGTCATATCGCCAAGCTGGATGAACCACCCGCGGTTATTTTCGTCACCGCGTTTTCTGATCATGCACTCGAAGCCTTCGAAACCCATGCGGTTGATTACCTGCTCAAGCCGGTTAAACAGGAGCGCCTGCAGACCGCGCTGGACGCAACCATCCGCCCAACCCGGGCGCAGGCCAGCCGCAGCAATGGTGTGCTGTCGGAACTCGAGACGCGCCAGCATATTTGCGCGCGCGTGCGCGGCAGCCTGGTGCTGGTACCGATCGAAAACATCTATTATTTTCATGCCGAACAGAAATACGTCACCGTGCGTCATACCGAGGGCGAGGTATTAATCGAAGATGCGCTCAAGGGTCTCGAGTCCGAATTTGGAGATCGCTTCTATCGCATCCACCGCAATGCACTGGTAAGCTTGTCGCGGCTCGCCGGGATGCAGTCCGAAGATGAAGGCCACCGCGTTACCTTCCGCGATATTGACGATACCCTCGAGGTTAGCCGCCGCCACCTGCCGGGCGTGCGTAAAATCATCAGGAACTTGTAACCGGCATGGCCAAACCCAGAGCAGAACTGCGCATCGCTACCCGCAGCAGCCCTTTGGCGCTGTGGCAGGCCGAGCATGTTGCGACGCGTCTCGAGACCTTGCATCCACAAATCAAGGTTGCGCTGGTGACGATGAAAACACGCGGCGACAAAATGCTCGATGCGCCGCTCGCCAAGGTTGGCGGCAAGGGCCTGTTCGTCAAGGAGCTCGAACTTGGCTTGCTCGACGGTCGTGCCGATCTTGCCGTGCATTCACTCAAGGATGTACCGGTAGATTTTCCAGATGGGCTTGAGCTTGCGCTGGTCATGGAACGCGAAGATCCGCGTGATGCATTCGTCTCGAACCATCATAAAGATCTCTCCGCGATGCCGTCCGGTTCACTGGTTGGTACCTCCAGTCTGCGCCGCCAGACCCAAATCCGCGAACGCTACCCTGATTTGCGTGTCGACTGGTTGCGTGGCAACGTCAATACCCGCCTCGCCAAGCTCGATGCGGGTGAGTACGATGCCATAATCCTTGCCGCAGCGGGATTGCAGCGCCTGGGATTTGCCGAACGCATCAAGGCCGCGATCGCGCCCGAGGATTGTCTGCCTGCGATCGGCCAGGGCGTACTCGGCATCGAAATTCGCAGCGACGATGAACAATTGCGCGAATTGATCGAACCACTCGCGCATGCCGAAACCACGCTCAGGATTACCGCCGAGCGTGCCTTGAATGAAACCCTGAGCGGCGGCTGCCAGGTGCCGATTGCGGGTTACGCAGTGCTTGAACGAGACCAGATTTATCTGCGAGGCCTCGTGGGTGAACCCGACGGCAGTCAGATTCTGCGTGCTGAAATCCGCGGCAACAGCTCGGAGGCCCACGATCTCGGGGTGCAATTGGCGCATCAACTGCTGGCACAGGGCGCCGATCGTATCCTCGCCAGGTTGCGGGATTAGGCGTGCCGTCGGTTCTTAAGGGCCAGGTGATTCTGAATACCAGGCCCCGGCACCAGCAGGTCGAGCTTACCGCGTTGCTCGAGCGGGATGGCGCCCGGGTTCTGTCATTTCCGGTAATCGAAATCGAACTGACCGGAAACGACGCCTTGCGGCAAAGGCTGGCCCGGGATATCGGGCTATACGATGTGCTGTTATTTGTCAGTCGCAATGCGGTAGAAGGTGCGTTTCAATTAATCGATATGGCGCGGCTTGCAACCGGTGCCACCTTTGGCGTGATCGGTGGAGCGACCCGGCAAGCACTCGCCGACCGGATCGAGAACCTGAACCACTGCCTGGTCGCGGGTGAACCCTATAACAGTGAAGCCCTGCTCGAGGCCGAAGCCTTGCAGCTGGTCGCGGGTAAACGCATCATGATTTTTCGTGGTCAGCAGGGCCGCAACCTGCTCGGTGATGAACTGGCCGCACGCGGCGCGGAGGTCGACTATTGCGAGGTATACCGGCGCGAGCTGCCCCGCGGTGATCTTTCTGCCTTCAATCATCTCGTTGATGACGGGTTTCCAACGCTCGCGATATTGACCAGTAACGAGGGTATGCATAATCTGTTCGAGCTGGTAGACGCTGCAGCCGCTGAACGATTACGCCAGATCCCGTGGCTTTTGATTAGCGAAAGAATGCGTGAATCAGCGCTGAAACTGGGACATAATGCACCCATCGTTATCGCGCAAAGTGCAAGCGACGAAGGAATCCAGCAGACGATATGCGAATGGGCGGATCGGCGCTAACCTCGAAACTAATAAGATATGAGTAAAGACGATTCATCGAGCGACAAGAAAAAAGGCCCTGAGGGAAAGGCCGCTAGCCCGGATTCAATGCAGGTAGCCGATTCCGAAGTTGAGCTCGAGGTCGAGGCCTCCGGCGAAGACGAAACCTCGACAGCGCTCGAGGTCGAGGCCTCCGGCGAAGACGAAACCTCGCCAGCGCTCGAGATCGAGGTATCCGATGAAGACGAAACTTTGCCGGCGCTCGAGGACGAGGGGTCCGGCGAGGCCGAAACCTCGACTGTGGCCGAGAGCGATGAGTCCGGCGAGACCGAAACCCCGCTGGTAGCCGAGGACAAAGGGGTCGGCGAGACCGAAAATCAAGCGCAAGCGGAGTCCGATCAACCGCCGCCGCCGAAACCGCGCCGCTCCTGGTTCGGCCTATTCAATTTCCTGCTAATTCTATTACTGGCCGGTGCTGCGGGTTACTACTGGTGGCAACAGCAACAGGTCGCCGGTGATTACCAGGCAACGATTGGCGAGTTGCGACAACAGCTGGAAAGCAAGGCGAACAATGCCCGCCTCGACTCCAGCCTGTCGCCCCTAAAAGGCGATATCGGCAGTCTCGGCAGAAAGATCGACGAACTCGGGGTCGAGCAACAGGGCCTGCGGGAGTCAAGCGAGAAACTCTACGAGCTCTATGGGCGTGACAAGAACGACTGGCAACTAGCCGAAGTCGAATACCTGATGCGCGTCGCGCAACACAAACTGATCCTGCAGGACGATTTTGAGGGTGCCGCGATTACGTTGCAGGCGTCGAGCGACCGAATCGCACTCACTGGTGACCCCGGGCTGTTGCCGGTCCGGGTCATGATCAGCGAGGAAATCGCCGACCTGAAAACACGCAAGCGTGCCGATCTGGTGGGCATGACCCTGATCCTGGCACAGCTGCGCCGCCAGGTAAGGGTGCTCGAACCCGGCTTCGCGCTGCGCGTGGATGAAGTCGCCTCGGAGCCACAGGAAGTCGAAACCTCACAGGACTGGTTTGATCGCTTTAACGTGTTTATCAACTCGTTAGTGAAGGTCCGCAACGAGGCGACCCAGCCGACCGAGATCGAGGCCAATTTCGCCGACGTCGGTGAAACGCTCGAAGATAATCTCAAGCTCGCGCGCTGGGCGGTACTCGAGCGCGATGGTCGGCAGTATCAACGACTGATTGAACAAAGCCTGCGCCTGTTTCGCGAATTCTACGATCTCGATAACGCCGCCAATAACGATTTCATGACCCAGTTGCAGGAACTGCAAAAGATGGAGCTTAAACCCGAAAAGCCCGATATCACCGGTTCCCTGCGCGAATTACTGCGTATTCTGAGCCAGCGTGAAACGGCACCGCAACCCGCTGCAACCGAAGCCCCGGAGCCTGACAATGGTTAAGTTTATTGTCAGTCTGTTAATCCTGGTAATCCTTGCGCTGGGCGCAGTATTACTGGTACGCGAAGACCCGGGCTTCATGCTATTGCGATATCGTGACTACACGGTCGAAACCACCCTTGCATTTGGGCTGGTGGTATTAATCGTACTGGTTATCGCGCTTTACTACGGCCTCAGGTTGTTGCGCGGCATCTGGCGCCTGCCGCGTACGATGCGACGCCAGTCGCAAAACCGGCGTTATGCCAGGGCGCGGCGGCAGCTCAACCAGGGCCTGATCGATCTTTCCGAGGGGCGTTTCGAAAAAGCGGAACACCACTTGATGCGCCTGGTCGATTCCAGTGAGAGCCCGTTGGTGCATTACCTCGGGGCGGCGCGCGCAGCCCAGTTGCAAGGCAAGCACGATGCCCGGGACAAATACCTGAAAGATGCGCACGAGGCGAATCCCGATGCCGAGCTCGCGGTCGGTGTCACGCAGGCCGAACTCCAGCTTGCGCATCAGCAAACCGAGCAGGCGCTGGCAACACTGACGCACCTGCACAGCATCGCGCCGCGCCACGACTACGTGACCATGCTGTTGTCGCGTGCTTACTTTGATCTGAAGGACTGGCAGGCATTGGTCGAGATTCTGCCCGAAGTGCGGCGCAAGAAACTGCTCAAGGAATCTCGCCTCAAGAAGATGGAACAGGCGGGTTATCGCGGAATTCTAGATCTCGCCAGCGGTGACCAGGCGGGTTTTGAAGAAGCCTGGAGCAAGATCCCAAAAGCCCTGCAATCCGATGCCGTCATGATGCGTTACTATCTCGACCTGATGGCGCGACAGGGTTGGTACAGCAGTAAGGCCGAACAGCTTTTCCTCAAAGCGCTTGATAATCAATGGGATGATGGCCTGATCGAGTGTTATGGACGATTCGAGGCAAAGGACGCGAATGTGCAACTGGCGCGTGTCGAGAAATGGCTCGATGAATTCGGTCACAACGAAAACCTGTTACTGGCCCTGGGGCGGATAGCGGTGCGCGCACGCCTGTGGGGTAAGGCCCAGGGCTACCTTGAAGCCAGTATCGGCGCCAGGGCAACACCGGCTGCCTGTCACGCACTTGCCGAATTATTCGAACATCAATTGCAGCAGCCCCTCAAGGCTGCAAGCTATTACCAGCAGGGACTCAAGCTTAGCCTCGAAACAAAAGACTGACATGGTTTTGAGGCGATATGGAAACCTACGATAAAAAAGCCGCCGCGCTTATCGAGCGCAGTTACCAGACCCCCGAAATCGTGAATCAGCGCCTGCGCACGCTCGCCGCACTCGCACTTTCCAGTGGTGAATCCGTGCTCGACGCGGGCTGCGGTACCGGGCTCTTGCTGGAGCTTGAAGCGCTTGCCATCGGTTCCGATGGCCGGGCCGAGGGAGTTGACTTCAGCGAGGACATGCTTGCACATGCGCGTGCGCGCTGCGGTCGGCTTGAGCAGGTTAACCTGCAGCAGGGCAGCGTTGAAACCATGCCGTTCGAGGACGCCAGTTTCGATGCGTTAAGCTGTACCCAGACATTGCTTTATGTAAAGGATATGGATCAGGCCTTAAAAGAGTTTTATCGCCTGTTAAAGCCTCGCGGCCGCATCGCCATTATCGAAACTGACTGGAGCGGAGCTATCATCAATAGCGAGGACCAGGTTGTGACACGCAAGATTCTTGATGCCTGGGGCCGCGCTGTAGTCAATCCAAACCTGCCGCGCCGGCTGCGCCCGGTTCTCAGGCAAATCGGTTTCAGCGCGCTGTGCGTGGAAGCGATTCCGGTGTTGAACGCGAGTTACTCGAAGAGCAGCTTTTCGGCGAACATGCTGCAGAATTTTGCCACTACCGCACGCAAGCTGGATGCAATTTCGGAGGCGGAATCCGAGGCCTGGCTCGATGGTATCGAACGACTTGTTCAAAAAGACGAGTACTTTTTTTGTGTAAACCGATTCCTGTTTAGCGCGGTGAAATAGGGTCATAGTCAAGCGGAGTAGCCATGACGCATCAATACCAGGGTAGTTGCCATTGCGGCGCAATTAAATTTTCATACGAAGGTGAAGAGATCACGCAGGCACTGCGCTGCACCTGCTCGATTTGTCGTCGCAAGGGCGCGCTGATGAGCACCGAGGCGATACCGGTGGAAGCGCTCAAGATCGACGCAGACCCGGAAGATGTCGGTCTTTACCAGTTCGATAGCAAGGTTGCCAGACATTACTTTTGCAAGCAGTGCGGTATTTATACCCACAATGAAATGCTGCGCATCCCAGGCCATTGCAGGGTTAACCTCGGCTGTATAGATGATATTGATACCAGTGACATGGAAGTTACCGTGTTCGATGGTGCAAACCTGTTGTAGCTATTAAACCAGGGGTAACGGACATGCAGAACATCCTCGTAGTCATGGCGGACCAGCTCGGTGCACTTGCCCTTGGCTGCTACCAGAACGCCGTTGTGAAAAGTCCGCACATCGACCGCCTCGCCGGGGAAGGCGTTATTTTCGATGCTGCTTATAGTTCCAGCCCGTTGTGCACACCGGCACGTTACGCTTTTATGACCGGGCAGAATGTTTCTGCCTGTGGCGGTTATGACAACGCATCCTACATGCCTGCAACCATGCCAACCTTTGCGCACTACCTGCGCCTGATGGGTTACCGCACCTGCCTCTCCGGCAAGATGCACTTTGTCGGGCCGGATCAACTGCACGGTTTCGAAGATCGAGTCACGACCGATATCTACCCGTCCGATTTTGGCTGGATCCCCGACTGGACCAGGCCCGACGAGCGTATCGATCTCTGGTATCACAACATGTCGAGCGTCAAACAGGCGGGAGTCGCGGCGATCACCAACCAGCTTGCTTACGACGACGAAGTCGGCACGCAGGCCCAACGGGTGCTGTACGATCATGCACGCAGTGAAGATGAACGCCCACTGTGCCTGGTGGCGAGCTTTATTCATCCTCACGATCCCTACGCCACGCGGCAGCAATACTGGGACTTGTATGAAGGGGTTGATATCCCGCCGCCATCCGTGCCGCGCCCCGCGACCCAGGATGCGCATAACGCGCGGCTCGAAAAAGCGATTGCGCTGGATGCGGTCGATATCGGTGAGCAGGACATTATCAATGCGCGCCGCGCCTATTACGGCAACGTCAGTTACGTAGATGAATGGCTTGGACGCCTGCGAGCAACGCTCGACGAATGCGGCATGGCTGATAACACCACGATCATTTTCACCGCCGACCACGGCGACATGCTCGGCGAATTCGGGTTGTGGTACAAGATGAGTTTCCGCGAATGGTCGAACCGCATTCCGATGATTGTGCACCAGCCAAAGCGCTTCGCTGCGCGGCGCGTGACAGCGCCGGTCGCGCAGGTCGACGTTTTACCGACGCTGGTTGATGTTGCTGTAGAGGCCACGGGTGGTGATCGCCCATCACCGATCGATCCGATTCATGGGCGCTCACTAGTGCCGCTTTGCGATGGTGATGCCAGCGATGATCCCGGTGCCTGCGTCAGTGAGTACCTCGCCGAGGGCACCGGCGCGCCGATGCTGATGATTCGACGTGGGCCGTACAAGTATATTTCTTGTAGCACCGACCCCGAACAACTTTTCGATCTTGATAAGGATACGCACGAGCTCGAAAATTTAACCGATCACGCTCAGCTCGAAAAGTTTCGTCAGGAAGCTGCCGACTACTGGGATTCCGAAACGCTGTGTGAAACGGTAATTAACGACCAGCAGCGTCGGCGGTCGGTGCATGCGGCGCTACGCATCGGTCGTTACCAGGGCTGGGATTTCGATCCGATGCGCGATGCATCCGGGGAATATACGCGCAGCCATATGGACCTGACCAGGTTTGATATTACCTCGCGTTACCCGAGACCGAAGGCGTTTAATCCGAAAAAGAATTGAACCAGTCCTGGCTTAAACATGATGCCAGGAATGGCAGATCCTGTTATTTGGGGTCAGTCTTGCCCTGCTAATTAAGATTATTGATATGCACGATTGAGATATCCCGATTTGATCTCGGGGTGATGGACAGGACTATTGGTTTGTTTTACGCTACAGGTCGACGAAGTGACTTGAAATATGGCCCCTGAAACCGCTGTTGAACCGTTGAACCTGTTGCTGGTTGAAGACAACGATGCGCATGCTGAAATGGTCAAGCGCAGCTTTGCTCAGCACAAGCTTTCGAGCCAGATTTTCCATGTCGATGATGGCCAGAAGGCGCTTGATTATATCTTTCGCGAAGGCGAATACGGCGACGTGGAAAAGTTTCCCAGCCCGCACTGCGTACTACTCGATCTTCGTTTACCCAAGATTGACGGCCTCGAGGTGTTGCGTCGTATAAAATCCGATGAAAACACCCGCAAAACGCCGGTCGTGATTCTGACGACTTCTGCGGCGGACAAAGATATCGCACAGTCCTACAAGTACCACGCCAATAGTTATATCGTTAAGCCGATGGATTTCTCCGAGTTTGAGTCTTTAATAGACAATCTCGGGCATTATTGGCTCGCCTGGAATCAAAATCCCTGGCGCTGATAGACCTCCCGTTTATTGCCCCCGGGCATCCCACGGATATATAAATTATCCCGTCTATACTTACGAATACTTTCGTAATCATGCAAATAGATCGTGGATAATGGTGTCAGAGTGGAAACACCCCGGGCGTTGGTAGAAAACGTTCTACAGCTTATCAGTCTGCCGGAAATTTATTTGCGTTTACAGCAAACGATTGATGATCCGGAGCACAGTCGCGAGCAGATCGCCGAAATTATCGCTTACGATCCTTCCCTGAGTGCAAGAGTACTGCGTATTGCCAATAGTTCCTATTACGGTTTTGCGCGCGAGATTGAAACAGTTTCGAGCGCGGTTGGCATTATCGGCGAGCTCGATCTTCGTAACCTGGTATTGGCCACCACGGTAGTGGGTTCGATGAGCGCATTAAAATATCGTGGAATCAATATCGATGAGTTCTGGTTGCACAGCTTGCGCTGCGGAATCACCGCGCGCCTGATTGCAAAAACAACAGGCGGGCCTGAGTCAGAAATTCTGTTTCTTGCCGGCATGTTGCACGATATCGGTATTCTCGTTATTTACCAGCAGGACGAGGTCCTGGCCGACGCGGTTAAACGCCAGATCGAAGAGCAGCATCAGCTGCGTGACCAGGCAGAGCGTGAATTAATGGGCTTTGATCACGCCGAGGTTGGTGCCCTGCTGATCGAAGCCTGGGGATTATCGGAGGCCCTGAGCGAGTTAACCCGTTGTCATCACCAGTATCAACTGGCCAGGAGCGATCAGCAGGCAACCATGATCCTGGCCTTGGCGAACCTGTTGACCAGCAGCGATCTTGCGCACGATGGTGAATATGATAGCAGGCACGAGTTCTTGATCGGGAAACTGGAACTCGACCAAGACAACCTGGATGAAATCGTTGAAACCAGTGAACATCAATGCGCAGAGGTTAAAAGTATTATCTTAGGATAATCAGGCACCTGCCGATAAAACGGCGAGAAGTTTGCATACGGTGATACAAGGTACAAGCACAGCGCCATGCCCGTCCAGCCAGAATATAATATTTTACTCGTCGAGGATGACCCGGATCATGCGACCTTGATCAATCGGGCGTTTGAAACTGAAGCGCATTGCAGACTGGTTATTACCACGAGCCTGGCCCAGGCAAAATCCCTGATTAATCATACCCCTCCTGATTTGGTGATTACGGATATCAGGTTACCTGATGGACAGGGTACCGAGCTTTTAGCTCCGGCAACAGGATTCCCGACGATCATTATGACCAGCCACGGTGACGAAAAAGTGGCGGTCAGCGCGATCAAGTCTGGCGCGGCCGAATATATCGTCAAAACCCAGGAATCCCTGGCGTCATTGCCGCGCACCGCGAACCGGGTGATGCGTGAATGGCGCCTGGTCATCGATCAGAGACTTGCCAGGGAGCGCCAGCAACGCCTGACCGCGATTCTCGAAGCGACTCCGGACCTGATTTGTATTGCTAATCTCGATGGCTTTCTGACTTATATCAACCAGTCAGGCCGAAATCTGCTCGGAATCGGCAAGAATGAAGACATCCGCCGCATTCGCCTTGCCGATTTTCACTCTCCCGCCGATGGCCAGAAGATTTTGAGCGAAGGTATTCCCCAGGCGATACGTGAGGGCATGTGGACTGACGAAACCACTTTTATGTCGCTTAATGGTGACAAGGTGCTCACGTCCCAGGTACTGATTTCGCATCGCAACAATCTAGGTGAGATCGAGTTTTTCTCAACCATCGCGCGCGATATTCGTCATCTGCGCGCGGCCGAAGAGCGCGTCGAGTTTCTCGCCTATTACGACACCTTAACCGGGTTGCCGAACCGTAATGAGCTTGCCAAGCGTCTCGATATGGAAGTCGTGCGCGTACGGCGCAACCAGAGTTTTAGTGCGCTTTTTTTTATTGACCTGGATAACTTCAAGAACATCAACGATTCGCTCGGACATCCTGCCGGTGATCTCGTGCTGCAGGAGATGGCGCAGCGATTAAAGGGACAGGTGCGCGGTGACGATACCGTGGCGCGACTCGGAGGCGATGAGTTCATCGTCATCCTGTCGAGCTTGAGCCGGGATGGCCGGCAGGCTATTTCCCGTGCGCGCGAAATCGCCAACAAGATTCGTGACACGATCTCGATGGAATGCCGAATTCATGAAACCGAGTTACACGTCACCGCGAGCATCGGCATCTCGATGATCTCGGAGGAAGCAACCAGTGGCCATGATTTGCTGCGCTTTGCCGATACCGCGATGTACCAGGCCAAACGAGAGGGGCGTAACCGGCTCGAATTTTTCAGCGAAAGCATGAGCAGTGAAGTCACACGTCAACTGGAGCTTGAAAACCAGTTGCATCGAGCGCTCAAGGAAGACCAGTTCCGCCTTCACTATCAACCCCTGGTTAACACTGCAATGGAAATAATCGGTGCAGAAGCCCTGATTCGCTGGGAGCATCCCGAGTTGGGCCTGGTTGCG
>Ga0265303_10002017_pt1 | contig 12593 bp, 13 predicted proteins | sample Helome_2_FD_192494 | JGI IMG/M metagenome (GOLD analysis project Ga0265303, IMG submission 192494) | Marine sediment microbial communities from subtidal zone of North Sea - Hel_20160317 (Illumina Assembly) | ecosystem: Environmental > Aquatic > Marine > Subtidal zone > Sediment ...
TGTAAACGTGACTCAGAGCGGCGGAGACCTTACAATAGAGTGGACGGGGGGGGGTGATCCCGTCATTATGACGGGGCCTGCAACATACGTTTTTAAAGGGAATTTTGCATGAGCGAGAATACCAGGTCAGTTGAAGACATCGTTACCAAGTATCTACGCCAGAACCCTGATTTTCTGGAACGCCACCCTGCGTTGTTGAATCACCTGCAACTGAGTCATGCCAGCGGACCAGCCACTTCGTTGATCGAAAGGCAGGTGCAATACCTGCGTCAGGAGAACGAAGCGCTCCAACAAAAGCATAATCAGTTGATTCAAATCGCCTCAGACAATGAAAAGCTCATGTTCCGTTTACACCAGTTGACGCTGGAATTAATGTCTATCGGTGATCTGCCTTCATTCTTCGACTCGCTCTGCGAGGCCCTTATGACCGAGTTCAAGGCGGATATTATCAACATCACCCTGTTCGATATCAAAATTGAAGCAGGCCCAAAAACACCTTTATACCGTGTCCGTCGAGACGATCCGGAGTTGCAGCAATTTCAGGATAACTTTGATAAGGGACATAGTGTTTGCGGTCGACTGAATCGCAACAAGCGTGACTACCTGTTTGGCTCCCGCGCACAATGGGTAGAATCCATGGTACTGGTTCCAATGGGCGAAGACGGAATGCTTGCCATCGGCAGTAGCGATCCGGCACGGTTTTACCCCGGCATGGGCACCCTGTTCCTTGACTTTCTGGCAAATGTTGTCACCAGCCGCCTGGCGTTGGAAGTACCGGAAAAACAACGTAAATCGGCTTGACAAGAGCCGTCGTAGGGCCGATCCAGGTTTCTGACTCTGCAATAATCCGTACATCCGTAAAACTTGCAAGGTCTCCACGGCCTCGAAATCTGGTGTAAGCTGACCGGGCATGAGAAAACACGCCACAGACTTTTTTGTTTACCTGAAAAATGAGCGCGGATTGTCAGCACGTACGCTGACAGCCTATCAGCGTGATATTGAACAATTGTTACAATTTTTAGAGTCAGACGAGATAGAACAGCCCCGGCAGGTCACTCAACACCATATCCGCGCCTTTATCGCCCAACGGCACCGGCAGGGACTGGGTGGTAAATCACTACAACGGCTTTTATCCGCGATACGCGGACTGTTTCGCTGGTTGCTGCGGGAAGGACTCGCGGAACACAATCCAGCAACCCCGGTGAAAGCACCCAAAAGCCCACGGCACCTGCCGGCAACGCTGGATGCTGACAGCATTCGTCAGTTGCTCGAAATACCCTGCGATACACCCCTGGCTATTCGCGATAAAGCCATCATGGAACTGTTTTACTCATCCGGCTTGCGTTTGTCAGAACTGGCAACTTTGCGTTGGGAGCAACTCGATCTTGTTTCAGGCATGGTAACGGTTACCGGTAAGGGCAACCGCACCCGCATGGTACCGGTCGGTCGAATGGCCACTGAAGCGCTACTTGAGTGGCGTAAAAACCGTGGAGTATTTGCCTCTTTTGAACAGCCCTTTGTCTTTGTCAGTCAACGGGGAACACCTATTGCAACCCGCACCATCCAATCCCGCATCCGCTACTGGGCAAAGCGCCAGGGAATACCGCAAAATATTTACCCGCACCTGTTAAGGCACAGTTTCGCCAGTCACGTGCTGGAATCATCGGGTGACTTGCGTGCGGTTCAGGAACTGCTGGGCCATGCAGACATATCAACTACGCAGATATACACCCACCTTGATTTTCAGCACCTTGCAAAGGTCTACGACAAGGCGCATCCGCGGGCGAAAAAGAAATAGAGAATTAAATTCTTTCGAATGGCCGTTTCCGGCCTTTCTCTTTACGTCATTAATAATTGCTCACAGATTATTGAAGGTAGACTTCAATTCGCTATTTGCCGGGGAGCCAAGGTGGTGTGGTGTCTTAATTCAGGACATGCCGTGAACCCCTCCCTGGGGGCGCGAGCTCGACTCCTGTCTCGCACGGTCCTGAATCAAGACACCACACCCCCTCGGCTATGCGGGTAATCATAGGCCAGTGGTTCCTGACGGGTCCGCACGGCAGTCGGTTGGTGCTGGGGTGGGTAGTTGCTGCCGGGACCGTACGAGGCAGGAAGCCGAGTATCGAGTGACACATGGATGTGCTTGAACGAGTCCCGGCAGTAACTACCCGCCCCAGCGCCTCCACCCGAAGGTGAAGCTAGAAATTATTACGAAAAATTTGCCTAAGCTTTAATTTAAGTGGAAACCTATTTATGCCGGGGTCCGGTTTTGCCAGAGTTTGTACTAGACTGGGGAAGAATCACCCCCAATCTCGCGGGGGTGAATTTTTTGCTTATCTAGGCCAACTTAAGCAAAGCCAGCGTAACGTTTATTCTTTCTCAAACAACTTGTAAATTACCGCGGCGATTACTGCGCCTATCATTGGTGCAATCCAGAACATCCACAGTTGCTGCAGGGCTATTCCACCTTCGAGCAAAGCAGGACCGGTACTGCGTGCGGGGTTGACCGAGGTATTGGTTACCGGAATGCTGATCAGGTGAATCAGGGTCAAACCAAGACCGATGCCAATCGGTGCAAAACCCGCAGGCGCACGTTTATCAGTGGCACCGAGAATGATCAGCAGGAACATCATGGTCATGACAACTTCGGTAACGATACCGGAGCCCATTGAATAACCCTGTGGCGAATGCGCGCCATAGCCATTGGAAGCCAGGCCGCGGGGATATCTGAGCTTTTAAATGATTCGATTGCTCTCAATCAACAGAAAAATCTGTCGACCTGATACTAATTTTTAATAATAACTCAAAAGTCCGCGTTGTCAGGTTTCAGCTTGTGAACTGCGTTTAATCAAAAGCCGAGCCAACCTTAACCCGGCCCAGTAACCTGCATAAGCCATGACGAACCAAATCCAGACAAAATCTGTATCGATACGATTTAACCAGTACCACGGCCAAGCCATGGCCATGGCAAAATTGGTAAAGGCCTGAACAAGCAAGTCAATAAATACATTGAAATTTAGCTGTTTTAGAAATTCAATAAAGCCCCCAAAATTAGCTATCACTGAAACGACGTCGAGCACCTCCACGATAATATATGTGAAAAAAGCCACGATTCCGTAAAAGCCGCCGCCAAATCTGGCCCACTTTTTCTGCAGCGGATGCTGCTTACCGCTCGCCTGTTCAATACCTTTTTTAGTCCTTTTTTTGTCACTCCAGCCCATCACCTTGATTTCGCGTTCCAGCGCATCGATGTCCAATGTTTCCTTGAAGTGACCACCCTTCAACGCCCACCAGACCAGCGCCAGTGTAAAACACCCTATAGGCACACCCACCATAAACAGCGCCCAAAAAAACTCGATCAGAAATCCCACACCCTGCCCTCTAAAGCCATTTGGATTGTCATAGTGTACGTCATGCTTGCAATCGACGGCGGGTATCCCCACGTTTGTCTCACGCATTCAGAAGGAGTATCGCGTGGAACAATATCGGGGAACAACCATTTGCTCGGTCCGAAGAGGGAACAAAGTTGTCATGGGTGGAGACGGCCAGGTAACACTTGGTAATACCGTGATGAAATCTAACGCCCGCAAAGTGCGGCGAATGCATAAAGATCAAGTCATCGCCGGTTTCGCAGGTGCTACTGCCGATGCGTTCACGCTGTTTGAGCGCTTTGAAGGCAAGCTGGAAAAACACTCAGGCAATCTCGTGCGTGCAGCAGTAGAAATGGCAAAAGACTGGCGTACCGACCGGATGTTGAGGCGCCTGGAGGCTTTGCTGGCAATTGCTGACAAAGATAACTCACTGCTGATTTCAGGAAATGGTGATGTTATCGAACCGGAAAATGGCCTGATTGCTATCGGTTCCGGTGGCCCATTTGCTCAATCCGCTGCAATGGCCTACCTGGACAGTACAGAACTGGACGCAGAACAAATCGTCAGAAAGTCATTGAAGATCGCCTCTGATATCTGCATCTACACCAATGACAATATCATTATTGAAACTCTGGATATCAAATAGAGTTCACAACTGGAAATTAGATAAATGTCACAAATGACTCCACGCGAAATCGTCCAGGAACTGGACGAGCACATCATCAGTCAATCGGATGCTAAGCGCGCCGTTGCCATAGCCTTGCGCAATCGCTGGCGCCGTATGCAGGTCGATGAAGACCTGCGCAATGAAATTACACCCAAGAATATCCTGATGATAGGTCCGACGGGTGTTGGCAAAACCGAAATCGCACGACGTCTGGCCAAACTGGCCAATGCACCTTTTATCAAGGTGGAGGCCACCAAGTTCACCGAAGTCGGTTACGTGGGTAAAGATGTTGAATCGATTATCCGCGATCTGGTCGACTTTGCAGTCAACATGCTTCGCGAGCAGGCCGTTGCAAAAGTTGGCGCCCGTGCTGAAGACGCGGCACGTGACCGTGTGCTGGATATACTGTTGCCAAAACCCAGTTCCGTTGGCTTTGCTAACGAACCTGAACCCGTAACCGAGGGTTCAACTGACAGCCAGGCTTCAACACGTCAAAAGATGTTACGCAAATTGCTGGCGGGTGAGCTTGATGAGCGTGAAATAGAATTCGATGTTTCAACACAGGTTGGCGTAGAAATCATGACACCTCCCGGCATGGAGGAGATGGCTAATCAATTGCAGGGCATGTTTCAAAACATGGGTGGTGGCAAGGCCAAAACCCGCAAAATGCGCATCAAGGATGCCATGCCCTTATTGATTGAAGAAGAGTCCTCAAAGCTTATAAATGACGAAGAGATAAAACAGCAGGCGCTGGAAAGCGCACAGCAAAACGGCATTGTATTTATCGATGAGCTGGATAAAGTTGCCAAACGCTCTGAATATGCCGGTGCTGATGTATCACGCGAAGGTGTACAGCGTGATCTGTTACCTCTTGTTGAAGGCTGCACCGTTTCTACACGTTACGGAATGGTTAAAACCGATCATATGTTGTTTATTGCATCCGGTGCGTTTCACGTATCCAAACCTTCCGATCTGATCCCTGAACTACAGGGTCGCCTACCGATCCGTGTGGAGTTGCGCGCCCTTGATGCCGATGACTTTACCCGCATACTGACCGAACCCAAGGCCTCATTGACCCAGCAATACAGTGCCCTGATGGCGACTGAGGGCTTTGATCTGACCTTCGGGGATGACGCTGTTAGACGCATCGCCGAAATCGCTGAGCAGGTTAATGAGTCAACAGAGAACATTGGTGCGCGACGTTTGCACACCATTCTGGAACGCTTGCTGGACAATCTGTCTTTCGAAGCACCCGACCGCAGTGGTGAATCCATTATGCTGGATGCCGCCTACGTCGAAGAGCATCTTGATGCCCTTGCTTCGAATGAAGACCTGAGCCGGTTTATTCTTTAAAGTAGCCCCGAATTTCGTCCGCGGTAAAGGTACAATAATGTCTGTATTTTCAAACGGGTCGAAAAAATGGAACAGATAGACAAAAAGCCCGGGTCGGGTGGCACCACCCATTTTGGCTACCAGGATGTAGCAGTCGAGGACAAAACCGGAATGGTTCGCGGCGTTTTTGAATCCGTTGCCGGTAAATATGATCTGATGAACGACCTGATGTCTTTCGGGGTTCATCGTTTGTGGAAACGTCATTTCATTGCGATAAGCAATATCCATCCCGGCCAAAGGGTTTTGGATCTGGCTGGTGGTACCGGTGATATCGCGGCATTGATGAGCAAAAGGGTCGGTTCAACCGGTAGCGTTGTTTTAAGCGATATCAACGAAGCAATGCTGGCAGTTGGTCGCCAGCGTATGGAAGATCGCGGTCTTGTCGGTAATATTGAGTACTCCCTGGCGAACGCCGAGAAATTACCCTTTGCTGACGGTGAGTTTGATGCCGTGACCATTGCCTTTGGTCTGCGCAACGTCACTGACCAGCCTGCCGCACTCAGAGAAATGTTTCGTGTACTTAAAACCGGTGGCCGCGCCATGATTCTCGAGTTTTCAAAAGTGGAATTTGAAGGTCTGAAAAAAGTTTACGACGGATATTCGTTTGGTATTTTGCCGAAGCTTGGAAAACTGGTCGCCGACGATGAGGCCAGTTATCGCTATCTTGCGGAGAGCATCCGCAAACACCCGGGACAGGATGAACTCGCAGACATGATGGTGGATGCGGGATTCGACAAGGTTACATACCGCAACCTGACCGGCGGGGTGGTCGCCATACATAGCGGGTATCATGACTGAATACATCACACCTTTGCCGGGCACGCTTGCGTTTGCACTCGAAACTGCCGTCAACCATGTTCTGCAGCTGGATATGGAATCACCGTCACGGGTCAAGAAGCTGGAGGGCCGTTTGCTGCAAGTGGATCTCGAGGGTCTGGGTATCACGCTTTTTTTTACTTTCAAACATGGCGTTGTACGGGTGCGATTGGACGCGGAAGGTACACCGGATACCGTTATCAGCGGTACACCCGTAGCACTGTTCTCAATGGCTGAACCCGAGGAAGCCGATTGGGGGTTACCAGACTCAAAAGTACAGATCAACGGTGATGCCAGTCTGGCCCGGGATCTTGAACGGATATTCAGCAAACTGGAACCCGATTGGGAAGGTCCCCTGGCCGGTATGTTCGGCGATGTGGCCGGACATCAGCTTGCACAAGGCCTGCGTCAGGGAGTTGATAAAGCCCGGGAAACCGCACGCAACGCCAGCAAGATATTCTCTGACCTTATCAAGGACCGCCGAACGTGAGAAACAGTCTGCGTCAGTTTCTCAGGATCTGGCATATCGGTGTCATCTTAAAACGGTACCGCCTCGATGAACTTTTCAATACAACCCGTTTACCAGGTCCTATCCGCTGGATGCGGGGTTTCATCCCGGCCAGCAAGGGTATGTCCGGCCTGCCACGCGGTGAACGCTTACGACTGGCACTGCAGGAACTTGGCCCTGTTTATGTAAAATTCGGGCAGATACTTTCTACCCGCCGGGACTTGCTCCCGCTGGATATTGCCGATGAACTGGCGCTGCTACAGGATCAGGTTCCGCCATTCCCCGGCGAAGAGGCGCGTGACATTATCGAAAAAGCGCTGGGTGAACCAGTCGACACCATATTTGCCTCGTTTGATACCCAACCCCTGGCCTCAGCCTCGATCGCCCAGGTTCACCCGGCCACGCTGCATGATGGCCGTCAAGCCGTGGTCAAGGTGGTACGACCGGGTATTGAAAAGCAACTTCGCAAGGATATCGATCTGCTGAAGGCCATTGCAGGAATTGCACAAAAATTCCTGCAGGGCGGTGCAAAGATACAACCGCTGGAAGTCGTGCGTGAGTTTGAAAGTGTCGTATTCGACGAACTGGATATGCAACGCGAGGCTGCCAATGCCTCCATGCTAAGACGTAACTTCCAGGGCTCCAGGGACCTGTATGTACCGGAAGTGTATTGGAAATGGTGCAAACAAAGGGTGATGGTCATGGAGCGCGTTTCCGGACTTCCCGTTGGTGACATCGAGGGGTTGCGTGAGCATGGTGTTGACCTGAAAAAACTGGCACGGCGAGGAATACGGGTTTTTTACACCCAGGTCTTCCGTGACAACCTGTTTCATGCCGATATGCATCCAGGCAACATAATGGTGGACGCCAGCAACCCGGATGACCCCAGCTTCATTGCCCTGGATTTTGGCATTGTCGCCAGCCTGTCGCCCAAGGACCTGTATTACATCGCTGAGAACTTCAAGGCACTTTTTAATCAGAATTATCGAAGGGTCGCTGCCCTTCACATCGACGCCGGCTGGGTACCGGAAACCACTCGCCTGGATGAGTTGGAAGCAGCGGTAAGAACGGTAGGCGAGCCCAACTTCACCCGGCCATTGAACGAAGTGTCATTTGGGAAATTATTGTTCGATCTTTTCCGGGTTGCGCACCGCTTCGAGCTGACTTTACAACCGCAATTGCTGATGTTGCAGAAAACCCTTTTGAATATCGAGGGCCTGGGCAGACAACTCGACCCGGAACTGGATATTTGGTCGGTGGCCAAACCTGAACTTGAAACCATCCTCAAAGAAAGACACAACATTGAAAATATTTCACAAGAGCTACGCGAACGCCTGCCGGGATGGTTAGCCGATGCACCCGAAATTCCCGGCCTCGTTCACGACTTTCTGGTCAAGGCAAACAGCGGACAGCTACTGACCCGTAGCTCATTGGAAGATGCGGCCAGGTCCAGACAACAGCAGCAGCTCACTCGTCGAAAAATTTTGCAGGCATTGGCTGGCGGCTCAATGAGCATCCCGGGTGCCATCCTGATTGCACTGGAAACCGGCCCCTGGTTTGTCTGGGGCTATTCCACCCCCGGTATCGTGCTCCTGGCCATGGGCGGCTGGCAAATCTTTAAAGCCCTGAAATAGGACGGCTTCATTGTGCTCGCTCGATGTTCTAACTGGATTCTCAAAAAACTCGGATGGACACTCCATGTAGATATGCCGGAGATTGATAAATTCGTAGCAATTGCCGCTCCACACACCAGTAACTGGGATTTTCCACTCGGGATTCTGGCAGCCAAAGCCATAAAACTGAAAGTTCATTGGATGGGCAAACACAGTATGTTCCGCTGGCCCTTTGGCTGGTTTTTTCGCGCGATTGGTGGCACCCCGATCCAACGCGATGGCGGACAATATTACATGCAACAGATGACGGATTTATTCAACCGCTCCGATTCCCTGGTTTTGGCGCTTGCGCCCGAAGGTACCCGCAGCAAAACAGACCATTGGAAAACCGGTTTCCATTCCATTGCCCGTGCTGCAAATGTGCCTGTTTTGATGGCTTACCTGGATTATGAAAACAAACAGGTGGGAATTGGCGGGTTGTTTTATCCAGGCGATGATATCGACGCAGATTTCTGCCTGATACGTGAATACTATAGAGACAGGCGTGGTAAAAACCCCGAAAATGAAAGTCTGATCCAGGTACGTAAAAAGAAGAGTTAGTGCTCTTTCAACTTTATAACTTAGGGTAAGTCGATACGCACCATTACAGCCAATCGGTCAGAGAAACGCCAATTCCTATCCGGTGAACACGATGATTGTAATCAATCAGGCTCTCTCCATATCCTCTGAAATACTGGATATATCCCTTCAAATAAGGATATTTCCAAAGCGGGAAACTCCAACCAAATTCAAAGGCACCATGGTCAAAGCCCGACTCGAGGTTATTACGCGACATTACGCTGAAAACCTGTTCATTCCACTTATAACCTGCACGTAATTCGTAATGACCCAGGTAGTCGGTAATATCCGGATTATCGTCATTAGACGCGTCCTCCGAGAGCCGGATCCAGGGTTTGAAACCGATGGCAAAATTACCTCTCGCAAACACAAAATTGGCATAGACACGGTTCCAACTCCTGGAGAGCACCCCGCCCTGCCCATTAGACTGATGCACGAAACCGATCGCATTGGCCAGATTTTTGAATCCAAAAACCTCCCATGCGGGCGTAAACTGAGCCCATATTTCCGGTTCATGATCAGTTTCCCTGAATGGGGACGAAAGCCCGGAATTATAAACTTGCCAGAATGACCGGTTGGTGTATGCCCCGTAGATGTCAACCTTGTCAAAAAGCCCCACCCATAAAGGAGTCTTAATACTGATCTGGAACTGGGCTTCGGTGTCGTCAAACTCTATTGAGGGGTCACGATACTGCTCCTGAAACAGTGTCGCGTCATATCCTTTTGAGTTGTAAGCACCCGCCAGAATATAATTGGGTTTGTGAGCCATCAGTGTAAACGGCTGGAGAACATTCTTCTTATCTTCTTCCAGCCGATCGATGACCACGACAGGCTGGCTGTCAGGTTCTTCCTGTGATTGGTCTTCAGTCTGTTCAGCACAACGTTCCCGTATCTCCCCAACGGTTGTTGAGTCATTGGAATGCAGCAGCATTTCAGTCATGCAGGCCAGCTGATCATCTGCTGAGGCAGAGCCGCTCAAGACAAAACCAGTTAAACCGGTGATCACTATAAATAGGTGGATCAGCGACTGTCTCGCCATCTGCTCGATTTGAGTTTGTGAATACCTCATTACATCAATCCTGTTAATCCTTGCCAGGAAAAGGACGAAACCATTTCCCGGCTTTGCTCTGCTCAAAGCACCGGTGTAATAAATCCTAAAAATGAGCTGATCAAAATGACCTGCGCACGACGTTTTTTACTGATGACTTCGGGAAAACTTCCAACCGGCTCATAACTCTCATAAAAACCTTCTGCCCCGGGTGGCATGGGAGTGGCACCGGGTTTCAGTTCGTATAACGTAGTTGAACGATACGGCCAGAAGTCGAAAATAGGCAGGCTGCGTGAAACCGATTCAAACGCGCCATTGATGGCACTCAGTACCGGTACGCCCGGCGGTTTCATTGCGGCTACCCAGCTATTGCCAGGTTCAATATCCCTGTAGATACTTCTCTCCAGTTGTGTTGCGAAAGCCTTGTCGTAAATAATGACGCCATTTTCGGTATTATATCCCTCCCCGCGCGGATCCAGATTATGCGATCCCACCATCGAAACATAGCCATCGATGACGAATGATTTTGCGTGTAACCCTAACCTCGGTCCAGGCATCTCAAGCGTCGGATTCGACCCGACCGCTGGTATTTTCCCGCTACTGACGCCTTCTTTCTTTTCAAGCATTAACAACGGCATTCTTGGGATAAATTCCGCGGCATCAAGCGCATAGGGGCGGAATTCATAAACATCAAAACCGAGAGTCTTGATGTAATGTTTCTTATGTTTGTAGGTAAATGAGTAGGCCGAAAACGCGTCCGTCGCGGCCAGGCTATTGGTTGAGAAAACAAGCTTAATATCAGGGTGATCTTTACCTAGAGTCGTGAATAGTTTGCGTGAACGTTTTGATAACACCAGGTAGGGCGACTGAATGACCACTGAATGCTCAGCCGCCGCCAACGCAGCGTGCAATCCGTCAGTGCTATTTACCTCTGATTCGCCAACACCCTTGTTGTCGTGAGGTAAATCATAAACATATTCTATTGCATCAATTGGAAAGGCTTTGTCCACAAACAGGTTATACATCAACTGTTCGTTCTCTAAATCCTTAAGCACCGGCTCAAGCCTTTCACTCACAATATATGGAGCCAAAGTCGGAAGCTCATCACTCATGATCAGGGGTGCCACATCACGTAAATGACCAATTTCAGGGGACAGCTCACTATCCCAGAACTTATCGAATGAAACTCGCATTTCCTCAGCGACCTGACCATAGATCAGCACCTCCCGATCTTTAAAGTCGAAGTTGACGTCAAAATCAAAATATCGGTCAGCGATATTACGCCCGCCAGTCATGCCGACAACATCATCAATCACCAGCACTTTGTTGTGCATGCGTTGATTGGTTTTTGTAAAACAACAGGTTACACCACCAAACATGGTGTACCTGTTGGTTTTCGCCATGTTGAACAAAGGGTTATAAAGACGGACTTCGAAGTTCGAGTGCTCCAGCGCCAGACTGGCGAGATAGTCCAGCTCCGAAACGGTAAATAACTGATCGAATAATATCCGCACCTGAACACCACGTCTCGCCGCTTGCACCAGTTCCTCAATGACGAGGCCACCGGTATCATCCCTTCTGAACAGGAAATTCTGAAACTCTATGCTCCGCGTGGCTGCCCTGATCAGGTGCAGGCGGGCCTTGAGGGAATCCTCTCCAATATCCAATAATGTTACGTGCTGTGTATTTCTAAGGGCGTCAATGTTTCCCAGGTAAATCAATGGGGATTGGATAGCACAAAAAGGATCACTGGCCGCTTCGCAATTTATGTTAACCGACCGCTGAACCGCCATTTTCTCATCCACGGCCTGCCTGATCTCAGGCCGAACCTGGGTGGAGCAGCCATAAATCAGCAATAGCAGTAAATAGAAAGCGTTTTTCATTTGGGTGCAGGAGGTCTTATTTGAATCAGTCAGACAGAATCGCGCAATTCTATCTCACTGAGTAGCGAATTGTTGTGTTTATACGCACTATTCGGTATCTCAAGCTACGGCACACGCCTTTTAAAGGTTTAAGCCCAGGCAGGTGCGCATCACTATTTTGAAAGACTGAAGCCCTTAAGTCGCACCGCATTCCGGCGTACCGCGATCGCAGCAATCGCTCCGGGTGCCGGCTCTGCAAATGCAAGGGTCCAGGCTTCGGGATCATCATCCTGCATTTCCAGCACCGAGGGTGGATTATCAGGGTTAACATCTACACTAAAGCGGCATAACTGGTTTGCAATGCCCTTGCCGCTGGCCTTAACGATTGCTTCCTTGCATGCCCAGGTATGCATGAAAGCCCGCTGTAACTTCCCTTCTTTAAATGTTGAAAGTGCAGCAATTTCCTGTTGACTGAAATAACGTCTGGCCAGTGCCATTGGCTTGCCTGGCTTACGCTTGGCCATTTCCATATCAACACCTATGGTCGCACCGCTATTGATACCGATCAGATAACAGCCATCACTGCGTGCCACGTTGAAATTGAGCTCGCCCCGCGACAGACTCGAATCAAGCTCAGGCCTGCCCTTTATCCTGCGGATGAGATGAACATCTTTGCCCGGCAGTCAAGGTAGGCGCCC
>Ga0265303_10002018_pt1 | contig 12592 bp, 7 predicted proteins | sample Helome_2_FD_192494 | JGI IMG/M metagenome (GOLD analysis project Ga0265303, IMG submission 192494) | Marine sediment microbial communities from subtidal zone of North Sea - Hel_20160317 (Illumina Assembly) | ecosystem: Environmental > Aquatic > Marine > Subtidal zone > Sediment ...
AACGTCCACTTGCGCTGTTGCACGGTTATTCAAGGGGCGGACTGTAGTGATCCACCGGTCAGCACAGCACGCATGGCCTGGTCGGCGGGTACGTCCAGTGGCGTCACGCTACTTTTGGGTACATGCACCGTAAAACCGCCGAGCTGATAACTCATCGCGAGGTAAACGGCGACGCGCGATTCGTCGTCCTCATCGAAGCTGCCTGGCAGCTTTGCGTCTTTCTGCATGACAAAGCCTACCAGACGCAGCGTACCGATATCGACCGCGACGACCTGGCCGAGTTGCTGGTCGGCGTCTTGCGAAAACAACCGGGCGATATCTTTGAAGGCCTGAAACAGCGAGGTAACGAGCGGTATGCGCTCAAGGATCGATTCGGCCAGTTGCACCACCCAGCGCACCAGGAACAGGTTGGCGGCCAGACCCACTCCCAGCGTCACGATGATCCCGCTCAACAGTCCAAGTCCCTTGAAGTACCAACCTGCAGGTAACAGTGTCTTGATCAGCCCGCCGAACGTATTCTCCGACCAGGTGCCCAGCCAAACCAACAGGGCGATGGTCAGGGCGACCGGCGCGATCAGTGCAACACCCTGCAAGAACCATCTCCAGATTTTGCTCATTGTCGTTACCCCTTTGGTTTGGTTCTCTCAGCACCTTGTGCCAGCGATTTGGAGGTGTCCCATGATCAACCCTGATCGCTGGTAGCGCACGGCCCTCGAAATTCTTCGGGCACGCTCTCCGGGCATTCGCCGCAGGCCTCGTTGCCTGGTACCGCGAAATCGATTTTTCTTGGGTAAGGCAGGTCGAGCCCGTCCATCAATTCGACGAAGTCTTGTTTGGATCTGCCTTGTCCCAGGCGCGGATTGCGGGCCTTTTCCTGTGCAATGCTGGATACAAACCGCCCCTCGTAGTCGTGGGCCGGGTAGACGAGTGTCTCGTCGGGCAATGAGAAAAACTTGTTGTGAATGCTGTTGTATAGGTCGCCGGCGTCGCCTGATTGGAAATCGGTGCGCCCGCAGGCATCGATAAGCAGCGCATCCCCGGAAAACAGTAGCTTCTGCACGGGCGCGTCGATCAGGTAGGCATGATGGTGATCGGTATGACCGGGTGTGAACAGCGGATGTAGCTCAATGGTGCCTACGCTGAACGTGCGACCCTCCTGAACCCCGATATCAGCGCAGGGCAGCTCCAGCATGGCCGGGCAGGCAATCTTGCAACCCGAGCGCTGCTTGAGGCGCTTGGCTCCGGTCAGGTGGTCGGCATGCACGTGGGTGTCCAACGTGGCGATCAGTTCAAGTTCGAGGTCCTTTATCATCTGTAGATCCCGTTCGACGGTATCCAGCACCGGGTCTATCAGGACCGCCTTGCGGGTTTCCGGGCAGGCGATCAGGTACGTATATGTCGATGAGTCGGTTTCGATGAATTGTTTAAATAACATGGCTGTTCAGTACTCCTTCTCGTTGCTTATGCCCAAACACATGGGGCTGGCCCCGGTTCAGTTATCGGGATTCGACAGGCGCACAGGTATTGCGTCGCCAAAGGTCAGTGTGCGGTGCGGGAACGGTATTTCAATACCTGCATTGTCAAAGGCTTTCTTGACGGTGGCAACGACGGCGTCGGGTGATTGCCTGACATCCAGCGGTGAAGAGCCCGTCCACCAGGTGACTTCGAAATTTATCGATGAATCGGCGAACTCCTGGGCAAAGATCTGGATCGGCTTGTTATCGGTCAGCGCGCCCGGGCAGTCTTTCACTGCGGCCCTATCGTGGATGTAGACCGTGCCAACTCTCGACCCTACCAGGTAGGCAAGGTTGCGTTTCGGAACAAGACTGCCCAAGTTGCCGTTTTCAGGCAACGATTAAGGAATCGTCATCCACACAAACAGCTGCTGTTATTCGGCTCAGAATTTGAACCGAATAATCCGGTATTCGGCTCATGTACATCTGGCAGCAACCCAATTGGCAAGGGGGGAGGGGGCTTCGCCCTGGCCTGCCTTTGTCTGGGAGGCTGCCACATTGCGACCCCAGTTGGACGCGATTCGTGTGTTTCAAGGGCGTCCGCTGGGGCAGTCCGACTTGGTTGTGGACGAAGCGGATCAGCAAGCGCAGTTAGATGCCCTGGTGCAATCCGCGCTGCGTACCAGTGAAATCGAAGGTGAAAGCCTCAATGTCGGGTCAGTACGTTGTTCTGTTGTGCGCAAGCTTGGTCTTGAAAGGGCAGGGTTCGTCGAGGGCCTGAAAGACGCGCCCGCCACCCCGCAAACCGAAGCCTTAGTTGGCCTCTTGCTTGAAGCGACCGCAGATGCTGACTTATTTCTCGGATTCTTTACCCGAAGCGCTTTTACCCAGTCTTCATACAGCGGCCACACTTCGCCCCCTTCATTTCTTTCGCGCTTTGGCGAAGGCTGCGGCTAGCGCACCCCCTGTATCGGTGTTGCGTTCACGAGGGGCTTTGCTTGCTGGTCGTTTGTTTTTTAGTTGTCGTTCTCCAGCGGGCGCGGCGGCTTTGCCCGGTTCGTCACCCATGCGCATGGAAAGGCTGATGCGCTTGCGGTCGAGGTCGACCTCCATGACTTTCACTTTGACGATCTCGCCGGTCCTCACCACTTTGTGCGGGTCTTTGACGAACTTGTCGCTCATCGCCGAGATATGGACGAGGCCATCCTGGTGCACGCCGACATCGACGAAGACGCCGAAGTTGGTGACATTGGTGGCCACCCCTTCTAAGACCATACCTGGCTTCAGGTCGGAGAGCTTCTCTACACCTTCCTGGAACTCTGCCGTCTTGAATTCGGGGCGCGGGTCGCGGCCGGGTTTTTCCAGTTCACCGATGATGTCCTGCACGGTGGGCGCGCCGAACCTTTCATCCGTATAGTCGTTCAGCTCGATCCCATGCAGAAAAGCGCTGTCACCGATGATCTGGCCGATCTCACGCCCGTTCTTTTGCAGAATTCGTTTGACCACGGGATAGGCCTCTGGATGCACGGCAGATGCATCCAGCGGGGTGTTTCCACCCATCACGCGCAGGAAGCCGGCAGCCTGTTCGAATGTTTTTTCACCCAAACGCGGGACCTTCTTGAGCTGCTGCCGACTGGCGAAGGCGCCGTGCTCATTGCGGAACTGCACGATGTTGTCTGCCACACTGGCAGAAAGGCCCGCAACGCGTGTCAGTAGCGCCGGGGAGGCCGTATTGACGTCCACGCCGACGGCATTCACGCAGTCTTCCACGACATTGTCGAGGCTGCGTGCGAGCTGGAACTGGCTGACATCATGTTGGTATTGCCCCACACCAATCGCCTTGGGATCAATTTTGACCAACTCGGCCAAGGGATCCTGCAGCCGACGGGCAATGGACACGGCGCCGCGCAGCGAGACGTCCAGGCTGGGTAGTTCGTTCGAGGCAAGCTCAGAGGCCGAGTACACGGATGCACCGGCCTCGCTGACCATGATCTTATTGAGCTTGAATTCCGGGTGTCGTCGGATCAGTTCAGCGGCCAGGCGGTCGGTCTCTCGCGAGGCGGTGCCGTTGCCAATTGCTATCAGCGTTACCTGATGCTCCTTGGCCAGCCTCCCCAAGGTGGCCAGGGACTGGTCCCACGCCTTTTTGGGTGGATGGGGGTAGATGGTGTCAGTAGCGACTACTTTGCCGGTGGCATCTACCACGGCCACTTTGACCCCGGTACGCAGACCCGGGTCCAGACCGAGGCTGACTCGCGGGCCCGCTGGTGCGGCGAGCAGCAAGTCGTGTAGGTTGGAGGCAAAGACCTTGATTGCCTCGGCATCTGCCGCTTCACGCAGGCGGGTCTTGAGTTCCAGATCCAGACGCGTCAAGAGCTTTACCCGCCAGGTCATACGCACCGAATCTCGCAGCCAGGCGTCGGCAGCGCGGCCTTGGTCACGCAGACCAAAGCGTTTCGCGATCATGCGTTCAGGCCAACTGCGGCCGGTTTCGTCCTCGGCAACAACCAGATCAAGAAACACGATGCCCTCGTTACGTGCTCGGAAAAGGGCGAGGGCACGGTGAGACGGGATGGCCTTGATCGGTTGGCTAAAGTCGAAGTAGTCGGAAAATTTGGCGCCTTCCTGCTCCTTGCCGGTGATGACGCTGCTCTTTAGCTGGGCGCTGCTCCAAAGCCATTCGCGCACCTCGCCGCTGAGTTCGGCATCTTCGGCCCAATTCTCCATAAGGATCTGGCGCGCACCTTCGAGCACCGCCTTGGTGTCCGCGAAGCCGGCTTTTTCATTCAGGTAGTCGATGGCAAGACGCTCGGGGGCCAGCGTGGGGTCCGCCAGGATCGCTTCGGTCAACGGCACAATTCCCGCTTCGCGGGCCATCTGCGCTTTGGTACGGCGCTTGGGTTTGTATGGCAGGTAGATATCCTCGAGGCGGGTCTTGGTGTCAGCGCCCAGTACCGCTTGTTGCAATGCCGGGGTGAGCTTGCCCTGCTCATCGATGGATTTGAGCACCGTGGTGCGCCGCTCCTCCAACTCGCGCAGGTAGGCCAGACGTTCTTCCAGCGTGCGCAACTGCGCATCGTCCAGTCCACCCGTCACCTCTTTGCGATAGCGGGCGATGAAGGGCACGGTGGAACCACCGTCCAGTAGACCAACCGCGGCTTCCACCTGGTGCGTGGTGGCGGCGATTTCGTTGGCAATCCGTTCGGCGATGGGGAGCAACACGGCGGGCTTCTCCAGTTTGAATGGGGAGCCGCAATCTACACTAAGCTACTCCGCAGAAAAACCCATGTGGCGAGAGAGTGAGGCGTTACTCCAAAAAAAGAAACTTAGCGCTAATTTAGGGCTGCCGTGTTCAGCTCTATGCCCACGACGGGTTTAGAAATATTTGGGCATATTTGATGACGGCTGGTAGAGCTGGCTGCTGTCGCTCGGGCACACAACGGTGCCTCATTCCCAGTCACCCCGCATTTTCAACACATCATGGCGGCTTGCATTTATTGCCAATGAGACCAACACTTTTGAAATGCCTTTTGCAAAGAGGCGGGTATGGCGAGCGGGCAGGAAACTTATAAGTACCATGCTTTTATCTCTTACAGCCACCGTGATTCCGGGTGGGCGGACTGGCTGCATCGTGCGATCGAGACCTATACTGGACACCGCCGTTTGGCGGACAGTGTCGGTCGTCGGGAGGAGCCACTGCCTGACAGGCTTTTTCCGGTTTTCAGAGACCGCGAAGAACTGGAGGGCGTCGCAGATTTACCGGAGAGGATAAACTTGGCCCTCTCTCAGGCGCGTTGCCTGATCGTGATCTGTTCGCCGCATGCGGTGGCCTCGCGCTGGGTCGGCAGCGAGATCCAGCATTACAAGTCCCGCTATCCCCACCGCAAAGTCCTGGCACTGATTGTCGGCGGCACCCCCGGCTCGCACGACGACCAGGAGTGTTTTCCGCCGGCCTTGCTTTTGAAGTTTGACGCGCACGGGAGGCTTACCGATCAGCCGCATGAACCAGGCGCCGCCGATGCGCGCAAAGGCAAGGATGGGCGCAGCAAGGCGTTGCTCAAGATCCTTGCCGCTATGCTGGATGTGGATTTCGATCAGTTGCGCCAACGTGATCAGGAAAGGCGTCGGCGACGCCTGGCCTGGATTGCCATCGCGCTTGGTGCCTTGTCGGTCGTGCTGGCCGGTTTGGCGAGCGTTGCCTGGTACCAGAGGGAAGAGGCGGTCAAGGCCCAGCGGCGGGCGGATGAGAACGCAGCTGAAGCACGCCATCAGCAATCTATCGCGCAAGAACGTGCAAGGGATGCTCGAGCCAGACAATTGGCGGCGATGGCCAGAAACGAACTTCCAGGTGGGGAGGGTGATGAGTTTGACCTGTCCCGCGGCCTTCTATATGCGGTACAGGCGATCCGCATCAAGACACTGCCAGCTGCAAATGCCGCTTTACTGGAGTTGCTGCAATCGACACGCCGCTCGAAGCGGTTTCTTTGGGGACACACGGGGGATGTCAATGCTGCGGAATTTGCTGCTGATGGCCGTTTTTTGATCTCTGCGGGTGAAGATGGTCGGTTGTTGACCTGGGACACCTCGGGCGGAGCTTTGGTCGATGCGGTCGAACTCGCTTCGCCAATCATGGCGCTTGCCATCGATAAGCAAATCCAGCAGGTGGCGATTGCCCCGGTTACGGGGCCGGTCTTGCTGCGAAACCTGGTCGATGAAAGTGAGTCCACGCACCGGATTGATACGGGCAGCCACATTGTATCGGGGCTCTCATTCAATGCCGCCGGACACAGCTTGCTAGTGGCCGGAGCCGGCGGTGTTGTTACCGAATGGGATCTGACACGCGGTGTTGGGGAAAAGCAGTGGATGTCTGAACAAGGCGAGGCCATTGAAGATATCGCTATCAGCTCGGATGGTCGTTTCCTGGCGGCGGCCGGCCCTCAGGCCCGGCTGACACTCTGGGATCGTCGTCAATCGCCGGCAGCAAGGTACGAGCTCGATGGGCACACCCAGGGCATCGTCGCTGGCGTGTATTCACTCAGCTTTAACGCAGATGGTAGCTTGATGGCATCGGCCGGTTCACACGGTGATCTGCTGGTCTGGGACTTGGCTGAACTGCCACCGAAAAATCAACGGCTGCCCGGACATGACAGTGCAGTGCTGCATGTTCAGTTTCGTCCAGACGGTGGGGAACTTGCATCGGTGGATAAGCATGGCCTGATCCGACTTCAGGGTGATCGTGAAGAAGAAGTGATTCAGGCGCAGGGCGCAGAGATACGCACATTCGCGTACGCACCCAACGGCGAGACATTCGCTACAGGAGGACGACATGGTCGCCTGATCCTGTGGTCCAAGAACACGGGGTCAACGTTGGGCAAACATTATCTCGGCAATCTGGGTCATGTTGGTGACCTTGTGCTGAGCGCAGATGGGAGTCTACTAACGGTTGTTGGAGAGGCAACGGCAGTCTGGCGTAGCACAGACGCACGGGCCCCGATCGTGTCGCCTAGATGGATGTCGGTCAGGGCAGCCGAAATCAGCGGCGACAACGAGTTCCTTGTTCTTGTTACCTATTACAAAACCCTGGTTTACAGACTGAATGCGTTGAAAGGCGAGCCATCGGCTGAGATTCGCCTGACCAATCCAGAACTTGTGAAGCTGGGTCCGTACGGCCGCACGTTGACGACGGTCACCGGTTACCGGCTCGATCAATGGCGAATCTCCGACGGCGATCGGGTTCTGTCGCATCAGCTGATCGCCGATGCTGAGCGGAATCGGGCGCGTAACCTGAAAATTGCGGCTCTGAGCCCGGATCACAGCCTGCTCGCCTGGAGCGACAGGCCAGGTAGGCTGGTCATCACAGATATTGCGAGTGGCAAGCCGGTGGCTACTACGGACATGGAGGCACAAGCGGGTCTGTTGCAACTGGCTTTTTCACCAGATGGTAGCAACCTTGTTTCGCGAGATCAGATGGGGGTCACGGTGCTCTGGTTATGGGACGGCAAGTCATTGATTCCCATTTCACACTGGGAGAATACGCGATCCGTTACGCCGGCATTCAGCCACGACAGCCGGATTCTTGCGATGACGGCGGGTGATCGCCTCGCGGGGAGCGAAAAGGTCATATTGCGTGAGTCCGGTACAGGACAGCAGATTGGTGGTGCACTGAATACGGGCAGTGCCATCAACCGTTTGACATTTAGTCCCGACGGAAACCTGCTCGCCGCAGGTGGCCGTGGAAAGATCCTGATCTGGGATCTGCAAAGCAGGCAATCAATGGGTGAATTGTTGCTTGGGAACGATAAGGCTGTGACGGGTCTGTCTTTCAGTCCCGACAGCAACACGTTGTACTCGGTCGCCGGTGATGTCGTTGCGTGGAATCTGACCCAGGAATACCTGATTGAGGCTGCCTGCAAGATGGCAAATCGCAATCTCTCGGCTGAAGAATGGTATGCGGCGATGGGTGAAGAGGCCCAGCTGCAACCGGTTTGCACCGAGCTTCCTGCTTTGGATCAGCATTTTCGCCGGGTGCGCGAGCAGATAAGAGGCATCGACACTGAGTAGCCCACGAGTCCAAATGGGGCACCCAGATACCATGCCATCTGATGAGTCCAGTGGGACAAGACCCGGATTATGGCAGCAGCCTCTGAATGATCTGGCTGTGTTCTCGTTGTAAAACGTTTTTTCCAAAATTGCTCCATCAACAACTTCGGCCACCAAGGTGCGGGGACAGCGCTTCCTTCAGTGATACATGATGGCTGGTGCGTTGTCTGATTCGCGAGACCATGATCTCGCCAGTAGATTTCCGGTGGGCTTGCTGCAATCTGCCGAAACCTGCGCAATGCACAATTTGGTCTAGAGTAACGAATATAGTTGTCTTCACGTCGATTCTGTGACTGAAACTTCCGGCTGGTATCCGGAGCCGACCAAGGGGTGAGGTATGGGGAAGTCCATATTCATCAGCTACCGGCGTATCGGAAGCTCGTGGTCTACAAGGTCCCTGCATGACCGCTTAAGGGCCCAGTATGGCAAAGACCATGTTTTCATGGATGTTACTGATATCGACTACGGAAGCGATTTCGCCGAAAAAATCGCAACAGAGATCGGTCGCTGCGATGTCGTGCTCGTTGTCATTGGCCCGCAATGGCTGTCGGCGGCAGACGCCAAAGGGAACCGGCGGCTGGATGACCCTGATGACTATGTTCGGCTTGAGATTGGAATGGGCCTCAAGCGCCGTATTCCAGTTGTACCCATCTTGGTGGATGGCGCCAGCATGCCGCAGGAGGAGGCTCTGCCCGATGACCTCAAAGCGCTGAGTCGTCGAAATGCTATTGAGCTTAGGCACTCTCACTTCGACGGCGATATCCAACTGCTGCTTGATTCTCTACAAGAGATCCTCGGCCCTGCCCGCGAACCCAAAACAGATTCACTGGAATCCGCTGCGTTCATAGAAACCCTGACGACACGTACGGGACTGCTTGGGATCCTTGCTCTGGTAGTTGTAACTTTATTGGCTGTCGTTTTCCTGAGTATGAATCGTGGAGACGACTTGGAAATAGATGTACGGCCGGGGGCGAACGTTGGGGATGTGACGATCAATCAGGGTAGCGATCCTGCCTTGATCAAACTGGTTGAAGACACTGTCAGTAGCTTGGTCGATCAGCTTGAAAGAAAAGACGAACAGATACAGATACGTGACGCACAGACGCAGCAACTAAGTTCTGCGGTCGCCGCGCTCGTTGGGGAGCGTGATCGACCCGACGCTCCTCCCGGTCTGGAAAATGCTCTCGAAAACTTGGCCAATGGTGATACCGAGGCAGCCAAAGCGATTTTTCGCCAAGTACTCAACGACAAGTCGGCCGAAGCGATGTCCGCTAACCGGGTGGCGGCCGATGCCGCCAAACACCTCGGGGCGCTTGCTGCATTGAGCGATGAGCAAGAAGCAGCAAAGGCGTATGAACGTGCGGTCGAGCTTTCTCCTGACGATGCCCAGGCACAAAACTTGTTGGCGGCTATCCAAAAGAAGTCTGGGAGACTTCGTTTGCAGGCAGCATTAATGAAAGATGCCAAACCCGTTGATGCCTGCTTCACGGTGTATCACTCGGCGCAGGATCTGGACGGCAAACGGGAAAAGGTGACGTACAGTTGCACCAAGACGGCCGATTTCACGCTGGATGCAGGTAAGTATTTCGTTCATGCCTACGTCGGTAACGCGAGTGCCAACCAAGAGTTTGAGATTGCGCCCGGCCAACTGATCAACACGACCATCAGTCTGGAGGCGGGGCAGCTTCGTCTGCAGGCGGCTATGGCGCAAGGTAGCGAGCCCGCTGAAGCCTGTTTCACCGTCTACCATTGGGCGCAGGACCTGGATGGTAAACGCGAAAAGGTGACGTACAGTTGCACCAAGACGGTCTATTTCACGCTGGATGCAGGTAAGTATTTTGTTCATACCTACGCCGGTAACGCGAGTGCCAACCAAGAGTTTGAGGTTGCGCCCGGCCAACTGATCAACACGACCATCAGCCTAGAAGCGGGGCGGCTTCGTCTGCAGGCGGCTATGGCGCAAGGTAGCGAGCCCGTTGAAGCCTGTTTCACGGTGTACCACTGGGCGCAGGACCTAGATGGAAAACGCGAAAAGGTGACGTATAGCTGCACCAAGACGGCCGATTTCACGCTGGATGCAGGTAAGTATTTCGTTCATACCTACGCCGGTAACGCGAGTGCCGACCAAGAGTTTGAGGTTACGCCCGGCCAATTGATCAACACGACCATCAACTTGGAGGCAGGGCGGCTTCGTCTGCAGGCCGCGCTGGCGGAAGATGCCGAACCCGTTGAAGCCTGTTTCACGGTGTACCACTGGGCGCAGGACCTGGATGGAAAACGCGAAAAGGTGACGTACAGTTGCACCAAGACGGCCGATTTCACGCTGGATGCAGGTAAGTATTTCGTTCATACCTACGCCGGTAATGCGAGTGCCGACCAAGAGTTTGAGGTTACGCCCGGCCAACTGATCAACACGACCATCAATCTGGAGGCGGGGCAGCTTCGCCTGCAGGCCGCTTTGGCAGAAGATGTCGAGCCCGTTGAAGCCTGTTTCACCGTCTACCACTCGGCTCAGGATCTGGACGGAGAACGGGAAAAGGTGACGTACAGTTGCACCAAGACGGTCTATTTCACACTGGACGCAGGTAAGTATTTTGTTCTGGCCCGAGCCGGCAATGCCAGCACTGCCAGGGAATTTGAAATTATCCACGGCCAATTGATCAACCAGAGAATGATTTTGCAGGAGGCTTCGCTGTAATTCGAATTGCGGTTTTTCAGATGCGTCGGTTTTGCACGATATGCGTTTGTGGTTAGTGTCACGAATATAGGAGTGAGCCTGAAGAGGATGGCACTCGTGATGCGCGGGAGTTCGTCGATCTTCACCCGCCGGACATCAGTCGTACCTTAGGCCCTTACCAGCCGGCGCAGCCCATAACCGAGCAGTGCATAACCGCCCACCAGCAGCAATAGCACCCCGACGACGGACAACTGCGCGCCAAGGGGCGGCTGGCTGTTGTGCCCACCGGCCATAAATGCACCAATAAAGAAGGCCCAGCCGAGTGCGAACGAGGCGCCGACCCACACGGCGACAATCCCCAATGCGGTGAGGGCCTGCCAGTGTCGCACCGATAGATAGACGAAGCAGCGTGCTGTGAAGTAGAGGAGAAAGGGAACGCAGATCAGGACTGCGAGCCCAGCCACCGCAATGAATGCATACAAACCGTAGTTCTTCGGCTCGAGGACGGCGTCCCAGAGACGCTGCAGCGGAGCTCGACTGGCGCGTTCCAGAGAATCCAGCAGCGTCGAACGTTCCCGGGCAAGCCGCGGATCATCTGTCTCCATGTCACGCAATGCCGCGCGCAAGGCGTCGGAATTCAGTTCGTTGCTGCGGATCGACAGCAATACCTTGCGTTGCACCTCCGGGGCGGGATCACCAAGCAACCGTCGTATCAATAACGTTTGCTCCTCGTTCCCCTCGGCGACTCGTCTTGCGATAAGCGGTAATACGGCGGCGGCGCGTACCTGCGGTTCCGCATCGTCGATCGCACCCGCGAACAACGCTTCCGCTTCGCTATCCGGCAGTGCCCCAGCCATCGAGGCCATACCGGCGCGCAGCATGGGATCTTGGTGGCGCGCCATGAACTGCGCGATCGAGCGTACCCGGTCGTCCGTCGAGGCCTGCCGGAGAAGACGCTGCAGCGCGCACAGCCGGCGTGTGCTGGGCTCGTCTTCATCGATTGCCACCTGCAACGCTTGGTCGAGGTCGGTGGGCTTCGATGTTTCGAGTTTGTACAGCACGTTTCGCGCGGCCCCACGGACACTGGAGTTCGGGTCCTCGAGCACGGCTTCGATGTCGTCTGCGAGCGTCGGCATCGACAGCAGTTGGGTGGAGATGGCCGAGACGGCGCGCTGGCGGGCATTCGCGTCACGACCGTTGTGCATGAGTTCGACGAGCACCTCAATCGTCGCGGGCGGCAACGGTTGTTGCTGCCCGATCATCTTCAGCGCCCAGGCGGCGTCTGCGCTGTGAATCTGGTGGCCAAGTTCGTCCTTTTGTGCGGCCAGGGCCGTCAGCTGCGCAATGTGGGCGTCATCCATGCCGTGATAGAAGCCGATCTGGCCAAGCGCGAGTATGGCGACGTTCTTCGCACGCCAGTCACCTTGCTCAACAAGCATGTCCAGAAATGCGACGGCATTGGGCGGCGGCGATTGCTGTCGGGCGGCGTGGTTTATCAAGGTGGCATAGGTCGTCGCGAGGCTGCTATCCCCAGGAGTGAGCGTTGGGAGACGTCGCAGCAAGTCTGCCGGCAGGGCCTGTCGTTGCGCTACGCCGCTGAGATATTGCGCAGCCTGTTGGCGTATGCCCCTGTCCGGCGCGGCGAACGCGAGACCGGATACCGCAGTGAGCACCTCATCTGCCACCGGTCTCATGCGTCCGGCTGATGTAAGCCCCTCTCTCTGTCGTTCTACGCGTTGGCTGCGCAGAAGCTCTACGGCTTCGGCGACCGTTGGTGTCTGATTCTGCAGCTTGTACCAGGCATGCAACAAGGGTCGATAGGCTGCCCAGATCACGAGAACGGCAATCAGTGCGGCCAAAT
>Ga0265303_10002019_pt1 | contig 12590 bp, 9 predicted proteins | sample Helome_2_FD_192494 | JGI IMG/M metagenome (GOLD analysis project Ga0265303, IMG submission 192494) | Marine sediment microbial communities from subtidal zone of North Sea - Hel_20160317 (Illumina Assembly) | ecosystem: Environmental > Aquatic > Marine > Subtidal zone > Sediment ...
CATGTTGTGGTTGAGGCATGCAAGCCGGCCTAGTCGGGAGACGCTGTTCGGGTCCTATTCGTTCTCGGCGGACTTCGCGGCCGCAGCGACGGAAGCCTCGGAGCCTGCCTTGACGGGGGGCCTCGAAGCATGCCGCCGGTCGCGAAGCAGCTCGAGGTAGGTTTGGGCCAAGTCCATATCTTGAGACGCGAGCGCGTCGACGAGCTCGTGGAGCCGGGTGCGCTGGCTGTCGCCGAGCGCCGGCCGGGCCACCGGTTTCGCCTGCGGCTCCGGCGGAGCTTCGACTGCGGTTGGCTGAACCTCCTGGGCGGTCGGAACGTGCCAGGTGGGCCGCTCGACAGAGCTAATCCCGTGCGCGGTCAGCCAGGACTCCATGCAAGAGCGCAAACGCTCGGACCGAAAGGCGAACCAGCGCTCGCGGTCGACCGGATGGCTCATCAGCGCGTCTTTGAAGCGGCGAAATGCGCCTTTCCCATCGATTGCGATGTTGAGACGGCGCCTGAGCTCTTCGTCTTCGACCGTCGCGATGAAACGCTCCATCCAGCGATACTGCTCGCGCGAGGAGACGGGATCGATTCGGAGGTACCGAGCGTCGTTCATGATGCGGGTGTGCATCGACGGGTCTGCAACGCCGTCCACGATGCGGATCACTTCTCCGGTATCGAAGTGCAAGTAGCTATGCACCTCCGGTGCGTTGTTTTCGAATGCGTCTTCGAGTGCCTCCCAGGCTACCGGTACCGCTAGTGCGTCATCTTCATGCTTGTCTTGTTTGTCTTGTTTGTCTTGCCCGACATCATTCTCATTCATGTTATTCCCATCGTACTTCGCGCCCGCCGCACCGCGTCGCGCCATCGCTCCAAGTGCCCGTCTCGTTCGGTTTGGGTGACCTGAGGCTCAAAGCTACGCTCAATACGGTAAGCATCTAAAACAGAATCGAGACCGCTGAATACACCAACGGCCATCCCAGCTAAGTAAGCAGCACCTAAGGCAGTCGTTTCGACATTCTCCGGACGATCGATCGTCACCCCGAGCATGTCGGATTCAAATTGCATAAGTAAGTCATTTCGAGCCGCACCACCGTCGACCCTCAAGCGCTTAATCGGGCGACCGGCATCTGCTTGCATCGCGTCGACCAGGTCGACAATTTGAAACGCAATGCCCTCGAGGGTCGCGCGCGCCAGGTGCGCTGCCGTCGTGTCCCTCGTCAGGCCGTAAATGAGGCCCCTTGCATGAGGGTCCCAGTATGGCGCCCCCAAACCCGCCAAAGCAGGGACGAAAACCACGTCGCCCGCTTCGTCGACCTCCCGCGCTTTGGATTCGATCTCGTCCGAAGAGGAGATCAGCCCAAGCCCATCACGGAGCCACTGTACGGCAGCGCCGGCGATGAACGCGCTCCCTTCGAGTGCGTACACGGTTTCGTCGCCGAGTCGCCACGCAATGGTCGTCAGGAGCCCATTTTCGGAGTGCACCAAGCTCGTACCGGTGTTCGTCAGGAGGAACGCGCCGGTGCCATAGGTGCACTTCGCATCACCCACCTCGAAACAGGTCTGGCCGAACAAGGCCGCTTGTTGATCGCCCGCCATCCCAGCGATTGGAATGCCGTCCGGCAAGCCGGGAACGCCGGAGCTGTGCGCGTAGACCTCGGAGCAGCTGCGGACTTCGGGCAGGAGCGCCATCGGCACGCGCAGGACCGCGGCGAGCTCCTCGTCCCATCGGCCTTTCGCGATGTCGTAAAAGAGGGTGCGCGATGCGTTGCTCGCGTCGGTCACGTGTGCCTTCCCGCCGGACAAGCGGTAGACGAGCCACGAGTCGATCGTCCCAAACGCCAACTCGCCCTTTTCGGCGCGAGCCCGTGCGCCATCGACGTGGTCGAGCAGCCATTCGAGCTTGGTACCCGCCAAATACGGATCGAGCACGAGGCCGGTGCGTTGGCGAAACATCGGCTCTTTGCCAGCCTCCTTGAGCTCCCGGCAGCGATCTGCAGTGCGGCGGTCTTGCCAGACAATCGCCTTATGCACGGCCTTGCCCGTGTTCCGGTCCCAAAGGACGGTCGTCTCCCGCTGGTTGGTGATGCCGATTCCCAAACAATCGGTCGCCGGAACCCCGGCGCGCGCGATCGCGTCGCGAACCGCATCGCCTACGCTTTTCCAGATCTCATCGAGGTCGTGCTCGACCCAGCCTGGACGGGGAAAATGCTGAGGAAATTCGTGGTTCGCGCGCCCCAAAACCTCCCCGGACGGAGATAGAAGCATGGCCGTGGAACCCGTGGTTCCCTGATCGATAGACAAAAGAAAGCCCGACATCCGAGGGGCTACGGTACGAAGCCTCAGTGCCAATGTAAAGCGACTACTCGGTGCCAGTCATCATGGCCTGAAACCGAGGCCAGGCGTCGCCGAGCCGCGCCTGAAGCGATTCGCGAAGCGACTCGACATCCTCAGCATCGGCGCCCAGCTCACGCGCGCGCTCCGCGCAAACCATGGCCGCCAAGATCTGGTCGCGCGCCGCCAAGGACCGAGCCAAGAGCGGGAGCGCTTCACGTTCCTCGGCGCCGAGCCGGATCGCACGCCGCAGCAAGCCGATCGACTCACCGTGTTTCTCGCTCGCGACCGAGGCACGACCGAGGGCAAGAAACAGCGTAGCTGCCTGTCCGGATTCGCCAGCCCACTGCACCCCGAGACGCAGGACTTCGTTGGCTGCGTCGAGCTCGCCGATCTTGGCGTAGGCCGTGCCGAGAAGATCGAGGCTCATGGACAGACGCTGGTGAACCTCTTTGGGGAGACTCTCCGACTCCCCTGTTCGCATCAGCATCGCGATGGGGGTCAGCCACGGATTGAGCATGGCGATCGTCGCACCCCAATTGCCGTGGGCGTTGGCCGTCTCCGCCTGGTCGACGACGGCGAGGTCGATCGACGGCTGGCTTGGCTGGTCGAGCCCGAGCTCTGAGCGTACTCGCTCATCGAGAACCTCGCGGAAATCGTCGAGGCTCAAGACGTGCTGAACCTCATTGAACCGAACCTCGACCTCGGAAAGGCCGAGATCGTGTCGAAGCTCGAGCGGGGTCACGAAGAACAAGCTGGCTTCGAGCAAATAGCGCCCGCCGATGTGCGCCTGAAGGGTCTCCACGTCTGCCTTTTCGGGAAGGCCCTGATTCCGAAGCGGGCTCAGCAAGGCTCGCGCGATGGTTTCGCGGAACTCGGGGAGCGGAACCTGTCGTACCGTCGCATCTTGACCCAGAGAGAATTCGACGGTGGCCAGGGCCTGCGTGTTTGGATTGGCGGTGAGGCTCAGGATACGCGCGCCCGCAATGAGCGCGAGGCCCAGGGTGTTGCGGCCGATAATCTTGCAGGCGGCATCGAAGTCCTTGGACTGTTTGAGCACCTCCTCGAACCAGCCGTCGGGACGCGCCGCGGACAAGTCGTAGACTTGCGGAGGACGATCGGACATTTCAGGCCTCGCCGCTGAGCTTGCGCCGGTACCATTCGATGGTGTCGAGCAGCCCTTGTTCGAGCTCGACGTGTGCGCGGAAGCCGAGAAGCGCCTCCGCCTTTTTTACGTCCGGGATACGAAGCTCGACGTCGGGGAAGTCCCATTTGACGAACTCGATCGGGGACTTGCTCTCGGTCAGACGGACGATGAGCCGCGCGAGTTGGTAGATCGTAACCGTGCTTCGAGGATTGCCAATGTTGAAGCTCTCACCGACGGCCTCGTCTCGCTCCATGGCAAGCTCTATCGAGTCGACGATGTCGTCGATGTAACACCAGGATCGAATCTGGTCGCCCTCGTTGTGGATGAGGATCTTTTCGTCCTGGAGGGCGCGCACTACGAAGGCGTGCACGGCTCCCTCCCCGACTTGCCCGGGTCCGAAAATGTTGAAGGGGCGAATCGAAACGGTTGGCAGGTTGAACTGCTTCCAATAGTTGTGCGCAAGATGCTCCGTTGCGAGCTTGCTGACAGCGTAGGTCCAGCGGGCTTCCCCGACGGCGCCTAGGCTCGTCACGTCAGCCTCTCGAACGCGAAACGCATAGGAGCCAAAGACTTCGCTGGTGGAGAAATCGATGACTCGCTTGATCCCTGTGCAGTCGTTGGCAGCGCGAAGAACGTTCATCGTGCCTTCGAGCGAAATCTCCATCGTCATGACGGGGTTCTTCAAGACCGTGTCGACACCGGCGATCGAGGCCATGTGAATGACGTAGTCGCAGCCCGTCACCGCGCGGCGAACGGCCGTCATGTCGCGCACATCGCCGACGACCAGCTCCACGTTGGGATGGCGGTCGAGGCCAGCCTTCGAAAGCGCGTTGCGGCGCAAGATATCGAGCACGCGAACGCGGTTATCGTCAGCCAGACGTGCCGTCAGCGCGGTTCCAATGAACCCCGCACCCCCCGTAATCAGGACGTGTGCCCCCTTCAACATAATCCCTCAGCTAGCATAGACAGAAGCCGGAAGTCGAGAAACCTCAGTCCCTTTACAGGGGGGGCGCGTCGTGGGATCGTGACCTTACTAGGGGGAGTATGGGCATCTTCAGTCGGCTGAACCGGGTGATCAAATCCAATCTGAACGCGCTGATGGACGAGGCGGAGGATCCGGACAAGATGATCGGTCAAACCGTGACCGACATGAAATCGGCACTCAAGCGCGCTCGCAAAGACCTCATCGCGGCGCTGGGCAGCTCGAAACGGCTCGACAAGAAGCAACAGGATCTCGAACAAGAGGCCGTCGACTGGGAACAAAAAGCGATCCTTGCGCTCGAGCAAGACGACGACGATCTTGCGCGAGAGGCGCTCAGGCGGAAAACGCGCGCGCTCAAAGAGGCGAAGAGCGTCCGAGCGCAGTCGGCCGCGCAAGCAACTGCGGCCGACGCAATGAAGGCTCAACTCGAGCGCGTCGAGGACAAGCTCGACGACCTCAAAGCCAGGCAAAAGGCGCTGGCGGCTCAGGTGCGTAGAGCACGAGCTCAGCAGCCCGACCCCGAGCTGACCAGCGGCGATCGCCTCGGCGGCGGCGCGTTCGCAGATCTCGATCGCATGGCCGACCAGATCGACCAACTGGACGCAGAGGTGGAAGCCCACGAAGTGCTGGATGACCCAAAGCGTGCGCAGATGGACGAGCGCTTTCGAGCGCTGGAGTCCGAAGAAGGAGAAGACGACGTCGACGACGAGCTCGCGGCTCTCAAGGCCAAGCTCGGCGGTTAGCCGTTCACCGTGATGGAACGTTTCGTCCTGTGGCATAGAATCCTTCCGCCGGCCTTCGAAGAGGAAGAGACGACTGCGGCGGCCGGCCAATGGGCCCGCTACGTCACGAACGAAGTGAAGAACGTTGGCGGAGAGGTGATGTCCTCTCTTGCCGGCACGGTGGTCGCCAATTTCGGCCTCCATGAGCTGAAGTCCGCGATCAATCTGGCCCTCCGCTTGCTCGCCGAAGCCGAATCGCAACCGGTCCCTGCCGGCGGGCTCCCCATCGCGTTCGGCATCGCCACGGGTGAAATTCAAAAAGCGAACGACGACCTGGGCCAACCCACGAATAGCGGCGGTGCGATCGATCGTGCACAGCTGCTGGCGAACCAAGCACAGGCCGGGGAAGTGGTCCTGGACGTCGAGTCGCGCGAGGCCGCGTCGAGGACGTATCTGTTTGGACGCTCGGTCTCGACCAGCTCCTTCGCCTTGCAAGGCGAAGCGATCGATCGAAGCCGCCCGCTTCTCGAGCAATGCCGACAGGCGGTCGGCCTCCTTGCGCCCGCTCCGGTTCCGGCGAGCATTCGACGCGCGTTCGAGCCGATCAAGAAGGCCGCCGCGGGAAGCAAGTCGGCCAGCTTTTACTTGAAGGGCCCGCTCGGCATCGGTGCACGCGACGGAGTATTCGCGCTGCGCGAGGAGCTTCGTCCACCGGCGTTTCTCGAAATCGGCGCGGTGCCCGGAGGGCTCGAGCCGCTTGGCGGGCTTCGTCTCGCGCTCGTGAAAGCCTGGCGATCACTCGAGTCCACACGGCAGCGTCTGAAACAAACCGAGCCCGGAGTGGCCGATGCGATCAAAGCCATCGCGTGCGCGACCCCTCCGCGCCGAGAGGCGACCATTCACGCGCTCAAGGCGCTGCTCCGGGCGCTCCGCAATGAGCAGGGACTTCCGTGGATCTACGTCAATCGCATCTCGGCGGTCGATCCGGCAACGCTCTGGGTGCTCGGCGCCGCCCTGTCGGACGAGAGCGTGGCCGCGCTGCTCTGCATTCGGACGACCGAGTCGACGATTCCAGCAGGCCTCCGGCCCCTCCGGGAGTCCATCCAGATCGAGCTTCCGGCGATCGATCCCAGCGAAGCGCTCGTGGTCGCCGCTGGCGTTCTCGGCCCCGACCCAGATATGGACATCGCCAAGCAGCTCGTGATCACGGGTGGCACGACGGTGCTTGGCATCGGGGAAGCGGCCCGTACGATGGTCGCCACCGGCGACTTGGTTCACGAGGGCAAGGGCTTCGTCTGGCGCGAGAAGGCCGCAGAGCGGCGCCAATATCTCGGGCCGCGCGCCCTTCTCGAAGAGCGATTCGCAACGCTCGATACCTCGTCGATGCGTTACCTCGAAGTCGCCTGCACCGCCCTGCCCGCTTCGTCGGCGCAGGTCATCGACGCGGCGGTTTGTCTGGACGGCATCCCAGAGAGTACGCGACGCCGCTGCCTCGAGGCGCTCGTCAACGACGGCCTATTGACCCCACAGGGCAAGCCGACCTCCGAGCTGCTGCGCAGGGCCATTCTTCAGCGCATGCCGCCGGCGCGTCGTAGTGAGGTCTACCGGTTCGTAGCTGAAGCGCTTCACACCGCAGAACCTTTGGTCGGCCCTTCGATGGCGGCGACGGTTGGCGCGTATCTGTGCGAAGGCGGCGACCTCGAGCGGGGTGCGCACGCCATTCTCGAAGCGGGGTCTCTCGCCGCGGATCTCGGCTACACCGCCTCCGCGGTCCGGCTCGCTGCCGCCGCCGTTCAATATCAGCCCGACGTCGATACGCGTTCGGCCGCCTCGGAAATCAGCAAGGCGGTTCGACTGCCCAGCGTCCCACCCCCTGATCTCGATGACGATCGCCCGACGATGCCCATACCCGAGGCGGCCCTCGAGAACACCACGGAGGCGGTTGTCCAGGTCCTCAAAGACCGTGATCATCAGCAGTTCGATGCCTTGATCGAGTCTGCCATCGCAGCAGGTGGAGACCTCACCGGGGCCCATTGCCTGCGCGTCGTCTCGTACATCAGCCGCGAGGACATCGAGTCTGCAGCAGAAGCGCTCGAGGCTGCTAGGAAGAGTCCCAATCGAAAAGCGGGGGCTGCAATTCGCATTTCGATTGCGTCGGCCTGCCTGCAGCTTGCGCGCGGCCACCGGCACGACGCGATGATCGACTCCCTCGAGGCGCTAGCCGCCGCTCGCGCTCAGAAGGACGGCCCGGGCGAAGCGGCGTCCTTGAAAATGGTCTCCGCGACCTGCCTGGCGGCGGGCTTGGACAGTGATGCCGACCGGATCGCAGGAGTCGCCGAAGCGCTCGCTAGCTGACGCCTGCGCGGCGGGTGGGATACGACCCGAGGACCGTCAAGAAGGTCGTCACTTCTCTGAGATCGTCGAGCGCCTCTTGTGTCGTTTGGCGATCGATATTGCCCTCGAAGTCGACGTAGAAGATGTATTCGAACGGTGTGTCCGGCTTGGGGCGTGATTCAATCTTGGTGAGGTTCAAGCCCCGATCCGCGAAGATCGCGATGCAGCGCGCGAGCGCACCTTGCTCGTGAATGGTCGAGAAGATCAACGAGGTCTTACAGGGAACCCCAGGCTCGTAGTGCGCAGGCTCGGATGCGACGATCACCATCCGTGTGTAGTTCTCCGGGTGGTCGGCGATGTCCCTGCGTAAAATCGGCAAACCGTGCAAAGCAGCGGCTTGTTCGCTCGCGATGGCCGCCTGCGTCCGATCGGCGTCTTGCTTCACTTTTGCCACCGACATGGCGGTGTCCGCGAAGGCTTCGACGTGACAGTCTTCGAGAGTTTCCAGAAACCCTCCGCACTGCGCCAAGGCGACCGGATGGGAGTACACGCGGCGGATGTCGCTGACCGCTACCTTCGCTGCGCCAATGAGGCAGTGCGCGATGGGCTGAAACTCTTCTCCGACGAGCGAAAGCCCCATCTTTGCTAGCAGGTCGTAGCTTTCGTTGATTGAGCCTGCGATCGAATTCTCGATCGGAAGCACCGCACGGTCGAGCTCTCCGGCCTTGAGCGCCTCGAGCATCAGGCGAAAGCTGTGGTAGCCCACGCAGCGAAGCGGCACGGAAGCGCCCAGGAAATGGTGCTTGGCCGCAAGCTCGCTATACGCACCTTCGCTGCCCTGATAGCCGACTCGCAACTCGTTCTTCTTCTGCGCCAACGCGTTCTGCCTCAGTCCCGGAAGTTCACGTATTGAAGCGGAAGGTCGAAGTCCTGCTCTTTCAGGAAAGCGATCGTCTCCTGCAGGTCATCGCGTTTCTTCCCCGAGACGCGCACCGAGTCACCCTGAATCGAGGCCTGGACTTTGAGCTTGCTTTCTTTGATGGCCTTGACGATTTCCTTGGCCTTCTCCTTGGAGACCCCCTCCTTGAGCTTGATGAGCTGGCGCCACATCTGGCCGCCCGCTTGCTGCGGCTTCTGGGGATCGAGTGACTTCAAAGACACCTGCCGGCGAACCATCTTGCTCTCGAGCACGTCGCGGGCCGCATCGACCCGGCCTTCGCTATTGGATCGGATCACGATCCCTTCTTCGGTCTGCTCGATCGTGCTCTCCGTGCCCTTGAAATCGTATCGCTGAGCGATCTCTTTGCTCGCCTGGTTGCGCGCATTGTCGACTTCATGCTGCTCGATCTTGGAAACGACATCGAACGACGGCATCCTCACCTCCGAGTTCGGAACATATCACGCCGATGGCTTGCGGCGAGCCGGCTTCTGCACTTCAAGCACGGCATCCCCCCGCACAAGCGGCGAGAAAAAGTTGTCTTTCTTGGTGTACTCGTCGACGCGGAACGCGAATTTGTAGCTTGGCGCCGAACGCATGTTGCAATCGGTCCGTTCACAGAACGTGCAGGTCGTCCCAACGGGTACGGCCATCTTTTTGGGGTCCGCAAACGGCAGATCGTCGGCGTAGGCGAAGTGCTTTGCGTTGTCAGCGTGGGTTCCGAGGCCGATGCTGTAGGTCGTCCCCTTCACCAGCGACCCCTGCTGAGGCTCGCTGACGACCTTTGCGAAGCAGAAGTAGGTCGAGCCGTCCGGAAACGCCGAGTATTGCTTGCTGATGACGCTCGGAGTGAGAAAGGCCAAGTGCACAGCCATTTTCGGGCAAGAACCACCTTGGTGCGGGAAGCGGATGCCGTCGCCGGAGTAGCGCTTGGAGATGTTGCCCGCGACATCGACGCGCAAGAAGTGCATGGGCACCCCGCGGCGACGCGGATCGGAAAGGTTGCACATGCGGTGAGCGACGGTTTCGTAGGAGGACTCGAATAGCTGCGCGAGGAGCTCCACGTCGTACCGCGTACTGGTCACATCGCGATAGAACTCTGGATACGGAAGCAACAAGGCGCCCGCGAAGTAGTTTGCGAGGTGGATCTTGATTAGCTTTCGGGTCTCGGCATGCTGGCCCCGGTATCCTTCGAGAATAGGCTCGTGCAGCTTCTCCTCGTCGAATAGGCCGAGCGCGATCGTGTGCGCGAGCTGGAACTTCAAACGCTGTTCGAAGAGGTCGTTGGAAACCGTGAGAACCCGCTCCTCTGCGTTCCAAGTCCGAATGACGGAGCTGTTGGATCGTTCTGGAATGCGGAGCACGCGGACACCGACCTGATCGAGGAGTCCGCGCTCGAGATCGTCACTCGTCACACGGCGACCAAACGCGCAATCGCGCCGAAACTGCTGCGCGCGTTCCTCGAGCTGTTCGAACCAGTTGTGGTTCTGCTCCAGAAAGTCCGTCACCTCGTCGTACGGATTGTAGTCGAAGCGAACAGAGCCTTCGTCGGCCTGCTGCTCCCGTTCTGCAAGGCTCGTCATCACATGGTCGAGCTGGCTGCGGGTGTTCTTGTATAGATTGAATAGCGCCGTGATGGTCGCCATCATGCGCGGCTCGGCGCTCATGCTGGCGAGATCTTCCTCGCTCAGGTCGAGCGAGCGAAGCAGCGGGTCGTCGAGGAGACGGGCAAGGCCGTCGTCGACCCGGCGCTCGCCGAGACTCGACATGAAATCCTCGACCGCCACATCGTAGAGCTCCAGCGCCTGAAAGAGCAGCGGCAGCTGCACGACGCGCTTGCCCTTCTCGATCAGGCTCAAATAGGCAGGTGAGATCTTGAGACGCCGCGCGACCTCGCTCTGCTGAAGGCCCCGACGAAGCCGAAGCTCCCGCAGACGCTGTCCCATCGCGGCGTTGGTCTCGGCCATCCGGGGCGTTTACCGCAAATTTACAAAATCTGCCAGAGCCGATAAGGGCACTTAAAGCTCGTTTGAGGGCGCTTGACCCTCCACCAGCGTATGATAGTGAAACAGGGTTCAGGCTCGACCGTGTGAAGCTGTAAAGAGCACCGCAACGGCCGCAGGGGCTTCGAACCCAAGGAAGGCCAAAACGAGGTAGGCTTCGGCCCCCTCGGGCAAATCGCAGAGGAAAGGACCGGCCAATGGCGGAGTACGGCAAGCGAACGCGCGATAAACCGTGGATCATGCGGACCTACTCGGGCCACAGCACCGCCACCGCATCGAACGAGCTCTATCGAACCAACCTCGCCAAAGGCCAAACCGGGCTCAGCGTCGCCTTCGATTTGCCCACCCAGACCGGCTACGACCCCGACAACCCGCTCGCTCGCGGCGAGGTCGGAAAGGTCGGCGTACCCGTTTCGCACATCGGTGACATGCGCGCCCTCTTCGATGGTCTGCCGCTCGACCAGATGAACACGTCGATGACCATCAACGCGACCGCCGTCTGGTTGCTAGCGCTCTACATCGCGACCGCCGAGGACCAAGGCGTCGACCACCACGTCCTTCGCGGAACCACCCAAAACGACATCATCAAAGAGTATCTATCGCGCGGCACGCACATCTTTCCGCCCGCCGCTTCGATGCGCTTGATCACCGATCTCATCACCTACACCGTCGAGGAGGTTCCCAAGTGGAACCCAATCAACATCTGCAGCTACCACTTGCAGGAAGCCGGCGCGACACCCACGCAAGAGCTCGCGTATGCGCTGGTAACGGCAATCGGCGTGCTCGATGCGGTGAAAGCGACGGGCCGGGTGCCCGAGGATGAGTTTGGCAAAGTCGTCGGGCGCATGAGCTTCTTCGTCAATGCGGGCATTCGCTTCGTCGAAGAGCTCTGCAAAATGCGGGCGTTCGTCCAACTTTGGGACCGAGTCACCCGCGAGCGCTACGGCGTCACCGATGCCAAGCAGCGGAGGTTCCGCTACGGGATTCAGGTCAACTCCCTCGGTCTGACCGAACAGCAACCCGAGAACAACATGATCCGGATCGTCCTCGAAATGCTGGCGGTCACTCTGAGCAAGGACGCCCGGGCACGCGCGATCCAGCTACCTGCCTGGAACGAGGCGCTCGGGCTTCCGCGACCCTGGGATCAGCAATGGTCACTTCGCGCACAGCAGATTCTCGCCTACGAAACCGATCTTCTCGAGTACGACGACCTCTTCGATGGGAGCGCGGTGGTCGAGGCGAAGACGCAGCAGCTCGTCGACTCAGCCTGGGCCGAGGTGCAGGAGGTCTTGAAGCGAGGCGGAGCGGTCCAAGCGGTCGAGACGGGCTACATCAAGCAAAAGCTGGTCGAGTCCAATGCGGCCCGCCTTCGCGCGATTGAAGCCGGTGAGCAGATCGTCGTCGGCGTCAACAAGTACATCGAAGGCGCAGCGTCTCCGCTCACGGAGAATCTCGATGACGCGATTCTCACCGTCGACCCCGAGGTCGATGCCCGCCAACGCGCCGCGCTCGCACGCTGGAAGGAAACACGGGATAGTGCCGCCGTGGGCGCAGCCCTCGCAGAAATTGAACGGGTCGCGAGGACCGACGCGAACCTGATGGCAGCCTCGATCGCCGCTGCGCATGCGGGTGTCACGACCGGCGAATGGGCCAATACGCTTCGACAGGTCTGGGGGGAGTACCGGGCCCCGACGGGGGTTGCCGGCGCAACGGTGAAGGCCTCCCGATCGGGAGCAGCTGCTGAAAAGATCGGGCGCCTCCGCAAACGACTCGACGCACTCGAGGCGCGAATGGGACGGCGCGCCAAGCTCTTGGTCGGCAAGCCAGGCCTCGATGGGCATTCGAACGGCGCGGAGCAAATCGCGATTAAGGCACGCGACGTAGGCTTTGACGTGGTGTACGAGGGAATTCGCGTCTCTCCGGAGCAAATCGTGGCCTCGGCGCTCGAGGAAGGTGTGCATCTCATCGGTCTGAGCATTCTGAGTGGCTCGCATCTCGCGCTGGTTCCCGACGTCGTGCAGCGGCTTCGCGACGCAGGACTAGGCGACATTCCGGTGGTCGCCGGTGGCATCATTCCAGAAGCGGACGCCGAGCGGCTCCGCGCCGAAGGAGTTGCGGCGGTCTACACTCCAAAAGACTTCGAGCTC
>Ga0265303_10002020_pt1 | contig 12590 bp, 11 predicted proteins | sample Helome_2_FD_192494 | JGI IMG/M metagenome (GOLD analysis project Ga0265303, IMG submission 192494) | Marine sediment microbial communities from subtidal zone of North Sea - Hel_20160317 (Illumina Assembly) | ecosystem: Environmental > Aquatic > Marine > Subtidal zone > Sediment ...
CACTTTCATCACCGCGGGAAAGCCAATCGAATGCCTCGCTGCCTCAATTTCTGACGGCTTCGTCACGTTCAATTCAAATACACGTGGAACCCCTGCCCCATCCAGCAAACCCTCTACCTGTTCCGGAGACAGTAACCCGTCAGATGCCGAATCGATGATTTCCCGGATAAGGCTGTGATCAACTTTGTACGCCGGTTGAAATAATTCCTGGGGCGCGGGTGTTTTATGAATGGCGACCAGCGCCCGTCCCAATTCCACTTCATCGGGAAAGTTGACATGACCCGTTGATAAAAATCCCCGGATTTCCTTTTGTGCATTGATAACCGAAGGCAGGACGGGATAAATCGGCTTTGAACAGACTTTTAGCTTCTCACTGATAACCGTGTAGGCATTGGCAACATCAAACAGACCCGGGCTGCCAAACACCACCACCATTGCATCGATCTGATCAAATTTGTGTTCACAGTAATCGATGATAATTCCCAGTTGTTCGGCCGTTCCGGTGGCGAGAAAATCAATCGGATTGGTCACAGATGAACCAGGGTGAAGATACGACAATAACTTTTCGGCATCCGGACCATCAATGGCCGGAACCTGTAATCCGCCCAATGACAGCGCATCTGTCAGCATTACGGCCGAGCCACCTGCGTGGGTGATGACGGCGATGTTTTTTCCCTTCAGCTCCTTGTAGTGAAAGACTGAGGCAACGCTCAGCAATTCTTCCCGGCTACTGCAGTACACAATGCCAGCCTTTCGGAAAAGCGCACGAACCACCATGTCGGAATTCGTCAAGGCACCGGTATGTGATGCGGCAGCCCTGCTTCCCGCCACCGTGCTGCCCGCCTTGATGGCTGCAATCTGCACCCCTTTGCGGATCAATGAAGATGCGTGTTTGAGTAACTTTTGGGGGTTCGCAACCGATTCAAGGTAAAGCAACTTAATACAGGAGTCCTTATCGGGATCGTGGGTCAGGTCCATATATTCAAGAACTTCCTCAACCCCGATCTGAGCACTGTTTCCAACCGAAAAGACATTGGAAAACTTCAATCCTGATGGAATCCCGGCTTCGATCAGAAAAACCGCCGTCGCACCCGAACTGGAGATCAGGTCGCAACCCCTGGGATCGTACGGGGGAATCGGCGTGGTGAACACGCCATGGTATTTACCGTTTAATATGCCGATGCAATTGGGGCCGATCAGGCAACCGTTCACGGAGTTGACGGTGTCAACGATTTCCCTTTCCAGCCGCTTGCCCTGTTCTCCCGCTTCACCAAAACCCGCAGAAAGAATGATAAACGCGCGCGTTCCTTTCTCTGTCGCCAGTGTATGTACCACTTGCGGACAGTACGCTGCCGGGATGGAAACAATGGCAAGGTCAACGCTGCCCAGTTCATCAACAGACGGCAGACAGGCCAGCCCTTGCACGGAGGTTTCCCTTTGATTGACAACCAGTAATTCTCCGGAGAAATGACCATCAATCAGGTTCTTTAAAACCTTTCCACCGGGCTTTTTGATATTCCCGGAACCACCAACAACGACGATGTTTTTGGGGTTCACCAGCGATTGATTTATCATGGTCTGAATTATGCTCCCAAATGGATGGAATTTCCCTTGTATACACTCTATATCGGCAATAAAAATTACTCATCATGGTCGCTGCGCCCCTGGGTCTTGATGCGGGCACTGGCCATCCCCTTTGAAGAAAAAGTAGAGTTTTTTCTTGAGAACTCCTGTTGGGATAAATTTCGCGCTTTCAGCCCCAACGGCCTGGTTCCCTGTTTACACGATGACGTATTTGTCGTCTGGGAATCGCTGGGCATCGTTGAGTACCTCGCCGAGCGACACGAAGGTGTTTGGCCACGGGACGCCAACACACGTGCCTGGGCACGTTGTGCAACATCGGAGATGCACGCCGGGTTTTCCGCGCTTCGCAATGATTGCCCCATGAACTGTGGCCTGCGGGTTGAATTGAATTCGATCTCACCGGCACTTCAGCAAAACCTCGACCGCCTGGATGAACTGTGGAACGAGGGTCTGAACCGGTTTGGGGGGCCCTATCTTGCCGGTGATTCATTTACAGCAGTTGATGCTTTTTACGCCCCGGTGGCTTTTCGGGTTCAGACCTTCAACCTGGAATTGGGCGATACAGCCATGGCTTATGTACAGCGTTTGTTGAGCCTGGATGCCATGCGCGACTGGTATAAAGCAGGGCTTAAGGAAACCTGGCGGGAAACGGGACATGACCGTGAAGCATATGAGGCCGGAAAGCTTATCGCAGACCTGCGGGCGCCCGCGCCGGATTAAGGTTGTTTGACAGGCTCTTTAGCGACAATCAGTACAGGATATTTCTTGATTTAGATCAGTACCTTTAAGGTCAGGTTCAAGTAGTGTAACCGGGTAGATATTCGTTCCGGAAAAGATCGTATATTGCCGGTAAAACAGTACGATGAACAGCCTGACGCACTTTCAAGACAAGTGGCGTATCTCAACCGCCAGGCTGGTTTTCATAATCTTTCTGCTGGTCATCACCACGACATTGCATTCACCACTCTGGGCGGTCGATTGCGAACCGTTGAGCATGATCCTGAGCACCCAGGCAGAGGTTGATGGTTTTCAGGCGACCTATGGGCCTTGCGACCGGGTTTTAACGCTTTACGTTGAAGGGTCTGACATAGGCAATCTCGATGGTTTGTTTGAACTGACCGAGGTTGGCAGTAGCCTGTATATCCAAAATAATACAAACCTGAACAGTGTCGATGGTCTCTCTTCACTGAGCAACGTAACCAGAAATCTGTGGATTCAGAACAATACGCGACTGACCAAACTGGATGGTTTTTCGTCACTCGCAAGTGTCGGTGGGCTATTGGCAATTTTTGAGAATAACGCATTAACAAATATCGATGGTCTGTCTGCTGTTACAGACGTGGGTGGTAGCCTGGTGATTCGTGATAATGCCCTGTTAACCGATGTGGATGGCCTGTCCGCTCTCACCAGTGTGGCCGGTTCCGAAATGGCCGACCAGAGGTTTCTGCATATTGAAAACAATCCTGCGTTGACTGACCTGAACGGCCTGTCCTCCGTCACCAGCCTGGGTATTCGCGGTACGGGTTATGCCGTTGTGCTCATCAATAACAATGAAGCGTTGTCTCAATGCACGGGCATATCGCGATTAGTTGACGGATGGGATGACGCGGAACCGGGACCCGGTGGCAGCGCAATCCCTGATGTCGCCGGTGAAGTTCTCATAAGCGATAACATGGCCGGTTGTAACTCTATTGAGGAAATACTTGCAGGCATCGACATATCAAGGATCAATGCAGGTCTCAATGACGCCTGGTATAACCCGATTACCAGTGGACAGGGTTTTTTCATCAGTGTATTTCCTGATCTCGGTTTCGTGTCACTGGCATGGTTCACTTACGATACCGGGTTACCTCCAGATGACGTGACAGCCAATCTTGGCGATCCCGGCCACCGGTGGTTCACGGCCGTTGGCCCGATTGTCGACAACCATGTGGTCATGAATATTGAAATGACTTCCGGTGGTCTTTTTGATTCTGCGACCGACATCCAGCGTACTGACCCTCCGGGTTCGGATGGAACAATCATCCTGACCTTTACCTCCTGTAATTCAGGTACGGTTGCGTACGACATTCCGTCCATCAACAAGCAAGGGGTTGTGCCAATTGAGCGTGTTGCTGGCGATAACATTAACCTGTGTGAGGCACTTAACGCGGATTGACCAGACGAGTTTGGAAAACCGCTCCATAAAACATGCTGCTCGCCGATTCTTCCACTCCGGAGTGACATTTATAGCGCGTTACACGGCAGGATCAATTTGTGTCACCTTGTAAACAAACGCCTGAAGCCATTCATTTTTTTTTCGAATCCATGCATGCTTGATTCAGATTCAGACAATCAGCACCATACAACGGATTTGAAAATATTGTGATTATTTATAAAACCAGCCAACCCCGAAGCCTTAGAAATAACAGTTTTCTGAAGGCCACCGTACTTTTGACAATTGGCATTTTTCTGATCGGTGCACCCACACTTGACGCTGGTGCTATTGCAGATATGACTTCGAATCTCATCATCCTTGCGAAGAACCCGGCTCTGTAACTTTATTAAGGTCTAAGCGACACCAAAGACCCAATTTGATATACGGCACAAAGTCCTGTGCCAAATCCCTGCAAATATAGCTACTCTATTGTATGAACCGAGGCTTTCAATTACATTGGAAAGATGTTCAACATACTCTATTTATGCACCGGAAATTCCTGTCGATCACAGATCGCTGAAGGCTGGACTCGACGGCTTGGCGGAGACAGCATTGAAGTCCAATCTGCCGGTATCGAAGCGCATGGCAAAAACCCGCGTGCAATAAAAATCATGCAGGAGGCGGGTATCGATATTTCCGGCCAGGAGTCAACTATAATCAATGAAGAAATGCTGAACCTGGCGGACGTGGTTGTCACGGTATGCGGGCACGCGGATGAGCAGTGCCCGGTTTTACCTGCAGGTGTAAAAAAGGTGCATTGGCCCTTGACTGATCCGGCAAAAGCCACGGGCCCTGAAAACGAGATCATGAGCGAGTTCCGGGCAACCCGGGACGAGGTTGAAAAGAGAGTCAGGAATATACTCAATAACCTTGCATAAGGAACTGAGTGATGAGTGTACAGTGCGAATCCACCGGGCGTCGTGCCGGTGGTGCGAAAATGCCTTTTTTTGAGCGTTACCTGAGCCTATGGGTGGCGCTTTGTATCGTGGCAGGCGTTCTCCTGGGGCGGTTCCTGCCAGCGGTGTTCGAATCTCTGGGCTCAATGGAAATAGCCAGTGTTAACCTGCCCGTTGCAGTGTTGATCTGGTTGATGATTTTACCCATGCTGCTCAAAATTGACTTCCACTCACTTGTTGAGGTCAGGCAACACTGGAAGGGTGTCGGAGTGACACTATTTATCAATTGGGGTGTGAAACCCTTCTCTATGGCCCTGCTCGCCTGGATTTTTATCCGCAACCTGTTTTCAGGCTGGTTGCCGGCGGATCAACTGGATAGTTACATTGCCGGCTTGATCCTGTTGGCCGCCGCCCCGTGCACGGCCATGGTATTTGTCTGGAGCAACCTGAGTGACGGTCATCCCGGGTTCACCCTGTCCCAGGTCGCCTTGAACGATTTAATCATGGTCTTTGCCTTTGCCCCCATCGTGGCTTTATTACTGGGTATTTCGTCGATACACGTGCCATGGGATACCCTGGTCCTCTCGGTCGTTTTGTATATCGTGCTACCGGTGATTGTTGCCAGCCTGTGGCGTAAATGGTTGATGGGGAAAGAAAACGGGGAGGAAAGACTGAAACGCGTGCTCGACTCGATGCATCCGGTCTCTTTGTCCGCTTTGCTGATTACGCTGGTGCTGCTGTTTGGCTTTCAGGGTAGCCGGATCATTGCCAACCCGGTCATTATCCTGTTACTCGCCATACCCATACTGATACAGGTCTATTTCAATTCAGGCCTGGCCTACTGGCTCAACAGGAAACTGGGTGTAGAGCACTGTGTTGCTGCGCCGTCTGCACTTATCGGTGCCAGTAACTTTTTCGAGCTTGCTGTGGCTGCGGCCATCAGCCTGTTTGGTCTGCAATCCGGTGCCGCCCTGGCCACCGTCGTGGGAGTGCTGGTTGAAGTTCCCGTGATGCTTTCAGTCGTTTGGATAGTCAATCGCTCCAAACCCTGGTACGAAACAAAACAATAACCCTTAAAGACTTACTGTTCTGTTCGCTCCTGACGATGCGTGGCTGTCAAATCATTTAATGGCCACAACCCGTTCAAGCGCCGTGTCTGAGCTTTAGCACCTCAACGAGCGACCCCAGCTCAAGTTTGCGGCTACGTAATAACACCAACAGGTGGTAGACCAGGTCCGCTGACTCGTTGAGCACTTCCTTATCACCACCCGCTGCCGCCGCAAGCGCCGTTTCCACACCCTCCTCGCCTACTTTCTGGGCAATGCGTTTGACACCGGCTTCCAACAAGTCCGTCGTATAACTGCCCTTGGGACGATCTTCATCGCGTTGTGCGATCACCCGTTCGAGATCGGCCAGGAACGCGAGTTCCGGGATCACCTTGTCTTCGATGTCAAAACAGGTATCCAGACCCAGGTGACAGGTCGGGCCTTCCTGGCGGGCGCGTATCAGCAGGCTGTCCGAATCACAATCGGGATGGATATCAACCAGGTCCAGGATGTGGCCTGAAGTTTCGCCCTTGGTCCAAAGCATCTCCCGGCTGCGACTCCAGAAAGTCACCTGGCCCGATTCGAGCGTAACTTTCAAGGCGTCTTTATTCATATAGCCCTGCATCAGCACACGGCCATCAAATGCGTCCTGCACGATGGCGGGTATCAAGCCACTCATTTTTTTCCATGCCAAACCATCAATATTCATAATCTCACTCCAATACCTCCCGCAGCCAGCATTTGCTTAAGCGCGGGTATCGGTACCTTGTTGTTGTGAAAAACTGTTGCTGCGAGGGCTCCATCTACATCAGCCTGTTCAAATACATCAATAAAATGACCGGCGCTGCCGGCACCGCCGGAAGCAATCAGGGGCAGGCTGGTCAACGCCCTTGCGGCTTTCAATTGATCAATATCAAAGCCCTCGCGTGTGCCATCGCTACCCATGCAATTGAGAACAATTTCACCCGCCCCGCGCTGGGCAACCTCGGAAATCCAATCCAGGGTTGCATGACCCGTCTGCTGCATCTGGTCCGGAATACCGGTCATCTGCCGGGTTACCCAAACACCATCGTGCAATATCGAGTCGATACCGACCACGACACATTGACTGCCAAACTCCTCCACCAACTCGTTGATCAGTTGCGGCCTCTGCACCGCCGGTGTGTTGATAGAGATTTTGTCAGCACCGCGCTGCAGAACCTTACGGGCATCTTCGACTGACCGTATGCCGCCGGCAACACAAAATGGGATGTCGATAACCCCGGCAACAAGCGAGACCCATTCACTGTCCACAGCACGACCTTCCGGACTCGCGGTAATATCGTAAAACACCAGTTCATCCGCACCCTCGGCGCTGTAGCGTGTGGCCAGTTCAATGATACCACCCATGACACGGTGGTCACGAAATCGCACACCCTTAACGACCTGTCCATCGCGTACATCGAGACACGGGATGATACGGCGCGCCAGATTTGAAACAAGCCCGGTCATTCCAATGCTTCCAGGGCTTCGGCAATGCTGAACCGCTTCTCCAGCAATGCCTTACCGGTAATCACACCGGTGGCACCCGTGGGTTTGAGTTGTTCCAGGTCGTTGAGACTGCTCACACCGCCGGATGCCTGCAGCTGCAGACCCGGATACCTGCTGGTGATGTCGGAATACAAATTGAGGTTGGGGCCATTAAGCGCACCGTCCCGGCTGATATCGGTGCATAAAAGGTGTCTCAGGCCACCGGCCACCAATTCATCAAGCAACTGCCACATATCGCGGTCGCCACGACTGGTCCAGCCATGTATACGCGGCCAGGGAATGCCCTTCTCGTCGAAACGAATATCCAGGGCGGCGACCAGCTTGTCGGCACCGTATTGATCCAACCAGCCAGTAAAACCCTTGCTGTGGGTAACACTCAGGCTGCCGATGACGACCCTTGCTGCGCCGGCATCCAGTCTGCGGGAGATATCTTCACCACTACGCACACCACCACCGGTTTGTACCGATTGCGTTGCCTGGCCAAGTAATCTGAACAAGGCTGAAGTATCCGCATCAACACCATCCCTGGAGGCAGCGAGGTCAACCACGTGGAGCCATTGAGCACCTGCATCTGCATAATCACGTGCAAGCTCCTCCGCTGACCGGGGGTAGCGGGTAACCTGTTTGAAATCACCATGTAACAGACGCACGCAGCGCCCATCCAACAGGTCAATGGCCGGGATCAGATTCATCACAACTCCAAAAAGTTTGCCAATAGTCGCGCGCCACCTCTGGCGGAACGCTCGGGATGAAACTGGGCACCAAAGAAGTTTCCCTGACGCACAATCGCAGCAAATGACTCACCATGTAAACAGGTGGCCAGGGTATCGGGGCCGATGGGGGCACAATAGCTATGAACAAAATAAAACCAGGGCTTTTCAGAAAGACCTGTAAGTAAGGGATCAGCGGTAACTGCCGTGGTTGTATTCCAACCCATATGCGGCACCCGGATACCCTTCGAGGGCTTCATTTTTTGTAAGGTTCCGGGAATAATGCCCAGACACTGCGTATCATCTTCATCCGATTTTTCAAATAATAATTGCATACCGAGACAAATACCCAGCACCGGTTGTTGTAGCTCACGGATGCATTGAATCAGGCCCAGTTCTTCCAGGCGCGACATGGCCGCACCGGCAGCGCCGACACCCGGTAACAGAACCCGGTCGGCAGCGCGTATGGTGGCCGCATCCGCCGTAAATACCGGCTCGGCACCGAGTCTTTTGAGCGCATGCGTGACGGAACCAATGTTGGCCCCGCCGCTGTCGATGATCGCCAGTGTCACCTGAGCACACCCTTGGTGCTGGGTAACTCGCTCCCCCGTCTCGCCAGTGCGGGCCGTAAAGCCCGGCCAGCACCCTTAAACAGGCCTTCGACCATGTGGTGGGTATTTTCACCGGTCACCTTCAGGTGCAGGGCACAACGCAGGGACTGGCTTAAGGACGCAAAAAAGTGACGGACCATTTCGGTGGACAAACCACCGACCGTATCACGCGGGAAACTGGCCGAAAATTCGATGACAGGGCGGCCGGATAAATCGATTGCTACCTCGGCCAGCGACTCATCCATCGGCAGGGTAAATCCGTAGCGGCCAATCCCCCGGCGGTCACCCAGTGCCTGGTCCAGTGCCTGGCCCAGCGCCAGCGCGCAATCTTCGACGGTATGGTGTTCGTCAATTTCGAGATCACCTTCGCAGTTCAGCAACAGCCGAAAGCCACCATGGGCGGCAATCTGATCCAGCATGTGATCAAAAAAGCCAATCCCGGTACTGATTTCATTTCCACCGGTTGCATCAAGATCCACCTCCACACTGATCTGGGTCTCGTTGGTATTGCGCTGTACCGAACCCCGCCTGGGCCGGGTGCATAGCTGGTGGGCAATGTCATTCCAATGCTTTCCGTCGGGTTCACAAAGAATACCACCGATACCCAAATTTTCCGCCAGTTGCAAATCGGTCTGGCGATCACCGATCACCCAGCTGTCGGCCAGGTCAAGCTCACCCGATTTAAGGTAATCCAGCAACATACCGATGCCCGGTTTGCGGTTTGGAGAGTTATCGTTTTCAAAATGCGGATCAATGTGTTCTGCAACGAAGTTGACCCCTTGGGAAGCAAACAGCGACAGCATTTTGTCATGTGCAGGCTGGAAATCTTCCAGCGGATTGGAGTCGGTACCGAGCCCATCCTGGTTGCTGACGATGACGAATTCGTAACCGGCATCCTTGAGTTTAAGCAGGGCGGGAATCACGCCATCGACCAGTTCAAGTTTATCCAGGCTGTCGATCTGAAAATCTTCCGGCTCAATAATCAGGGTCCCATCCCGATCAAGAAACAGAATCCGGCGCTTTAGTTGGTTCATGCCTGCTCCCCATACGCTTGCAGGGCACATTTTAACGCAATCTGCTCCTGTGTACTGCCAATCGTGAGACGAACACAGCCTTCAAGACGAACCTGTGAACTGAAATTCCGGACCCGTATGCCACGCCCTGCACACCAACTCACCAGTTCATCTCCGTCGGCTACACGTATCAGGATGAAATTGGCCTCACCATTCCAGATTTCCGTGACCCAGTCACAATTCGAAAGAAACCCGTATAAATCAGCCCTGTTCTGCCTGACCAGTTTCACAAATTGCTGTTGACGGTTGACGCTTGGCCCCGAAATGGCCTGAAGCGCTGCATCGATGGCCACGGATGCAAGCGGATAAGGCGCAATGACACGTTGCAACAGATTGATCACTGCCGGATTTGCTATCACGACACCGCAACGTAAACCCGCCGCTGCCCAGGCCTTCGACAGGGTACGCAGAACGACAAGTTGTGGCCATTGCTCCAACAGTTCGGTGGCCGACCTGGCAGTACAGAACTCAATATAGGCCTCATCCAAAACTACCAGTGCCTTGCCTTCAGTGGCCTTGAGTACTGCTTCCAAACGGGAGCGGCTGATCAAATCACCGGTGGGATTATTCGGCGAGGTGAGAAAAACCAGCCGCACACCCTCCTCTTCATTGATCACTTCTTCCAGTTTTACAAAATCAATTTGAAAGCCGTTCGCTGCCTGCCTGGGTACATCGATCACCCGCGCACCCTGGATGGTCGCGGCAATACGATACATACCGAAACAGGGGCTGCACTCAACAACAGCGTCTTGCCCCGGGCGGCAGAAAACCCGGGTGAGCAGGTCGATACCCTCATCGCTGCCCCGTGTAATCAGCAAGCTGTCTTCGTTTACCGCGTACATTTCTGCAAGACGGGCTCTCAGTAACGCCGGTTGCGGTTGCGGATACCTGTTGAGTGACAGACGTTGCCATTCGGGGTCGGGGACGTGGGGAGACGGCGCTTCGTTGGCATTTAACAGGATGCCGTCTGCAGCCGCGCTATTCCGCGCTGATACATAGGGCTTCATAGCGACAATTTCAGATCTTGCAATACTGTTGATGTCCATCTTCATCAGGTATTACCCTTCAGGCGATATTCCACGGCCATTTGATGCGCGTCCAAACCCTCGGCTTTCGCCAGCGTTGCTGCACATGGCCCGACGCTTCGAAGCCCAGATTGACTGGCACGCTGTAAAGTCATACGCCGTAGAAAATCACTGACGGACAATCCGCTATAGGCGCGCGCATAACCATAGGTTGGAAGCACATGGTTTGTGCCGGAGCAATAGTCTCCCAGCGATTCGGGTGTCCAGGGCCCAATAAATACCGACCCGGCAGCGTTAACCTTTTCCGCTGTCTGATCCGCTTTATCACAATTCAGTATCAGGTGTTCGGGTGCATAGCGGTTGCTGATTTCAACAGCCTCGGCGATTGAACTCACCAGGATACGCCTGAGATATTGCAATGAACCGGCAAGGATTTCCGCACGTGGCAATTTCCCGGCCATACCCGGTAACAATCGACCCACTTCATCCAGCAACGCCACGTCGTCACTGATAACAATGGCCTGCGAGTCAGGACCGTGCTCGGCCTGTGACAACAGATCCCAGCACACCGCCGTCGCATCCGCACCCTGGTCTGCGATCACCAGTACTTCTGAGGGTCCGGCGGGCATGTCACGCGCCGCACCGCCAGGCAAACTGGAAATCTGCTGCTTGGCTTCGGTAACCCAGGCGTTACCCGGCCCGAACAGCTTGGCACAGGCAGGAATGCTTTCGGTTCCAAGACCCATGGCGGCAATGGCCTGCGCACCCCCAACCTTAAAAACGCGTTTGATACCGCAACGTGAGGCAGCGGCAAGGATAGCCGGCGGTACCTGCCCCTGTTTATCCGGCGGCGTACATAAAATGACCTTATCGCAGGCGGCAATCTGTGCGGGAACGCCCAGCATCAGTACCGTGGAGATCAGGGGTGCGGACCCACCTGGCACATACAGTCCAACCGGTGATACAGGCAGGTAACGTGCTTCACAACGTAAACCGGGAGCCGTTTCCATGTTCAGCGGCGCTGGTTTTCCGGCTAGATGGAAGGCACTTATCCGGGATATCGCTTCGTCCATGGCTTGCAAAACAGCCGGATCGACCCGCGACTCAGCCATTGCCCACTCATCAGCAGTCACTTCCAGTGTCTTGGGGACCACCGCATCAAATTTTTCAGCGAACTCCCGCAGAGCCCTGTCACCATCACTCCTGACCTGCGAGATGATGTCGCTGACAAGCTGCTGAAATTCGCCGGCCGGGATGGGTGGACGGCGCAAAGCAGTCTCCCTTTGCTCCTCGCTGGCACTCGACCAGCCGATCATTTCCGGAATAAGAATTTCCATCTTTTAAGCCAGCATTTTTTCAACGGGTAACACGAGGATGGCCGTAGCGCCAGCGGCTTTCAATGCTTCCAGGTGTTCCCAGAAAACTCCTTCACGGCACACGGCGTGCATGGCAACACGGTCCGGATCACCCTCCAGATTCATCAGGCTGGGTTTCTCGGTACCCGGTAAAAGACGGGTGATTCTCTCAACCGCATCACGCGGAGCATGTAACATCACGTACTTGCTTTCAGCCGCCTGAAGCACACCATCCAGACGCGACAGCAAGCGGTCGATCATCAGGCGTTTTTCCTCTGACAACTGACCGGTATTCCCATAAAGTGCTGCGGTGCTTTCAAAAAGCACCTCCAATTCAACCAGGTGATTGGCGCGTAACGTTGTACCCGTAGAGACGAGATCCGATATCGCATCCGCCGTTCCCAGCCCGGGTGCAATCTCGACTGAACCGGAGAACTTGACCGTTTGAGCGGTAATACCACGTTTGGATAACAGGGAGCTGGTCAGGGCGGGATAACTGGTTGCAATCCGGCATCCGTCAAGATCATTGGCGGATTTGATCTGCGAATCCTCTGGTATCGCCA
>Ga0265303_10002021_pt1 | contig 12587 bp, 12 predicted proteins | sample Helome_2_FD_192494 | JGI IMG/M metagenome (GOLD analysis project Ga0265303, IMG submission 192494) | Marine sediment microbial communities from subtidal zone of North Sea - Hel_20160317 (Illumina Assembly) | ecosystem: Environmental > Aquatic > Marine > Subtidal zone > Sediment ...
GTAGTCAACCAGAAGCCGCACAGCTGGAAATATCCGACGAGGTAGTCATCAAGATCCGTGACATGCACAAGTGGTATGGTTCCTTTCACGTGCTCAAGAATGTCAACCTGGAAGTTAACCGGGGTGAAAGAATCGTCATCTGCGGACCTTCTGGTTCCGGAAAATCAACCTTGATTCGGTGTATAAACCGGCTTGAAGAACACCAGCAGGGCGACATCATTGTCGAAAATGTTGAGTTGACTAACGATCTGAAGAATATCGACGCGATTCGTCGCGAAGTGGGCATGTGTTTTCAACATTTCAACCTGTTTCCTCACCTTACCGTGCTGGAGAACTGTGCGCTGGCACCGATCTGGGTCAAGCAAGTCCCGCGTAAGGAAGCCGAAGAGACAGCGATGAAATATTTAACCCGGGTAAAAATACCCGAGCAGGCCGACAAGTTTCCTGGCCAACTATCGGGCGGCCAACAGCAACGGGTTGCAATCGCTCGCTCGCTGTGCATGAATCCAAAAATCATGCTGTTTGATGAGCCGACCTCGGCACTCGATCCGGAAATGATCAAGGAAGTGCTCGACGTCATGGTCGAACTCGCCAAGGAAGGTATGACGATGTTGTGTGTAACCCACGAAATGGGATTTGCCAAGACGGTTGCGAATCGAGTCATATTCATGGATGAAGGCCAGATCATCGAAGAAAACAATCCGCATGAATTCTTCGATAATCCGCAGCATGAACGCACCAAGCTGTTCCTGAGCCAGATTCTCGCGCACTAACGGAAAGACCCGAAAGGGCTCAGTATCTCGGTTTCCCCTGATAGTGGGTGGCTGCCTCGGGGGTCAGTCCGCAAAAGTCGCTCCCAAACGGCAAAAAACGCCGTTTGGTCCATCCATGGAATCGCTTGGAGCTCGGCATCCCTGCCTCGCTACACTTTTGCGGACTGACCCCCGAGGCAGCCTAAGCACGCCAGTGAATCTGCGATCAGTTGTTTATTCCGGACAGTAGTGCGCGCAAGCGAGAATCTTTTTTTATTTTCTTTTAATCGGCGGTACCCAGTAAGGCTTTCAAGTCTGCGAAGGTATCGAGTCCACGCTGATGCCTTTCACTATCCGACAATTTACTCAATGTGTGCTCGGCGCCTTCGAGATCGGCTTCGGGTAATTCGTACAGGAATCGACTAACCTCGCATTGCAGCATATCGCCGAATTTCTGCCGGGTTCTGGCATAGCTCAGTGTCAGGTTCGAGGCGGCCCGGGTAATCCCGACATAGGCCAGCCGCCGTTCCTCTTCGATACTGTCTGCATCCTGTGATTGGTGATGCGGCAGGCTGTCTTCCTCGAACCCGACCAGGTAGACATGTTCAAACTCGAGGCCTTTGGCAGCATGTATTGTCATCAGTTGCACTGCATCCTGCGGTTTTTGATCCTCGTCATTTTCGAGTATCGACATCAGTGATAAATGCGCTACTACGGCGTCGATTGATTTGTCGTCACGGTCCTTTTGCAGGTTGCCGATCCAGCTGATCAGTTCCATGACGTTCTCCATGGCGGCTTCGGCCTGTTTGCTCGAGGTGCAGGTTTCGCTGAGCCAGTCGGCGTAGTCAATTTTCGAGACCAGCGTCCGGCACAGGCCCATGGCATCATCCTGTTGGGCCTGCAGGCGCAGCTCCGCTATTAATTCGATGAACTCCTGGATACGCATCCGGGCGCGGTTGTTGAGGGATTCGAGCAGGCCCAGTTCGCGCATGGCGATATCCAGGCTACGTTTCCTGGATCCGGCGTAAGTTGCCAGCGCCTTAATACTGGTAGCACCAATTTCGCGTCGTGGAACGTTGATTATCCTGAGCAGTGCCTGGTCGTCGTCGGGATTGGTGAGCAGACGCAGATAGGCCATGATGTCCTTGATCTCGCGTCGATCGAAAAACGCGTTACCACCAGCCACCTGGTAGGGAATGGAGTGATCGCGAAGGGCTTTTTCATAATTCCGCGACTGGAAGTTACTGCGATAAAGAATCGCAAACTGGCTGCAGGGCGTATTTTCCTGGAAGCGTTTACTGAGGATGTCGACAACTACCCGGTTGGCTTCGTCCTCGGCGTTCTTGCATGGGAACACCCGGATCAGATCGCCGGCGCCGGAAGCCGACCAGAGTTTCTTGTCATAGAGGTGCTGATTGTTCGCGATTAACTGGTTAGCGGCGCCGAGAATACGACTGGTAGAGCGATAGTTTTGCTCGAGCTTGATCACTTCGAGCGCCGCAAAGTCCTGCTGCAGGCGTTGCAGGTTTTCAGGGCGGGCACCGCGCCAGGCGTAGATCGACTGGTCGTCATCGCCGACCACGGTCAGCTTCTGGCGAATGCTGCAAAGTGCTTTCACCATTTCATACTGGCTGGTATTGGTGTCCTGGTATTCGTCGATCAACAGGTAGCGGATCCTGTCCTGCCAGTTGTTGAGTACTTCCGCATGATCACGGAACAGTTGCACCGGCAGCATGATCAGATCATCGAAATCCATCGAGTTACAGGCCACCAGGTGTTGCTGATACTCTTCGTACAAGCGGGACTGGGCCTGCAACAGCGGGGTGTCGGCTGTGGCGACTGCGGCTGCCGGAGCAACGAAATCGTTTTTCCAGCGGCTGATCTGGTACATGGTTTGGCGGATGTAATCGGTATCCTGCTCGAGCCGATGAGCGAGACCGTCGAGGCAGGTTTCGACATCGCGTGAATCCATGATGCTGAAACCGCGGCGATATCCCAGCCGATGCGATTCATGGATCAGGATGCGTTGCCCGAGACTGTGAAAGGTCGATATCTTCAGTCCCCTGGTGGTTTTCCTGTCCATCAACCGGGTCACCCGTTGACGCATTTCGCGAGCCGCCTTGTTGGTGAAGGTGACGGCGCAAATATGCTGCGCGGCGTAACCCTGCTGTATCAGCCACGCAATCTTGCGCGTGATGACGCCGGTTTTACCACTGCCGGCGCCGGCCAGCACAAGGCAGGGCCGGTCAATGCATTTAACCGCCTGTTGTTGCGGCCGATTGAGATCTTGCAGGTTCAAGGATGCTAAACTATCGTGCCTGGAGCGAGTAATATTTCAAAAACAGTAATAACGGGTTAAAACCGGCGAATGACAAAACTTTCCATTGATGATGCTGGCTGGTTGCAGTCCGTTGAAGTGATTCGGTCACCCAATTTCGATGCCAGGCCTGGCAGCACAAACGTAAAACTAGTCGTCGTACATGGCATCAGTTTACCACCTGGCGAATACGGTGGTGGTCATATTCAAAAGTTTTTTTGCAATCAGCTCGACGCAGGCGCGCACGCATATTTCGAGTCTATCTGCAGCATGACGGTTTCGGCCCATTGCCTGATCGAGCGTGACGGGAACGTGATTCAGTTTGTCTCGTTTAATGACCGCGCCTGGCATGCGGGTGAGTCGCAGTGGTGCGGCGAAACGGCTTGTAACGACTTTTCCGTTGGTATCGAACTTGAAGGTTGTGACGACCAGGCCTATGCCGATGCTCAGTATCACAGTCTCGGCGGTTTAATCAGCGCCTTGCGTAGCAGGTACCCGTGCATCGACACCGATGCCATTACCGGTCACAGTGATATCGCGCCGGGACGTAAAACGGACCCCGGTCCTGCTTTCGACTGGGAGAAATTAAAGCAACTAGTCTAGCGCGACCCACTGGTCGTCGAGATAGGCTTCAAGTGGTTTGTAACGGCGCTTGTAGCTCATTTTATTACAGTCACGAATCCAGTATCCGAGATAAAGGTAGTCGAGGTCGCGTAACTGGGTTTCATGAATTTGATTCAAGATCGCAAAATGACCGGGGCTGCGAGCCTCGTGGTCCGGGTCGAAAAAGGTGTAAACCGCGGATAATCCGCTGCTGGTCACGTCGCAAACCGCCACTGCCATTAGAATCCGGTTCAGGCGGAACTCGAAAAACAGGGTATCGGCCCAGTCGCTGATCAAAAATCGATGGTAGTCGGATTTACTGGGATTGGCCATGCTGCCGTCGTTGTGCCGACTGTTGATATAACGACGGTACAGATCGAAGTGTTCGTCGCGGTAACGGCCCGGCATGACGCTGATTTTCAAATCCGCGTTACGCTTGATGACACGTTGCTCGCTGCGTGAATACTGATGCCGTTTGACCGGCACCCTGACTGATATGCATTCCTTGCACTGCGGGCAATGGGGTCGGTAGATATAACCCCCGGAGCGCCGAAAACCATGTTGAATCAATTCGTTATAAGTGCCCATGTCCATATCCATATGAGGATTGGCGAAAGCACTGACCGACTTGCGGTTGTCCAGGTAACTGCAGGGTTCCGGGGTCGATGCAAAAAAGTTGAGTTTTACCTGGTCATTCATAATTTAAACCGTCAGGTTTATCCCTAAGTTTAGATCGTAAAATGACACTTGTAACGAATTTTTGTGCCTAAAATGCAGTTTTGAGAGCTGGATCCCAGGGCCCGCGGGGCTTTTTGAGATTTGCCTGTATGCTGGCTAAAGGTCGAAGAAAGTCCTGCTGTTTTGCAGGCTCTGCCGGGCCAGCAGTGCAGTCGTTTTACCCTGGTGAAAGGCTACAGTCTCGAGAATATGCGGTAGATTTGCGGGTTCGTTGATCCGGCTCGAAGGCCTGGGCTGGATATTTCGGGGTAGCAGGTAGGGTGCATCGGTTTCAAGTAACAACCGGTTATCGGGGATTAGCTTCACCAGCTGTTGCAAATCAAGCCCGCGCCGCTCGTCGCAGATCCAGCCGGTTATACCGATGTAACAATCCAGATCGAGGTAATCGGTTAATGCCGCGCGATCATCGGTAAAGCAATGTACTACCAGCCTGCTGATATCGCTGCGATACTCGCGCAGCATTGCCACGAAACGTTCGTGTGCGTCCCGTTGGTGGCAAAACAGCGGCATCTGCAGGGCCGCCGCCAGTTCCATTTGCTGCTGAAACACCATTTCCTGTGCCGGCTGCGGGGAATAGTTCCGGTTGAAGTCGAGACCGGTTTCGCCGATCGCACGCACGCAGCGCTGCCCTGCCATATTTTCGAGTTCCGTTCGGCTTTCGTCATTCCACTCACTGGCGTGGTGCGGGTGGATTCCACAGGTCGAGACCAGGCGGTCGGGATAATGCTCGCATAGCGCAATGGCCTGTCGGCTTTCCGCAATCGAAGTACCCGTTACCACCATCTGCATAACGCCGGCCTCGCGGGCGCGCTGCATAACTGCATCCATGTCCCGCTGGAGGCTCTTGTTGGTCAGGTTGACGCCAACATCGACCAGTTCGATCATTGACGAATACCGGTACCGCGGGCCAGCAGGGTCAGGCAGGCGATAAATAACACCGCTATAAAAAACAGGATAACGGCGATAGCAGTCATTAAATCGATATCGCTGCTGCCGCGAAATCCATAGCGGAAGCTATTGACCATGTAGAGGATCGGATTACCCAGTGAAACCTGCTGCCAGAACTCGGGCAATAGCTTGATCGAGTAAAATATTCCGCCGAGATAGGTAAGGGGGGTTAGCACAAAGGTGGGAATAATCGTGATATCGTCAAAGCTGTTGGCGAATATTGCATTGATCAACCCAGCTAGCGCAAACAGGCAGGAGGTCAGCAGCGCGACCAGCAGTACCACGAACGGATTGTAAATGCTGAAATCGGTAAACAGCAACGAGACCAGGGTTACCGCGATGCCGACACTGATCCCGCGCACCATGCCTCCGCTAACAAACCCGAGCAGAATAACCAGGTCGGGTACTGGTGCGATCTGCATTTCTTCGATATGGCGAGAATACTTGGCGCCATAGAAAGATGAGACAACATTGGTATAAGAATTGGTGATGATCGACATCATCACCAGTCCCGGCATGATGAAGTCGATATAAGTCATACCGTCCATCTCGCCGACGCGTTGACCAATGAGGTTGCCGAAGATGACGAAGTAAAGCGCGACCATTACCACCGGTGGAATGATGGTTTGCACCCAGATGCGGGTAAAGCGCATTATTTCCTTGCGCGTAATCGTCAGGTAGGCGATCCAGAATTGTCGTATCATTACGCGGCGCTCGAATTGCCGGACTTGCTCGTCAACTTGACGAATAGTTCCTCGAGCCGGTTGACCTTGTTGCGCAGGCGCTCCACGATTATACCTTGCGCATCAAGCTCGCGGATCAAATCATTGATCGAGCGACTGTCCGGAACTTCGACTTCGATGCTGTGATGATCGAGTCGAACGATATTATCGAAACTTTCCAGCCGGGGAACCTGTTCCAGTTCATCACGCAGGTAAAGCACAAAGGTTTCGCTGTTCAACTGTTTGAGTAACAGCTTCATACTGGTGTTCTGGATGATTTCGCCGTCGTCGATGATAGCGATGTTACGACACATGCGTTCAGCTTCTTCCAGGTAATGCGTGGTCAGAATTATCGTGGTTCCCTGGTCGTTGATTTGATCGAGAAAGTCCCACATCGTGCGTCGCAATTCGATATCAACACCCGCGGTAGGCTCGTCCAGGATCAACAGGCGCGGTTTATGAATCAATGCACGCGCGATCATCAGGCGGCGTTTCATGCCCCCCGACAGGCGCCGCGCCTGCGATCTGTGGTGTTGCCATAGTCCCAGCTGCCGCAGGTAATGCTCGGTCTCATGTCTTGCAATTCGCGCGGGTATTCCATAGTAACCAGCCTGGTTGATGACGATCTCTTCTACCGGTTCGAAAGTATTGAAGTTAAATTCCTGTGGTACCGAGCCCAGTAACGATTTGGCGATGATGAATTCGTCGTCAATGGAGTGACCGAAAATCCTGACGCTACCGCTGGTCTTGTTGACCAGGCCAGAAATGATACCGATGCAGGTTGATTTGCCGGCACCGTTGGGGCCAAGCAGGGCAAAGAAATCACCTTTCTCGACCTGCAGGTCGATACCCTTGAGCGCCTGTAAGCCACTGGCATAGGTTTTGTGCAGATTCTCTATTTCTAGTGCAAACATGCTTGCTGCCGCTGTCAAATCAGCCGACAAGCTTAGGCAATCGCTTTTAAAAAGCAACCCCATTTCCCGTGCGCTGGCCTGGTGCGAAAATACGGTTAAATTTTTAACTGAAATTAGCGCATTATTATTGTGTTAAGGCTCGATTCAGTTAGTTCTGCCTATATTGCCAGTCATCGTTACACAAGCAGGAGGCCGGCATGAAATCTCTGAAAACGACAATTGCAGTAATAGTCTTGATATTTGCCAATGCCGCTGGCGCCGCCAACAATGGCCATGGCTACAAGAAACATAACTATAAGCCCCGGCATGATCTCTACGAATATGCGCGGGTAACCAACGTGCAACCCATATACCGCGAGGTGGAGGTATCCAGGCCGGTGCGCGAATGTTGGCAGGAGCCGGTCTATCACACGCGAAGTCGACCACGGCGGTCCGCGGGTGGCATGCTGGTTGGAGGCCTTCTTGGTGGATTTATCGGACATCAGTTTGGTAAAGGCCGGACTAATAAAGTCGCCACAGTGGTCGGTACCATCGTCGGCGCGCAAATCGGTCACAATGCTGTCAACGGGCATTCCGGGCATGATTCCCGTGAGGTCGCTCGATACGAGGAACATTGCAAGACCCGCCACGAGGTCGGCTACGAGGAAGTCATTGATGGTTATGATGTGACCTACAGGTATCGTGGCAGCAGTTACCAGATTGAAATGCCCTACGACCCCGGTAAGCGTATTAAAATGCGCATTCAGTTTGCACCTGTGATTTAATCTTTTTAAACGGTAATACGAGAATTCCGATGCGAGCGATAGTCATAGAAGATGATATCGATATCCAGCAGCAAATCGTTGAGCGTTTGAAAGCTGAAGGATTTGCAGTTGATAGTGCCGACAATGGCGATGAAGGACTTTACCTGGTGCAGGAGTATCCGGCGGATGTCGCTATCATCGATCTGGGTTTGCCCAAAATGTCAGGGCTGGAAGTGATCAATCAAATCCGTGATCAGGGTAACAAGATTCCAATCCTGATCCTCACTGCCAGGGGGCGTTGGCAGGACAAGGTTGAAGGACTGGATGCGGGTGCCGATGATTATCTGGTCAAGCCGTTTCATCACGAAGAAATGATGGCGCGTATCCGTGTGCTGATCAGGCGGGCTTCAGGATGGTCGGATTCACGTATTGTCTGCTCACCGGTAAGTCTCGATACCGCTACCCAGCGTACTTATGTCGATGAGCGCGAAGTGGACTTGACGGCATTCGAGTACAAGGTGCTCGAGTATCTGATGTTGCATGCCGGTGAAGTGATCTCGAAGACCGTATTAACCGAGCATTTGTATGATGACGAATCCGATAATGACAGTAACGTGATCGAGGTTTTTATTCGGCGTTTACGCCAGAAGCTCGATCCGGACGAGAGCTTGAAACCCATAGAAACTCTGCGCGGTCGGGGTTATCGTTTTACACTTCAGCGGGCGGAGCAAAATTAAACCAAAGTGAAATCGATCAAATCCAGACTGACGCTGGTGTCGATGGTGGTACTGGTCGCATTTATGGTGCTGACGGCGATTGCGCTGGAACGGGCCGTGGTAAAACGCGCCTTGCAGGCCGAGGAAGACGTGCTGCAATTACTCATATACAGCTTGCTCGGCGCGGTCGATCAGGACCGCCAGGGGCTCAGTATTACGGTGTCGGGTGATCGCTTGTTCGAACCCAGCCTGGTCACCCGAAATTCCGGTTTGTATGCGCTGCTTTATGATCAGCAAAAGCGGGAAATCTGGCACTCTGAATCGATCACTATTGGCTTCCCCCGGATTGGAGTAACAGAACTCGGGGAGTGGGATTTTCAAATTGTCGAGCATTTGGCAACGCCGTACTTCCGGCTAAATTTTGCGCTACAGTGGCCGGATACCAACAACAAGTTACAGCGCTACGATGTGGTCGTCTGGCGCAACGCCGTTGGATATTTTGAACAACTCAGCCGCTTTCGGCAAACTCTGTGGGCCTGGTTAATCATCACCACTTTTCTGTTACTGGTTGTGATGTATCTTGTTACCCGCTGGAGTTTACGACCGCTGCAGAAAATAGGTCTCGAAGTGAAGGCAATTGAAGATCAACAACAGTCGGGGTTTGAGCAGGACTACCCTGACGAGATAGCGCCGCTTACCGCAAACCTGAACATCCTGTTAAAGCGCGAGCAGTACCAGCGCGATCGCTACCGCAATGCTATGGATGACCTCGCGCACAGCCTGAAAACGCCGCTCGCGGTATTGACCGGCCTAAGTGATCAGCGCGAAATCAGTCTGCCCCAGATTGAAACCCTGCGCGAACAGACTGATCGGATGAACCAGATCGTCTCTTACCAGTTACAAAAGGCGACCGGCGTTGCGGATATTCGAATTAGCAAGCCGGTTGATCTGGTTAAGATTATCGACAAACTGGTATCGGCACTGGAAAAGGTCTATCAGGAAAAGGCGATCAGGGTCGAACGTAAACTGCCGGCGCAGATGCTGCTGCGAATCGATGAAGGCGATTGCCTTGAGGTAGTTGGTAACCTGCTCGACAATGCCTTCAAATACGGTAAAAAGAGAATCGCTATCGAGAGTCCGGAAAGTGAAGATAAATCGATGACCCTGGTCATTGAGGATGATGGTGAGGGACTGACTGCTGCCGAAATAGAACAGATTCTGAATCGGGGCACTCGTCTCGATCAGGCTACCGAAGGGCAGGGCATTGGACTCGCTGTCGTCGCTGACATAGTTGAGTCATACAATATTGAACTGGACTTTAACACTGCTGAACCAGTTGGGTTGAGGGCAAGCCTCAAATTCCCGAAAATCTGATTGCATCAGGCAGTCAGCGACAGCCAGAATCCATAGATCAGCACCACGGCGCCGGGTAGATAGACCAACCGATGCGAAAATAGTATCCAGGTATCGATAAATTTGCCTTGATAGCGACGTTCCGATGTTGGCATCGATGTTCTCCTGCGACAAGGCCATGCCGGTAGTCGCGTTACCGGCGGTTAAACCATCAGATAGCGTTTTCTTTCGGTGACTGAAGTGTCGAAATAATCGGTCGTTTCGTGGTTGGCAGCCTGTAAAACGGGTTCTGACGAAACATGTTCGCTGATACAGATACTGCAACGATAAAAGGTGACCGAACTCTTGGTAGTAGCTGTTTCATCAGTGATGAACATCTGGGAATTGCAATTGGGGCACTTCATATGGAGGATCCCTGATCTGGTTCCCCGTAGTATAGACACAAAATACTAAAGCACAATATCTTGCGGTATTAATTTTTTACACATACAATATGTAGTGGTTGTGTCGATTTCACAGGGACGTGATTTTTTTCTTATAGCAGTCAGTAATTTACGCAACCAAGCTCATAAATCACTTCACAAGTCCGCCCTAAGTCAACTAACTGTCACCAGTCTTTAAAGTGCCTTGAAGCCGATATCGGTGCGGAAATATGCCGAATCCCAGCTAATTTTTTCGATTAGTTCATAGGCGCGCAATTGCGCGTCCTTAATATTATTACCGAGACCTACCGCGCACAATACACGCCCACCATCAGACAGGATACTGCCGTCTGCGCCGAGCCTGGTACCAGCGTGAAACACTTTGCCAGTCGCTGATTGCGGTGGAATATTTTCGATCAGGGCACCTTTATCGTAACTACCGGGATAACCATTTGCAGCCATTACTACGCCGAGACTGGCACGTTGATCCCATTGCGTGGATTTAGAGTCAAGCTCGCCCTGGCAGGCAGCCAGGCAAAGTTCAACCAGGTCAGATTGCAGGCGCATCATGATAGGTTGAGTTTCAGGGTCGCCAAAACGACAGTTGTATTCGAGCACTTTGGCGCCACCATCGGCGCCAATCATCAGTCCTGCGTACAAAAAACCTCGATAACGATTACCCTCGGCATTCATGCCTTTTACCGTGGGTAAAATAATATCCTGCATTACCCGTGCCTCGATGTCTGCGCTAAGCACCGGGGCAGGGGAGTAGGCGCCCATACCGCCTGTATTAGGCCCGCGGTCACCATTGTCACGTGCCTTGTGATCTTGTGAGCTTGCCATTGGCAATACCTGTTCACCATCGACGATGCAGATGTAACTGGCTTCTTCACCGGCCAGAAATTCCTCGATGACGACCCGGTGACCGGCTTCGCCAAACCGGTTAGCCGAAAGCATGTCTATGATCGTTGCCCGGGCTTCATCCTGGGTTTGAGCTATGATCACGCCTTTACCGGCCGCAAGCCCGTCAGCCTTGATCACAATCGGAGTGCCCTGTTGCTCGACATATTCACAGGCGGCGGTGACATCGGTGAAACTCTGGTAGCCAGCACTTGGAATTTCGTGGCGTGCGAGGAAGTCCTTGGTAAAGGTTTTGGAACCCTCGAGCTGAGCAGCATTGGAGCGAGGCCCAAATATCGTTAGACCACTGTCTTCGAAGCGATCGACAATACCGGCTACCAGCGGTGCCTCGGGGCCGACAATAGTGAGTTCGATTTGATTAGTGCTGGCAAACTCCAGCAGGCCGTCGATGTCTTCGGCGCCAATAGCAACATTTTCCATGCCATCTTCCAGCGCGGTGCCGGCGTTACCCGGAGCGATATATACCTGCTGCACCAGTTTGGATTGGGCTGCTTTCCAGGCGAGCGCATGTTCCCGTCCGCCACCACCCACGATTAACACTTTCATCTTTTACGCCTGCCTCAGTGCCGGAAATGTCGCATTCCCGTGAAAACCATTGCCATGCCATGTTCATTCGCGGTGGCGATGACTTCGTCGTCACGCATCGATCCACCCGGTTGGATTATCGCGCGTATGCCGACTTCGTTGGCGGCGTCGATACCATCGCGAAACGGGAAGAAAGCGTCTGAGGCCATCACCGAACCGGCTACTTCGAGGCCGGCGTGCGCGGCCTTGATCGCGGCAATACGCGCGCTGTTTATGCGTGACATCTGGCCCGCCCCGACGCCGACAGTCATATTGTCACGCGCATAAATTATGGCGTTGGATTTGACAAACTTGGCTACCTGCCAGGCAAACACCATATCCTGCATTTGCCGGTCATCGGGTTTCACTTCGCTAACCACTTCAAGCCCCTGGTAGAGCGCCTGGTCGGCATCCTGAACCAGTATCCCGCCATTGACATGCTTATAATCAAACCGGGTTTGCGCGTTGTCCCATTGGCCGCAGCTTAGCAGGCGCACATTTTCTTTGCTCGAGACCATCTCGATCGCGGCGTCTGCTATCGACGGGGCGATAATGACTTCGACAAACTGCTTGTCGATGATAGCTTGCGCGGTGCTGGCATCGAGGGGACGGTTGAAGGCAATGATGCCGCCGAAGGCGGATTCCGGGTCGGTGCTGAAGGCGCGCAGGTAAGCATCGTGGATGTTGTCGGCCTGCGCTACGCCGCAGGGGTTGGCATGCTTGACGATTACGCAGCACGGATTCTCGAACTGCTTGACGCATTCGAGCGCAGCGTCGGTATCGGCGATATTATTAAACGAAAGCGCCTTACCCTGGATTTGTACCGCGCTGGCAACACTGGGCTCCTGGTTGCCGGGGGCAGTGTAGAAAGCCG
>Ga0265303_10002022_pt1 | contig 12586 bp, 34 predicted proteins | sample Helome_2_FD_192494 | JGI IMG/M metagenome (GOLD analysis project Ga0265303, IMG submission 192494) | Marine sediment microbial communities from subtidal zone of North Sea - Hel_20160317 (Illumina Assembly) | ecosystem: Environmental > Aquatic > Marine > Subtidal zone > Sediment ...
CTTTCTTACCTACTATAAACCACCATTCAGTGACTTCTTTACTTGCGTGAAACATGTAAATAAACGGGTCTGTTTCAGGGATAATATTAATTAATACTTTATCACCTTCTTCCAGGTCAGTTTCTTCTTTATAAGGTCTAGCAATAAATTCATCATAGATAATAACATATCTACTTACTACATCTTTTTGTATTAGGTGTCGTATCATGATTTTCCTCTAAGTTTTTTAGTATTCTCCAGACTTCTCTACGTACATATACTACACCACCGTTAGTTTCAACGATAGCTCCTTCAGTACCACTACAAGCCCATCCGTTGTTATAATATATCATTGCTTCTTTAAAGGGGTGTTCTAAAGATTGTGTTTCTTCGGTTTTCAAAGTTCTTTAGTATCCTATATACATCACGGTCGATATTTGTAAAGAGGTTTTTCTTATATTGTCTAGCATAGTATCTATCATAGTTTTGATCATACTTAGCTATAAAGCCTTGTTTATGCAGATCAAGTGCTTTTTTAAATACATGTTTTTTCAAGTTGCACCATTAATCTGTATACGTCTTTTTTTACCCAATCTTTAGCTTCACAAGTTTCATAGTTACGTGTTATATAACCTATATTTTTTAATTCCACACCAAAATTAATTTTTGTTGTTCTCCATCCTTGGGTATGTAATTGTAAAGCTTCTTTAAATAGATGTTCGTTCAAGTTGCACCATTAGTCGATAGACTTCTTTGCTAATAATGATGGTATGTTTGATTCCATCATCACGTATTGCTTTATAACGCATAGGTACATTTTCTCTTCTTAAATTAGGTATGTAATCTGTTGTTGGAACATAGTTGCTGTTTATTAACTGTATTGCTCGTTTGAGTGGATGTTCTTCCAAGTTGCACCATTAGTTTATAAGTATCTTGACATATATAAATACGGGCATTGTATTTAGTGGATGATTTATCAGTAGCGAGAGCTATATAATTATTACCTTTATGACAAATATGTGCTTTATAATGATTCCGGTGTAATATTAACGCTCTTCTGAATATGGAGGCCAGATTGTTCTTCAAGTTGCACCATTATCCTATATACATCACGAGGTATACTTAGTTGGTCACCTGTTTTAGTAATCATAAAGTACCCTAAAATAGTATCGAGTACTGTTACATTACCCAGGTTATGATATTTAATAGCTTGTTTAAATATATGTGGTTTATCACCTTTACGGAAAGCTATTAATTCTGCCCATTGTTCTTTAGTGATTTCATAATAGTCATTACCAGACCAGGTACGGCAAGCATAATAAACTCCCCCTTTTAAACGAGGTTTATATCCTTGTTTAAATAAGTCGTGCATATGTAAAGGTTTAGTCATTTAAGGGGTTTACCCATAAGCATATGTGTAGGAATTGATTCTTCTACAATAAAGACAGGTCGTTCACGTATAATATCAAGCCAGTTTTGAATAGACTCTCTAGCGAGTCCTGCTGTTTTGAAAGTTTTGATTGCACGACAAATCATAACTCCATTAGGTGCTTGCATTTCCCAGGTGTATTCTGTACCTGATCTAAATATACGAATCATATATTTATTTTTTGTTTTTTCTATTCTCATGTTGAACCTGCTTTAGTTTAAGATATGCACATACTTCTGCTGCTAGTCGATTAGCTTCTTCTTCAGTATCACGGAATACACGCATAGCTAGTTTACCGTTAATATGAATCTCTGCTTTCCATCGGTGTTTAAATTCACTTATAGATTGTTTTTTAGCTTTATATCTAAAAAACTTAAACCCCTTTTCTTTTGGTTTATCGGGAACAAATGATGTTTTACTAGTCTGATACATTATGCTGCTCAATTAATAAACGATAGGCTTCAGTATCAGCCGCAGTAGTTAATCTATATAGAGCATGAAATACAGCACTATCAATATCTTTTTTATCTTTACTATACCAAGGGATACCAGCAGCTTGTTCAACAAGCATAGGTGTAAGCTTACCTTTGACATTGCGTATCTTAGCTATATCTATTTTACCTACTTTAGTCATAGGTTGATTTTTAAGAGGTCTATAGCCCGCTGCGAATAGAGATAAAGCTTCCTTTTGTGCTTCAGTGTTTTGAGTGGGTTTTTCGATCACGTTAGCGTCCTTAATTGGATCGTCGATAATAATGCATTCTGCTCTATGCCCACGAATTTTATTCGTAGCACTTAAGATAGAAGCATAGGTAATTTTGTCAGACTTGTCCAAGACGGATAGGGTCAGGTACATTGTGAGGTCGGCGCCAACCCCCCATTTCTGTTACTTCTACATCACGATGAGCAAGATAACCAATACAAGTTACATCGGTAGAACCATGTTCAAAGAGACAGTTCTTTTTAGCTTGTTTAAGTGTCTTTGCTTTTCCATAAGATCCAGGGAATGATTTAGTAAGTACTAGAATATAGTAATCACCTTCAGCTTCAAGTAGATTTAATTCTTTGTCGTTCATTTTTACTCCTAGGTTTACCTAATGGGTAAGTTTTGGCTAAATATTTCATACGTGCTTCAGCCATATTTTTATAGGGAAAGCTTTTATCATCTTCCCATATCTCTTGATACATAGCTCTACCCATAACTCTGTAATAGAGTTTATTATTACTCTCTATTTCCTGGGTTAAGAAGTACTTCATCGCGTAATGTTGTTATATCCTGAAAGTTAAGTAGAACGTGTTTAGGTAAAGGGTATTTCCTTTGTAGAATTTTCCGTGTCTTTTTTGCACTAGATAACTTGCCGAATGGCCCCCAAGCTATCATTTCGAGGTTAGAATTAATTGATATAATACAATATTGCATAGTTTATCCTAGTATTGTTTTCGATATGTTTTCACATGGTACTCTGTATACATCACCAGCTTGACAAGTAGGTCTATTAACTATCTTAGTAAACCAAGAGATTTCACCTTTAATTCCAACAGTAACTACAAAAGAAGGTCTACAATTAAAGGGTATATCATATTCAAACATTGCTTCTTCTATGTTGATTTGACCCATAGTTATAAGATTAAAGTCATCTCCGTATAATGCTGTAGTGTTTTTAGGAAAAGAGTCCATAGTTTATATACTTGGTGGGCTACTCCCCTGCCAACATGTTGATACTGCCATTTCATGTTGGTGGGGGGAGGGAAGTAGCCCGTTGATTTAAGGGTTTTTGGTTTGAACTACGTTCAGGATGAACCCAATAACAACCTCTTGTTGCAGGTGGTGTATCAATGTTATATACTATAGTTATGATGAACATTCAGCCAAACAGACTAGTTAGATTGCCGCAGAAAGTTGAGCTGCCTTCTACCAACCAGAAAGAGCAGAAGCCTCGGCCTATGATCGCTCTGTGTGGTTTGTGTGGTCTTCGGGTCGATCCCACTAACTGCCCTACTTGTGGTAAACCGGAAGTGGCCTCTCGTTGAGGCTACTTCCAATCGTCTAGTACTTTACCTGCTTTCTTTGAATCTTCTTTTCGTTTAGCCAAGCTCTTTTTCTTTGGCTTATTAAGCATGATAAGTTTTTGTTGTACTGCTGTAGCGGGGCGTTTAAGACCCTCGGCAATTTTAGGTACTGTCATACCTTTTTCACGATTCTTGAGAAGAGTTTCTTCTTCAAGCTTTGTCCACTTACCTCGCCTGAGTCCATCATCACCTTTCTTTGCTTTCTTTACTTCAGTCTTTTTGTTATCAATAAGACTAGTAATAGGTTCGCCTGCTATGTCCCAATTGAAACTATAAGTAGGCTTACCTACTGCAAAGAGTGTGTATAATTGAACAGTTAACTCTTGTTCAGAGGTATGATAATCAGAAGCACGTTCTTCAATATAGTCTTGAGCTTCTTTAATTGTGTCGAAGTATTGAGGTTCATTAGGTAGATCACTTGCAATCACTACTACTTGCTTTGCTGCGTCCATCTTTCAGCTCCTTGGTTAAGTTAATACCTGTCTTGAGGGAGGGCAGGCACTCCTTTTCACAGATTATCTGCGCCCAATTTTTGATAACGTTGCAGTCGTCTTCCACCGACCTGGGATGGGTTGTTATAGTGAACGCATCTAAACACTAGGTTCTTATTTGTGTTGTTACTTGCAAGGTTGCGACCCTTCAGCTCACCACTGGATAAGTACCTTAAACAAACCGCTGTTAAATGGCTCCCCTCCCTAACATGAAACAATGAACGGGGAGAGGGGAGCCGTACCTATAGGAAACCCGTTCATTAGTTAGCTAGTTGGGTCTGAAGACTAGCTAACATTTTTAAACCACGTTTTAACTGTAGCTTCTGGATCATCAACTTCACCGTATTTACGAACCATACGTGTAATTTCTTTTCTATCTTCCGCAGCTTTATACCAACGTGAGTTTTTGCTATTAGGATGTAAAGTAGAACATCGTTCTTTACCACGAACAATTGCGTAAGCTATCTGTGTGCGTCTTGCTGCATCACGGAGAGTTGTTTTACGATGGTGTTGAAGCTCCCATTTCTCCATACCGAAGAGTTTACGTTCTTCTTTACGGATGATTTGAGCTTCTTTAGCGAGATGTTTTACTTTAATCTTAAGTTTAATAGTCATGTAATGCCTCCTGGGAATATAATATAAACAGATAAATCCATCAGAAGGTTTACAGGGGGTGATCGGCAACGGCATCTAAGTCATCAGTGTTCCTTGGTCTGGAGTCCCTAGCGGGAATCGAACCCGCGAGCTTTAGGATTAGAAGCCTACACTCAACCGTTAGGGACTGTCAAGACCTTCTTGCCCACGGATAAGCATACTTGTTCTTTATGAGTCTCATCTTTATAAGCCTGGATTCAAGAGAACATTTAGTACGTCCCAATCGTTTACACATGTTATGCATTGATTTACCATTTTCAAACATAACTTTTAGACATTTCTCATCATCTTTAGTCCAGAGTTTACCTGCATTATAGTAATCAATTTGATAATGAGATGGTATACGACCTGTTTTAGTACCACTGGTTTTAAACTCAAATAGATTACCTTGTGAGTCAACCATGTCAGGTGTATTGTGTACTGGTTCCATTACACGAAATCTACGTTCATTCGATAGAAGCTTTAGAATGCGACTTTTACCAGCACCGTAAGCAAACATATAGGCGACTCGTTTTTCAAGTTCGCCCATATCCATCGAGATTAGGGAATCAACAGAAGGTAGTTCAGTTGATTCCCTTAGTTGAAAGGCCGAACGTAGACCTTAAGTTCATTACTTGGGATTTCTTTGTCTACGTTACGTACTGCTTCCATTTTCACATGACCTTCGTGGTGGGCCATGATGGTTGTACGGTCAGTAACAATTGTGAACTCTTTTTCTTGTTCACGTACTACGATATATTCAAAAGGTTTCATTTCATTGTTTCCTTTATTGGTTAGAATTTTCCCATTATGGGAGGGTAACATAACTATACGATAATCACATATATGACAAACGTATTGTATGTGGGGTGAACCTACCCCGCTTGTTCCACATTCAGGGCAAGTATATTGTTGTCGGTTCCTCATTTTATATGTGTTCCTTAGTTTCATAGTATGCATGGCAACGTTCATGATCAAGAACTTCACCATATGTATACCATAATACATATTCATGTTCATTAACAGGAATAGCGCAACCGTGTTTCATTTCAAATGGTGATTGACATACTGTTGATACTTTATCAATGTAACTTTGGTTTTCTTCTATAATAATACCTGTAATAGTATCATAGTCTAGAACATTAACACCAAGACTACGACAATATTCAGGGGTATAATCTTCTGGTTCCATAGAACATGAGATTAAAACTAAAAGAATACCTATAATAAAGAGTATGTGTTTCATAGTTTCTTTACCCTCGTTCCATCAGATGATATGCAGTAGGCATCTAATGTCCAGGTTATTTCAGTTATCGGGTGTCCTGCATCTAAACACTCTGGTTTATATATCTGGTAGTTTACCATCCAGATAGTTAGGAATATAATTGTTACTGCTAACCATAGGAAAAAGAATACAGCAAAGATATTTACAAATTTATCCATTATACATGCTCAAGTAGTTTAGTTTCATTGAGGGTTCTCCTAACTAACTCATTACCCCCCTCTTCTGCTTTATCTATAAGGTCTACAACTAAGAGATCGTTATTAGGATTATAGAATATAGATAGATAGTTACCTTCTTTTGTTGTTATACGGTGTTGTTCAATCTTTAGTTCCTTTGCCATTTAAGAGTCCCCATATGTACTCAGCTTGAAACACAGCATCATCAAGAGCGTTGTGGTGTTCACCTTTACGATCAACTTCATAGTAACCTTTGAGATCGTTTAGTGTACGAATATCACGTTGCATTTTATATGCTGTAATTTGATTTAAATTACGTTGGATAGCACGACAAGCATTACCCAGGATAGGAGCATCAAAGGTAGCGTGTGTCCAACAAGGGATATTTCTACCACCAATATCTTTTACCCAATCAGAATATTGTTTGATAGCATGTTTAAGTCCTACAGGTGGTGGTGATTCAAAAGCACTACGAGCTTTTTTATTTTGTTTCATCCACCAATGAATTGTAGGTGCATCAAGTGTAAGACCATGTTTCAAACAGTTGTCAAGATCAACGTTTACATAGAATGCTGCTGTTTCATTAGGATTGAACATTTCAGCATTTCGATTGAATGCACAAGCACCAATAGAGAGAATAGCACTAGTACCATTCGTCCCCATTGTCTCCAAGTCTAACGTATAATCCGTAATCGTGGGTTGCATTAGGTGGCTCCTTTAAGTCTTTAACTGCTGTATGCAGTTGTTCAGCATAGTTAAGTTGTGATTTAAGATGACCTACATGGTATGCTTTGCGTATTACAAATGAGTCCCATGCAAGTTTTTTAGTAGGATAGGCAAAACGTTTACGAGCGTTGTTTAAAACAAACTTCTCTTTTTGACCATATCCCATGTATAACTTAACCCCACAGTCAGTATGCCTTAAAACAGCATAAGTTTCAAGACGTATGTGGAATTTGGTGAAACCTGGAGAGTCGTCATACCTATACCAGTATTCGGTTTCAGTTTTTTGTTTGTGCAGTATCATTTAGGTATTCTCCAGAATCCCTCCTTACCCATACCATGTACTTCAATAGGTATGGAGTCTTTCTTAGGATAGTTCTTGGATTCCCTCATATATCCTTCAATTACGAAGTATTCGTCGCTGATAGTACCATCAGTAAAATAATTATAACTGTCAATATCAGTTTTAACAGTACGCCAAAAGCAAACTTCTTTACCGAAGATCTTGAATATCGGTGCATTGTAGAACTCCCCTATTTGTTTAAAGTGCTTGGCAATAATCTTATATCTTTGTTCAAAAATATCTACGTCTTCAATAAGATAGTTTTCACGACTATCTGTACAAATACGTCTAACTTGTATGTATTTAACATTTTCAAACTGTGCTGCGAACTCAAGTAAAGTCATTAGTTCATGATCATTGAATCTATTGAGTACGATTGAGATACGTATATTAGGGATATCAGGTATGATGTTATACCAGTCAGGGATATGACTAGTACCCATGATCTTTTTGTTAGTCATAGGATTTAGAGTATGTATGGAAAGGCCCACTGAACTTTTACACTTCACAAGTGTAGAGAAACGTTTCTTCGCTAAGAAGCCGTTGGTTCGTAAGCCTACATGAAATCTTTCGATGTTTTGTAGGTAGTCTATAAGATCTTCGAGATACTTATACATTAAAGCATCTGTGTTCTGACCTGTGATATATAATCGGTTAATATCACTGTCGTCACATAGTTCTAAGAACTCAGGAAAGTTTTTCCAATCGTTGTAATGTGTAGTAAGTTGATTCTGTTTTGAGAGGATAGGATCAATGTCCTTACCTAAACAGAAGTAACAATCAGCGTTACATACACCAAGCAAATTAATATTAGCGAATGAGGGAGCTTCCCTGTTCCAGTTCTTTTCAAACTCAGAATTAGTTACTTTGTTACGCCATGTCATGTTATTTCCTTTTTGTCTTAAACCCAATTACATCAAGTTGATTACGTAGCCAAGATTTAGCATTTACAATGTCATCTTTAGGAGTGTTTTTGTTAGCATGTAAAATAATAAAGACACCATCAATAGTCATATAATCTTCAGTAAAGAAGATTCTTTGTGGTGTTATGTTGTGTTCAAGACAACATAGATCAAATTCAAGTTGGTTCATCACGTATATCTACTGCGTTAACACGGGAGAGTTGATGTAATTCATTTACGTTATAATGAGGACGATAGATTGGTTGATCCATGTATTTGAAGTTTTCATGTACTTCATGTATAACGGCTGTCTTAGCAGCAAGGAAGCATGTTTGTACAATCTCACTATGAGTCATATGATATGACAATAGCCATTTACGTGACTTCCAGGTATAAGGTTCACCTGTTATTGAACAGGTATCAGCACATTCAATTTGAATGTATGGAACACCATCTTTCAAAAAGAGGTTGAAGTGAAAGCCTGGGTAGGATACTGAGCTAACAGCTACTATCATGGCTTGGAATCGTTCGTTGAATTGGTTCTCAGATAGAGAACTCCATAGACTTTTAATGTAGTTCTTTATTGCTTTCATGTTGGCTCCTATGTTTATTGTATACTTTGTTTACCTCTGAGATTAGTTTTCGTGCAAGTGGGTTATGCGGATCTTTATTACTTTCATTGATTAATATCTTAAGTACTAAATTTGCTTCCCTTGCAAATGACTGTGCTTCTTTAGCCATATCAAGAGCTTCATGATCTCCTTTAAGCTTAGTATGTAATTTATTATTTAAGATATGTCCTGAAAGAGCTGCTGAAAGTATAACAAGGCTAAAGTTTTGAAGTGAAGGATTATCAGCTAAAATTAAAGCAATGATTATTATAGAACCTATAATCATAAGATGTGTTATTAAACCTACTACTTTCATTATTATCCTCCGTAACACATGTTTTCTTTTTCTCGTATATAACAGAGACAAGTAAGTAATACATCATTACAATACCCATCTCCAACATTTAGTAATTGTATTTCTTGTCCAATCTCATCACATAACCAATCAGTTAACTCACCACGAGTACCTGGGTAATTAGGATTGTTACGTATTTCATCTAGATGAGGTAAAAGGTCTTTTATGTCCACTCAAAGTTACTCCATAGTATGAGTAGTAATGCGGCTATGATTAACCAGTCAATAACAGAAAGGTATTTGAGTCCTTTCATGTTAGTTCCTTATCGAATGGTAAATCAATATTCTTCATGTAGTTAAAGAGGACTGTTGCTTCATCATCATTAAGTTTAACTGTAGTAGATGATACTGTACCTTCTTTGAAACTGCTGATACTTAATATTCCATCTTTATAGTTAATTTTGATTTGTAGTTGTAGTTGAGTCATAGATTAAGTATCATCCATTGTTGAAGACGGAACATGTAATAAGCAAAGATTAGGAATAAGATAGGTATAATCACATACCAGAATAGCTTTGATAGTAATTTCTTCATTCCAGCTTTGCTCCTATGTCTTTAAGTAAGCGATATACACCACGTTTATATGTGTTACTACCTCTGACAATATATTTACCAGTACCAGGCCAGAAGTCAACGATAAAGCCTTCGTGTCTTACAATAAGGTGAGCACCATTATTGTGAACATCAAAAGATATGTTATTCTCCTTTAAGATGTTGGCCGAAGTGACGCGATTGCTGGTTCGTTTGTTCTTACCAATTTGGGAGTATAATTTCCAGTCTTCTCCTGATAGATCGCCACCACCACTCATGTTAGTTTCTCCTTGTATTGAATGTAGCACTTAATAAACGGGATCTTTCCATGTATTGTTTTTGTTGTGTTTGTAAATATTAAGTACTTCATTTACTTCAGTTACATCTCTACAACCGAAGCTACGTTGACCTGTTTCGAAGTCAGCATTGTCTGTGTATAAATGAATACCTTGTTCATTGAGCCAGGTAATCATCTTCTCGATTGTTTTTGTGTTAGGTCGTCTATTAGCCATGTTTGTCCTTGTAGTGTTGTATCATACCTGCGTGAGTCTTAAGTTTTTTACCACAATCAGGACATTCAGTTACTTCTTTCATACCGCAGTCTACATTACCAGCTAAAGGTAAGCGGTCTATTTCGTGTCCTGCTTTTTCTCTTTCGTCTGCACAACCATTGCATAGACGAGGGAATCCCCAAGGTTCACCGTCATAGTCACCTTCTAGGTGTACTCCACAACCTTCACAGAGAGTACCATCTAACATCATTTCTGCTATGTCACCCATCAATCATCTCCATCCAATCCCATTTACTTTCAGGTAATATCCAGTCATAGTTATCACCTATCTCTTGCCATTTCTCCTCGCATTCCCAATGCGCTTTAAACATACCGAAGGTTTCATTGACTTCATGACCCCAAGGGGTGAGTGTTTCGTATCTGTACTTAGTACCGGCTGGTATAACGAGGTGGCATAACGTACAAGTATGATCTTTACGTGCATTACGTGTCTTCATTTGGTTTCCACTCCATTGCTCGTTTGTGTATCCTACATACGTGTGAGTGTCCTGTTGACCGTTTTGGTTCCCATCTGTCAAGGTCACAGTTACATTGCAGCACTTTCTCTAGTTCTTTTACGTGTTCTTTACGTTGTGCTGCGAGTAGGATTCTTTTACCATACCCTTCTACTTGCCCTTGTAAATCCATCACGGCTGAGTTTGCATTGTATTTAGGTGTATCTATGTCAGGGAGATTGTCATTACCAGTGATCTTAGCAGCTTTAAGTATACATACTAGTGCTTTCCAGTATACTATCTCACCATTATAACCCCACCAAGCCCAATCAGACCCACAGTTATTCTGTTTTTCTATGAGGTCAGCCAGCTTTGCTTCAGCTATCTTAAGTGGTACTTTCTCTCCTTTACTATGGTGTACAGGTTTAGAGTCACCTGATAGAAGAGCACCAATCATAGTAGTTACACCTTGTGGTGCGCGTAGGTTATTAATGGCTTCTTGTAGGTTCATCTTGTTCCATTTCTGCTATGAAGCGTTGTTTAAACACTTGGTATAACTGTTCCATAGTCAGACCATGAAAACACCCTTGGAGTGCTGTACCGCAGATGATTTCATTACCGAAGTTTATGAATATAATTTTGTAGTCTTCGTCCATGTTAGGTTCCTTTGTTGACGAGTGTAGATGACTCCACGCGAGGTAACGCTTCACAGTCATTTAGGTTCTACACTCTACCTCTGATAGTGATTGTTTGGGATATCAGCCCTAGCTATTGGCGATTAACTCAACAGCACCTATACTAAGTTTACTTGGTTCTGCTTTCGTTTAATATATACTTTTAATCTATAATTTAAGTTTATGCCTTGGGTTTAATAAACGGCATCATCGCCTTATCCCTCCATATCAAATTGCGTTGCTCCAGGTGGTAACTTAATGATCTTAGACTCGTCGAATCCTTCGCGTTCATGACATGGTATGTAACGGTTTTTTTCTCGCTTTGAGTCATAAGGTAACTCAGCTCGATCAAACCACATACGATTAAAGAAATGTCCTTGAGTCTTTTTCATCTTAGTTTCTTGTTCTTCCGTATTGTTTATTACGCTTGGCTATTAGGTGTTTAGGATAGTTCTCCCAACCAATACGTATCCAACCAAATGGTACATGTAGGTCAAGGTAAGTGTGTCCTAGATTAACGTGGAAACCTAGGCTTATATCTGTCCAGCCTATGAATGTCCACATGGAGATGAATTTTTTACCTTGTTCCATTATCCAGTCCCATCTTTTTCAATATTGCTACTACCAGTGCTTGTCATACGTGCTCCTCCACCATCTACAGTTTCTTCGATTACTTCACCTTTTATTTTGCCACAATGGAAGCAATATATGTCGTCTGGTTTGTATGGATCGCATACCCATTCATGCTTACAAAGCCTTTCTGGTGTTCTTGTCATATCGCAATGTACGCATTTAACAATACCATGTAAGCCAGGCTCACTCCATTCATGATTTGCACATAGCATAGCGGCTGAACTTACTCCAGGTTCTTCAACCTGTGTCATGAAACGGTGGGCATGTTGTATAACTACTGCTGTTTCATTCCATGCTACTTGAGCCAGTGTTGATAGATCGTCCCATGACATAGGTCTACCTGTGATACTACAGTGAACTTCGTAAGCCAATTGACCGAGTGTTTTTATCGACATGATTGCTCCTTGGCGGGAAAACGAGACATTTGAGACACTTGTCTCAGTAAAGTGAGACAGAAAAAGCTTTTGAAAACAATTACATATGCCATTTGTCTTAAATGTCTTACTTTTTAAATAGTAAGGTAAGGTTTAAGGTTTTAGTAGTGTCTATAGTGACTCAAAAGGGGCCATGTATAAGGTAAGGCGTAATTTTTGAGACATTTAAGACAATAGGGTTAACCTTATGATTAGTATAGCAAAATCTGTCTCATGTTGCTGAGACACTTGTCTCGTTTGTCTTATTTGTCTTACTTTTTTTGAGACACTTGGTTTCGATCAAGGGTTTTCTGAGTTACATTACACTTGTTG
>Ga0265303_10002023_pt1 | contig 12581 bp, 9 predicted proteins | sample Helome_2_FD_192494 | JGI IMG/M metagenome (GOLD analysis project Ga0265303, IMG submission 192494) | Marine sediment microbial communities from subtidal zone of North Sea - Hel_20160317 (Illumina Assembly) | ecosystem: Environmental > Aquatic > Marine > Subtidal zone > Sediment ...
TTTCCGATTCATCGAAAACCGGGCGGAAGTTCTCCACTTGCAGGGTATTGCTCAATTTCACGCCGAACTCAAGGCCACAGCCTTCGGCGGCCGCCTGCAGATCCTTCAGCAAAGGAACGGCATCACGGTATGCGAGGTCGTGCTCAAAGGCCTGATCTGGCACTACCGCATCCCTGAACCCCAGGTCATCGTGCAGAATGTGCCTGACACGCTCCGGGCCCAGCAACGTCGGGTTGCACTTGACGAAGGTATGCAGGCGCCGCTCCTTCATCAGGTAGTTGCAGATGCTGCCGATCTCCTCGGGCGGGCAGCCATGCATGGTGGACAGGGTCACGTTGTCGGACAGGCAGGTTGGGATCTCGATGCCACTCACGGCGGGATGGAAACGCGCGACCTGGCTAACGAGGGCATCTTTATCCGCAGAACAGTTACGTACCCGGTCCAGAAACCATTGCATGTTGGGTTTTCTGATCCCTTCCAGGTCGTAACCCACACTGAGATTGAACACCACGCCCGGCGACATTCCGGGGAATCCGAGCTTGTGGTGCAGGGCATGGATCAGCACCCAGGCGCGCAGGTATTCATCGAAAGACTGGTGAATTCGCAGTTCCTGTGACCATTCGACGTTGTAGCCTTCGTCCTCCATGTCGATGCAGGGCTTGGACACGTTGAGCACATCGAGCGTCTGCACCGTCTTCAGTTCTATATAGCGAGCCCCGCACAGCCAGGCCGCGACAATGTTCTGCGCCATCTGCGAATGTGGCCCGGCAGCGGGGCCAAATGGGGTTTCCAGGAGTTGGCCAAAAGCGGTCGTCCGAAACGGGTCATTTTCAGCTGGCACGAAGAAATGCCGGCGGGGAATGCCGAAAATCGAGTCCCGGGACTCCAGTTCCGAAAAAACCCACTCGATCAGTTGTTCTGATGCAATTGGCTGAAACAGATCAGACATGCATATTCGCCTCCCGGTGATCCCACCAATAATGCAGTAAACTTCAGAGGCAATACCAGTTGACAGGTCAAGTGAAATGAGAATAGACAACGATGTAAAGCTGGATTTTAACGATGTGCTCATTCGCCCCAAGCGCAGCACCTTGACCAGCAGGAAAAATGTTGATCTTGAACGCACGTTTACTTTCATGCACAGCGGCCGCACCTGGACTGGAGTGCCGGTTGTCGCGGCGAACATGGATACGACAGGTACCTTCGAGATGGCTCGCGCCCTGGCTGAGCGCCGGATGATCACGGCTTTGCACAAGCACTATTCTGTCGCGGAATTGAAAGAGTTTTTTGCAGATTTTGCCGAGCCTGACTACGTAGCGTATTCATTGGGAATTCGTGACGAGGATTTCGAAAAACTCACCGCTGTGCTCGACGCGGGTCTGGGTGATAAATTCAACTTTATTGTTCTCGATGTGCCCAATGCATACCTGGAACGGTTTATCGGAAAAGTCAAAGCACTCCGGGCCCTGTGCCCGAAACACACCATTATCGCGGGCAATTGCGTGACCAACGAGATAACCGAAGAGATCCTGTTGCGTGGTGCTGACATCGTCAAGGTGGGAATCGGAAGTGGCAGCGCGTGTACCACCCGGAGAATGACGGGAGTGGGCTATCCGCAATTGAGCGCAATAATCGAGTGCTCAGACGCCGCACATGGCATCAGCAACCCCGCCACAGGCGTTGGCCTGGTGATGTCGGACGGCGGAGCCGTGTACCCCTGCGATGCAGCCAAAGCATTTTGTGGTGGCACGGACTTCTTGATGAGCGGGCAATTCTTCTCGGGCTTCAGCCAGTCCGGCGGAGCACTGGTTGAGAAAAATGGCGAGAAATTCAAAGAATATTACGGCATGAGTTCGCACACGGCGATGAAGAGTCATTACGGGGGGGTGGCCAAGCACCGCGCCAGCGAGGGGCGGGAAGTGTTGTTGCCGCATAAAGGGGATGTACGTGACTTCATTGATGAATTGTTCGGGTCATTACGCAGCACGGCCACTTACATCGGCGCCCTGAAGCTCAAGGAGTTCTCGAAGCGAACAACCTTCCTGCTGGTGAACAATCAATTGAATCGTTCTCTGGAAAAATACGAGTAGAGTTATTTCAGCCCGGCATACCATTGGGCCAGTAGATCACGTTCTTCATCCGTCATGCCGGTGAGGTTGCCCAGGGGCATGGTCCGGGTAACGATCACCGACTGGTAAACCCGGGGCGCCATCGCTTCCAGGCTTTGCTCGTTGTCCAACACCACGCCCAGTGGCGCGGCGGTGAACCCCGGATGTGCCGGCTTTTCGGCATGGCAAACGGCGCAGCGCTCGATGATCATTGGCAGCACCGATTGGCTGGTGGGAAAACCGGCCTCGCCCGGTTCCATAATCATCGGCTGGGGCCTCATCACGAGAATCAGGCCCACCAGCAGCAGTGTGGATGCAGGCAGGATCCAGCGATTGTAGCCGGGCAGGTGACGGATATTGAACCAGTGACGAATTCCCACGCCGGCAACAGAAATCAGCACCAGCACCAGCCAGTTCCAGGGATGGCCGAAGGTGCCGGCATAATGATTGCTGATCATGATGAACAACACCGGCAGGGTGAAATAATTGTTGTGCCGCGAGCGGATCAGGGCGTCTTTGCCCTTGCTTGGGTCCGGCTTGCGGTTTTCACTGACTGCGGCGACCAGATCTTTCTGCGCTGGAATGATATTGAAAAACACATTGGCGACCATGATGGTGCCGATGGCTGCACCCACGTGGATATAAGCGGCCCGGCCGCTGAGAAATTCACTCAACAGCCATGCCAGCAGGATGAACCAGGCAAACACCAACAGGGCCAGGAGAGAGCCGTTACGCTTTAGCGGCGAACGGCACAGCAGGTCGTAGAAAAACCATGACAACAGCATTGAGCCCAGCCCGATGGCGATGGCTTGTCCGGTGGAAATATCGGCCACCGAACGGTCGATCAGGAAGGCGCCGGCATTCCAGTAGTAGATGGTGCAAAGCAGGGCGAAACCGGTAATCCAGGTGAAGTAGGCCTCGTACTTGAACCAGTGCAGGGAAGTGGGGAGTATTTCTGGCGCTACCTCGTACTTTTCCAGGTGGTAAAAACCTCCGCCGTGTACTGCCCACAGGCCCCCGGCAATTCCACCGGAGGCGTTCTGGCGCTCAAGGTGATTTTCCAGCCAGTTGAAGTAAAAAGAAGCACCTATCCAGGCAACGCCGGTGATGAAATGCGCCCAGCGCAGCAACAGGCTCAGCCAGTCGTGCAGGTAGCCTTCCATCAGGAGTCGGCTACAGCCGCCACGGCAGCGAGGTGCTGCAAAATTGACGCCTGGTCGAGAAAAGACGCTTCGAAACTGTTGCGTACCAGGCTTAGAATCTCATCCCGGTTCAGGCCCACCGCGTCAACCAGCGCGTTGAAGTTGTCATTCACGTAGCCCCCGAAATAGGCCGGATCATCGGAGTTGACCGTGGCTTTGAGTCCACGTTGGAGCATCTGGCGAATCGGGTGGTCCTTCATATCGGCAACTACAGCCAGGCGCAGGTTTGACTGCGGGCAAACCGTCAGGGGTATTTGCTCCGCGACCAGCCGGTCAACCAGGACAGAATCTTCCAGTGCGCGGTTACCGTGATCAATGCGATCAACCTGCAGCACATCCAGCGCCTGGTACACGTAATCAGGCGGGCCTTCCTCGCCCGCGTGGGCCACACGTTTCAGGCCTGCATCCCCAGCGCGTCTAAACACGGCCAGGAACTTGTCCGGCGGGTGGCCGAGCTCAGAAGAGTCCAGTCCAACACCCTCTATTCGGTCAATGAAGGGCTCAGCCTGGGCTAGCGTAGCAAGCGCTGCATCCTCGTCCAGGTGGCGCAAAAAGCACATGATAATACAGCTGCTGATGCCCAGTTCCTTCTCACCCCGCTGCAAGGCCGACCAGATACCTTCAAATACAGTTTCAAATGCCACGCCGCGATCCGTGTGTCCCTGCGGATCGAAAAAGATTTCGGTGTGCACGACGTTGTCATCCCTGCAGCGTTGCAGGTAGGCCCAGGTCAGGTCATGGAAATCCTGCGAAGTGAGGAGCACTGACATGCCCTGGTAATAAAGGTCCAGAAAATCCTGCAGGCAGTTGAATTCGTAAGCGGCCCGGATGGCGGCCACGTCCTGGTAGGGCAATTCCACGCCATTGCGCTGCGCCAGTTCAAACATCATTTCCGGTTCCAGGCTGCCTTCGATGTGGATATGCAGTTCGGCTTTTGGCAAAGCCTGGATCAGTTGTTTCTCATTGTACATTCGCTACCCTGGATGCTGGTTTACCTGCCATATAATAACCAATCTACTGTTTTACGTACGACCCTGAGAGAAATCAGGCCTGGATATTTGACGTGGGTGAAATAACCAGAACAACTGTACTTATCTCTGTTGATGAGTCAAATTTTGCTTGCAATCGACTCATTAATTATATTTAAATGAGGCAATTAACCAATGGAATCGCCTCATGGTTTATGCCTGGCAACTGCCTGACTGGCCCCGCTTTCAAGTGGATACATCCACCGTGATCAGCACGGTTCGCCGTTACCAGGCGCTGTGTATCGATGCAAGCAAAGAATATGGGTTACTGGAAAAGCGCGTGCAGCGGGACACGCTGTTGGAATGGCTGGTATCTGAAGCCATCTCGACATCCGCCATTGAGGGAGAGAGCCTGAATCGAAAGGACGTTCGCTCGAGTATCATGAATCACCTGGGCATGCATGATCCTCCCCTGCGGGTGGGTGACCCCAGAGCCGAAGGTGTGGCTGCACTGGTTCTGGATGTACGCGAGAATGCAGGTGAGCCGCTTACTGCAGAAATGCTCTGCCGATGGCAAAGTATGGTTGTCCAGGCACGCCCTTACCTGGATAAGCCCCTGGCAATTGGTGCGTTCCGGCATTCTTCCCGGCCTATGCAGATAGTGTCTGGCCCCACCGGTTATGAAAAAGTCCACTATGAGGCTCCCGCAGGTGCATTGGTTCCCGGGGAAGTCAACACTTTCCTGAAGTGGTATAACGAAACAACCCCATCTGTAAATTCGGATTCGGGCATCCCCGGGCTGGTCAGGGCCGCAGTTGCCCATGCATGGTTGGAACTGGTCCACCCGTTTGACGATGGCAATGGCCGCGTTGGCCGGGCTGTTACAGACCATGCGCTTTACCAGGACATGCGATCTGTGCCTTTGTTTAGCTTGTCAGCCACCATCGAGAAAAACAGAAATACCTACTACGAGAAATTGGCCACCGTTAACCGGTCGCTGGATTTCACGGAATGGGTCATGTGGTTTGCCGAGACTGCATGCGAGGCTCAAATCGAAGCGCGAAACGCGCTTGCATTTGCGCTTGAAAAAACCCGGTTCTGGGACGAATTTGGGGAAACTGTGTTTAACTCGCGCCAGACCAAAGCGATAAACAGGATGTTCAAGGCCGGCCCGGCCGGTTTTAGAGGTGGAATGACCGCCAGAAAATATACCAACTTGACGGGCGCTTCGCGGGCGACTGCTACGCGCGATTTGGGGAATTTGGTTGGCAAAGGCGCCTTGAAGGTGGAAGGGCGGGGCCGCTCCGTATCCTATGTACTGGTACTGCCTGGAAAGGAGCCTGGATTTTTGGAAAGAATTCTTTCACCAAAACCTATGTAGTGTGCATCAATTGCGCCACCAGGCTGAGCGCAATGGTAGCAGGCTGTTTCCCCTTGATGCCGCTGAGCCCGACCGGGCACACCAATTGAGCCAGGTTCGTTTCGCCGATGCCGCGTTGCGCCAGGCGTTGTACGAAACGCCGGCGCTTGGTGACCGAACCGATCAACCCCAGCCAGGCAAAATCGCCACGTGACAACACCTCGAAACAGATATCCTCGTCAAGTTGATGACTGTGCGTCATTACCACGAAGATGCTGCCTGGCGGCGCCTTGCTGACTTCTTTCAGCGGGTCGCCCGATTCAACGACATTGATGTTGGGCCCTGCTTGCTCAGGAAAAATATCCGCCCGCCCGTCTATCCAGGTAACTTCAAACGGCAGGTCCGCCAACATGCGGGCCACTGCCTGTCCCACGTGCCCGGCGCCAAACAACATCAACGGTTTGAGTTGCACGCCATTCAATTCCAGCCACCATTTTCCATCCAGGTTATCCAGCGTCTCGATCCCGGCTTCGTTCATCAGTTCTTCCAACCAGCCCGGTAAACCTGTCTCGTAACACTCAAACAGCAAGCTGACGGATCCTCCGCAACACTGGTTCAAAGCCGGTCCCAATGCAAACGGTTGGTACACCTGGCCCGGCATGTTGTCTTTGGCAAGCAGACCCTGTGCATGAGCAGTCGCCTTGAACTCCAGGTTGCCACCGCCGATGCTCCCAAAAGTCTTATCCGAAGTCACAATCATTCGGCATCCCACTTCGCGCGGGGCTGAGCCAATAATCGAATCCAGGGTCACCACCACGCAGCGCTCCCGTCCCAGTACTTCCACCAATTGCCGGGTCGATTTTGGCATCTTCATTCAACCCGGGACGCAGGTTGAGAGCGACTGTGCTTCTTCCAGGACACACGCGCTACGGCATTACGAGGGCACTTTTTTGCCTTCGGCAAAGTCGCTCCCTCTCCATTGCCTGCGCTACAAGTACCTCCCTGTAGGCTCGGATGCGTCATCCCTGACGCATACGGTCCTGGAAACAGACCCCTTACTTCGGATCGGCGGCCAGCAAGCACTAAAGGCAATCTGTAAACAACATTGCTGGAATTCACGGTTAGGCCTGCAAACCCTGGATGCACATCAACACTTTCTCCGGCGTCGCCGGTGCATCCAGGCAGGGCAGGGTACCTGCCGGCGCGGCGCCCGCAATGGCCTGGCAAATGGCGCTGTGCACCGAGATCGCCAGCATCAGTGGTGGTTCACCCACCGCCTTGGAGCGGTGGATGGTGGCTTCGGCATTGCGGCCGGGCTCCCAGATATTCACATTGAAGATTTCCGGCACGTCACCACCGGTGGGGATCTTGTAGGTTGAGGGTGCATGCGTACGCAGCGCGCCCTGCTCATCCCACCACAGTTCCTCGGAGGTCAGCCAGCCGGCGCCCTGCACGAAACCGCCCTCGATCTGTCCCAGGTCGATGGCGGGATTGAGCGAACGACCGACATCGTGGAGGATGTCTACGCGGCGGATGCGATGCTCACCGGTCAGCGTGTCCACCTCAACCTCAGAAACAGCCGCGCCGTAAGCAAAGTACAGGAATGGGCGGCCACTGGCCGTTTCGCGATCGTAATGGATTTTCGGCGTTCGATAGAAACCCGTTGCAGACAGGGAAACGCGTGCCAGGTAGGCCTCCATTACCAGTTCCGGGAAAGTTTTTTCCTGCTCGCCGATCAGGACCTTCTCGTACTCAAAAACCACGTCATCCTCTGCAACACTGTAATGTTCTGTGGCAAAGCCCACCAGCCGCCGTTTAATCTTGTTGACTGCGTCCAGCGCCGCCATGGCATTCATGTCGCTGCCTGATGATGCCGCTGTGGCCGAGGTGTTGGGCACCTTGCCGGTATTGGTGGCGGTGATTTTTACCCGGTCCAGGCTGACCCTGAATGCATCGGCAACAACCTGTGCCACCTTGATGAACAGGCCCTGTCCCATCTCCGTGCCACCGTGGTTGAGATGAATACTGCCGTCTTTGTAGACATGCACCAGCGCGCCGGCCTGGTTCAGGAAGGTGGTAGTGAACGAGATGCCGAACTTCACCGGCGTGAGCGCAATACCGCGCCGAAGTATCGTGCTGTCACGGTTGAAGGCATCTACTTCGCCCCGCCGCTGCGTGTAATCGGATTGAAGGACCAGATCAGCCAGCAAATCCGGCATGACGTTGTCCTCGATCGTCATATGGTAAGGCGTGATGTTGCGATCATCTTTGCCGTAGAGATTGAGCTTGCGTACCTCCAGCGGATCTTTACCCAGGCAGACGGCGATTGCATCGATCACGCGTTCTATGCCCATCATGCCCTGTGGCCCTCCAAACCCCCGCAGCGCGGTGTTGGATACCGTGTGGGTGCGACAGCGCAGGGAACGGATACTCACATTGGGCAGGTAGTAGGCATTGTCGCAATGAAACATGGCGCGGTCGTTGATCGGTCCGGAAAGGTCAGCCGCCATGCCGCAGCGGGAGGCCAGGTCCAGGGTGATACCCTCGATGCGGCCATCCGGGTCGAATCCAACGTCGTAACGGATCAGGAAATCATGCCGTTTGCCGGTGCTGATCATGTCATCGTCACGGTCCAGCCTGATCTTCGCCGGCCGGCCGGTTTTGTCCGCCATAATCGCAGCGATAATCGCCCATTGTGCCGCCTGCGTTTCCTTGCCGCCAAAAGCGCCGCCCATGCGCCGCACTTCCACCGTGACTGCGTTGTTGGGGCGGCCCAGTGCCTGCGCCGTGAGATGTTGGAGTTCAGAGGGGTGCTGGCAGGAAGAATGGATCAGCAAATCGCCATTTTCGAGTGGAATAGCCATGGAGGCTTGCCCCTCGAGGTAAAAATGGTCCTGGCCCCCGGTTTTCAACTCGCCGCGCAGCCGGTGTACCGCGGCGGTGATGGCGGCAGCGGCATCACCACGGTTCATTTCGTGCGGTGCACCCACCCAGGATTGCTGCTCCACCGCATCCTTGATTTCCAGGATGGCGGGCAGCATCTCCATCTCAATATCTGCAAGCTGTGCTGCCCGCCGGGCTGTTTCGCGATCCTCCGCAGCCACGGCAAACAGCACCTGGCCATGGAAATTTATTTCACCGCTGCACAGGATTTCTTCGTCCAGGGTATGCATCGGGCTGACGTCGTTGAGGCCGTGTATGTCCTGCGCGGTGATCACCGCAACCACTCCGGGACAGGCCTCGACCTTTGATAGATCCATGCGGCTGATTCGGCCATGGGCGCAACTGCTGGTACCGACATAGACATGCAGCAGGCCTGAAGGCTCGCGGATGTCATCGACGTAGACTGCTTTGCCGGTGACATGATTCACCGCGCTGTCGTGGGCCAGGGGGCTGTGCACGACACCGGCATTGGGGCTTCGGTCCAGGCCCGGTTTGTCTGGAATAAGGGCATCAACGCTGACCGGGCCGCTGGTACCAAGCTGGCACGATGCTTCTGCCGTCGTTTCAAGGTAAAAACGATGCAACAGGTTTTGCGCCGCCTGCATCCGGTATCCGGCGCTGGCGCGCCAATCGCTGATCGGCTCGAAGTCCTGCAACAACGCTTCGCAGGCCCTCTCTATTGAATCCTGGTTCCAGTCCTGCCCCACCAGTGCCCGTTCACAGGCGGTGGCACGTTCCGGAATGCCAGCCATACCGCCGAAACAGACCCTGGCTGATGTGACGCGCTTGCCGTCGAGTTGCAGCGAAAAGGCAGCGCAAACCGCCGATATATCCTGCTCGAAGCGTTTGGACAGTTTGTAGACCCGAAACTGCCGGTCTGGAGAGGGTAGTGGCAACAGGATTTTTTCCACGCACTCGCCCGGTCGCAAGTCCTGCTTGCCGTATTCAATGAAGAAATCCTGCAGTTCGATAGTCCGCTGGCCTTGCGAACTGCACAGAACCAGCCGGGCATCCAGCGCAATCAGGGGTGGCGGCATATCGCCAATCGGCGAGCCGTTGGCAATGTTGCCGCCAATCGTGCCGGCATTACGCACCTGCACGGCGCCGAGGCGGCTCAACAGGGGGCGGATATCCGGATAGAGCCCGGCCAGGCTGTCCATGGCATCGGTATAGGTGACGCCAGCGCCGATCTCCAGCCAACCTGCCGTTTCGTCGACACTCATTACCTGGAGTTCCTGTACCCGGCCAAGGTAAATCACCGTATTCAGAACCCTTTGCTGCTTGGTGATCCACAGGCCAACATCGGTTGCACCCGCCACCATCACCGCATCGGGATGGTCCGTGAGCAATTGACACAACTCATCAATCGAAACCGGTGCGAAATAATGGCGATTCCTGAATGCCAGCTCCAGGCACCTGTTGCGCTGGATCTCCAGAAGCAGTGCCGATACCTCGGCCTCGCGGGAACTGAATTGATCCTCCCTTGGGCCTTTCAATACCTGGTCCGCAGCTTTCACGATGGGCGCATATCCGGTGCAGCGGCAGAGGTTGCCGGCCAGTTCCTCATTGATCCGCTGACGTCCCATAGCTGCGCCGCCCGGCGGTGTGGGCTGGTGATACATGGAGAACAGGCTCATCACGAAACCTGGTGTGCAGAATCCGCATTGCGAGCCGTGCTGGTCTACCAGCGCTTGCTGTACCGGGTGCAAACTGCCATCGGCGCTTTCAAGATCTTCAACCGTGATTAGCTGCCGGCCGTCCAGAGTCGCCAATAATAGGATGCAGGCATTGACGGCTCGGTAACGAATGCCACCGGCATCAGCATCAAGTTCGCCCAGCACCACGGTACAGGCGCCGCAGTCGCCCTCGGCACAACCCTCTTTGCTGCCCGGGCGGGCCGCTTGTGTGCGCAACCACTCCAACACAGTGAGTTGTGGATCAAAGTCAGCGACTTCGACGATCTGCCCTCCCATGACGAAGCGCACCGATCCGCCGCTACCCATCAGCTGCCCCTGTAAGTGCTGTAACCGTAAGGAGAGATCAGCAGGGGTACGTGGTAATGCTGGTCTGGTGAAGCGACACCAAAGCGAATGACCACCTGGTCCAGGAACGGCGGAGATGAAAGGTTTACGCCATGGGTAGAAAAATAATCACCGGCATGGAAAACAAGTTCGTATTCCCCTGCCTGGAAATCCGCACCTGTCAGTAGGGGCTGGTCGCAGCGGCCATCGCTATTGGTGCGAACGGTGGTAATCAAAATGCGGTCGTTTTCAAGCCGGTATAACTCGATCACGATGCCCGCTCCGGGGCAGCCGGCAGCCGTGTCGAGTACATGTGTGGTCAGATTTCCCATTTCCCTATTCTGCAGCAATCGACTGACATAAAGTATGAGTATATAAGAGAGTTGGTCATCTTTTTCGTGTAGATTATTCCGTCATGACTGAGTATTACCCCAGAGATCTTGCCGGCTATGGCCCGAACCCGCCTGACGCCAGGTGGCCCGGCGGCGCCCGGCTGGCTTTGCAAGTGGTGCTCAATTACGAGGAAGGTGGCGAAAACTGTGTGTTGCACGGTGATTCTTCCTCCGAAGCATTCCTGTCGGAAATCGTTGGGGCCGACGCCCGTGAAGGTGTGCGCCATATAAGCATGGAGTCGATCTACGAGTATGGCAGCCGCGTGGGCGTGTGGCGTCTGAAGCGGTTGTTTGACCAATATCGTGTGCCTGTGACGGTGTTCGCGGTCGGCATGGCAGTAGAGCGCTACCCCGAGCCGGTGCAGGCCCTGCACGAGGCGGGCCACGAGATATGTAGCCATAGCTACCGCTGGATCGATTACCAGTATGTGAATGAAACCATTGAACGCGAACACATCCAGCGATCGATTGCAGCCATCGAAAACGCGGTGGGTGAACGCCCGCTGGGTTGGTACACCGGCCGCACCAGCCCCAATACCCGGCGCCTGGTAATCGAAGCAGGCGGTTTTTTGTATGACGCGGATGATTACAGTGATGACCTGCCGCACTGGAATTCTGATTATGGCGAACCCCACCTGGTCGTTCCCTACACGCTGGACGTGAACGATATGCGCTTCGCCAGCTCCCAGGGCTTCAACAGTGGCGAACAGTTTTACCAGTATCTGAAGGACAGCTTCGACGTGCTTTATGCCGAGGGCAAAGCAACGCCACGCATGATGTCTGTTGGGCTGCACTGCCGCCTGGCTGGCAGGCCGGGACGGTTTGCTGCACTGGAACGATTTCTCCGCTACGCCAGGAGTTTTGAAGACGTATGGTTTTGCCGGCGCATCGACATCGCCCGGCACTGGCACGAACAGCACCCACCCAGGAGTGGCAATGCCCAGGGCGCAAATGGTGGATAAAGCAAGTTTCCTGGCCCGGTACGGTGGTATTTTTGAACACTCACCGTGGATAGCAGCGCAGGTTTGGGACCTGGGTTTGCAGAGTAGTGGCTTACAGGAATTACACGTAGCTTTAGCTGATGTGATCCGTAACGCAGACCACGAGCAGAAACTGGCGTTACTGCGTGCCCACCCGCAATTAGCCAGTGCCATTGCAAGTGGTGAAGAGCTCACCGCTGAGTCGCGCGGCGAGCAACGCGGGGCGGGTCTGGAGCAATGCAGCGAGGCGGAATTTGAAGAATTTCAACACTTAAATAGCACTTACTCGGACAAGTTTGGTTTTCCTTTTATCATCGCTGTCAAAGGACTCGGCCGCGAGCAGATTCTCGAATCTTTCAGGGCGCGCCTGGTAAATTCCCCCGAACAGGAATTCACCGAAGCGCTGGAGCAGGTGATCCTGATTGGTAAATTCCGCCTGCAGGAATCAGTGGATAAAACAGGAAGCGAATCATGACCACCATACCGGACTTTACCCACCGCTTCATCGATCTCGCGCAACCACGCCTGGGCGCCGAGGTGATTATGGCCACGGATGATTTCTTCGCCCCCAAAGAACGTCTGATCAGTTCCCAGTCTCCGGTTTTTG
>Ga0265303_10002024_pt1 | contig 12577 bp, 13 predicted proteins | sample Helome_2_FD_192494 | JGI IMG/M metagenome (GOLD analysis project Ga0265303, IMG submission 192494) | Marine sediment microbial communities from subtidal zone of North Sea - Hel_20160317 (Illumina Assembly) | ecosystem: Environmental > Aquatic > Marine > Subtidal zone > Sediment ...
TGTTCAAGCACTGTAGGACAGAGGCCTGCCGATCTCCAGGCGAAGACACACGGAATATCTTGCGAGACCGGCCACTGCATCTTTACGGGTTACAATGGTCTGTCGGCCGATTGGGCTTCAAGTCCGCCCGCCCGCTGACGCAAACAATCCAGACCCAGAAAACAAACCGTTCACCCGACCAGGAGACCCGGCTTGAGTTCCTATTTGATGACGCACCTGAAACAGCTGGAGCAGGAGAGCATCCATATCATTCGTGAAGTGGTTGCCGAGTTCCAGAACCCGGTCATGCTCTATTCTGTCGGCAAGGATTCCGCCGTGATGATCCGGCTGGCTCAGAAGGCCTTCCATCCTGGCAAGTTTCCCTTTCCATTGATGCACGTCGATACCGGGTACAAGTTCCCGGAGATGTACGAGTTTCGAGATAACTACACCAAGAGTATCGGTGCCAGGCTTATCGTCGAGTCGAACACACAGGCGATCGAAGCCGGCATGCATCCATCGCAGATCGGTAATGACAAGTGCTGTCAGCAGCTCAAGACCCGCGCCCTGCTGGATGCCATTGCCAAGCACGGTTTCGACGCCGCCTTCGGCGGTGCCCGGCGGGACGAAGAGAAATCCCGTGCCAAGGAACGCTTTTTCTCTGTGCGCGACGAGTTCGGTCAATGGGACCCTAAGAACCAGCGCCCGGAACTGTGGAATCTGTACAACGCCGATATTGGCGACCGGGAGAGCGTGCGGATATTTCCGCTGAGCAACTGGACCGAGCTGGACGTATGGCAGTACATCAAGCTGGAGGACATTCCCCTCGTGCCGCTGTATTTTGCGCAGCAGAGACCCACACTGGAAATCGGCGGAATCACCATACCGTTCGAATATGCGAACGTGGTCGACCCGGACGAAAAACTTGGCTTGAGCGAGGACCAGACCGAAGAGGTGCACTGCCGCTTCCGCAGCCTCGGCTGCATCCCCTGCACGGGCGCCGTGAAGTCCGACGCGAAGGATATCGACGACATCATCCAGGAGGTCGTCGATGCGCGGCGAAGCGAACGCGAAAACCGCATCATAGACCTGACCAGTGACTCCTCCATGGAGCAGAAGAAGCGGGAGGGCTACTTCTGATGAGTGCGAACCTCGATATTAGCGCCTACGAGAACAAGAGTCTGCTGCGCTTCACCACCAGCGGTAGCGTGGATGACGGCAAGAGCACCCTGATCGGACGCCTGCTCTACGAAACCAACTGCATCTTCGAAGATCAGTTCGCCGCCGTCGAGAAGACCAGCCAGCTACGCGGTGACGAGCGCGTGGATCTGGCGCTGCTGCTGGACGGCCTTGCTGCCGAGCGTGAGCAGGGTATCACCATCGACGTGGCCTACCGCTACTTCACCACGGCCAGGCGCAAGTTCATCATCGCGGACACGCCTGGACACGAGCAGTACACCCGCAACATGATCACCGGGGCATCCACCAGTGAGCTGGCCATCATCCTGATCGACGCACGCCACGGGGTGGCAACCCAGAGCAAGCGCCACGGTTTCCTGATCTCCCTGCTGCAAATCCCCCACCTGGTGGTTGCAGTCAACAAGATGGACCTGGTCGACTACAGCCAGGAGGTCTTCGATAAGATCGTCAAGGAGTACGCCGAGTTCTCGCAGAAGCTGGACGTCCACGACATCAGTTTCATCCCGATCAGTGCGCTGGACGGCGACAACGTCACCAAGCGCAGCGAAAACACCCCCTGGTATGACGGCCACACCCTGTTGCACATGCTGGAGAACGTGCAGGTCACTGCGGACAAGAACCTGGTCGATTTCCGTTTTCCGGTGCAGGGCGTCTCGCGGCCGAATCTGGACTTTCGCGGGTTCAGCGGTACCGTGACCTCGGGCACCATCAGGGTCGGCGAGGAGATTGCCGCCCTGCCCTCGGGCAAGACCTCGCGGATCAAATCGATCGTGACCTACGATGGCGACCTTGAGGAGACCTTTGCCGGACAGGCAGTCACCCTGACGCTCGAGGATGAGATCGATATCAGTCGCGGCGACATGATCGTGCGCAAGAACAACCTGCCCAATGTCGGCAATGAATTCGACGTCAATCTGTGCTGGCTCGATGAGCAGCCGATGAACCCGCGCTCGCACTATATGCTCAAGCACACCACCCAGAAGGTGAAGGCCTACATATCGGACATCCAGTACAAAATCGATGTCAACACCCTGCATCGCGAAGACGCCGACCACTTCAGCCTGAACGAGATCGGGCGGGTGTCCATCAAGACCGCCCGGCCCTTGTTTTTCGACAACTACCGGATGAATCACGGCACCGGCAGCTTCATCCTCATCGATCCGCTGACCAACCACACGGTAGCCGCGGGAATGATCCGCGGCCAGAGTCGGGACGTTACGGCCGTCACCCAGACCCGGCATGCCGAAAGCCGACGCTCGACCAATGTCCAGTGGGAAAGCGGCATGATCTCCCCCCAGAGCTGGGAGCAGCGCAATGGCCACAAGGGTGCGGTCATGTGGTGTACCGGACTGTCGGGGGCCGGCAAATCCACCGTGGCCAAAGACCTCGCGAACTCCCTGTTTGCCAGGGGCTGCCAGGTCATGATGCTCGATGGCGACAATGTGCGCCACGGCCTGTGTGGCGACCTGGGATTCAGTGACCAGGACCGCTCGGAAAACATCCGCCGCGTGGGCGAGGCCGCACGCCTGTTCTACGAGCAGGGCAACATCGTGATCTGCACCTTTATCTCACCCTTCCACGAGGACCGCGACTTCGTAAGATCCATTGTCCCCGATGGGGCTTTCCACGAGATCTTCATCAAGTGTGACCTGAGCGTCTGCAAGCGCCGCGACCCGAAAGGGCTGTACAAGAAAGCGGAGGCCGGTGAGATCAAGGACTTCACAGGCATAGACTCTCCCTATGAAGAGCCATTGAAACCGGAGGTCGTCGTGGAAACCGACATCCAGAGTGTGGAATCCATCGTTGATCAGTTGGAGACATACCTGCGGGGATGCGGGATTCTGTCGTAGCTGTTCGCCGCAAGCGCCGATGTGGCGGATCGTCTTTATGACACTCAGGGGCGTCTCCGCTACAGGGTCGCAAATCGAATGCGGAACTCCGCTCCAGGCCGACTGTTGACGACGTCCACCTCTCCCCCCATCGCGACGGCCAGGCGGTGCACCAGCGCCAGACCGATCCCGGTGCCCACGGTCTCGCGGGTAAGTTCGTTTTCCGAGCGATAGAACAGCGTAAAGATCTTTTTCATCTGATCCCTCGCGATGCCCGGGCCGTGATCCCTGACCCGAAACTCGACGCGACCGTCCTTCAGATGCCGACACCCTATCTCTATCAGCTTCTTATCCGCCCGGGCGGAGAACTTGATCGCGTTGTCCACCAGATTGATAAGGATCTGCACAAAGGCGTCATCATCGATCGCCAGTGTCTGCTTCGCTGCCGACCCGGCGCAGTCCAGTTTCCATTCGAAACCGGCCTGGGTGATCTGGGTCGCCACCTTCGATCGGATCAGGTCGACCAACTGGTCAACGGTGGCGGGCCTCGGCGCGACCTTGAGGTCGCCGCGGCTCATGCGCGCCAGTTGCAGGACGTTGCCGATCAGGCGTGAGAGTCGCTCACTCTCGTCGTGTATAAAATCGTAATAACCCCGTTTGCGTTCCTCATCCACCCAGCCCTCGCGCAGCATCTCGCTGTACATCCGGATCGAGGTCAGGGGTGTCTTGAGCTCATGGCTGACCGCAGAGACGAAATCCCTATGCTGACGATTCAGCTCGATCTGCTTGACACCCACGCGGTACATCAACACCAGTCCTCCACTCAGTACCAGCGCCAGGATCAACGCGACCCAGATCACCAGCCCTCCGGCCGGACCTGCAGGCATGCTGGTGACGGAAAATATCAGTTCCATCTGATCCAGCGGCGTTGAAAGCCTGCCGCGATAAAGCAGGGTGCCAGAAAGCTCCTCGGTGCTGGAAAGATACCCACCCGTACGCCGACCACCCAGCGCCGACAGGATCTCGTCATCGAACACGATCCCGAGCCGGCTCATACCGGCCAACGCGGTATGCCGATAAGCCGTTTCGATCAGATCTCTCAAGAAAGCACTCTTGTGTATCACCGCGCCCTGGATATGGCGTTGGCCCTCACGCCAGACCTTGCGGTAGAGCACGAAATGTTCGCTGCCCAGAAGCCCGAACTGGAAGGGATCCACCTCGCTCTCAAAAATGCGCACCAATGGCGTGGATGCGCCGGCGGCCTGCCCCTCCAATTTCACTTCGCCGGGGTGAGGCAACGGCTCCGCGGCGGAAGGTCCGGCGCTTTGCTCAAGGCGCGCGGCACCGAATTCCACACGTTCCTCGAACCGCGGCAGGGAGCGCCTGGCCTGTACGGATTCCTGTTCCGCCTTGAAGGCCTGATCCAGTTTGATTTCATCCACACGTCCGATGTTACCGACGGATGCCGCTTGTTTTTTGGACTTGAGACTACGCTGACGGGTCGTCCCCTCACTGAGACGGTCGAACGCCGCCTGAGCCAGCTTCTGCTCCTTCGCGCCCGGGCCCGCCCGCTGCCCGGATACGCTGGACGGGAGCGGCGCCGTGCGCCCGGGCTGGGACACTGCGTCGGATTCGGCATCGAGGACAGCGTTCGAATCTTCGAGCCGGCCCGGCGCCCGCGAGACAGCAGACCCCGCAGCAATGTCCGGCCCCGGATATGACAGCAGGGCATCATCGGCATCGAGGGGTTTTGCACTGTCCTTTTCCAGGCCGCCATGCGATGTCGACGCAGCCATCCTCCCCTCCTGGCTGAGGATCGTCAGAAGCAACTCACGCAGCGTCTGCCGGCGGTCCAGTTCCTCGTCCGTGATGCCGTAGGCCAGCGCCGATACGCGTGGATCGTCCGGCAGCAGCGGGGTAGTAACGGCCATCCGCATCGACCTGAAAGTACCCCAGGAGCCCCGGGACATCGCTGCTGACCGGAAACGCAGACAGCGGCGAGCGCTGCAGATAATTGGCGACCGGCGCCCCCTCGACCACCAGAAAGCGGTAATCGGTGAAGGCGCGGGCCTCCTCCTTCACGATCATCTCGCGCACCCGCCGGTCGATACCACCCAGCAGCTCCTCCGCCAGCAACTGGTACTGGTGAAAACTCTCCCATTTCAGGCGACTGTGTGCCTGCCAGGTAAGGACCGCGCTGGGCAGGGCCAGGGCGACGAAAAACAGTCCCAGGAGCCTGCGCAGCCTGCCCCTGCTCATCCCGCTGTAGAGATCGCGCGACATATCAATCCGCGACCAGCCGGTAACCGGCGCCACGCACGGTCAACAGGTGTCGCGGTGACTTGGGGTCACTCTCTATCTTGCGCCGCAGCTTGGCGATATGTATGTCCACCGTGCGGGTCTCGATGTCCAGTTCCGGGGCATAGCCCCACACCCTGGAAAGCAGTTCCTCACGCGAGACCGGACGGCGCTTGTTGGCAAACAGATAATGCAGCACCTCCATCTCGCGGCGCGTAAAGCTCAGTGGGCTGCCCGCCCTGCTACCCGAGAGGTTCATCACATCCAATACAAGATCGTCGCCCAGTCTGATGGATGCCTCCGTCGGCTGCGCGGGACACGTGCGGCGCAACACGGCCTGCACCCGCAGGACCAGCTGCGTGACGGAGAACGGCTTGGCGACATAGTCGTCTGCCCCCAGTGAAAGGCCATGGACGATATCGTCATCGTCGGTCTTGGCGGTCAGCATGATGACGGCCTGCTCCGGGTGCTGCTCGCGAATGTGCTGGCAGATCTGAAACCCGTCAATGCCCGGCAACATGACATCGAGCAGGATCAGGTCGAAGCGGCCACTGAGCGCCATGCGCAGTCCTTCGCGGCCCTCGCCGGCGTGCGCCGTCTCGTAGCCATGATAGGTGAAGACATCGATCAGACCGGTGCGAATGGCGACCTCGTCTTCGACAATCAGTATGCGCGCCTTTCCGCTCATGGACTCCCCACGCAAGGCATGTCCCCTGCTCTTCCGGCTTCCAAGGCCTGGACCCTCAGCCGGGTTACCCGTTCACCAGGAAAGCCTATCAGCTGTGCGTACCGCGCACATGTAAACCTTTTGTAAACATCCGCGCCGAGTTTTTACCAAACCGTGTCTACGCCGTTCCACCCCGTCTTCCTAGACTGAATTCACCCAATCATTCAGCAGACAACAGAGGTGGCCGTCATGGCATTGATAACAAGGGTAACTCGCCTGTTCCGCGCAGATTTCCATGCCGTACTGGACCGCGTGGAGGAACCGGACATTCTCCTGCGGCAATCGATCCGGGAGATGGAAGAGGACCTCGTGCGCGATGAGCATGCCTGCCGACAGCATGAGCACGAACGTGAACAGCTGGTGAAACGCGAAAGCGAACTACAGCACATGCTCACTTCACTGGCCGAGGAGCTTGATGTCTGTTTCATCGCAGACGAGGAAGATCTGGCACGTTCACTGATGCGCCGCAAACTCGAGACCGAGCGCTCGTTGCAGCTGCTGGTGCGGCGGCGCGAAACCCTGAGCAGCCAGATCGATCGTTTGGTACATCGCCTGGAAGAAAACCGATCACGCTACGAAAGCATGCGGCAGAAGGCCGAACTGTTCGACCAGCAGGAGGGAGGTCCGGATTCCGGGGAGACATGGTCCGGTATCGACGTCCGCGTGCGTGATGAGGATATCGAGGTGGCGCTGCTCAAGGAGCGCCAGAGGAGGGCCGGAAGATGAAACGCCCGAGCTTTCCCGAAGGCGTACTGCTGGCACTGGCCGCCGGCGTGCTCAGCAGCGTGGTCTACACCACGCTCCCCGGCATATTCGGCCTGGAATGGACCAGCCGCGCATTGATCACCTTGCTCGGCCTGGGATACGTGCTCTACCTGCTGCATCGCAGTCCGGAACGCATCGGCAGGATCGTCACGCTGGCGGGCTGGCTCCTGCTCACCGGCACCAGCTGGTTTCTGATCATGGACCCGCTGAGCTATCTCGCCGTGCACCTCGGCCTGATCTGGCTTATCCGCTCCCTCTACCACCAGCCCGGCCCGCTGGCGGCACTGCTCGACCTGGCACTCAACCTGTTCGCAGTAGTGGCGGGGCTGTGGGCCTTTGCCCACGCGGACAGCGTATTCATGGGTGTATGGACCTTCTTCCTGGTACAGGCCTTGTTTGTCGGTATTCCATCACTCGGCAACCCAGGTTCCCGTAGCGACACCACAACCGGACATCAACCCGACGGTTTCCAGCAGGCCTATCGCGGCGCAGAAGCGGCATTGCGCAGGCTGTCCAGTCATCAATAAAAGACACACAGAGGTAAATACAATGAAGACAAAACTATTCGGCATAACACTGTTCGCCCTGACCGCCGCTGCGGTGGTTCTGATCCCGATGCAACACAGTACCGGTGCAATCCGGCCGGCGGTGGTCCAACAAACCGCGGGATTGACAGACAAACCAAAGGTCGAGGTCGTATTCGTGCTCGACACGACCGGGAGCATGAGTGGACTGATTGAGGCAGCCAAGGAGAAGATCTGGTCGATTGCCAGTTCGCTGGCACAGGCAGAGTCCGCACCGGAGATCCGTATCGGCCTGGTGGCCTACCGCGACCGCGGTGACAGCTATGTGACCAGGGTAAGCCCTCTCTCCTCGGATCTGGACTCCCTGTACGCAACCCTGATGGATTACCGGGCGAGTGGCGGTGGGGACACACCGGAGAGTGTCAACAAGGCACTGAACGATGCACTGCATGAGATCACATGGAGCCAGGACCAGAACACCTATCAGGCAGTTTTCCTGGTCGGTGACGCGCCCCCACACACAGACTACCAGGACGAACCCCAATATCCGCAGATCCTTGCCGAGGCCAGGGAACGCGGCATCGTGATCAATGCGATCCAGGCAGGCTCGGCACGGGCAACCGGCCTCGAATGGAGAAAGATCGCGGCACTGGGCGCGGGTGAGTTTTTCCAGGTCGATCAGTCGGGCAGCGCGGTTGCGATAGCGACACCCTTCGATGAAAAACTGGCCACCCTGTCAAAGCAGCTCGACACCACGCGCCTTTATTACGGCGACAGCAAGACCCGCGCCGAGAAGGAGGACAAACTGGCAGCAACACGCAAGTTGCATGAATCGGCCTCTGTCACCTCACGCGCACGCCGGGCCGCATTCAATACCTCGGGGAGCGGTGAGGCCAACCTGCTTGGCGACAACGAGCTGGTCGACGATATCAGCAGTGGGCGTGTGGACCTCGATACCATCAGTCCCGAGGAACTCCCGGCTCCGATGCAGGCGATGGCCCCGGCAGTGGCAAAGGACATGATTCGCCGGAAGGCGGAGCAACGCCAGAAACTCCAGTCGCAGATCCGCGAACTGTCTGAACAACGCAGTGGCTTCTTGAAGAAGAAGGTCGAAGAGCATGGTGGTGCAGCCGCCTCGCTGGACGACCAGATCTACGGCGCGGTGCGCGAGCAGGCCGCAGCCAAAGGTTTCAGATACGAGAGCGATGCACCTGCTTATTGAGGTATCGCAACAGAGGCGGGGACATGCAATGACCCCGCCTCCCCGCTGACCCGCACCGGCGTCCACCTACCTTGCACTTCCCAACCAGCCTCGCGGATCCGCCCCGGCCCACATCAAGTCTGCATATGCGCAGGATTCAATGCCGGTCCAGACGCACCATAAAGATGCAGGCCAGCGCCGAAACCGCCGGGTATGGCGAGCCCGTCTCGGTAACCGGGTCACTGTCGTCCGCCCCGTTGCCGTAGATATTCTCCCAATCTATCCAGGTAGCCATATCCGCGCTGCGCCAACGCAGGTTGAATATCACGTCAGGATCATTGTTCTCGTCGTCCCAGTTGTTCCAGCCACGCACGATCCCAACCTCGGCACCCCACAGCGGCCCGCCTTCTTCGGTTGGCAGCTTGAACGAATAGAGCGCACCGGCGTGTTTGGCGGGTCCGTACGCAAAACTGTAGGGGCGCGTAAAGAAAGGCGCCGGATTCGGTGGAGGAGCGTCAAATCCCGTTTCGTTTTCCAGGGGCGTGTGGAACAGGCCCAGCATCAGGTTCGAACCGCCCAGAACCGGGATGTAGATGTCCGCATAGGCCTCGGCAAGAACGATGAAGTTTTCGGTATCGGGATCTTCATTGTCGTTCCAGGTGGCATCCCAGCCGCTGGTGCGAAAGAATTTGGCGTCGCTGCCGTAGACGGCGGTGGCGTTGAAGCCCAGATCGGCCTGCTCGGGCATCGGCCCGGGGAAAGGACCCACCCGCCCAACCACGTTGCCCTTTGGCTTCTTCGTGACCATCAGACCAATCTGATTGATATTGAAACCGTCCTCCCGATTGGGAAAGGACTGCAACAGGGTCGAATCGTCGTCGTTGTCAGTATGGCTGATACTCATCGAAGCCCAGCCACCCACGGTCACGCCAGAGTCACCGAGTTCCCCAATCAACCAGCCCATGGGTGGTTTGTCATCGGCTAAAGCCCCGGTACCCGACTGCAAAAGCATCCCGAACAGGGCGATCCCCAGTTTACGGATCGATTTTCTTGTCATTGCGACTCCAGGAGGGTCCATCAGCAAAACAGATCCATGCTCTGGACGAGAGATCCGTCTTCCGGCAAGTTCAGTAGATCGTGCCTGTACCCTGCCGCCAAGCTACACCCAGGCCTGTCTGGTCAACCCCGGAGCCACAGTCTGACAGCACCACCGTTGACACTATGCCTCGATGGATTTGACGTAGAAGTCGTAGCAGTTGTCCTTGTGTTCCTTGTCGGCGCGGAACTTCATGGCATCGCGTGGATGCTGGTTCAGGTGGCCACTGATGCCGTAGATGTCGTTGAAGCCCCACTCGATCTCTTCTCTGAGCGGTACGAAGTGCTCCTGGATGACCTTGTATACCGGCCTGACATTGAACTTTGGGTTCTTGAGGAAGTTCAACAACAGCTCCAGGTTGCAGTTGCCGGCACCACGACCGATCCCGTTGATGGTGGCGTCCAGCAGATTCACACCGTCGATGATCGCCTGCTGGGTGTTGGAGAAGGCGAGCTGTTGGTTGTTGTGGGCATGAAAGCCCAGCTCTTTGTCAGGTGCGTACTTCTTGTACATTTCCCCGTAGTAGGTCACCTGTTCCGAATAGAAGGCGCCAAAACTGTCCACCAGGTACAGATAATCCACCTCGTCGGCCTTGTTGATCTCCACCAGACCCTCTACCAGTTCGGTCTCGATCGCCGCCGAGGCGGCCATGATGTTGATGGTGGTTTCGTAGCCCAGATCCTTGCAACGCTTGATCAGGTCAATACCGGCGTCGATCTGGTGCACATAGCAGGCAACGCGGACCATGTCGATGGGCCCCTGGTCGCGAGGCTGCAGCTTGCTGACGTCGACCCGCCCCACGTCGTACATGACGGCGACCAGCGGCCGGTATTCGGAATCGCAAGAGTCGATGACTTCTTTCAGGTCATCGTCATCGCAGAAATTCCACGCGCCATACTTTTCCCGCGTGTACTCGTCGCTTTCCTCCAGCTTCTTGCCCAGTTCGACGACATCCACCGCCGCATCACAGGTTGCTCGATACACAGCCTTCACGAAGTCCTTGGAGAACTGGTAGTTGTTGATCAGGCCGCCGTCGCGGATCGTACAATCTAAGACCTTGAGCTCTTTGCGAAACATGTGGGATTCCGGTATTTGGGTTGACTGAAACGCTAGTGCGCGAACAACCTGTTATTGTGCAGCGCATCAACAAAAAGGTAAATACCCGCCGACAGGCCGTTGGCCCGCGTAAACCAACTGTTCATTCAGGGATCGGCTGCAGCACCAGGTCAAAGCGGGCCTCTTCGACCCTGCTGCCCGCGACCCATTGGGTGGCAAGCGGACGGTGGCCCGGCACTTCGACCAGGAAGTGGACGTGCGGCGGGCGCAGAGCCGGCCATTCCGTCTCAAAACGATAGGCCCCTTTCTCATCTGTCATTCGCCAGGCATACAGGCGGTCCACGTACTGTCCCTGCTCACCCGCCTGCCAGTGGACGAGTTTGACGCCCGCCAAAGGTTTGCAGTCCGCAGCAGATAACACCCGTCCGTGCATGACGAGTCCCCTGCCAAGATCTCCCGGCTGATGTGTCGCTTTGCTGATGTCGTAGTGGGTGCCGATGGTCCTGCCGGGCGTCGGCTGGCATTCGGCAGCAATCACGCAGAAAGGAATGGCCATCAGACCGACAATACCGAATACGCGCATGCAAAATCCTCCCTATCACCAAGGATAGGATAGATCGTGAACGGGCCACGACAAGCTGTTCCCGGAGAGGATGGGGCCCCGAATAGACCAACTGACAATTTGGTGCTTCTTTACATTATCCATTAGCATCGTGCCAACCAATTCTTGAATTACGAAGTGGACCCAACGTCCGGGGAAATCCAGAGCATGACCCATTATTTGCAATATCGGAGACCGGTGCCATCCGCCCCTGAAAACCTTCATCGTGCACGTCCTGCCGGATCCGTTGCCATCACCCTGGCGCTTTGCCTGCTGACCGGCCCCGCACTTGCAGATTCCGACGACGTTACGACCTTCATGGATCTCGACGACGATCTGCAGGAAACGCCGGGGTTCGAATCCGAACCGGCCGACACAGAAGACTCGGACTGGCAGTTCAGGCTAGGTGTACTAGCCGGCTTCAAACCCGAATACGAGGGTTCCGAGGACTACGAGAGCGTCCTTGCACCGAACTGGAGGGTTGCCTGGCGCAGAACGGTCATCCTGCAGGGCAAGAACCTCCGCGTTCAGTACACAGGCGACAATTATCGCGTTGGCGCCCTGGTGGGCAAAGAATCGGGGCGCGATGAAGACGACAACGACAACCTGGAGGGCCTGGGCGACGTCGATAGCGGCTGGTCCGCCGGACTCTTCGGGCGTTACGACATCACCGAGCAAATCCGGTTGCAGGCAGAGGGCCGTCAGGAGTTTGCCGGCGGCCACAGCGGCCTAGTGGTCGATGCCGGCGCGGAGATAACACTCCCGTTCCATTCGCCCTTGCTCAGGGCCTATGCAGGCATGACGTACGCCTCTTCGGATTACATGGAGGAGTTCTTCAGCATCTCGAACAAGCAATCTGCCAATTCGGGCAAACCGACCTACGATGCCGACGCCGGCATCAAGAACGCCACTCTCTCGCTATCCGCGGGTTACGATATCACCAAGAACTGGGTGATCGGTGCCATCATCCGGTATGACCGCCTGGTGGGTGACGCCGAAGACAGCCCGGTCGTGGACAACGGCGGCAGCCGCGACCAGTTCACCGGCGGCGTTTCGCTCGCCTATCAGTTCTAGCCGGCAAGTTCCGCTGGCACAGGCCGGCGCCGGGCGGACGGCGACCCGACGTGCCCGGTATGCCTGAGTCTCGGGTCGACATCGTCGGCGCCAATCTGTGTGGCCGGGTTGGCGTATAATGTCGCGCGAACCCAAACCAAGGTCGCCTTCCGATGTTAGCCGAGCGCCACGCCGTACTCGCGGAAATCGAGCAACCGAAAAACGTATCGGCCCCGTTCGATCTCGAG
>Ga0265303_10002025_pt1 | contig 12576 bp, 13 predicted proteins | sample Helome_2_FD_192494 | JGI IMG/M metagenome (GOLD analysis project Ga0265303, IMG submission 192494) | Marine sediment microbial communities from subtidal zone of North Sea - Hel_20160317 (Illumina Assembly) | ecosystem: Environmental > Aquatic > Marine > Subtidal zone > Sediment ...
AGGTCCATTTGGTTACTTCGTGGATCTGTCCAGGACATTTCATTGCGGTCCGGCCAAACCCACGCGCAGGCAAAAGCAAATTTACCGCATGGCGGTCGATGAAATCGAGCACAACCTGAAACTGGTTTATCCGGGTATGACCCTGCTGGAAATGCAAAAACAGGCTTACCCGGTACCGGAGAAATGCCAGGAGAATGCGTATCCCTGCATCATGCATGCGGTTGGTATGTGTGATGAGTACCCGCAGGCCAAGCATCTTTTCCGCCAGGAAAATCCCTACGATTGCACGCTTGTGGCAGGTATGGTTGTTTGTGTCGAAAGCTATATGGGTCCCAAAGGTGAGCGTGACGGCGTCAAGCTCGAGCAACAGGTACTGATTACCGAGGACGGTAACGAATCTCTGTTCACCTATCCCTGGGAAGAAGCACTACTCGATTGAATTATAAATTTACTGGTAAGTGAGGACTGGAATGGCTGACTTTAACCTCGATGATTTTATACAGCAGTTACGCGCTGCGTCACGCGAAAGCGAGCCAGTAAAGAAAGTGCGCGACCTGATGAGCGCCGCCTTTAGAGATCCGCAGGCAATCAAGGATGCGATGCCCGCGTTTGAGAACGACGACGAAGTTCTATTCGAAGACGACAGCGTATCAATCTGGTTCGTGCGTTTCATGCCCGGCCTGCACGTACCGCCACACGATCACCAGACCACGGCAACCATCGGCGTTTATGAAGGCGCCGAAGACAACCTCTTTTACCTGCGTGAGGGTGGGCGCCTGGTGCACAAATCCACCAAACGTGTTGGGCCCGGCGACGTGATCGCCCTTAAACCGGATGGTATCCATTCGGTCGAGGCGGCCGATGGGAGTCAATCCTGTGGAATTCATGTTTATCTCGCCAGGTTGACGACGATAGAACGTTCCCTGTTCGACTGGGAAACCGGCGCGGCCATGCCGTTTACCGATGAAAACTATGACCTCATGAAACGATTGACCGCTTGATTTTTTTTATAGTGGGCAATTGCCCACAAATTAAAATCCTAAATTTGATGGGCAGAAAACTTGCCATTATAATAGGCCGAGCGTACTGTAGTGGATTGACGCGGAATCGTGAATCGGTCTATGGGCAGCGCCGTCGAATTATTGTTAAGTGAAGTAGAGGCTTACTGTCGAAATGCCGGCGTGGCCGAGTCGACCTTCGGTCGCCAGGCCGTTAACGATGGCAAGCTATGTACCCGGCTGCGCGCCGGTAAAAACGTAACCGTCGAAACCGCACAGCGAATCCGCGACTATATCAATCTACAGTTGGCACAAACCGGCATCATTCCTGATCAATTAGAAACCGGTAGCAATAAGCAAAAACCCACGGGGAGCAAAGCCATGAAACATGTTACCGACGATCGGCCGTTTCGGTTCTACGACAATCGCCAGAAATACCTCGCCTTTGTGAATACCTGCAACGAAAAATGGAAAGTGGCCCAACGTGCCACGCAGGAATTAACGCACCTGCGGCCGTCGCCCCCCGCGCTGCGCCTGTTCGATGCCGGTGTCGGTGACAGCACCGTACTCAGTCACCTAATGCGCGCGATGCATCGCCGCTTCCCGACCATACCGTTTTTTATTGTCGGCAAGGAGGTCAGCCTCGAAGACGTGCGCCTGACCCTGGAAAAATTACCCGACCGATTTATCGAGCATCCCTCGAGCGTCATAATTGTCACCAATCTCTATTACGCCGAGGCACCGTGGCTGATGCCCAACGATGTTGCCAAGGCGTCCGCGCTTAACTGGATCGAGATGCCACTGCAGGGCGACTCCGCGCACGAGTTCGGCGAACAGTTGCGCGGTATCGACAAGGAACTGGTTGACGGTTGGCAGGTCAAGGCGAATGAAAAATCCGGCAACCCGATGTATGTCAGGCCCTCGGTGCTGGTCATGTTTCGTGAGGATCATCGCTTTTTACTCGACGACGTTATCCCGCGGCGCGGTCAGGCGGCTGGAGGCGACTATGATTTGATTCTGGCCTCGCAGCCCTGGCGCGCGCGCATGAATGCTGAATTCAAGGTCAAGCATGTGCTCGCTCCGCTGGCAAAAAGTTTGCGACCGGGGGGCAGGCTGCTAACCGCACAATCCTTTGGCGATGATCCCGGGCTCGAACTGGTACGTAAAATCTGGCCCGACGAAGATCCGTTCACGGTCGATCGCCACGAGCTGATTAAGACATTGAAGGAGTACCTCGGCCGTGCTGCGCAAAACTACAACTTCAACGCCGGTTCAGACGCCAAGTCGATAATTCGCTATTACATGCATACCTTACCGACCGAGATCAGCGAGGCGATCGGCACCTCGACCCTGTTTGCGGCCTGGAACGCGGCGATCTACGTCGGACAAATTGAAGACGAACGCCTCGACCCGGTAATATCCTCGGGTGAATATCTCGACGCTACAGCTGAGGTGTTGCATAAACACAATGGTATCTGGTTCAACGATGAAACGTTTGTGGTCTCGAAGAAGCGCGATAACTAGTGCGCTGTCGCGGATTGCATTTGCGGCGCTATTGCTGACAATAGGGTTGAGTATGAATCTGGGTGCGAATCAATCAGCGAGTGGTAAACGTGTTCCCGCCGAGTGGGAGCCGCAGGAAGCCGTCTGGCTGCAATGGCCGAGCAGGTTCGAGCGCGTGTTTCAACCTGTTTTTGCGGAAATGACCGCTATTATCAGCCGTTACCAGAAACTGAATATCCTGTTCGATTCGACATCGGACAAAAACCAGGCGAGGAAGGCGATCGAGGGCATTGGCGTCGATCCCGATCATGCCAATATAACCTGGCATCAAATCCCCAACGACAGTGCCTGGATGCGTGACAACGGTCCGGTCTATTTGCTTGAGGATGGGGAACTGCGCATCCAGAATTGGGAATTCGACGCCTGGGGTGGGGCCTTTGGCAGCGATATTCCTTTTGACCAGGATAATCGCGTGCCGTCGGTGCTGGGTGATAAGCTTGGAATTCCAGTCGAAGTTATCAATATCGTACACGAACGCGGCAATCTCGAATTCAACGGCGTCGATGCTGTCATCCTAAACTGGAGCACCCTGGGTGATCCCGATCGCAACCCGGGATACACCCGCGAACAGGCCGAGCGCGATCTCATGCATCATTTTGGTGTATCCCGCGTGGTCATGGTCGAGGGCATCCCGACCGGAGACCTGACCCGTGGACATATCGACGGATTCGCGCGCTTTATCGATGTTGGTACCGTGGTGGTATCCCAGTGTACCTCTGATTCGCATTGTCGACCGGGCGATGGTGCCGATGGCAACGTCTATGATAATGCCGCCGCTACGATCACGGCAGCAGGCTTTAAGGTAATCCGAGATCCGATTCTCGGGCAGGTCAAATACAGGGATAAGATTTTTGATACCAATTACCTGAACTGGCTGGTCGGTAATGGCTTCGTGATTACGGTCGGTTTTGGTGATAAAACGACCGATGCGGCAGCGAAGAAACGGATCGAAGGTTACTTTCCCGGGCGCGATGTATTTGTCGTTGAAATGCTCGATTCCTGGTATGACGGCGGTGGGGTGCATTGTCACACCAATGACCAACCGGCACTTTAGTTATTGAAGTAGGTTTTAGCATTGGAGGCCCTGACATCGGTTTCACCCTTTACTGACGTCTTAGTGGGGCCCGAGACGTTTGACAGGTAGAAATCTACCTGGATCGATTCGAAATCGGCCGATGTCATCGCCTTTGTTACTTTGCCCTCGATTGCTTCATCGAACTCTGCCGCGGCCAGCCAGTGGTCGAAATACTCTTCTCGAATCACGGCACCTGATTGGTCCAGGAATTTCACCCGGGCATTGAATCGTGCCGAAGTTGACCGACTTCCATTCGAGAACATGACATTGATAGTCCCATCCCCGTTCTTGTCGGTTACCACCGTCATAAAACCGTAAGCTCTTTGAAGTGGGGTTAAACCCTGATGAGCCATCCTTGCATCGGCACTAAACTCGTAGGGGTGACCCACCGCGGATGCCGGATGCGATACGAATAATGACAATACAACAGGTAACGCTAGTGCCAGGGTTATGCTTTTTTTAGTCATCTTATTCTCCTTGTAAAACAACGTTTCTATTGGTCGTAGATCTGTTATACAAAGCGGCTGTGAAAAATCGGTGAAAAACGCAGACGTTTTAATGATTGCTGCGTTTGAGAGTCCCCACCGTGAGGTTTATAGCGATTTTCCGTCCGGCAGGAATGGCGGCGCTGCTGTGTTAGGATGCCCGGGTAATGATCAAATCGTTTCAATCCAACCGGGTGCTGCAGGGTCTTGTTGTATGGTTGATCGTGCTTTGGATTATTACCGCCATCAACCCGCTGTATCCGCGTGACTGGTTATTGGAAAACCTGCTGGTGTTTATCTGGAGCGCTTTGCTCATTTTTACCTATCGCTGGTTCAGGTTTTCCAACCTTTCATACGCCTTATTTACCGTGTTCCTGAGCCTCCATCTCGTCGGCGCGCACTATACCTATGCCGAGACTCCATTTGGTTTCTGGTTGCAGACCCTGTTTGAATTTGAACGTAATCACTATGACCGCATTGTGCATTTTTCATTCGGGTTATTGATTGCCTATCCCATGCGTGAAATTTTACTGCGTCAATCGGGAATCGCTGTGACGTGGTCCTATTTCCTCACCATTAACTGCATTTTGGCATTTAGTGCTTTCTATGAAGTGCTGGAGGTCATTGCCGCAATGATAGTCAGCCCAGAACTGGGTGACGCCTACCTGGGTACACAGGGCGATGAATGGGATGCGCAAAAGGATGCGTTTCTGGCCTTTGTGGGTTCTATTGTTGCAATGCTGGTGACCTGGTCTCTGGCCAGGCAAGACCCGGGGGAGAGTTAGTTCGACTTACCGGGGTTAGGTTATTCCCCGTTCGGGTAGGCGAGTAATACAGGTACCCTGGCTTCCCTGGCTATCTTATCGGCGATATTCCTGAAGAAAAAGCGGGTGACGCCAACGCGGGCAAGGCTAGACATGGCCACGAGGTTGATATTGCGCTCGTTGATTTCATGCAGGATCGTGTCAATCGGATCCTTGCCAAAACCCACCACCAACGAAACCTCGTAGCCTGCTTCCTTGAGGTGGTGGGTTACCGGTGTTAGTTCAGTTTCGACGTGGGCCCTGATACTGTCTTCCTGTTGGGTAGCGTAAATCGGGTGCAGTGCGGGCGTGATATTTTTCTCGCCGGGTAAAGGCAAATATCCGGCTGACAGGTCGGGTTCTCCGAGTCCAACGTTGCTGGAGGGATTGGTGACATAAAACAGAATCAGGTCATTGTCGCTGGCGGGAAGAAACTTTTCCACCTGGGCCAACACTTGCTGGCTTAGCTCCGATTGGTTCAGCGGTATTAAAACTTTATTTTTAGGCATGGCTAAATCCTCCTGGAGAGTGCTTGAGTATAAACCCTATGCTGCCGGCATGCTAACCGACTCGTTCAAGTGTTAGCAGGCGACCATCGATACCATCCGCAGTCAGATAATCGATGGTTTGCACATCGACCAGCCGGGCATCGGGATAGTCTTGATTAAAACCATCCAGCTTTGATTCCCAGTCGGCTTCCTTCCAGGCTTTACCATTGACAGTCACAATGGCTATTCCATCCGGTTTGAGGCTGCGCGTGATATTGACGAGATGTTCCGCTGACGGCACGCTAAACGCAAACACGCCCACTGCAATGGCCGCATCGTAAGGCTGATTGGTTTTAACCGCTAAGGTCAGGTCATGTTGCTCGAGGGATTGATAGGCACCGGTGGCCCTGGCCTCATCGAGCATTTTTTCGGAATAATCGTTGCCGTGGATGTTGGTATAACCCGCCTGTTTGAGGCGTCGTCCTACCAGGCCGGTGCCGCAGCCCGCGTCGAGAATACGTGCCTGTCGATCTGTGACCAGGGATATAAAAAGCCGACAGGCCTCGGCGTCGGCCACGTAACCCAGGTCATCGACCAGGTCACGGTCATAAGTCGATGCCCAGTCGTCAAACAGTGCCTGTTTGTCACCGGGATTATCGTAAACATTTTCAAGTCTTGAATCGATTTTATCTGAAGTGGCCACAGTGCTTCCTCAACGTATTTCGATACCAGGTCGCAATATATCAATTTTATCTTTTATTACTACTGCGCAAAATTCTGTTGATAAAACAATCTAAACCTGACGACGCAATCCCTCTGGCATGGCATCTGCGGCCTGCATTCCCGGTGAGTTCAATAATTCAGGTTGATGCAGGTAGGCAAGCAGGAAGGCGATGGCGTCGAAACCCCAGAAAATTTCACCATCAACCACGAAACTGGGCACTCCAAATACGTCTTCACCGATAGCCGCCTCGGTGTTTTGCCTGAGCTGAGCCTTGACCTCGGGTGTCGAGACAAGTTTTTCGGCATCCTCGATTCCCAGTTCCTCGATCAATTCCTGCCAATCGTGCGGATCATCGGAAGATCGTCCCTCGGCCCAGACGAAACGAAACAGCCTTTGTGCCAGGGCAGGTTCATTATCCAGTGCGATGCATAGGCGCAACAATTTAAGGGGATTAAATGGATGCAGCGGTGGTAGCTTGAGCGGGATATTGTGCTTGTCGGCCAGCCACTGGATATGGCGGAAGGTAAAGCGACGCATCGGATCGATCTCGGCCGGACCTTTTGTTTGCCAATGCTGGAGCAAACCCGCAAACAGGATGGGTCGTGGTCGCAGTTCAATATTGGCAGGAAGACGGTCAAGGCGTTCGCTTGCGAGATAGGCAAACGGGGAAATGAAATCAAAATACCAGTCGATCTTTTTCAAGGTGGCTCCTGCTTCATTTTATCGGGTTGCCATGATAGCAAATGGCCTGCCGATCGTGACCGGTTTTCACTAGTAGATAGGTACCGAATCCCCTACCTGACCAGAAGCGTGTCGGGGTAAGCCGCATGCCAACCAAACCAGAAAGCGCGGTGCGCGGGCAGTCGCGCGAGTTCCATGTCATCGTGGCTTAACTTGTCTTCGCTGAGTTGCCATTGCCGCCCCCTGTTGTCGGTAACCGTCGATACGCCATCGTATTCACTAAAGCTGATTCCATCGCGCTCGTAAACCCGGTTCGCTCCAGAGCTGTCGGTTAGCACCACAAAATCGAGCTCACCGAGCTTATTATTGTGAATGGGTTGCTGCGCGAGGAAATCGGCGGCAATCGCCATTGCGTCCTGGCTGTGGCCCGGAAACACTAGTGCAAGTACTTCGTCTTTGTTCTTGAGGCGAGTGTCCGAGGTTGAAATCGAGAACATCAGTTCGTCGGTTGCAAAGTACTGGTTGTAGGCAACGCCTTCGCCGTAATCGCGTTGGTGGCCGGTTTCAAGCGATAGCACCGTGGTTTGCGGGTGGCGTCGTTTCCATTCCCCCCAGTTGGTGGTCACCAGGTAGCTGCGTTTCAGCTGAATCTCTTTTCCCACCAGCGGCCCCACCACCGGTTCGCCCCAGGTCGTGTTCCATAGCGATTGCGTGTCACGATCGTACATGAGCTTATTGGATCGATACAGAAAGCCACTGGTGCCGAGGTGATGCTGAACACCGTTGTGCACGGTTTCGTATAGAATTACTGCGCCACAAAGCGTGCAGTAAACACCGGCGTATTCGGTACCGCCAATCTCGTCGATGAACATTTCGTGCCAGGCCAGAATGCGTTTTGGATAGGCGCGCGCATCGCCGTTGATCTCGATTCCGAAAACAATATTGTCGTCGTCGAGGTATTCCGCTCCGGTGGCCGTTACCATCTTGGGCTGGCGTAGCGGGGGAATGCCGTCCTGCAGTACGCCACCCCAGCGAACTTCATCGAGGCGAATGCGGGATTCACGGCTGTTGGAAAAGTAACTCTCAAATTTTTCGTCGATCAATCCATAGAGTTTCGACTTGAAGGCGGCATAGTCCGCGTCGACTCGCGGTTCCTGTTGCCACCACCATACAAACCATTGGTTCGTATCGGCGCCGAAATCCTGCCCAGTCTTGCGTTTTAACAGTTCGATAAATCGAACTGTCATTTCGCCTCTCGATAAAGACAGCATTTCGATCGCCATCGGCGTATGTGCGGGCTCCCAGAGGTCGGATATTTTGTTAAATCCGCTGTCCAGCAGGTTGGGCGCCAAATAGAAGACACTGATGAATCGAGAGGAGACATCCTGATCAGGCTCTGGATCTTGAGCCAAAGCGTTTTGGATCGGAACCATCAGAAGAACGAATAAAAACGCTACAAGTGGTTTTCGGGATCGCATTTCGAACTCGGTTTAATTCTTTTAGAACAAACGGAGAGGAATAAGTTTCGACAGCTTGCGAACACCGCTACATTGATGACGTTGCTGTCAAAATATCCTGGCAAGGAATCAGATCAGTTTCTGGTTGCTGGGCAGTCGATAAGCTTGAAACTGTTCACTCGACTATCGGACCTGGTTCGCTCGCAGGGTCCTTGATGGTCCCCGATCCCTTGAAGATGGGATGGAGCTGGATGCAGGTCAGTCGACCTTTGGAGAAACATTTTTTCGGGATGTTGGTATAGATAGGCCGACCATCGTCTGTCTTGTGTTCATGAAACTCAAGCGCCGTATCATAAGGATGCGAGGCCGCGCTAAACGTAATAACCGACCCACAGAGAATTAACATTAATCCAACGTATCGTTTCATGATCGGCCCCTGAAAATTGCAACAGTTTGATTTTAGACTTTATTTCAGGCAAATGTAATTGCAGAGCACAAGAATCGGACTCGCGCAACCTGCCGAGCCGGCGCCGGCGACAATATAGTCATAGGTCTGGTGTCTGCTCATGGACGAGAATCGGGAATGTATCCATGCCTTGAATTGGGTGGCATCATAACAACAGTTTTTTTATTGAATACAAATAATTACGAAGCTTGATCTGATGCTGAAGGTAATGTGAAAGACCGGCCGATCCTGCTGCTGGCATCCGCCCAGACGCTGATCTGGGCCTGCCTGTATTACAGTTTCCCGGCGTTGCTGTTGCACTGGGAGCAAGCGCTCGGCTGGAGTCGTGCCGACCTGACTGCGGCAATCATGCTGGCGGTATTTGTATCTGCGATTTGTTCGCCGCTTTACGGGCGCCTGATTGACGCGGGTAAGGGTGCTGTGATGATGACGTCGGCGGCAATACTGGGTGGCTGCTGCCTGTTGCTGCTAACCCAGGTCGAATACCGTTGGCAGTTTTACCTGGTCTGGGGCGTTATCGGCGTTTGCATGGCGGGCAGTTTGTACGAACCGTGTTTCGCGTTGATTACGCGGGCCCGGGGTGAGCATGCCAAGCGGGCCATTATCATGGTTACACTGATTGCGGGGTTTGCCGGCACCATCAGTTTCCCGGTCGCGCATAGCATGGCGGTTGCGTTCGGCTGGCGTAGCGCGATGACGTTGTTCGGCCTGACCGCGATCCTGGTGGTGGCGCCGATCATGTGGTTCGGTGCAAGCGCGGTGGAACGAGACGGAAACGCGCGCCGTATCGCCGATATTTATCCTTCAACGACGCAGCCATCATTTCTCTATTCGCCGGTTTTCTGGTGTCTTGCAATTGGATTTGGCCTGACCGCGCTGATGCACGGGGTCACCTTGCACCATTTGTTGCCGATTCTGGATGAACGCAAGATTCATCCTGAAGTCGCGGTGATTGCGATTTCGTTTATCGGACCGATGCAGGTTGCGGGTCGCCTCGCAATGATGGCCGCGGAACATCATGTTTCCAATCACGGAATTGCAATTACCTGTTTTGTGCTGATGGGTATCTCGGTGATTCTGTTAATTGGTGCCGACGCAACCCCGGCCCTGCTGATCGCGTTCGTGATTCTTTTTGGTGGTGCCTGGGGTATGGTCAGCATTATACGACCCGTGATCGCCCGTGAACTGCTGGGTGAACGCCAATTCGGTGCCAAATCCGGCGCGCTGGCCCTGGTTTTCCTGGCAGGTTCCGGATCGGCGCCTTTTATCGGCTCCCTGGTGTGGTCCTGGGGGGGGTACGAGCTGGTTTTGCCGGGATTGTCGTTGCTTGCTTTAACGGGACTTGCGTTTTACCTGGTCGCACAAAAATCAGCCAAGTCGAACTGAATTTGGTTAGACTATGAATCTGAATCTCAGCTCGGGGTAATTGTAATGTCTCAGCAGTTTATCACCCATTTACAGCAGCAACTTGAATCAATAGAGGCGCAGGGGTTATACAAGCAGGAGAGGCCTCTCGATTCCGCACAGGGCGCCAGCGTGCATGCCCAGAACTGGGATAACGATTTAATCAACCTGTGCGCCAACAATTACCTTGGCCTCGCCAATCATCCCGACATGGTCGCGGCGGCGCACCAGGGACTCGACAGTCATGGTCTTGGTATGGCTTCGGTACGGTTTATCTGCGGCACCCAGGATATTCACAAGGCTCTCGAACAGAAGCTCGCCGCCTACCTGAAAATGGATGATGCGATTCTGTTTTCATCCTGCTTCGATGCCAACGGTGGCATTTTTGAAGTACTGCTCGGTGCCGAGGATGCGGTCATCTCGGACAGCCTCAATCATGCATCGATTATCGATGGGATCCGCCTGTGCAAGGCCCAGCGCCTGCGCTATGCCAACAGCGACATGGCCGAGCTCGAAGCCCGCCTGGTCGAAGCTGAAACAGCTCGCTTTCGACTGATCGTGACCGACGGTGTGTTCTCGATGGACGGCACCTACGCCAGGCTGCCCGAGATCTGCGAGCTGGCCGAACGCCATGATGCCCTGGTGATGGTTGATGACAGCCATGCCATCGGCTTTGTCGGAGAACGCGGCGCAGGCACTCCGGAGCTGCATGGTGTCGAGGGCAGGGTGCACATCACCAGTGGGACTTTCGGCAAAGCGCTTGGCGGCGCCAGCGGCGGTTATATTACCGGGCCGCAGGCCGTCATTGACCTGTTGCGCCAGCGCGCGAGACCCTACCTGTTTTCAAATAGCCTGGCGCCGAGCATCGTTGCAGCCACGCTGCATGCGCTCGAGTTGCTCGAGCAGGGTGCCTCATTGCGACACAAGTTGGCGGAAAATACGGCTTATTTTCGCGGTCGTATGCGGGATGCCGGGTTCGATATTATACCCGGCGAGCATCCAATCGCACCGGTCATGACCGGTGATGCGGTACTTGCACAACAACTCGCAAGCAAGCTGATGAAACACGGTGTTTATGTCACGGCATTCTCATTCCCGGTAGTGCCCAGGGGACAGGCACGAGTGCGCACCCAGATGAGTGCCGCACATAGTCGTGAACAGCTCGATAAAGCCATCGACGCATTTATTGGCGTCGGCAAACAGATTGGTTTAATCCAATAGGAGTTCTTGATGAAAGCCCTGGTAAAAGCCCACGATAAACCTGGCCTGTGGCTGCAGGATGTGCCCAAGCCCGAATTTGGACCCGAGGACGTGTTGATCAAAATCAGCGAAGTGGCTATCTGCGGAACCGACTTACATATCTATAACTGGGATCAATGGGCACAGGAACATGTGCCGGTGCCGATGACAGTGGGGCACGAATATATTGGTGTTATTGAAGAGGTCGGTGAGTTAGTGCATTCGGTCAAGGTCGGCGACCGCGTATCCGGAGAGGGTCATATCATGTGCGGCGAATGCCGTAACTGCCGCGCGGGACGCGGCCACCTCTGCCGCGATACACGTGGTGTCGGGGTGAATCGTCCCGGTGCGTTCGCCGAGTATGTCTGCATCCCGGCCGCAAATGCTTACAAGATACCTGAAGAAATCAGTGACGATATCGCATCGATACTGGATCCGCTGGGCAACGCGGTGCACACGGCCCTGTCATTTGATCTCGTGGGTGAAGACGTGCTGATCACCGGCGCCGGCCCAATCGGTTTGATGGCAACCGCGGTCGCCAGGCATGTCGGTGCGCGTCACGTGGTGATCACCGATGTCAACGATAAGCGTTTGAGCATGGCGAACCAGTTTGGCGCGACCCGCACCGTCAGGGCAGGGCAGGAAGATTTACACGAAGTGATGGAGGAACTCGGCATGCTCGAGGGCTTTGATGTTGGCCTCGAAATGTCGGGTAATGAAAACGCGCTTGCCGATTTGATCGGCATCATCAACCACGGTGGCAAGATCGCGCTACTCGGGATTTATCCCAACAGCCCGCGGGTTAACCTGAACCAGGCGATTTTCAAGGGTATCAGTCTGAAAGGGATTTACGGGCGTGAAATGTTTGAAACCTGGCACAAGATGGTGGCGATGTTGAGCAGTGGCCTCGATGTGAGCCCGGTGATTACCGACCACATCGATTTCGAGGATTTTGAAACCGGCTTTACGCGACTCAATGCCGGCGAAGCCTGCAAGGTCGTAATGCGCCTTTAGTCCTCGCTGCGCTCTCCTCGTCATTCCCGCAATTCTCCTCGTCATTCCCGCAATTCTCCTCGTCATTCCCGCGCAAGCGGGAATCTTGTAAAGCGCCACCATTACAAGATCCTGGCGCGGGCGGGCCGCGTAGGCGCCGGGATGACATTAAAAGGAGCGGGGATGACGTCAAAAGGGAA
>Ga0265303_10002026_pt1 | contig 12562 bp, 9 predicted proteins | sample Helome_2_FD_192494 | JGI IMG/M metagenome (GOLD analysis project Ga0265303, IMG submission 192494) | Marine sediment microbial communities from subtidal zone of North Sea - Hel_20160317 (Illumina Assembly) | ecosystem: Environmental > Aquatic > Marine > Subtidal zone > Sediment ...
GGGATTGAATCGGCTCACAGGGAGTCCAGGCATCGACACCACCAGAAGCCTCCCGGACTCGTTGACTTCCCCGATCACCTTGACAGGGTTTCCGCGCACGACGTGCCGCTCAACCTCCACATCCTGAACCGAGGCCTCCTGACGGAGCCAAGCTGTGGCATGCTTCTTCTCCATCAGGTCATCGGTCCCCATGAATGACGGGTTGGCGACGGCAACACCGACCACCCTGACGCCTGCACGCTTGGCGATATCGATCGCAGCTCGTGCCGCCGAGTCACCCGAAATTGTCCTGCGAGCGGGAGCGACAATGGCGCTGAACCGTGGCTCACCGCGGGTCAGGAGGACGGGAACCCCTGCCGCCCCGAGCTGGTTGAGCGTCTTGGGTATTCGCGAGTAGGGCCGCACCGCTGAACCCTTTGACATGGGACTCGCTATTGCACCGACACTCTCGTCCCGTGCGATGTCGATGCACGCACGATACGGATCTCCAGCGACAGGCCGATGCTCGACCTCGATACCGAGCGCTTCGCTATCCGTCCACTCGACGAGCTGGTTCAGCTTGTCAGCGTCTGCGACACTCTTGATTGTCGCAGGGTCACGGTGCACGACGACGAGCGACACGGCGTTGGAGTTGCGAACGAAATACGCCGCCTCGGCAATCACACCATCAAGGTCGCTCTCGTCCACGAGCGGCACCACAACCTTGCGCCCGAAATTGAGCGGGAACCTCGACACCCCGCCAGCGAACGTGCGCACGATCTGGGCGAAGTTCGTGGCAGCCCCGACGATCGTGACCATGTCCCCTGTGAGCAGACGCGTCGCACCGTGCGGAACGACGAGCTGACCGTCCCGCAAGATGGCTGCAACGACCCAGCTCTCAGAATGGAGGTCCTTGAGCGCCCGTCCCTGGACGGGTGAGTCGGACGCTATCTCGAACTCGATTGCCTCGGCACGACCGTGCGCAAACGTCGTCGACGTCAGTTTCCGCGGCTCCATCGCGATCTCCATGTCCCTCCCCGCAAGCGACGCAGGTGTCACCGGTTCGGCACCAACAGCCCTGACCTCATCGAGCCGTTCGGGAAGACGCACAACGGAGACCACGTGATCGACTCCTGCCTCACGGGCGAGCTTGGCGACCTCGATATTCACGTCATCTGATCCCGTTGCTGCGACGACGGTGACGGCATGTTCAAGGCCCGCGTCGCGCAGAACGACAGCACTGGATCCGTCGCCAACAACGGTTTCGATGTCGCGGATCTTCTCAGCGAGGCGCAGCCGATCAGGGTTCGGATCGATCACCGTTACCGACCAGCTGTCCCCAAGGCGTCGAATCAGCTCGCGGGCGCTTGCTCCAGCGCCAACAACAACAGCTCTCATCGTTCCTCCACATCGAACCGCATCGACGCTCTACGCACCGATCACCGCCGCATCACCATGGTGCTCAGATTCACACCCAGTAGCTCAATCCTTCGGCCTCCAGCCGCTGTGCCGTCTCGGTCGGAAGTCCGGTAGCCAGGAGAATATCGGAAACGGAGGTGTCATCGTGGCGCCGCACCTCATGCCCGCCGATGCGGGGGGCCACATTCGGAACCGGATCGCCCTCGAATGTCGTGAACAGGTCCCGTGCCTGATTGTGTGGATGGGCGGCTGCATCCGACACCGCCAGCACCGGCGTCACGCACGCATCGGTGCCGTCGAAGATGGCACACCAATCCGACTGGCTGCGCGAAGCGAACGCTGCGCAGAACGTGGATACAAGCCGCGGCCAGTTGGCCGGGTCCATCCTCGCCGGCAGCAACGTCGGATCGAGACCCAGACCTTCGACGAAGAATCGGTAGAACGGCTCCTCCAGGGCACCCACAGCCATGAAGCGGTCGTCAGCCGTCTCGTAGGTTCGGTAGAAAGGTGCTCCACCGTCCAGAAGGTTCGATGAACGTCGCTCGGACCACATGCCCGATGCCATCAGGTCAACAATGGGTCCGAGAAGCGCAGCGGCACCGTCGACCATCGCCGCATCGATCACCGTGCCCTTCCCGTTGCCCTGCCTCGACACGAGGGCTGCGAGCACACCAATCACTCCGTAGAGTGCACCCCCTGCGTAGTCGCCGACGAGGTTGAGTGGCGGGATGGGTCGTGCCTCACCGATCGCGGCGAGCACTCCCGAGAGGCCGATGTAGTTGATGTCGTGGCCCGCCATCTGGGAATACGGTCCCTCCTGACCCCAGCCAGAAATACGCAGGTACACCAACCCTGGATTCATCTCGGTCATCGGTTTCGGACCGAGGCCAAGCCGTTCAACGACACCCGGTCGGAACCCCTCAACAAGAACGTCCGCATGAGAAATCAGGTTCAGGGCGCTGGCGAGTCCCTCTGGATCCTTCAGGTCAAGATGGACGACGACGCGGTTTCGTACGCCGATCTGCTCTGCACCCATTGGCAGGGCAGTTCCGCCGGCAGCTCGTTCGATCCTCACGACCGTCGCACCCAGATCGCTGAGCGTTCCGGCAGCGAACGGACCAGGTCCGATTCCCGCCAGTTCCACGACAGTATGGCCATGGAGCGGGCTGGAGCTCATGGTCACAGGGACCCAACCCTGCGCACGACGAGATCAAAGAAGGCGTCAGCGTCGACTTCCGTGATGATCTGCGCGTTGGTCGCGGTGCCCTCGGTGGTGTAGGTGTTGCCGACCTCGTCCTCGTTGCACAGCTCGATGGCCACCGAGGCCTCATGTCCTCCAAACAGTGAGGGATCAACCAGATACGCAATGACACACGGATCGTGCAGCGGCGCGCCAGGGATGTCGTACTTGTCGATGTCGTATCGCTCGTAGAACCGGATCATCCCTGCAGCGGCAGCCGAGACGGTGGTGCCGTAGGCATCGAGGCGTTCGATGTGACGGGGGGTCATGAGGGCCTTGTGTGTCACGTCGAGGGGAACGATCGTCAGCGGTATGCCGGACCGCAAGACGATGTCAGCGGCATGCGGATCGACGTAGGCATTGAACTCGGCACGACTCGTTGTGTTGCCTGGCTCATCGAATGCGCCGCCCATCCATACAATCTCCCTGATTCTTCCGATGATCGATGGCTCCTTCGCTATGGCCATCCCAACATTCGTCAACGGTCCGAGCGGGCACAGGGTGATGAGCTCGTCGCCGGAATCCAGGCAGGCCTCGATGAGGAGGTCGACCGCGTGCCCGGGATCAGGTGCGACCGCTGGCTCAGGCAGGGCTGCGCCGTCGACACCGGTAGGTCCGTGAACGTACTCCGCGGTGTAGAGCTGCCGAAGCAACGGTCGTGAACACCCACGGAAGACGGGGACCTCTGTTCGTGAGGCAAGGGTGAGCAGTCGAAGCGTGTTGACCGTAACCAGTGGCTGGGGAACGTTGCCAGCAACCGTGGTGATCGCAAGCACATCGAGCTCTGGTGAGGCAAGAGCGAGGAGGATTGCAATTGCATCGTCCTGACCGGGGTCGGTATCGATGATGATCGGACGTACAGTCATCGGAGTCTCGCAATCTTGTCCTCGAGCTGGTTTCGTGTCGGCATCGCTTCTCGCGCACCGATCCTGGTTGTCGCCATACTCCCCGCCACCACAGCGCGAGCTGTTGCGTCGAATACGTCATTGCCCTCATCGAGAGCCACGGCGAACGCTCCGCAGAAGGTATCGCCCGCACCGGTCGTGTCCTGCACCAGGACCTCCGGGGCCGGCACGTAGACCACATCACCCGCAGTGACGACCTGTGCGCCGCGTTCGCCGAGGGTGGTCACGACCGTCGCGACGCCGAGATCCCGTGCCGCTTGAGGATTGCTCGATCCTGCCACGCTCACCAGTTCCACCTCGTTGACGATGAGTACGTCGGTAGCTGCCAGAAGCTCTGTAGGGAGATCCGTCGCTGGCGCGGCGTTCACGATCGTCGTGCCCGTCGCCACCCGAACGGTGTCCAGAACCGTGGACATCGGGATCTCCAACTGGGTCAGCACGATGGACGCGCCAACGATGAGATCTGTGGCGCTGTGATCGAGTGCAACCTCGCTGTTGGCTCCGGACCCGACCACGATGGCATTCTCCCCGTTTCGGTCGATGGTGATCATTGCCATCCCTGACACGCCAGAACATGTGCGAAGTCCGGAGACATCAATTCCTTCCCTGGCAAGCCCCAGGGTGAGTTCATTGCCAAGGGGATCGGAGCCGACGCATCCAACAAAGGCAACGACTGAGCCAAGCCGCGCAGCGGCGGCTGCCTGATTCGCACCCTTGCCTCCGTGGTTTCGCTGGTGGGACACGGCCACGATGGTCTCTCCAGCCTGCGGAAGGTGGTCGACCACTGCGACGAGATCGAGGTTCACAGAACCGACAACGGTGATCATCGGGAAGCCTCGAGCCGGTAGACGGATCCTCCGTGACTGACCAGGTAGAGCTCACCGTTGGCTCCGACACCAAAGCTCGAAACGCTCGCAACGGCCTCCACGCGGTCTGACCAATCGATATCGCCGGTCACAACCGAGTACGAGGCCAGAAAGCCACCGCAGTAGTCGGAGTAGAAGTACTCACCATCGAGCTCGGGTATCGCCGATCCTCGATAGACGAATCCGCCAGTCACCGAACAGCCCCGGTCTCGCCCGAACTCTGCGACGGGGGCAACGTAGGGCTCGCGATCGCACTCCGATGACCTGAAACAGGTTGTGCCCTCCATCACCGGCCAGCCGAAGTTCAGCGCCCCAACCTGCGATGGCGCTACGTTCACTTCCTCGATCGTGTTCTGGCCAACGTCTGCGATCCAGACATCAGAACCGTCGAACGAGAATCGCCATGGATTGCGGAGGCCGATCCAATAGACCTCCGGCGCACCATCCTTGCCACTCGCAAACGGGTTGTCAGGTGGAATGGCGTAGGTGTCCACACCGTCGATACCGACCGCAATCCGAAGCATGGCCCCGAGGGTGGTGTCGGGTCGTTGCCCGTTGCCGAATCGATCATCGGCTCCGCCACCATCTCCCATTCCGATCCAGAGGTAGCCATCGGGACCGAAAGCGATCATGCCTCCGTTGTGGTTCCGTGCCGGTTGGCGGATCTGCAGAATGACCTTCCTCGAGCCGAGGTCAAACGAACCGTCACCAAGGACCATGAACTGTTCGATGCGGGTCGAACCACCCTCCTCGATGTAATTTACGTAGGCCAATCGGTTGCTCGCAAAGCCAGGGTGGAACGCCAACCCAAGCAGGCCGCGCTCGCCTCCGTGGGTCACATCCGAGCGGATGTCGAGGGCAACAAACTTCGAATCCAGCCCAACGATGCGGCCTGGCTGCTCGACGACAAGGTCCTCACCGCCATCGGGATCTGCAACGAGAAGCACTGGTGCGTCAAACCCCGCCGCCACCTCGACAAGCGTCAGCTCCAGCTGGTCGAGAGGGACAAGGGTCGCCGTGGTCGCCGGAATCGTGGTGGTCGGAACAGTCGTCGAGGTCGGCAACGATGCGGAGGTCGTGGCAATCGGCACCGTGGTGGTGGTCGAAAGCACGGGAGCAGTGCTCTCGATCGCCCCATTGTCGGACGTGCAACTGCCCAAGACAACAGCACAGAACACGAGAGCGGAGATTCTCCCAACGCGAGCCACAGTCGTCATGGCCGAACGATACCTGTGGCCGGAGAACCGACAACGGAGGCAGGGCAGAAGGCTCAAGGCTCAGAGCTCTCTACTGAAACGCCTCTGACTCCTGATCGGTCAGGAACTCAAGGATCTCAACGATGTCAACGCCGGGAATCGTCTCGACGGGCATGGCTGCAAGCATGTGCGAGTTGGGCCGAACGGACGGCCTCGCATATCCCAGCCAATGCTCAGCCATGTCATCCGAGATGTGTCGACAGCAGTCTCCGTCGGGACACCCCGACACGGATCTGCGTTCGGTGTTCCATCCTCGGAACCACTTCGCATCCTCGAAACGCACCCCCACGGTGATCGCTGATGAGGGCTCGCGCGACGTTTCGACGAACGTCGCACACCAGAACGTGCCGGTCGCGGTGTCGGTGTATTGATAGTGGATCGTGTATCTGGCGTTCGATGAGAACGCCTGTCGAGTACCCCACTCCCGGCACAACCGTTGACCCTCGATGGCGCCGGCCGAGTTCTTCGGAAATGGCACTCCGTTGTTCGCCCATGCCTTCCAGATGATCCCCTGATCGTCCGAGCGGACAAAGTGCGTACTGAGCCCCAGGTGCTCGGTCGCAAGGTTGGTGAAGCGATGGCCTGCCATCTCATAGGACACGAAGAACCGGTCCTTCAGATCCTCGACGGACAGGTTCCGTTCTGCCTTTGTGTCGACAAGGAACGGAACCGCCGCCTTCTCCGGAACGAGAACCGCGCCAGCGAAGTAGTTCGCCTCCACACGTTGGCGCAGGAAGTCCCCGAAGTCACTCGGCTCAGGATGTCCAAGGGCGAAGTGGCCCAGGGTCTGGAGGATCACGGAGCGCGCCTGCTTGGAGTCATAGCTGTCGCGTGCGTGCACGAAGATCTTTCCGTTGCGCGTGTCGGTGACCGATCTGACCGAGGCTGGCACATCAGGGGTGCGAATGACCTTGAACCCGAAGTGATCGGCAAGTGCGTTCATCTCCCCTTTGGACAGGGCCCCCTGACCGGAGAACCCGACGGCATCGACCGCAGCCGAGGCAATCTTCTCGATGTCGGAGAAGTAGTTCCCCCGCTCGGTCATCTCGGCCCGAAGCTGGGCATTCACCGCACGAGCCTCGTCGCGGGTGAAGGGCGCAGCGGCGTCCCTGCCCCGAAGCTCCTCGTACAGGGAGACAATGTGTTCCAGTGCAACGTCGGGTATTCGTGTTGAAGGTTTCAGATAGGGAAGGCCGAGGTCCCGGTAGGCCTGGTCCCGCTGAGCACGCTCGATGGCGACCTCGAGTTCGGCCCTATGTGACGGAGCATCGGGCGACAACAGCTCAATCACTTCCACGCCGAGGGCACCAGAGAGGTCGTTGATCAGGCCGAGCTTGGGCTCCTTCTTTCCGTTCTCGAGCAGCGAGAGGTACGGAGCAGGCCTACCGACACTGGCTCCGAGATCGTCGAGCGTCATGCCAGCACGTTTCCGGTAGTGCCTGACCCGGTGGCCGAAGACGAGCGGATCGATCATGAAAGGCGGTTCCTCCGTAGCATTTGCGGAAAGAGTAGCATTTCTTATTGGAGCACTAGGTTGCATTTCCGCAAACTTCCACGTTTCCTGTCAGCCAAGCCAGGAGGAACCGATGGCCGACTTCACATTGGTGGCAGCGCCACCCGATGGAACGCACGGAATGCTGACGGACGACGCATTGCAGTTCGTCGCCGAGCTCCATTCCCGCTTCAACGCCAGACGCCTCCGGCTGCTCGACGCCAGGGCGATCCGACAGGAAGAGCTCGATGCTGGCGACTCGTTCCACTTCCTCACCGACACAGCGGGGATCCGATACGGCAACTGGACGGTCCCTCCCCCACCCGCTGATCTTGCCGACAGGCGGTGCGAGATCACCGGCCCGACGGACCGCAAGATGGTCATCAACGCCATGAACTCAGGTGCACGAGTCTTCATGGCCGACTTCGAGGATTCCAACTCCCCGACATGGCACAACGTGGTCCACGGGCAGCAGAACCTCCACGACGCGATCTGTCGACAGGTCGATTTCGTCGCTACCACCGGCAAGTCCTATGCCCTCGATGCGACGACCGCGACCCTCATGGTCCGACCGCGAGGCTGGCACCTCGATGAACGCCACGTGCTTGTCGGAAGCGAATCGGTCTCCGCCTCGCTCTTCGACTTCGGGCTCTACTTCTTCCACAACGCGGCCGAGCTACTCAGCCAGGGCTCGGGCCCGTACTTCTACCTCCCGAAACTCGAGAGCCACCTCGAGGCACGCCTGTGGAACGACGTGTTCGTCGCTGCACAGGACATGCTCGCAATCGACGTTGGCACGATCAGAGCGACAGTGCTCATCGAAACCATCCCGGCAGCATTCGAGATGGACGAGATCCTCTATGAACTCCGACAGCACTCAGCCGGCCTCAACGCGGGCAGGTGGGATTACATCTTCTCGGTGATCAAGAAGCACCGGAATCGGGAGGGATTTGCCCTCCCTGATCGTGGACAGATCGGCATGACAACTCCATTCATGCGGGCATACACGGAGCTTCTCGTGAAGACCTGCCACCACAGGGGCGCTCACGCGATGGGCGGAATGGCGGCATTCATTCCCTCCCGAACCGATGATGCCGTCAATGAGATCGCCTTCGCCAAGGTACGCGAGGACAAGCTCCGTGAAGCCAATGACGGTTGCGACGGGACCTGGGTTGCCCACCCTGACCTCGTGCCTCTCGCCACGCAGATCTTTGACGAGGTACTCGGCGATAGACAGAACCAGATCGACCGGGTGCGCCCTGAGGTCGACGTCACTGCTGCCGAGCTCACTGGCTTCGAGGTCTTTGGTGGCGAGATCACGGACGGCGGAGTCAGGCAGAACGTTGATGTTGCGATCCAGTACCTCGCATCGTGGTTGAGAGGGACCGGGGCCGCAGCGATCTACAACCTGATGGAAGATGCGGCAACTGCCGAGATCTCCCGGTCGCAGATCTGGCAATGGATCAGGTCGGGAGCGACAACCGCCGAGGGGGACGACATCACACCAGCGTTCATTCGCAAGATCGCCGATGAGGAGACCGATCGACTCCGTGCCGAACTCGGCCATGAGGTGTACGACGAGGGCAGATTCGAGGAGGCCAGAACGCTCTTCGAACAGGTAGCTCTCGCTGAGACGTTCCCAGATTTCCTCACCTTGCCCGCCTACGAGACCCTTGAAATCGGTTGACCAACCAGGAGGAGACCACACCATGACCAACGAACACGCCATCGAACAACGAGCAGCTGAGCTCGAGGCGACGTGGAAGGCCGATCCACGCTGGCAAGGGGTCGCACGCGACTACACGGGCGAAGATGTCGTTCGCCTCCAGGGGTCCTTTGTGGAGGAGCAGTCCCTCGCCGGAGCGATGGCCCGCAAGCTCTGGGACACCCTCAACCGTGAGGACTATGTCAATGCGTTGGGTGCGCTCTCGGGTGGGCAGGCTGTTCAGATGGCGAAGGCTGGCCTCAAGGCCATCTACTTGTCGGGTTGGCAGGTCGCAGCCGACGGGAACCTTGCCGAGTCCGTGTATCCGGACCAGTCGCTGTACCCAGCGAACTCGGCTCCTTCCCTGGTCAGGCGAATCAACAACGCCCTTCGACGCGCAGACGAGATCGAATGGTCCGAGGGCGGCGTGACGACGGATTGGTTCATCCCCATCGTTGCCGACGCAGAATCTGGCTTCGGCGGACCGCTCAACGTATTCGAGCTCACCAAGGCATTCATCCAGGCAGGAGCCGCAGCCGTTCACCTCGAGGACCAGCTCTCCTCGGAGAAGAAGTGCGGCCACATGGGTGGAAAGGTGTTGATCCCCACTTCACAGCATGTGCGAACACTTGCCTCGGCGAGGTTGGCAGCTGATGTGATGGGCGTTCCCACGCTGATCGTCGCGAGGACGGACTCCCTTGGCGCCAACTTGCTCACTACCGATGTGGATGACCGTGATCGTCAGTTCATCACCGGTGAGCGAACCCCAGAGGGCTTCTACACCGTGGACAACTCGATGGAGGCAGCGATCTCGAGGGGCCTCGCATATGCCCCGTACGCAGACCTCGTGTGGTGCGAAACCTCAACTCCGGATCTGGACGAGGCTGCAGGGTTCGCTGACGCCATACACGCCCAATATCCGAACAAGATGCTCGCCTACAACTGCTCACCTTCGTTCAACTGGAAGCGCCATCTCGATGATGCCACGATCACATCGTTCCAGAAGGAGCTCGGTGCAATGGGATACCGGTTCCAGTTCATCACGCTTGCGGGGTTCCACGCGCTGAACGCAACAATGTTCGAGTTGGCCAAGGGCTATTCCGAACGTGGCATGGAGGCCTATGTGGAGCTCCAGGAAGCCGAGTTCGCAATGGAGAGCACCGGCTACACGGCAACACGGCACCAGCGAGAGGTCGGTGCGGGCTACTTCGACCAGGTCAGCCAGGTGATCACCGGTGGCCTGTCGTCGACACTTGCCCTCGAGGGGTCCACCGAGGAAGAACAGTTCTACGACGGAGAGCACTAGCGGCCATGCCGTGGAGCTTCGGGGCTCTGGACTCGGAAGCTCCAGGGCCCAAGGCTCAGAAGCTATCTGAACGCTGGCATGACCTCTGAGGCAAACAGCTCCATCGACTCTGCGTCGTAGGCTGCATCCGGGAAGTAGACGATTGCATAGGTCATCCCAGCAGCCTCGAACGACCTGAGCGTCTCCACCACCTGATCCGGCGTGCCCATCGCCATCCCAGGGCCGTTGAGCATCCGATCGACAGCGGCCTGCCCATCATCGAGCACGGTACCTGCACGAAGTGCTGACGCTGCAACCTTGGCGTCGACCGCAACGGCGTCGGACCCAATGACGACGTTGAAGTTCGCAGATCGCGTGATCTCACCAAAGTCCCTCCCAACCGTCTCGCAGTGTTCCGCAAGCACTTCGGATTTGTGGCTGAAGACCTCGAGGGAGCCGCCGAAGTTCGTGTAGTCGGCGTATTTGGCAGCGGTGCGCAGTGTGAGCTGCTCTCCTCCGCCAGCAATCCACATCGGGATTCCATTTGGTTGCACCGGCTTCGGCTGACAGATCGCGCCATTGATGGTGTAGTGATCGCCGGCGAACGACGCCTCGTCCTCGGTCCACATCAGCCGCATGATCTGGACAGCCTCATCCAGCTGCCCCAGCCTGATCGAGGGCTTCGGAAACGGGTAGCCATATGCGAGGTACTCATGCTCGTACCAACCACCACCGATGCCCATCTCAACCCTGCCGCCAGAGATGGCGTCGATCGATGCTGCGACCTTCGCGAGGTATGACGGGCTTCGGTACCCGTTGCACGTACACATCTGCCCGAGCCGAACCCGCTCGGTGGCGACAGCGAGCGCAGCCATGAGCGTCCACGCCTCGTACGTCGGTTCCTGCGTGGGTTCGGGCACCGTGTGGAAGTGGTCGTACACCCAGATCGAGTCGAAGCCGAGGTTCTCGGCCTGCCACGCTACGCGCTGCATCGTTGGCCAGTGTTCAGAGGTGTCAATGCCAGCGAGGTCGAGTCGCCAGCCCTGCGGGATGAAGGTACCAAATTGCATACTCGGACCCTAGACCCGAGGGCATGCTCTCCGGGTTGTCGAGACCAGCCGGGCTGTGCGGCGGAATCAGATGCCGATGGCGTCCGCCAACCGGTCCCGATAGCCGTAAACCGATCCGAGGATCAGTGATGTCGACTTGGCCCGCTTGAAGTACAGATGGGCGTCGTGCTCCCACGTGAACCCGATACCACCGTGGATCTGGATAGTTGCCCCAGCGACAAACACATAGGCGTCACAGCACACGCTCCTCGCAAGGGGGACCGCGACCGGAGCCTCTTGCGGATCATCGATCGTCATCGCTGCATGCCAAGCTACGGACCGCGCGTGTTCGACGGCGACGAGCATGTCGGCGCACAGGTGTTTGACGGCTTGGAACGACCCGATGGCCCTCCCGAATTGGAAGCGTTCACCCGCGTACTCCACTGAGGTCTCGAGACACCGTTGGGCACCTCCCACCTGTTCGTTCGCGAGAGCAACAGCCCCACGATCGAGAGCATCGGCAAGGACCGCTCCTACGTCACCGGCGGCCAGCCTTCCAGACTCCGGAATGCGCGTATCGATCGTCACCTCGCCGAGGGGACGGGTTGCGTCGAGCGACGGCAACGGCCGAACCGACACACCCACACCGTTGCGGGGAATTACGAAGGCTGCGGGCCCATCAGGCGACGCAGTGACCACCACGAATACGTCGGCATTCGGCGCATCGGTGACGTACCGCTTCGTTCCGACCACATGCCACTCGTCCCCGTCTCGCTCGGCGGTCGTGTCGAGGTCGGCAAGCTTCCGGTCGTGTGATGTCTCGTGGAGGGCGAGTGTTGCAATCGACTCACCGCGTGCGATCGGCGGCAGCAGCTCCTCGCACTGGTCCTTGGTGCCCAGTCCGGCGATCATCGTGATAGCAAGCAGATCGGATAACAGCGGCACCGGAACAACGACCCTTCCCAACTCCTCGAATACGACAGCAGTATCGGCGAACGACAGACCCGCTCCCCCGTGCTTCTCGTCGAGCGTCAACCCCACAAGCCCCATGTCACACAGTGCACTCCAGGTCTCGCGATCGATGGCGTCGGAAGTGAGGGATAGCTCGCGTGTGCGATCCATGTCTGCGGTCGCACCAAGGAGTTCGCGCAAGGTCGATGAGAGCATCTGCTGCTCTTCGGTGCGTGCGAAGCGCTCAGCCACGGGGCACCTCATTCCACGGAAGGTCCTTGTCCACACGCGGTTCTCCCGGAAGTCCGAGAACGCGTTCACCAAGGATGTTCCGCATGATCTCAGACGTGCCACCCTCGATCGAGTTTGCCCTGGCCCGAAGGAACATGCGCTGCGGGCTCATCTCACGTTCAAT